>Ga0255760_10000533_pt1 | contig 37870 bp, 31 predicted proteins | sample 071ome_25_FD_179960 | JGI IMG/M metagenome (GOLD analysis project Ga0255760, IMG submission 179960) | Coastal salt marsh microbial communities from the Groves Creek Marsh, Skidaway Island, Georgia - 071410BT metaG (version 2) | ecosystem: Environmental > Aquatic > Marine > Intertidal zone >...
CATTGCTTTGGGGAAGGCGCGATGCGCAGGTTCGCGCACGGCTGATGGCGCGATGACAGGGAGCCATTCCCCCGCATAGTTTGAGGTGCGACGACCGAGGTGGGATAGCTGACACATCGTCACCGCCCCATGAGCATGAACCCTCCGTGCGAGCGCTTGAAAATGGGGGATGATTTCGTCATCACCCGCATAAAGATTGCCGTAGGCGGCAGGAGAGTCGGGCGCTACGAGTGTGCCGCCGCCAAACATGGTGAGTCCAATGCCACCTTTGGCTTTTTCTTCGTGGTAGCGCTGATAGCGTTCCTTAGGCAGCCCGTTCTCGGAATACGCCGGTTCGTGACTGGTCGACATCACTCGATTCTTGAGTTGCAGGTGTTTGAGCGTAAATGGCTGCAACAACGGGTCTTTTGAGGGGTCCATGAGTCAATTCCTAACCAGTGGGAGCGTCGCGCATCGAAAAGAGCCGCCGATGGAAGGCACACTATCGAAGCGCATTCGTTGAACGTTGATGTTGTGGTCACTTTCGATAAGTCGGTTCACCCTTTCACACGTCGGGTCATCCCGCGCTATCAAATGATCCGGCGAAATAACCAACACATTGGTAGCGAGCGCGGCTTGTTCTTTTTGATCTATCGTTATTGTCTCGTAATCCATTTTGAATGAAGCGCCGCTTAGATGCGTAAAGGATTCTGTCGATCCTGTGCTCCAAAGTGCAAGGTCTGGATGAATGACATTCCAGCAGCAATCAAGATGAAGAACGTCATGCGAAACAATAATGATCTGGCGTTTGATTCCATATCGCTCCAGGATCTCGGCAAGCCAAAGAATGCCCGCGCGGTTGGATCGTGCCCCGAGTCCACAAAAAACCCGACCGGGTGCGAGCACCACGTCACCCCCTTCGAGAAAAGTACCCTCCGGCATGGTAATCCGATATTCCGGATCGAATGCATCAATGAGATGGTCGATACCCCTGTGTTCACTATTGCGGGATTGATATTTCGATCTGGCGTGAACGTACAGTCCGTCTATGACAAATCCAATATCCCGTGGACAGGTTTGGTCGACCACTTCGGGCAGATTAACGCGAATCGGTTGGTCGACCTGAATGCCCTCCGATTCAAGGATAGTTCTGAAAAGCCGAAACTCTTCTTCCGTAACTTGCGGGTCGGGTTGGTCATAAAGAGCGCTGGTTTTCGGTAGCCCCGCCAGTAGCTCTGGATCTGGGTCGGATTTGAGCCCCTCGGCGGTACCCAGAATGACTCTGCGAAGAGGATGAAACTCGTCCGAGACGCAGGGTTTTAAGACACTGCTCATGCTTTGAGGTTTTTGTGTTTCGGAGAGATAAATTGTAGTGCGGTTATGGGCAAGCAAGTTGGACAATCAAGGAGCTCATGGCCGGCCGAGTGTAGACTTTGTGGGCAGCCGCACTCTTAGGCGTCAAACCAATACCCCCGATCCTATCAAGATCGTTAAACCGGCAGAAGTTAGGGTTGCTCACTGAATCTGGTGCTACGAGAACGTCATTGACATACGTTAAGAACAACCATAACTCGATCTCTGACGAAAATCGCTCGCGAGCGGCGACAATCGTCGCGTTGATCAGTTGTTTATCGATTTACGGCGTCACGATTAGCCTTTTTACCCCGTTGCTTTCTCTTTTGCTTGAGCAAAGAGGAACCAGTTCCACCGCAATTGGCGTCCTAGCGATGTCTGCACCGACAGGTGTTCTCATCGGATCTTTCCTGATGCCAAGGGTGATGAAGGCGTTTGAGGGCAGAAATCTGCTTGTTGGTGGGGTGCTGGTTGAAATTCTCTTGATCGGCGCGCTCATGGCGACAGATTCCTTCGCTGGCTGGATGCTCATACGCTTTCTTGCAGGCTTGACCGGTACGGTGCTTTTTATCGTCTCGGAAACCTGGCTGGTGGAAATCGCGCCGGCCCGTTCTCGGGGAAAGATTATGGGTCTTTACAACACAGCGCTCGCGCTCAGTTTTTCCGTGGGCCCGCTCATCCTCTCCTATACAGGGGTAATCGGGGCAACCCCTTTTGTGGTTGCGATAATCTTAATGGCCGTTGCTGGCGCACCATTATTTTTTGCCGGACGGTATCGCTCGGTGTCGGCGGCAAAGCCCCGGTTTGGGATCATTGGATTTGTTGCGGTGGCGCCATTGCTGGTTTTCGCTATCTTTGCGGGCGCTTTTAAGGACTTAGCTTCGGCAAGCTTGATGCCCGTTTATGGGCTTCGAATGGGAATGACAGAATCAAGCGCTGCACTGATGCTTTTTTTTGGCGCGCTTGGCGGCGCGATCATGCAGTTGCCTATCGGATGGGCCGCGGATCATTTCAGCGCGCGCCGAATTTTTTTCATGTGCGCGGTGATGGGAGTTCTGGGCGCTGTCGCGTGGCCCCTGATGATCCATCACGAAGTTCTGCTGTGGACGATGCTTTTTCTATGGGCGGGTTTTTACGCAGGCTTTTATACGGTTGCGATGATTCTTGCGGGGCAGTGGTTCAAGGGGTCGGAACTGGCAACGGCCATGTCTGCCTTCGGAGTTTTTTGGGGCTTGGGGGCTTTCGCTGGCCCGTTAGTGGGTGGGCTTGCTATGGACATCTGGAATCCTCACGGCTTACCGCTTGTGCTGTCAATTGCGTCAATCGGCGTCCTGGCGATGAGCCTGGCGGGTCGGGCCTATCAGCCTAAACGCTCGTCTCAGTCATGACCTTCTCTTATCTGCAGTATTGGAATATGCGTCGATGAGAACCGCATTCGACTTAAAACCCGAGATCAGAGGCCTGCTCAAGCTGGGTTTGCCCATTGTGCTCACCCAGTTCATTCAGGTCAGTAACACGACGGTGGCTGTTCTGATGATGGGTCGAGTGGGCTCTTTAGAGCTTGCGGCCTTGGGTTTGGGCGGGTCGTTCATGATATTTGTTTTTCTGGTGTGCCTTGGCATCATGATGTCCTTATCGCCGACTATTGCCCAGCACTTTGGAGCAGGTCGCGACGAACAAATAAAAACAAGTTTTCAGCAAGGCCTGTGGCTTGCGTCGGTAACCGGCATTGGGGCTTTTCTGCTCTTGCGTGAGATGGATCATCTGATGCTCTGGATCGGCATCGATCCTGCTGTGGTGCCGTTGGTGAAAGCCTATTTAGCCTTTGCGGCTTGGTCGATGCCCGCCACCTGTCTGTATCTTGCCCTTCGCTTCCTCTGTGAGGCTACGGGTCATTCGAAGCCTATGCTGGTGATCAACATCGCAACCCTTCCCGTTGTCCTGGTTGGCAATTGGGCGTTCATTTTTGGACATCTAGGCTTACCGCCGATGGGTGTTGAGGGAGCGGCGGCTAATCTGATTCTTGTGATGTCGCTTAATGCGCTGGGGATGTTGCTGTACGTGGTGACCGCAGAGCGTTATCGCGCCCGAGCTCTGTGGAGCTCATTCACGCCGCCGGGGGCGGGTCTAGTATCACTACTCAGGCTAGGATTGCCAATTGCCGGCACTTTGATTCTCGATACGAGCTTTTTCACCGCGATTGCGCTGATGATGGGCAAGATCGGTCACGTGTGGCTTGCAGCCCACCAGGTCGCTATTAACTATGCAACGGTTGCGTTCATGATTCCCGTAAGCCTCTCGAGCGCAACAATGGCTCGGGTCGGGCAGGCTATGGGCCAGAATGATCCACGCCTCGCACGAGCACGTGGCGTCTTGGGCATCTCATGTGCGCTATTGTTAGTGGTTCCATCGATATTGATGATTTTTATTTTTCCAGAGTGGGTGGCCGGGCTTTATACCGATGATGTAGAGGTCGTTGTTGCGGCAGTGCCGCTTTTATTTGCAGCAGCCTTCCTGCAAATCTTTGATGCGACCTACATAACCGCTCAGGGCGCGCTTCGTGGTTTTAAGGACGTCAATGGACCTTTATTAATTTCCTTCAGTTTCTGGATCGTTGGCCTTCCTGCCGCATGGGGTTTCGGCTTGGGATTGAACTGGGGCGCCTCCGGTCTATGGTGGGGAATGATCGTTGGCGTTGCCTCTACCGCCATTCTTTTGCTCTGGCGCTTTCACTGGCGTGCCGCAAATACACTTAGGCAAGTCCCGACATGATCTTTATTGTCTTGCGTGCGGTCTTATCGTAGACCGCAGATTTTTATAGGGGACCTCAGACAGGTCGCAAAAATTCACCCCTGGCGACTTGGCATGCAGGATGCCGCCCGCGATCGGCTCAAAATCGGCGCGAAAATGCACCGTACTTTTCACGCCAATAATTTGCTTTTTCTCAAGCTGAACGCCCAGATGCCTAAAGATCGATTGATCTAAGCATTGGCATCGTTTGCTTCCGACAACAACCTGCACGCTCGACTCTTGATCAATAATTTCGAGGAGCGCCGTCGGACCTATTTCAGCTTGCGCGCCTGCGTACATAGCGCCTCCAAAGGCAAACCGTCCGTCACTTAGTGAGAGCACTCCGCACGTCGCCGGATAAGACTTCATGTCGGGCAACCCCGACATGCCGCCAAGGGAGGCATTGAATTGCGCACCTACCCCCAGGGCATGGGCAGTGTCTGCGGTTTTCGGATCATTCAGAAGCGCGAGGATCGCGTTTTGGGCCTTGCCCTCAACCAGCGCCCTCAGGAGGCCTGTCGTATCCGAAGTGGCGCCCGCTCCGGGGTTGTCCTGAACGTCGGCAATCACGATGGGTTTTTCGCCCTCGTGTTGTATTGCCTGAGCGACAGCCGCTTCTGCCGAGAGCAGGCCGCTGTCAAATTCTGCCTCTCGTGATTCGAAGTCTTTAATGACCCGGTCGGCTAGTCGCTCGGCCTCTGCTTGGGTGGGAGCAAAGGCAACGACGGCGGGCCCCGCATCAAAAATGTCCGCCGGCGGAAAGCCCATCGCGATATCTGCGTAGGCTCCGCTGTTAGCGAAATCTCGCTTGAGTGAGTCATAAAGTTCGCGACAGGGCGATGCCCCTGTGTACTGTGCGGAGAGCGGCACTAAAAATGAGGCCTGGCGTAGAGCGGAGTAGCACCGAGCGCCGGACAGCATTTCGCGCAAGATGGGGTAGCACCGAGCGCCGGTTTGGGCCATATCAATGTGCGGGTAGGTTCGAAAAATACAAAATGCTGAGATGTGACTCATCATGCGAGGCGTCACATTCGCATGAAGGTCAAGGCTTGCAACGATAGGCAGGTCATCTCCAGTGAGATGGCGGATCCGGGCAAGCAGCTCGCCCTCGCCATCCTGATGGGACTGGGTCACCATGGCGCCGTGGAGGTCAAGATAAATGCCATCAAGGGACGGGCTGTTTCGGATACCTTCAAGAATCTGATGAGAAATTCGTTCGAATGCATCATCCGTGACATAGCCGGACGGCTCTGCCGATGCCCAAACGATGGGAATCAGATTGATGTCTGGCGCCTGAGCGGCTTCAATAAAACCGGCGAGGGGCAGATTAATACCTCTTGTCCCGGTGATCACCGCCTCCCCCTCGAGCAGCCCCGGCCACCCATCTGCCTCTAAAAAATCTTCGTAAGTCGCTTGCGTGACGCCAAAGGTGTTGGTCTCATGCTGAAAACCGGCGATCAAAATATTCTTCATTTGTGAGCGTTGGCTGTGGAATAAAGCTTAATCAAGCGATCACCTTCTTTGCTGGATTACGAATTTCCTTGACGACCAGCAGGATGCCACAAGCGACAATAATGCCGGCACCGGTCAGCGACAATACATCAGGCAGTTCTTCCCATATGGCGAAACCCGCGATCAGCACAAGCGGGAGACTGAGATATTCAAAGGGCGCAAGCAAGCTTGCATCCGCATAACGAAACGAATAACTCAGCAAAATTTGTTGTGCCGCACCCAGAACGCCCAGCAGCAATATCAGGCCAAGCAATCCCGGTGCCTGCGTCCACGCGTCAGAAAATCCAGCAACAATGGTCCACGCGAGAAAGACGCTGAAGCCCGATACGTTGTAATAAAAAGAAATACATAGCGGATGCTCAGAGCGATTTAGCTTCCTGAGCCAAACAATGACAAAGGCGAAAAGCACCGCCGCGCCTAGGGCCGCATAGATGGCCGGATTCGAAGAGCCCCATCCCGGTTTGACAATCAGCAGGATGCCGAAAAATCCGACGATCACGGCAGCCATCCGCGAGAGGGGTACCGTTTCTTTAAGCACAAAAATCGCGAGCACCGTAGCGATGATGGGAGCGCTCAACACGACGGCGGTCGCATTAGCAATATAGGCATTCGAGAGTGCGACGAAGGTCAGCCCAAGGGCGGTCATCCCGCAAACCGTTCGGACAGCATGATCACCAGCATAGCGGGTCTTTAGAAAGGCAAAGTTACGCCTCATGCCAATAATCACGAGCAACACCAGAAGAGTAGCGCTGAAGCGCACCAGCAAAAGCTCCGTGACGGCAAAGTCCTCAGCCAGTGTCTTGACTAAAAGACTGATGATAAAAAAGCAAGCGACCTGGGTAACGTAAAGAAAAACCCCCCACAGCGGGCGATCGATAAGAGGCGATGACACGTAAGCGCCTATCGCATTTCCGCTGGCTGCGTCGAAGAGATTACGCCCCCGCCGAGAACCATTGCCCCTTCGTAGAGGGCTAACGACTGCCCGGGCGTAGGCGCACGCTGGGGTGAATCGAAAGCCACTGAAATACCGCCCATATCATTGACGATAACCGAGCAGGGTTGGTCCTCCTGGCGATAGCGGGTTTTCGCGCTGCATCGCAACGTACTGCCGGGTGCGGACCCGGATATCCAATGCATCTTATCGACGATGAGGGATTGTTTCATCAAGGCGGAGTGATCGTGGCCCTGAACGACATACAGGACGTTATTCGCCATGTCCTTTTCCGCGACGTACCACGCCTCGCCGGGCCCGCCGATGTCGAGGCCGTGGCGCTGACCCGCTGTGTAAAACCATAAACCGCGATGCTCTCCTACGGTTTCCTGCTCAAGCGTTTTGATCGGACCGGGAGCCGTGGGGAGATAACGCGCCAAGAAATCAGAAAATTTCCGTTCACCGATAAAGCAGATACCGGTGCTGTCTTTTCGCTCTGCATTGGGGAGGCCTAAATTTCGCGCCTCCTCTCGCACAGACTGCTTATCAATCTCGCCCAGCGGAAATATCGTGACACCGAGAGCTGCTTCCTCAAGCTCGTGAAGAAAATACGATTGATCTTTGGCAATATCCAGGGCCTTTAACAAGCGATGGGATCCTCCTTCTTTGACCACCCGCGCATAATGGCCAGTCCCAATATGATGGGCCCCAAGGTCTTTGGCATAGTAGAGAAACTCTTTGAATTTGATTTCGCGGTTGCAAAGCACATCGGGATTTGGAGTCCGACCGGCGCGGTACTCGTTGAGAAATATCGTGAAAACCCGCTCCCAGTATTCGTGGGAAAAATTAACTGTTTTCAGAGGGATGCCAAGGGTCTCACTGACCGCTTGAGCGGCAGCCAGGTCCTCTCGGGCTGCGCAGTAGGTTTCATCGTCATCCTCTTCCCAGTTTTTCATGAAAAGGCCGATGACCTCATAGCCCTTGGTCTTCAGGCGATGAGCGGCAACGGCAGAGTCCACCCCGCCAGATAAGCCGACAACAACAGTAGGTGGCGACGCAGGCATTCGGAGAGTTGCTAAAGAATCGATGCGGGTTTAATTCTGTATGGGAAAGATGATGGTCTCGGCATTGCTCATATCATGCCATTCGATGCTGTCCGCGACATAAGGCAGCATCCCATTGTCCTGAAACCAGCTATCAATCACGAAGCGCCGGCCGGAATCGATTTCCTCAATCTGCCCCGCCCAGTGAGCATAAAAACCAAATTTCCGATAGGCGCGCTCGACAATTCGATGAAAGCGAAGATATCCCTGCTCTTTGAAGAGCGTCATGTAGGTCGTGATGTTCAATGATTCGTCAATACAATCGAGCTGTCCGAGTTCCGGTGGGTTTTTCTCCCAATTAAGACCCAAATCGTTATGGGTGGGCGTGTGTCGACCCACCACAACCTCCAACCAGCCAACCGCTTGTCTTAATCTCTCGCGCTCCTCCTCGGCATCCACCGGGGCGGGGCGAAACCATCCGATCACGCTCTTCCATTCCTCGCTGGAAAGGACAACCTGAGCTTCGGTTTTGCAGCTGAAGTCATAGCAGACCGAGAGCCTCTGGGGCTGCGCCTCGGCTGATTTATGGGTCACAAGCGAGAGGAGCGCGACTGTTAAGCTAAGGAAGAAAACCCCAGTGGGGTAGAGACGAGACATCGTGAAGCGACCTTTAAGACCTTGGAAATATTATAAACACCCCGAACCCTGAAAATCCTGAAGGATACGCTCCGGGGTACCGATGACTTCAAAGATCAAGGCTCACTTCGCGTCAACTAGCCGCCTGCTAGTCTTCATCTCTAAGTAAAAAGAGAGAGCAAAGTGCTCTTGAGAAACACGTCAGGTTGACCCTATATTTAGGTTATTAGTTCATCCGTAGTAGGCCACTCGTGAGCGACAGAAGAGAGATTTCCAGGACATCCGGCACCTCGGTGGAGGAGGCAAAGCCTCGTCTCAAGAAGCCGAGAATGTTCCGAGTGTTGCTCGTTAACGACGACTATACCCCTATGGAGTTTGTGGTGATGATTCTCCAGCGTGTGTTTCGTCTCCCGCAAGAGCAGGCTGTGCAAATCATGCTCAAGGTTCACACGGAAGGGTCAGGCGTCTGCGGGGTTTTCACGGCTGAGGTCGCCGAGACCCGAGTCCGCGAAGTATTGACGCTCGCTCGCGAAAATCAGCATCCGCTGCAATGCACCATGGAGCCGGAATAGCCTAATGCTCTCAAGTGAACTTGAAATTTCGCTGAACAGCGCGATTCAAAGCGCTCGTGAAGCGCGGCATCAGTACATCACGGTGGAGCACTTGCTCGCCGCCTTGCTGGATAATGCACCTGCGTTGAAGGCGATAAAAGCCTGCGGAGCCGAGGTCACGGGCCTTCGACAGAAACTCTTAAGCTTCTTAAATGAGCACGTTCCTGTGCTAGGAGAAGATGAAGAGGCAGATCCTCAGCCCGCCGTCGGTTTTCAGAGGGTTATTCAACGCGCGATTTTGCATGTCCAAAGCTCCGGCAAGCGTGAGGTTACCGGCACAAACGTCTTAATTGCGATCTTCGCGGAGAAAGATTCCCATGCGGTCTACTTTCTTGGCGAGGAGGGGGTATCTCGATTTGATGTGGTGAATTACGTGTCCCATGGCATCAGTCAGGCGGAGGTACGAAAGGAACTGCCGTCCCCTGAAGAAGGCGAAGAAGACGACACCGAGGATGAATTCCAAAGCGCGCTGTCAGCGTTTGCGGTTAACCTGAACGAGCAGGCTATCGCCGGCAAGATCGACCCGTTGATAGGGCGCGATCTCGAGGTGACGCGAACCATGCAGATTCTCTGTCGCCGGCGAAAAAACAACCCGCTCTATGTCGGTGAGGCAGGCGTTGGCAAAACGGCTATCGCGGAAGGGCTGGCAAAGAAAATTGTCGAGGGTGAAGTGCCCGAGGCGCTTATCGGCAACACGATTTTCGCGCTCGATTTGGGCGCGCTTCTTGCAGGCACTAAATATCGGGGCGATTTTGAGCAGCGTCTCAAAGCCGTACTCGCTGATCTTGAAGAAACGGAAGGCGCTGTTCTTTTTATTGACGAGATTCATACCGTCATTGGGGCGGGCGCAGCTTCCGGGGGCGCCATGGATGCCTCTAATCTCTTAAAGCCCGTGCTTGCGTCGGGCGCCATACGTTGTATCGGTTCAACGACATATCAGGAGTACCGCGGCATCTTCGAAAAAGACCGAGCCTTGTCAAGACGCTTCCAGAAGATTGACGTGCTCGAGCCCAGTGTTGAAGAAACCGTTGAGATTCTGCGCGGGCTCAAGACCCAATTTGAGAAGCATCACGAAGTGCGTTATACCGCGCCCGCCTTAAGAACAGCGGCTGAGCTCTCGGCGCGGTATATCAACGACCGGCAGCTGCCTGATAAAGCAATCGACGTAATCGATGAGGCCGGAGCGCAGGCGCGCCTTGCGCCAGCTTCCAAACGCCGTAAGACCATCGGCGTTGGCGATATTGAGCGGGTCATTTCCAAGATGGCCCGCATCCCGCCAAAGACCGTGAGCGCGTCAGACCGAGATGCGCTTCGTACCTTGGAAGGTGATCTCAAGCGAGTGGTATTCGGTCAGGATAGCGCGATCAAGGCGCTTGTGAGCGCCATTAAGTTATCGCGATCAGGCCTTGGAAATCCGGATAAGCCTATCTCCTCGTTTCTGTTTTCCGGGCCCACCGGAGTGGGCAAAACCGAGGTTACAAGACAGCTGGCCTTAACGCTAGGTATCGAACTTGTTCGTTTTGATATGTCTGAGTACATGGAGCGGCACACCGTATCCCGATTGATCGGCGCTCCTCCCGGCTATGTGGGATTCGACCAGGGGGGGCTTCTGACGGAAGCCATCACTCGCAATCCGCACGCCGTGCTGCTGTTGGATGAAATCGAAAAAGCCCACCCTGACGTTTTCAATCTTCTGCTGCAGGTGATGGATTACGGCACGTTGACGGACAATAATGGCCGCAAGGCCGATTTTCGAAATGTCATTATCGTAATGACAACGAACGCCGGTGCCTCTCAAGTAGCTCGCGGATCGCTGGGATTCGTCACGCAGGACCACAGCACGGACGATACTGAGGTCATCAACAAGCTATTTACTCCGGAGTTTCGAAATCGACTCGACTCCATCATTCGCTTCGGCGGTCTGGATGAAAACACCATCAGCCACGTCGTGGATAAGTTCATCCTGCAGTTGGAGTCGCAGCTGGCCGATAAAGGCGTAACCCTTGATGTCGACGACAGTGCTCGCCAGTGGTTGGCCAAGAATGGACACGACGCGACGATGGGCGCGCGCCCCATGGCCCGATTAATTCGCGATCGAATTAATGAAGCGCTCGCCGACGAACTGCTTTTTGGCAAGCTATCCTCGGGGGGCAAAGTCCACGTGTTTGAGAAAGACGGCGATCTGTCGTTTGAGATAGAGCCCGCAGATCAAACCTAGTAGATCACTCCGTCTAGACGCTCATAGTGTCTGGCCACCGGAAATGAGGTTGCCATCTAGCGTTACGTGATGGTCCTCGAGCCGTAGCCGCCCGGCAGCAAACCAGGCGATGGCTTGTGGATAGATTTGGTGTTCGATGGCGTGCACCTTGTCAGCAAGTGTCATCTCTGTATCCGTCCGATCTACGGACGTTTGGGCCTGGATAATCACGGGGCCTTCATCCAACCCCTCGGTGACGAAGTGAACCGTTGCGCCATGGACGCTCTTTCGGTCGGCTAAGACGCGTCGATGTGTATCTAAGCCACGGTAATCGGGCAGAAGGGACGGGTGAATATTGATGAGCCGGCCTTCAAATTTTTTTACAAAGTCAGCACTTAAGATTCTCATGAATCCCGCAAGAACAACGAGATCTGCGGAGAAGGTATCGATAGCATCGCCGAGCGCCTGATCGTAAAGCGTTCTCGATTCGTAATCACGGTGATTTAGGTTGACGGCAACAATGTTTGCGCGAAGGGCCCGTGTCAAACCGTATGCAGAGGGTTCATTGCTAATGACCCCAACCACGTTCCCGGCTATTTGACCAGACCCGCAGGCGTCGATGATTGCCTGTAGGTTGGTACCGCTACCGCTGATCAGAACGACGATCCGGCACGAGATCCCTGTCTCAGTCAAAAACGACTCCGGCAGCGCCATTTTTTATCTCTCCAAGCTCGTAAACTGTTTCTCCAGAGCTTTCGAGAATCTGTTTGGCGTTGGATACATTCTCACGGGCGACGATAAGAACCATGCCGATGCCGCAATTGAAGGTGCTACGCATTTCTGACGGAGCAACGTTTCCGTGCGATTGGAGCCACGCGAATATCGCGGGATGCGACCACGCAGAAGAATCGATATGACACTCGACGCCGGCGGGTAACACTCGAGGCACGTTGCCGGGCAGGCCGCCGCCCGTGATATGAGCCATCCCGTGAATCGGAACAGATTCCAGCAGCTTCAAAATGCTTTTCACATAGATCCGAGTCGGAGTCAGGAGCGTCTGGCCCAACGTGGACTCCTCAAACGGTAGATCGAGCGAGGTGTTGCTGCGCTCGATGATCGCGCGAGCGAGAGAATAGCCGTTGGAGTGCAGACCGCTCGAGGCGAGCCCCAGCACACAGTCCGAAGCCCTAATGGCGCTACCGTCGATGATCTCATCTTTTTCAACCACGCCGACGCAAAAGCCGGCAAGGTCATATTCGTCGGGCGCATACATGCCCGGCATCTCGGCCGTTTCTCCTCCAATCAGGGCCGCGCCCGCCAGCTCACAGCCTGACGCGATCCCAGCGATGACCGATTCCGCCTGAGCGGGTGAGAGGTGTCCGGTGGCAAAGTAATCAAGGAAGTAAAGTGGTTCAGCGCCCACCACGAGCACATCATTGACACACATGGCGACAAGATCGATGCCGATCGAATCGTGTTTTCCCAAAGCGAGGGCTAGCTTGAGTTTGGTTCCCACGCCGTCCGTACCCGACACAAGAATGGGGCGTTGATAACGATCCACCGGCACTTCGAATAACCCGCCGAAACCGCCAATTCCACCAAGGCATTCGGGGCGCCGGGTTCTCTTCACAAGGGGTTTGATGCGGTCAACGAGTTCATCTCCAGCGCTAATATCGACGCCGGCATCACGGTAGCTGAGCGTGGGTTTTGAGGGGTCAGTCAAGAGCTTTAATCGAGCGGAAAACGCAAGCCGATATGGTATCGTATGTGTCCGTTCTGAAGGGTCTCTTTTCGAGGACGGGTTTCTCGTCCGCAATCGCCCCAGCGCAAATACGTCGATGTCCCAACGCTCGTTACGCCACCAGATCCCCAATCTCCTCACCCTAGGTCGAATTGCGGCAGTGCCGGTGCTGATTTTATTTTTGCGTGATGGACGCTATGGCGCAGCTCTCGTGATTTTTCTCCTGGCGGGGATCACCGACGGACTGGATGGATGGATCGCCAAGCGATTCGATTCGGTGACCCGACTGGGCGCCATTCTTGATCCGCTCGCGGACAAGATGCTTATTGTCAGTACCTATGTGATGCTGGTGCTGTCCGGTGATCTGCCGTTTTGGCTATTGCTCCTCATCGCTTTTCGCGATCTCGGAATCATTGGGGGTGTTTTGGTTCTTCACACTCTGCAGGGTGAGATCGAGATGCGGCCCAGTGTGATCAGTAAGATCAATACTTTTCTTCAAATCAGCCTTGTCGTTCTTATCATGGTGGAGCGCGTGGAGCTGGTGATGCTCGGCGCTTTGACTGACGGACTTCTTTGGGCGGTAGCCCTAACTACGGTAGCGAGCGCTTTTCACTACGTCTATTTTTGGTTGATACATCCCTCGGGCAGTAGAACTTAACGGGGTGCATGTCTGGTGCCATCGTTAGAACAGATCCGCCTGCCGTTGCGCCTAAAGGAAAGCGCATCTTTTTCAAATTTCTATCCCGACGGCAATGAAGAATTGGTGGGAATTCTTCAATCCATGAGAAATCCGCTCACCGGCAAAGTGGTCTACCTTCACGGTCCTGACGGGTCGGGGAAGTCTCACCTCCTACAGGCGGCGTGCAAGGCTAGCCTAGACGAAGCCACATCAGCTTTCTATGTGTCGCTGGCGATCGATGGTGTCCATCCCGAATTACTTCTCGACTTATCCGCTTATGGACTCATCTGCCTGGATGATGTGGACTCGGTTGCGGGTGATGGATCCTGGGAAGAGGCGCTGTTGGCTCTTTATGAGTCCATCCTCTCCTCTGGCGGAAGTTTAGTGATTGCGGGGCGTTATCCGCCGGGTCAGGGCAGGTTTCAGTTACCGGACCTTGCGACGCGGTTAGCCTCGGGTGGGGTGTGGGCCGTTCAACCTCTCTCGGAGGAAGACGTCCCCCATGCGATGCAGCTTCGGGCCCGGGAGAGAGGTATTGAGATTCCCGATGCGGTAACCGCCTATCTCATGCGCCGTATGCCTCGGGATACCGGGACGTTGTTTTCTCTGCTGGATGAGATTGATGAGCAGGCGTTCGCTCATCAGCGCCGACTCACGGTCCCGTTTGTGCGCGACCTCGCCGCTCGGTTGCTGTCGGAATAAAAACTTACGCGTTTTTCAGTTTTTTTGCAGTTTGCGCCAGGCGTTCACCGAGTGCGCGGCAGAGCGTCGTTTCATCCCGACTGATTGCGTGCTGATTGCGGTTGCCGGCTACGTGGCTTGCACCGTAAGGTGTGCCGCCGCTGGTCGTCTCATTCAGTGCAGGCTCTGTAAAGGGGAGCCCGCATATCAACATGCCATGGTGCACGAGCGGCAGCATCATGGATAGAAGGGTAGATTCCTGTCCGCCGTGCTGCGTGGACGATGACGTGAATACGGCAGCCGGTTTTCCCACCAGGGTGCCGGCGAGCCAATCGGCGCCGGTGCGCTGAAGAAAGTAGCCAAGCGGGGCGGCCATTTGGCCGAATCGGGTGGGACTCCCGAGCGCTAGACCGTCGCATGTCTTGAGATCATCAATCGTGACATACGGTGGGCCCTCATCGGGTATTTCGGATTCGGTTTGTTCGGTCGCCGGTGACACCGCCGGCACAGTGCGCAGGACCGCCGAGCAGTCCTCAACACTCTCGATGCCCTGACAAATCAGTTTGGCCATTGACGCAACGGCGCCATATCGGCTGTAGTAAAGAACGAGGATGGAAGTCATTGCGTCTCCAATCGCTAGAGAATATCCAGCACGTTCTCAGGCGGTCTCCCAATGGCTGCGCGGCCTTTATTTAAGACGATGGGTCGCTCAAGCAAAATAGGATGCTCGGTGACCGCTCTTAACAAGGTCTCGTCATCGGCATCTGCCAATCCCAGCTCGCCGAAGATGCTCTCCTGCGCCCGGATCATCTCGATGGCCTTGCACCCCAGCGCGCGATGCAGGTCATTGAGCGTTTGAAGGCTGGGCGGCTCCTTCAGATATTCAACAATGTGCGGCTCGAGGCCCTTGCTTTCAAGCAAGGCGAGGGTAGCGCGTGACTTTGAACATCGAGGATTATGAAAGAGCTGTAAAGCCATGTGATTTCCTTACTTTTCTTGACAGGAAAGGGGGTCAGCGGTACAGTCCGGCCGATAAGTTGCGGGCAAATTTCCGCGCGTAACTACCCTGATTTTATACGTAAACAATTTAACGAGACGGATCCGATGACAATAATCACCAAGCCTGTCCGTACCCTCTTAGCGCTCCTTGCCGTAGCCGCGGTGGCCACCGGCTGTGTGACCGCGAAACCTACCGAGACTGAGGCCGGTTCAGCGACCTCTGCAGCGCCCGCCCCAGCGGTGGTACTAGCGCCAGCGGTGGTCGCGGCGGTAGCGAAACCAGACGACTGGTGTACACGCTATCCGGATGCCTTCGAGTGCGCCGACGTTGCCGCAGCCGCTGCAACAACCTCGGATGACTGGTGTGCCCGATACCCCGACTCTTTTATCTGTCAGGAAGAGGCTCCTGTACCGGGGATTGCGGCGTATGTTGTCCAAGCCGGGGATCATCTATGGGGAATTTCGTCTCAGCCCAAAGTCTACGGCGACCCTTACCAATGGCCGTTGCTCTTCAAGCGAAACCGAGGAGAGATCAAAGACGCAGACTTGATCTACCCCGGCCAGATGATTCAGATCGAGCGTGATCTCACCGACACGCAGGTGCAAGAGGCTATGACGCATGCCCGCACGCGCGGGGCATGGGTGCTCGGCGTGACTGAAGGCTCTGATTTGGCATACCTGTCTGCGTCAGCGCTTTCCGACGCCCAGAATGCCACTGCCGCTCAGGCGGAGCAGATGATCGCTCAAGCGAAAGCCGATGTGGATGCTGCCAAGGCTGCAGGGGCAGAGTGGCGCGTCGTGGATAAAGGGACCGGCGGCAAGGCTGTTTCTCTCAGCAAGCTTTTAAAGGCTGCAGAGAAAGCGCTTGCCGATGGCGACGCGTCTGAGGCCTATCGCATGGCGCACCGCGCATCTGAATCTGCTCAGTTGGGCATGACGCAGGCGGCTTCTCAGGCGAATGCGGCGCCAAGCTTTAACTAAGCCAATTTGCAAACCAAAAAAAGGCCCCGATCTGTCGGGGCCTTTTTTTTCAACACAAAAATTCGTCGAACGGCGCTGACCGCTGTCCGGGAGTCAGAGCATCATGACAAGTCCTCTCGCTTCTTTTAATCATCACGCGCAACGTGTGCTTAATCGGGTGGGTGAAGCCCGTTTGCCCACTACCGCGTCAGCGCTTGCGTTCACCACCATGCTGGCGCTGGTGCCGTTAGTGACCGTCAGTTTTGCTGTCCTGTCGATGTTTCCTTTTTTTGAGGAGTGGGGTGAGGCGGCTCAGACGATTCTTTATGACAATCTGATCCCAGCCACGGGTGACGTGGTGCGTACCTATGTGGATGAGTTTGCAGGGCAGGCGGGAACGCTAACGGGGCTTGGGCTTGTGACGCTGGTGATCACGGCCCTGCTTTTGCTTTCAACGATCGAGGATGCCTTCAATAGTATTTGGGGGATGAAAAAAGGGCGTACCTTTGCGCAGCGGATTTTGCTTTACTGGACCTTGCTCACCTTGGGCCCGGTTCTTGTTGCCTTGAGTCTTTCGCTGACTTCTTATCTTGGCTCTTGGGTGGTCGAAGAAATTGCCCCCGGGATGCGTCAGAGCGCCCTCGGCGGGTGGCCGGTTCAGATGTTGCCGCTCGTCTTTGAGGGTCTCGGGTTTCTGCTGATGTATATCATTGTTCCGAGTCGGCCGGTGCCGATCCGCTTCGCCTTACTCGGCGCTGGAATTGCTTTAGCGCTCTTTGAGCTGTCAAAGTTTGGCTTTGTTCTGTTTATCACAAATTTTCCAACGTACCAGATTATTTATGGAGCGCTGTGGACTATCCCGGTATTTCTGGTTTGGATCTATCTTTCCTGGTTGGTGACTCTCGTAGGCGCCTGCGTAAGTGCCGAGCTGACGATGACATCCAAAACTCCGGTACCGGCGCCGAAGGTGCCCCCCGTCATCGGTGGGAAATTCCGGGCAGATTAGTAGTTACCCTAGCTGCCCGCTTAAATTGATGGCTTTAAGGTGCTGAAAGAACTTCTAAAATATGGGTCCCTCAGTCGCTCCAATTGTTCAAAATACCGGCTAGAGAATTGGCAGAGAAAACTTATTATGAAGTGGATTAACGCGATGAAAACCTTGGGGGCTTTCGCTCTCACTGCCGTGCTTAGCGCAGCAAGTCATGCTGAAACCCGTGACCCCGACACGCATTTTTTTCAGGACAGTTTTAATGATCTCTCTGAGGAGGCCATGACTGCGGCTGACGAGGGTAAGGCTGGGGTGCTGGTGGTTTTTGAGACAGATAATTGTCCCTGGTGTGAGCGCATGCATGAGACGATTTTGAATCAAGCATCGGTACAGGATTACTTTCGCAGTCACTTTCAAATCATTAAGTTGAACACGGATGGCGATGCAACGGTAATCGGCTTTGATGGGGCAGAGGCTTCGGAAACGGAGTTTGCTCTAAAGCATAACCGGATCCGGGCGACCCCAGCGTTTTTGTTTTTCGACAACGAGGGCAAGCTGATGACGCGGTTCACGGGAACCACTCGCGATACTCAGGAGTTCCTCTGGCTTGGCGAGTTTGTCGTTGATGCGCACTTCAAGACGGAACGCTTCTCGAGCTACAAACGTAAACGTCGCGACGAGTCGTCTTGATCGACCCGTTGCCCCCTTCGTGTTCAATCGGGTGAAGTCATGAAGCGCCGATCTCATGCGCGGAGCCTAGCGCGACTTGTGGTCGTTGGGACTACTTTCACGTTAGCCGCGAACAGTTATGCGCAAACCGCACAAACGCCTCTTTCGGAGCCACTCACGTTGGGTACGGCTCTCAGAGTAAGCCTTGAAAGTCATCCGCATATTGAACTTGCGCAAACTCAGCTACGTGCCGCCCAGATTCGTCTGAATCAGCTGGAATCCGCTTACGGCTTTGACGCATTTGTTGAGCTGCAGCCTCGTATGGCGAGTCGCGCTTCAAATCCGGGTGTCGATTTTCAGAATGACAGCCGCTACGGGGTGGTCCTGGATAAGCGGATCAGTGACTTCGGCCGAACGAAAAACCGCATCTCGGCGGCTCAGTCTGAGATCGAGGCTCGTGCGGCGGGACTGATTGCGCAGCAGGATCAACACCTGATTCAGGTGATGAAACGATTTTTTTCGGTGATTTTGGCGGATCAGGCTTATCAGATGTACAACGAACGCCTCGCGATCGACTTCTTCCGATACTCAAGAGCCCAAGAGCGACGCGATCGATTCGAGCAGTTCTCAGATCTCGAGATTGCGGAGAAGGAAGCGCTCTATCGAAAGAGTTACGCAGCGAGACATCGTGCGGATCTCGAGCGTCGGCAGCGACGCCATGAATTAGCTCTGGCGTTAGGTCGCCCGGGTGATTTGTCCGGTCAGCTTCAACGGCCGGATTTATCTGAATATCTGGAACGAGCAGTCCCGGACTACGCAGAATTGGTTGATGACATTCTCGCGAAGTCGCCGGTCGTGCTGGCGCGACGTCGAGAACTCGATGCCGCGGAGGCGAAGATTGAAGTAGCGCGAAAGATTAATTCACCCGTGCTGAGTTTTGAATTTGAAGCGCGGGAATATTACGATGCCTCGTTTGCAAGTCGCGACCGTTATCGAGCCAATCTTAAGTTCATCGCGCCAATTTTTAACGGCACCGATCGCCGCGATACGGAAATCGCGCTTGCGGAAAATGCGGTTTTCCAAAAGCGTGCAGAACTTCTCGCGGCTGAGTTTGCGGTTCGCGAGGAGGTATTGAGTCTTTTGACTGATCTGCAGGTGGGCCAAGCGGAAATTGCGGCTGCGAAAGCGCAGCAAACGTACCAGAGCTACTATCAGGATCGCGCTCGCGCGATGTATGAGATGGAGATGAGTGCCGATCTGGGTGATGCACAGGCGGCAGCGGTGGAGGCAATGCTCGACATGAGCAGAGCGGAGTTTCAACAAACCCTGCGGTGGGCCCGCTTGGACGCACTTCGGGCAGAGCCCGTCGTTCTGATTCGGGAGAATTAACGATATGAAAGGTATACGCCGAGCGGTCTTGGCCTCAGTCGCGGCGTTGATGTCCACGTCACTATATGGGCAGAGCCTTGAAGGAACGATCGATTGGAATCGTCGCGTCGCCGTGGGGTTTGGTCTCTCGGGACAGGTGGCAGCGGTTGACGTCCGGCCTGGAGACACAATCTTATCGGGTGAGCGTATGGCGACCCTGGATACGGTACCGCTGAAAATCGCCCTGGATAAGGCTGCCAATATCGCGGAGATTCATCAGGCACAGCTCGAGGAGCAAATGGCGGTTTTGGATCGGGAGCGAACGCTTTATGACGAGGGCGCATTGTCAGGCGTACAGTTGGAACAGGTCGAGATTGAGCTTTCACGCCGTGACTATGCGTTAAAGGATGCAGAGCTCGCCGTCCAGCAGGCGCGTTACCAGCTTGACTTAGCCCAGTTGCGGGCGCCCTTCGATGCTTGGATCGTGGAATCGGAGTTGACTCTCGGTCAGTTCGTCAATCATGAGTCGGAGGATCCTCCGATGATTACGCTAGCTGAGAAAGGTCGTTATCTGGCCCGAACGTTGATCGACGCTGAAAGCCTGCAGGCCTACGAATCCGGAACCCCCGTGGTGATAGCGATAGGAGATCAGCAGTTTGTGGGGCTTGCCAGTCGTGTTGGCCTTGAACCGGTTAGCACATCAGGCGAGACGCTCCGCTATGCCCTTGCGGTAGAGTTTTCTAGCGATGCGTTGATTCGCCCCGGGACGGCGTGCACCATTGCTTTAGCTGAGCAGTAGATCAATGATCGATCTAAATCGTGACCTAGCCCTCTTTCTCTTCAGCGCTAAGGGCCCTTAAAGTCGCCACCAGTTCGTTGAGCGGATAGTCGACAGAGTCGTTCTCTGATCGATGGCGGTACTCAACATTTCCGTTCTTTAGGCCCCGCTCACCAACGACAATGCGATGCGGTATTCCGATCAGGTCCATCTCGGAGAACATGACCCCTGGTCGCTCATCCCGATCGTCCAGAAGAACCTCAAAGCCTGCGTTTTGTAGATCGGTGTAAAGCGTCTCAACCGCTTGCGTAACGTCCTGTGATTTTCTAAGTCCGATCGGCACAATGCAAACGTCAAAAGGCGCAAGGGGGCCCGGCCAAATAATCCCGCGCTCATCGTGGCTTTGTTCGATGGCCGCGGCAACAATGCGGGTAATACCGATGCCATAGCAGCCCATATGAAACGGCTGACTGCGTCCGTCTGGATCAAGGAAGTTGGCTTCCAGAGCCTCGCTGTACTTGGTGCCCAGCTGAAAGACGTGACCCACTTCGATTCCGCGACGAACGCTGATGGTGCGGTCGGCATCGTTCGGGCAGGGATCACCCTCGACGGCTTGCCGCAGATCATGACTCTCAGGCTCAGGGAGATCGCGACCCCAATTTACTCCGGTGAGATGAGCGTCGTCGCGGTTGGCGCCGCACACAAAATCGCCAACCGCGGCTGCAGCATGATCGACAAAAACGGGGATCGTTAGCCCCACCGGACCGATAGAGCCCGGCGAGGAACCGGTGGCCTGTTTTACGCTTTGTGCGCTCGCAAATCGAAGGGGGGCGGCGACTGCCGGCAGAGCCTCCGCTTTGATCGCGTTGAGATCATGATCACCTCTTAGGACGAGCGCGACGGGGCCGCCGTCGAGACCATCAACCAGAAGCGTTTTTATGGTTTGCTCTGGTTTAACCTTCAGAAAATTGCAAAGACTTTCAATCGTGTGCTGATCGGGTGTTTCAATTTCACGCATGGTCTCGCTTGCTGACGGGCGGGGGTGGCGCGCTGGGCGGAGAATCACCTTCTCGACGTTCGCGGCGTACCCGCATTCAGAGCAAAAAGCGATCGCGTCTTCTCCCGAATCCGCAAGGATATGAAACTCATGCGAAAAATTACCGCCAATCGAACCGCTGTCAGCCTCTACGGCCTGAGCGGCAAGACCAAGGCGCTTAAAGATGCGGCCGTAGGCGTCATACATCGATTTGTAGCTTTCCGCCATGCCCGCTGAGTCCCGATCAAACGAGTAGGCATCTTTCATGATGAACTCGCGGGAGCGCATCACGCCAAAGCGCGGCCGGATTTCGTCTCGAAACTTAGTTTGAATTTGGTAGAGATTCATCGGCAGCTGTCGATAGCTGCGAATTTCAGTCCGAGCCAGAGTCGTAATGACCTCCTCGTGAGTAGGGCCAAAACAGAAGTCGCGTTGATGACGATCAGAAAAGCGCAGCAATTCAGGGCCGTAGGCCTCCCAACGACCGGATTGCTGCCAGAGTTCGGCAGGTTGCACGGCGGGTAGAAGCACTTCCTGGCCGCCCGCTCTATTCATCTCCTCACGAACAACCTGCTGCACTTTACTGAGTACTCGATGGCCTAGCGGCAGCCAGTTATATACCCCGGAGGCGACCTGACGGATTAGCCCCGCTCTCAGCATCAACTGGTGGCTGATGATCTCAGCGTCGGCAGGAATCTCTTTGAGAGTTGTCAGGAAGAAATTTGAGGTTCGCATACTTTCTCGATTGCTAGGAAGCTATTAATGTAAACATTACGGAGAGCGTGGCGCATAGCGCCGGTCATCCGATCCGGTCGCTTATCTCCGGTCCACGTCCGGTTCGTCGTCGGAAACGGTTGATACCCCGAGTCGCCCAACCGCATTCACAACAACCGCGAGCATCGCGAAATCGAGATCGCCAGATTTATGCAGATCTGCGATCATGTGTTCGAGACGCTGATGGTCCGTCGGATGGGCGGCGATCCAGCTTCGCACAGCAGCCTTACCGCGGCCAGTCTCGCGGGATAATATTCTAGCGGTGATCTGCCTTTGCGTGAGCACGAGGTCGCTCCGCAGAGCCGCTCGGGCGAGACCATGCCAATGATTATTTATCGGCAGTTTGCCTATCCGCTCGAACAGCCACTGCAGATGCAGGCGATCGCCGACATCAAAATAAACCGACGCCACTTGCGCGATGCCATAGTCCCCCGAGGCTGCGAGTTCGGCGATGTCGAGACCGCGCGAGAGCGCTGCAAATTCAGCCACGGTATTGGCGATTGGGGCAGGTGTTTGCGCGTTCAGATAGCGCTTGACCCGTCGTTTCTGAGTCAGACGATTGGACGCCGCGAGCACGCGCGGAAAGCCCCGCTTCAGCTGGTCGATATCTCCGCGAAATTCTTTGACTGTGCTCGCAATATCGAGAGGCTGGGGTCGGTACGTCAATAACCAGACAGTCGCATACTCAAGCAGCTGACGAGTTTCATGCATGAGTTCCTTTTGCGCTTGCGACCGTATCTGGTTGTCGAGACCCTCAATATCTTGCCAGCACTCGCGCAAGCGGAATATCTCGCGCGCCGCGGTAAAGGCCCGTACCGTGTCGGCGGGAAGCGCGCCGGTCAATTCGTTCATACGCATGACGAACCCCGGACCCACTCGGTTGATCATGTTGTTGGTCAGGTAGGTTGCAATGATTTCTCGGCGGAGCTGATGACTGGCCATGAGGCCATCGAAGCGTGGGGATAGGATTGCGGGGAAGTAACGGGCTAGGTCCTCAGCAAGAAAAGGGTCCTCTGGCACGTTGGAATCGAGGAGAATCTGATAAGTGGATATTTTGCTGTGACTCAATAGGACCGCAAGTTCTGGACGGGTAAGCCCTTGCTTTCGGGAAATTCGATCATTAATTTCTTCGTCGTTTGGTAACGCTTCTAGCGCCCGATCCAAGCCATAGGTCTGCTCCAGTTGGCGAATGGCACGCGAGTGCTGGTGGATTAAATTCACGGCCTGGTCACTGGCGAGCGATATCGCCTGAGTTTGCGCATAGTTGTCCCGAAGCACGAGCTTCGCTACCTCATTTGTCATCTCTTCCAGAAGTGCATTGCGCTCGCTGATCGAGAGTTCGCCGGCATCGACCGCCGCGTTAAGAAGAATTTTGATGTTTACTTCGTGATCAGACGTATCGACACCGGCGGAGTTATCAATGGCATCGGTATGGCAGAGACGACCCAACTGACTGAATTCAATTCGGGCACGCTGCGTCATTCCCAGATTGCCCCCCTCGCCAATAATTCGACAGCGCAACTCAGAGGCATTCACTCTGAGATTGTCATTGGCGCGATCACCCACCGACTCATGGCTCTCCAAAGATGCTTTCACGTAAGTGCCGATGCCGCCGTTGAACAGTAGGTCTACCGGACTCTTCAGCATTTCGTGGATAAGCTCCTCTGGACTTAGTGCAACGGTGCTGATGCCGAGCGCCTTTTGTGCTGCTTCTGAGAGCTCTATTTTCTTTGCAGAGCGGGGCCAGACGCCGCCCCCTTCAGAAATAAGAGCACCGTTGTAATCCTCCCAGCTGGACTGCGGGAGCTTGAAAAGCCTCTGCCGCTCAGTGAACGAGCTCGCGGGGTCAGGATTGGGATCGATAAAAATATGTTTGTGATTAAACGCGCCAATCAGTCGAATTTGTTTTGAAAGAAGCATCCCGTTGCCGAACACGTCCCCGGCCATATCCCCAATCCCGATCACGGTAAAGGGTTGAGTTTGTGTGTCTAGGTCGAGGTCGCGGGCGAGCCGTTTCACCGATTCCCAGGCACCGCGGGCGGTGATCCCCATGCCTTTATGGTCGTAGCCTGTCTTGCCGCCAGAGGCAAAGGCATCGCCAAGCCAGTAACCGTATTCATCGGCAATTTCGTTCGCGATATCAGAAAAAGTCGCGGTCCCTTTGTCTGCCGCAACCACCAGATAGGGGTCGTCAGCGTCATAGCGGACAACCCTTTGGGGCGGCAGAAGAGCGCTCTGGTGTCGATTGTCCGTGATGTCCAGCAGTCCTCGGATGAAGGTCTGATAGCAGCTGACAACCTCCGCCGATCGCTCTTCTGCGGCGCACTCAGCGAGTCGACGAACGATAAAGCCACCCTTTGAGCCCACCGGAACAATCACCGCGTTTTTCACGATCTGTGCCTTGACCAGCCCAAGCACTTCGGTGCGAAAATCTTCAGGGCGATCGGACCAGCGTAGCCCGCCGCGCGCCACCTTGCCGCTTCTGAGATGTATCGCTTCGACCCGCGAAGAGAACACGAATATCTCAAATAGGGGGCGCGGCTCGGGCATCCGGGTAATGGATCGACAATCAATTTTCAACGACAGCCGCTCTGGCTGATCTGGGTCGTGAATCTGGTAGTAATTGGTTCGCAGCAGCGATTCCACCAGGTTGATGTAGGCAGACAGGATACGATCCTCATCAATATTGGTCACGCGCTCCAGACCATTGTTGAGTTCAAGACGAGTATCGGAGATCAACCCGTCACGATCGCCATCGATATCAGGATCAAACTTCGCTTCGAAGAAGCGCACGATTCTGCGGACCATATTGGGGTTGCCCGCAAGGGTCTGGATGACATAGTCCTGGCTGTAGCGAAAACGGATTTGTTTTAAATACCGATAGCTTGCACGTAACAGCGTCGTTTGTTTCCAGTCGAGGGTCGCTGCCAAAGCGAGCTGATTAAATCCGTCGTTATCGGTTTGCCCCTGCCATACCCGATGCAGTAACTCTTCGATTTCTAACTTCGATGCGCTGATGTTCGGCGCCTTGCCGGCTGCATCATTGAGCTCAAAGACGTGAAGAAAAACAACGAAACCATGACTATTTCGAATGCAGTAGGGTGTTTCCGTAAGAACCCTGAGACCCATGTTCTCAATCATCGGCAGGATATCCGAGAGAATAACCGGCGCGTGCGGGGAGTAGAGCGTGAGTTGGACACTGGCAGAATCAGTACCTGGGGTGGGCTCAAAGCTAATGACGAGGCGTGCCGATTTCTCTGCCGCCTCTAAGTGCTGCACGTCCGCGGCGCCCTGCTGTGGGTTGAACGTTTCGCGATAAGCGGTCGGGAAAGCACTGCACCAGACATCGGCATAGTCCAGCCCGGGACGATCGCCGTAGCGCTCCCGAAGCGCTTGCCGCAATTCGTCCGGCCAAAGCTTTGCAAGATCTGCGATTACAGATTCCAGTCGATCCAGGTCTGCATCGGCGGGCGTCGTTCCACCAACGCTCACGATAAAGTGAATGCGCGCGAGTATTGACTCCGAGAAGTGCACGTTGAATTCATATCCCGAGCCTTGAAAGGCTTCGAGCAATGCCGATCCGATCCGCTCCCGAAGGTCGCTGTTGAATCGCTCTCGCGGGACGAAGACCAAACAGGAATAAAAGCGTGCAAACCGGTCTTTGCGGGCGAACAGGCGTACCCGTTGTCGCTCCTGAAGATCCAGCATGCCCATGCCGGTTTGATAGAGCTCCTCCTCGGTCATTTGAAAAAGATCGTCTCGCGGGTAACGCTCCACAAGATTTTGGAGGACCTTGATGCCGTGTCCACGAGCCGGGAGTCCACTGCGCTCAAGGATCTGGGCTAACTTCCGTCGCAGGACAGGAATCTCCGTCACGCTCCGGTTATAGGCGTCAGCTGAGAAAAGACCCACAAATAAGGTATGTCTTTGACGGTTATCGGAGTCAACGGGATGCTGGATTGAGATCACGTCCATGTAGGCTGGACGGTGTACAAGCGATCTCTTGTTCGACTTAGTAATGAGCAGCAGTTCTTGAGTGTTAAAGCTTTTCGCAATCGCCTCGGGCAAGACATGAAGGCGTGCGTTGACGTCATACCCATAGCTGGCTTTGAGGATGCCGAGCGCGGAAGTCTCGTTAGGCTCTATGTTTGATCCGCTCTTGTTTGATCCCTGAGAGTGGATCGCGCCGAGAAAAGTAAAGTTGTTGCCTGCGATCCAGCTGCAGAGCGAGGCGACTTCATTTTGTAATTCATTGCCTATTGCTCCAGGGGAGGTTCCCAGCGAGGACGCAAGTTCCAGAGCAAGATCACGCATGGGATCAAGGTCCTGATTTGCGGCGGCAACTGCATCCAACGCGTCACGGATGCACGATTCAATGAGTTCGAGCTTTTGGCGGCGATGTTCACGGTCGATTCGGAAACTCAGAAAAGACTCGGGCTGCCCCCCTTCGCTGTGCCCACTGATCGCGCGGATTCGGTGATCGGAATCGCGACTGATGCCGATGACCGGATGAATCGTGAGATGGATCGTGTAGCCCAGTCGGTTAAGCGCCATCCGAATCGAATCGACAAGGAACGCCATGTCCGGCGCGACGACTTCAACGATGGTGTGCCGTGAGGTCCATTCATCGTCTTCGTCTATCGGAGTGAAAGCGCGAATCCGAAACTGCGCCGGTTGTTTGCGCTGGGCAGACCGTAGATGGGCGAGGGCGCTGCCGTAGAGTTCCAGGGGGTCTGCATCGCGCAAGTCACGCGCCGGGACTCTCTGGAAATAATGGGAAAAGAACGTCTTTGCGAGATCGGCCTCAGTCGCGACCAGTTCTTTCTTGGCGCGCTGACCCAAGTGGGCAATGAGTGCCTGGCGATCAAAATCTGATGCTAAGTTCATGTTCAACCGCTTTTGATTGGAATTCTTCCGCCAGACATCTTGTTCCCGCGCCGCAAGACCTGAATGGGCCGAGCGAAATTCACCGGGGGATGAGTTAATCATGGGAGAGGAGCGGGGTAAACTCCCCCCATGTTTTGCAGCATACAACCGTTGAGCCGTCAGCCATGAGCGATCATGCCCTGTGGTCGCCCAGTCCCGAGCAGATAGCGGCGAGCAACATGACTCGGTTTGCGGAAGATGCATCCGTTCGGTGGAGCCGATCATTCCCTGACTATGTCTCGCTGCATCACTGGTCAGTAACGCATCCTGAGGAGTTCTGGCGCAGCGTGTGGGATTGGACTGGCGCAATAGGCAGCGGATCATTGGATTCGGTCATTGAGAGTCCTGAACGTATTCCCGGCGCGATCTGGTTTCCCAATGTAAAACTGAATTTTGCGCGTAACTTGCTGCGGCGACGCGACGATGGTCCGGCGCTGTTGTTTTGGGCCGAAGATAAGGTCAAGCGATCTGTCAGCCATCGCGAACTGTATGAGCAGGTAGCGCGCATCGCGGCGGCACTGCGTGGATTAGGGATAAACCCCGGGGATCGAGTCTGCGGGTTCATGCCGAATATGCCTGAGACCGTCAGCGCGATGCTTGCGACCGCCTCGCTTGGCGCTACCTGGTCTTCGTGTTCGCCGGATTTTGGAGTTCAGGGCGTGCTGGATCGATTTGGTCAGATCGAGCCCAAGGTTATTTTTAGTGCCGATGGATATTGGTACAACGGCAAATCCCACGATTCACTCGAAAAACTCAGAGCCATCCGGGAAGGCTTGCCATCGTTGACGCATGCGGTGGTGGTGCCGCTGCTTGCAGCGGATCCAGACATCTCGGGCATTCGTGATGCGATGACGCTCGAAGCGTTTTCTGTGGATGCCACAGAGATCGATTTCGTTGAAGTGCCTTTTGATCATCCGCTCTACGTGATGTATTCCTCCGGGACCACCGGGGTACCCAAGTGCATTGTTCATGGCGTCGGAGGATCGCTCCTTCAGCATCTGAAAGAGCAACAGCTTCACGTGAACCTGAATCCAGACGACAGGCTTTTTTATTTCACGACTTGCGGATGGATGATGTGGAACTGGCTGGTCGGCGGGCTGGCGAGTGGAGCGACGTTGGCGCTTTATGACGGCTCACCGTTTTATCCAGACGGAAACATTGTTTTTGATTTTGTGGCTGAGGAAAAAATTAACGTCTTGGGTACCTCAGCAAAATTTATAGATGCCATTGCAAAGGCGAATCTGCGTCCGAAAGAGACCCATGACCTCAGCGCGGTACGCACCATTCTTTCCACGGGGTCGCCTCTAAATCCAGAGGGATTTGATTACGTGTACGACGCGGTGAGTTCGAGTGCCTGCCTTTCCTCAATCTCTGGAGGTACTGACATTATGGGCTGCTTCATGGGGGGCAACCCTAATCTGCCGGTGTGGCGAGGCGAGATCCAATGCCCTATGTTGGGTATGCAGATTGAAGTAAGGGCCGATGACAGCAGCCTTTTGGGCGTCGGTGAGAAAGGCGAGCTGGTCTGTGCAAACGCTTTTCCGTCCATGCCGATTGGATTTTGGAATGACCCTCAAGGTAATCGTTACCATGAGGCCTATTTTGAAAAATTCCCGAACGTTTGGTGTCACGGAGACTATATCTCGTTCACCGAGCATGGCGGCATCATCGTATTTGGGCGCTCTGATGCCGTCTTGAATCCTGGTGGTGTCCGAATCGGTACGGCCGAGATTTACCGGCAGGCCGAACGTATCCCGGAGGTCGTCGAAAGCCTCGTTATTGGTCAGCAATGGCAGGGCGATGTGCGGGTCGTCTTGTTTGTGAGACTGAAGGAGGGGCGGGTCCTTGATGATGAATTAAGACACCGTATTTGTGAGGAGATCAGAAAGAACACAACGCCTCGGCATGTCCCCGCAAAAGTCGTTGCCGTTAGTGACATTCCGCGAACGAAGAGCGGAAAGATTGTAGAGCTGGCGGTGCGGAAAATTGTGCACCATGAGCCTGTCTTGAATCGTGAGGCGCTGGCTAATCCGGAAGCATTGGATCTCTTTGCAGACCTACCCGACCTCGCGAACTGATGTATCGCTTAGCGGCTTCCTAATAGTCCCCGAACTCCAGAATGCGATAACCCCCCGGGATGCCGAGCTGAAGGCCGGCATCCAGATGGTCGATAGCAGCGACTTCGGCTGTGTAATCACCCGCGACATTCTCGATTCGAATCGGAACGCTCGCGTCATCAGGCAAACCCAGCGGGGGAAGACTAAACCCTAGCGATGACATAAGCGCGCTCGCGGAGAGCTGAAGATCTTGAACGTAAGCCGACAGGGCCAGCAAAGCGCGGTAGTCGTTAGGGTCAATCTGAAGATCCCTATTATTGCTAAGGCAGCTTCGACTGAGAAGCGTGTTATCCCGACTTACCTGCCACCAACTGCACGCGAATCCTCCAGCCTCATGCGCCCTGCCGAGTGCCTTGATTTTTAGCGTGCCGGAGCCAATTTCATCCGGGTTCATGATGCCGAGACTCTCCAGCATGGCGTCGAGCTGCTCACGCTTCTCTTCAGGTAGATTCTCTCGCTGGGCCTGGAGCTGGTCGGCAATGCCGGCGAGTTGTCCCATCGATTGCTTTAAGGCGTCAGAGTCAACACGTGTTATTTCTTTACGCGGGTGATTTATGAAAAGGACGAGTTGATCTGCAACATTAAAAAGCATTTCCTGTCGTGGGGCTTGCGAGTGAGTGACGCGAATACGATTTTTGCTAACCACAATCTGAGCTTGCCCAGAAATACCTTTATCCATTGTCTTCACAATGATTCGCGTCGCGGCCTGAGCGTTGCTTGCGACCAAGAGCAATAAGAAACACAGTATCCTTCGAGCAGAACGGCTGAAAAATGTTGATCTCATAAGAACCAAGCCTGTGCGGCTGACAAGAAAAAGCAGAGTGAATAACGATATCACGGCAACGGGGACTGTGTGATCAGATCATGCGGTAAGGCATCGCGCACCGCAGGCTGAGGCCAAAAAAAGTCGACTCCTGATGTATGATCGCGGGGTAAAAAATACTTAAAGCGCAACCGTTACTTAGCCAAATTCTTCATCAAAGACGTTAGCGCCGATTGAATTTCGAGGTACCAATTGAATTTCCCAGATATTGATCCAATAGCGCTGAGCATCGGACCGGTTGCAATCCATTGGTATGGCGTGATGTATCTCGTCGCCTTTTTGGTGGGAGGAGCTCTAGGTCTTTATCGCGCAAAGCGCTCCGACGGTCGATGGACGGGATCAATGGTGTGGGATCTCGTCTTTTATGTCGCGGTGGGTGCCGTCCTTGGAGGTCGCTTAGGCTACGTGTTGTTTTACAACGCGACCTATTACCTCTCAAATCCCCTCGAGATCTTTTCGGTGTGGACTGGAGGAATGTCCTTCCATGGCGGATTGCTCGGTGTCATTGTCGCGGTCTTAATTTTTGCCAGGCGCTTTAACACGTCGTTTTTCGCGGTCGCCGACTTCCTCGCGCCGCTGTGCGCGCCCGGCCTAATGGCTGGACGTATCGGAAATTTCATTAATCAGGAGCTGTGGGGCCGAGCGAGTGAAGTTCCTTGGGCGGTGGTGTTTCCGGCAGCCGGCCCATTGCCCCGACACCCGTCGCAGCTTTACGAGGCGGGGCTCGAGGGCATGGTTCTATTTTTCTTGGTTTGGTTTTTTTCTGCTAAACCCCGGCCGGCCGGTCGCGTTAGCGGGATGTTTCTCTTGGGCTACGCCGTCATGCGGCTCGTTGTTGAGATGTTTAGGGAGCCGGATGCCCATCTCGGATTTATTTTCCTGGAGAGCATCACTATGGGTCAGATTCTGAGTATTCCCGTTGGACTGTTCGGCTTATGGCTCCTGTTGCGCCCCGTCCAAAAACCCTCCGCTGCTGGGCGCTAACGCGTCCAACGGAATTCATGCGCTGGATTATTCTGTCGGATACGCACGGATTCGTTGACCCGTTCATTGCGCAGCTTGCGCAGAATGCAGACGGCGTGATCCACGCTGGGGACATTGGCGGCGTTGATGTCCTCTCATCGATCAAACCAAAGAATGGGCAGCTAGTTGCCGTATCGGGAAACAATGATTTTGCACAGTCCTGGCGCTACCCGGACACCCTTGGCTTCTCCGATCTCCAGGAGAGCGCGGTGGTTAACCTGCCGGGGGGTGATGTGGCGGTGGAGCATGGGCATCGCATATGGGATACCCGCCACTACCATCGAAGACTAAGAGAAAAACATCCCAACGTACGGGCAATCGTATACGGACACACCCATGTCCGCTGTAAAGATGTGTCGCGAAATCCCTGGGTGATTAATCCAGGGGCTGCCGGGCGGGAGCGCACGAAAGGCGGTGCTTCCTGCATTGTTCTCGAGGCGAGTGAACGAGCGTGGCGCGTTAGCGAATACCAGAACGGCGTGATCAGTGATTCCGGCCGAGAGGTAGCCTGAGTGGCGAAGGAACAACGCTCGCTGCGCCAAGACGACGTTGTGGAAACCCTTGATGAAGGAGATGTCGTCCGGCTGCATGACGACTCGGGCGATTTCATCGTCTACACCGCGGGCGACGGTCTCAGCGTCATAAAGCGAGCGCCCGTATTCGATTGGGAGTACGACCGGTTAGTAGGGCTGGATTCAGACGAGCCCGCCGCGGGCTATACGCGTCTCATCTGGCCTGAAGATATCGCCGGAATTCAATATCGCACGCCACTTGAGCCCCAGGTAGGGGACCGGGTTCTGACACGCTGGCGCGATGGGAATCGGTCTGGAGTTCACACCGGTTTTGTGGACGAGGTAATGGGCCGCACGTATCAGGTGCATCTTGTCGCGGGCGTGGATGCGGATGATCTTCATTGGGATATGGAAATCGACGAAGAAGATATCCTGGATATGAATTCGCAGCATCGCTCGAAATATCAACGTTGTACATGCCTCTCGAAGCCTTCATCGCATACCGCTGGCGGCGCGTCTCGTTTACGGGCCAAGCAGTCCGCCAATCCACTGCCGTGGCAAAGAAAACCCGTAGCAGGTCGGATTTCGTCGCCCACAGAGAAGGGCTTTTGGCTTGTTATTCTTTTAATCGCCTTGGCCTCAGCAGGAACCGTTTTTCTTCTCTGAGCGGCATTCCTTCTGAGCGCGTTAGTACATATTCCGCACAGCGGGCTGATTCGGCGCATTGAGATCCACCGAAGGGCCGCATTTGGATCCACTGAGTGCTTGTAAGCAGAGGTCCTTCGTTAGCAAAATAGGGGTGAAGTCATCCCGCATAAAAACGAGAGAGGAATCTATGAGTTCAAACCAGGGTTTTGGCGCCTATACGGACTACGGTCGACTGAGAAGCGCTATTGTGGGAAGTGCGGAGGGCCTCGCTCTGCCGCCGTTCAATCCCACATTGCATCACTACAACGAGGAAGTTCAGGCCGCGCTGAAGGCCAGCGGTGATCAGCCCCTCGATATTGCCAAAGCGATGCCGGAGCGCTGGGAGAAGACGGCCGAGCAGTTGGATAATTTGGCTGCACTTTATGAGAAGCATGGCGTCAAGGTCTATCGGCCGCGACCTTACAGCGAGTCGGAACGGCAATATCTTGCCGATCTTCAGCCCGGCGCATCTTTGCTGTATCCCGCGGATCCGGTGTACACGGTCGGCAAGCACTATCTTGAATTGAATATTCGGCGCGCTTATCGACGCAAGGAGGTGTTTCCTTTGCGAGAGGTGGTGGCGCCCTTGCTCGCGGCAGACGCGGAGACCCATCACGTCGTGATGCCCGCGGCGCAACCCTACTCACCCTCAAGTGGAGGCCCGGGCCCTTATCTTGAGGGGGGCGATATCGTGTGCTTCCAGAATCACCTTTTTGTGGGCGAGTCAGATATCGCGAGCAACCGAGCGGGAACGGATTGGCTGGCGGACTACATCAAACCCTTTGGTTTTGAGGTGCATCCGATGCCGATGCACGGAACCATCTTGCATTTGCTCGGTACGATGGTGCTGGTAGCGGACGGTGTGCTCCTGCTATACCGCGAAGAGCTCAAGGAGCCCTTACCTGCGCCGATTGCGGATTGGGACGTGATCGAGCTCACCGAAGCAGAGGCCAGAGCCTATGCCACGGTAGGCGTGAGCCTTGATGACAAGCGCTATGTTATCCCCGCAGGCCTTGGTCGCGTCTGTGATGAGCTCGCCAAGCGCGGAATAGAACCCATTGAGATCGAGTATGACCACGTGAGCTATTGGGGCGGCTGTGTATCTTGCTCAACCCACGGTATCTGGCGTGACCCATAGGGCCCACTCCCATACTACGAAACGATGCCCAAGTGAACGAAGCGCTTGATCCGAAACACGTTGAGGAAATTCTAGATGCGGTAGACCGCCGCTTTGGAACGCAGCTCGCGTTCACCAAAGAGATGATTGCCCTCGACTCAACGCGGGGAAAAGAAAGTCAGGCGCAGGCATGCTTTTATGATGCTTTGGCCGCACGGGGCTATGCGATGGATCGCTGGTCGATCGATGTTGCAGCGATTGAATCTCACCCCGGCTTTTCGCCTGTGAAGGTCAGTTACGAGGATGCGATCAATGTTGTCGGCACGCATCAACCTGATATTGAGAAGGGGAGATCATTAATACTTAATGGACACGTCGATGTCGTTCCCACAGGCCCTTTGGACATGTGGTCGCGACCTCCGTTTGAACCTTGGGTCGACGGTGATTGGCTTTTCGGGCGCGGCGGCGCAGACATGAAGGCTGGCTTATGTGCAAATGTGGCAGCGCTCGACGCGTTAGCGAGTCTGGGATTTCAGCCCGCCGCTCGGGTTCATGTGCAGTCGGTTACAGAAGAGGAATGCACCGGGAACGGGGCTTTATCGGCACTGGTTCGAGGTTATCGAGCTGACGCGGCCCTCATTCCCGAGCCCGAGGAGAACATGCTGGTGCGCGCAAATACCGGCGTTATCTGGTTTCAAATTCACGTTCGGGGACGGCCTGTACACGTTCGCGAGGCAGGAAACGGTGCTAATGCCATCGAAGCGGCGGTTTCGATAATTCCGACGCTCAAGGCACTTGAGCAAAAATGGAACAGCGATAAGGCGTCCCATCAATACTTCGATCAAGTCGCCCATCCGATCAACTTGAATATCGGAAAGATCGCTGGGGGAGATTGGGCCTCGTCTGTGCCGTCATGGTGCTCGCTTGACGTGCGCGTGGCAATTTATCCGGGGACTGATCCACGGGATGCGGCGAGCGAGATAGAAGAGTGCATCCACGAATACGCCGCTACCCATCCGTTCCTGAAGCACAATCCCCCGCAGGTTGAGTACAACGGATTTTTTGCCGAGGGCTATGTGTTAGAGGAGGGCAGTGACGCGGAGCAGGTTCTTGGCCGAGCGCACGCCCAAAGCTTTGGCTCCAGTCTCGAGGCCTTCGTTACGCCTGGATATCTGGATGGTCGGGTCTTTGTGCTGTACGACGATTGCCCATGTTTGGTGTATGGACCGGTGTCCAAGAATATTCACGGGTTTGATGAATGTGTCAGTCTCGAGTCTCTAAAACGAGTCACCGGAACGATCGCGCTCTTTATCGCGTCTTGGTGCGGGTTAGAACCGCTTAGTCACCCCAGTCGTCTCCCCGTTTGACTTGGGTAGAAAGACCAACCTGTTCATGGCGCTGGGCAGATAATTCGCCGATCGCTCGTTTACCGAAGCGTTGCGTGATCTGATCGACCGTTTTATTGATCACCGACCGGCGCGACGTTTCTTTCCCGTTGAAAAGGCCTAGCTGATTGGTATGGTCTTGGCTAAGTCCTGTACATCCGACACCCAGAAGTCGGATCGCGGTCGTGGGACCGTTATGGTAAAGGAGTTTTGTCGCAGTTTCGGCAATGACTTTCCCGTCGTCGGTGGCCTGGGACAGCGTTAATCGCCGAGTGAAAACAGGATAGCCTCTCGCACCGGGACCGGTGCGCTTGGCGGACTTCCATTTGAGGATGACCGTGCGAGCCCGGACCTCGCTGCGTCGCAGACGTCTTGCGACGGATTCTGCATGCTCGCGAATAAACGGCTCGAGCGCGGCGAGTTCACTCATGTCGTTTGTGAAGGTGTGTTCCTCGCTGTAGGAGACCGCCTCGCGGTAGGGTTCCACCTCTCGAAAATCCCTGCCGCGAGCGAGCCTCGCGATCTCCAGACCCCACTCACCCAGAGCGCCTTCGATAGTTGCATCATCTGCGGCGATCAGATCGCCAATGAGATGAAACCCCATATCCGCCAGACGAGTCTGGGCGACTGGCCCAACGCCCCAGATACGACCCACGGGTAAGGGCGTCAAGAATGCCGTTACCGCATCGGCCGTCACTTCGAGCAGGCCGTCTGGTTTAGCGCTGGCGCTGGCAATCTTGGCGACCATTTTTACCGGTGCGATACCTACTGAAACCGGCAGGGACAATTCATCGCGAACTCGTGTACGTAGCTGCTCACCGACGGCCGCCGGGGCACCCAGCAATCGCGCTGTACCGGTCAGGTCAATAAATGCCTCGTCCAAGGAGATCCGCTCAACAGCGGGTGAAAAATTCTTAAATATGGAAAAAATCTTTTCAGACTCGCGTTTGTAAAGTGCCATATCGCCCCGCACAAAAATCAAGTCCGGGCATCGTCGCTTTGCTTCGACGGAGGGCATTGCCGATCGCACACCGTACTGACGAGCTTCATAGCTTGCGGCCGTCACCACGCCGCGCGGCCCACTCCCGCCGACAGCAATCGGTTTGCCTCTCAGGTCGGGGTTCTCGCGCTGCTCTACCGATGCATAGAACGCGTCCATATCGGCATGCATGATGACGCGCACATCAACCGGTGTCGGATCAGAGTGACTCATAAAAACGATGAGAGAAGATCTGCTGCGACCCAAGTGTCACGATGCGTGAGTAAGATGTTCGGTAAGTAACTTGCTGTAGCCAAAAATCCCGGGCGTGCCTCCCGTGTGGATAAAAAGAAGAGCCTCATTACCCACCAAGCCGCGGGCAATTTTGATGCAGCCGGCCATTGCCTTTCCGGTATAAACCGGGTCCAGCAGGAGTCCCTCATGGCGTGCGCAAAGGTCGATGGCTTCTAGGGTCGCATCGTTCATCTGCCCATAGCCCGGCGCCAGCGTATCGTCGACAACCTCCACGCGCTCGGGGCTAACGGGATTATCCATGCCGATTAATTCGGCTATCTCATGGCAGCGACGGGTAATGCGCTGGGCTTGTTGATCCCGGTCGCGTCGGACACACACTCCCGTCACGCGAAGAGGGCTTCCAAGTGCCGCAAGACCGAATAAGAGTCCGGCATGCGTGGTCCCACTACCTGACGCAACCACAATGCGGCCTATCGTGTGTTCCAGGGCGCTAAGCTGAGTCAGGATTTCCTGAGCGGCTTCAATGTAGCCGAGCGTGCCAAATGGAGGATGACCGGGAGCAAGTGGTATGACGTAAGGCCGGCGTCCTTCCTTTTTTAACTGGCTTGCGATGTCTTGCAGATTTTTGTCCGCTCCGGTTTCATCCTCGCCTTTTGGAAATCTGTGAATTACAGCGCCGAGCAGCCGGTCCAACAGTACGTTTCCGGATTCGCGATATTCCGATGCCTTATCTCCCACGCGTTCCTCAAGCTGAATATGACACTGCATTGCGCATTTGGCGGCAGCAGCAGCGGTCATCCGCACGAAGTTCGACTGAACGGCTCCCGTGATTAGGATCGTATCGGCGTCGCTCGCCCTGGCCTGGCCAAAGTAGTATTCCAGCTGGCGGGCCTTATTCCCACCCATCGCGAGGCCGGTGCAGTCATCGCGCTTCACGTAAATCGGCGCAGATCCGAGCGTTGCTGAAAGATTGGTGAGCGCTTCTATGGGTGTGGGCAGATGGGCGAGTTTTACCCGCGGGAAAACGTTGAGCTGGTCGAGGACGGTCATGGGGCGGCTGTCACACCTTAGGCCCGGCGGCTGTGGGTCTCTCGGTAATCCACGACAGTGATCTCAATTTAGGGGACCGACTTCTAGAGACGCATTTTCTTGCCGAGTGGGTCCCAAGCGGCCTCCGATAGAACGGTCGCTGTCCTGCGCTTTCCGACCACGTCGATAGCGAGCGAGATACCTGCCTGTGCGCAGTCGGAGCGAAGAAGGCCCATTGCCAGACTCTTCCCAGTGTAATGACCGTAACCCCCTGAGGTGACGAAACCGACTCGCTGGTCATCTTGCCACACGGGCTCATAGCCGGACGCGTCAGCATCTTCGGCATCAATTTCAAAAGTAACCAACGTCTGACTTGGAGTACCCGCGGATTTTTCTTTGGCTGCCGCCTGATGACCGATAAAGTCATCTCGCGTCCAGTCGATCCAGCGATCCATGCCGGTTACCGCGGGCGTACGGTCCTGGGTAAATTCAGCATTCCATATGCCAAAACTTTTCTCAAGACGAAGTGAGTTCATGGCATAAAAGCCAAACTCTCTCATCTCAAAGTCAACGCCTGCTTCCAGAAGCAGATTCCTTAGCGTGATGTGTTCCGAGGCGTGACAGTTGATTTCATAGCCCAGTTCACCGCACACGGAGAGCCGGCCTACTTGCGCGCGGATCAGTCCGATGTCGATGGTGTTGCAGCCCATAAAAGGCAGCGCGCTATCACTTACGTCCTGATGCGTCAGAAGGGCGAGGACGTCTCGTGATTTAGGACCGGCCAGCCCAAAGCCCACGGTGATGTCGGAGATATCTTGCACGGTCACGCCCTCGTCTCGATGGTCGTGGAACCAGCGCATGTGCCAGTTTCGAAGATAATAAGAACCCATCAGCCACCATCGTCCGTCACCCCAATTAAATGCGGTGAGGTCTCCTTTCAGCCGGCCGCTGGGCGCAAGCAGAGGCGCGAGTCGTGCTTGGCCGGGTGCGGGTAGACGTCCGCTGATTATTTTGCGCAACCAGGTCTCAGCATTGGGGCCGGAGATTTCATATCGGGAGAACCCGCTGATGTCGAGCAATCCCACGTTTTCGCGTACGGCACGGCACTCCTCTGCCACGACATTGAACGCGTTGGAGCGACGCAGGGTAGGCGTTTCTTCAAAGCTGTTTCCGGCAAACATCAGCGGCACCTCGAGACCCCAACTGCATCCCCATTGTGCGCCAGCGTCGTTCATATCCGACCACGCCGGCGCTTTTTTGAGCGGCCGACCTGCCGGCAGTTGCTCATTGGG
>Ga0255760_10000545_pt1 | contig 37583 bp, 33 predicted proteins | sample 071ome_25_FD_179960 | JGI IMG/M metagenome (GOLD analysis project Ga0255760, IMG submission 179960) | Coastal salt marsh microbial communities from the Groves Creek Marsh, Skidaway Island, Georgia - 071410BT metaG (version 2) | ecosystem: Environmental > Aquatic > Marine > Intertidal zone >...
ATTGAATTAGGAACTACTGACAAATTTGCAGGCATCATTCCTAAAGGATTAGGTAGTGCTAAAATCTGTTCTGTATTTATGCTATTTCCATTGAAGATATTGCCATTTTCATGGAACCATATCGCAATGAAATCATTGATTCTCCTTTCTTGTGAAAATGGTCTGCCATCACCCCTATTGGTGCATGTTCGATTGCAGAAGAATTAGTCTTTGAATCTGCAAAAACTCCTGTAGAAAATACTAATAAACAAATAATTAAAAATCGCATTTTTGCTCCTTCTACAAAAAATATGAATATAATAAATTTACTTTTTTTCTATACCCTTTTGGGGTATGTGCAAAAAATTATTCGAGGTAAAATCTTAATATGTGCAATTCATGTCACAAAGACCGCATAGCAAATTTAGAAAGAATTGAGGGTCAAACTAAAGGCATAATCAGAATGATTGAAAGAAATGAGTATTGTATTGATATATTGAATCAGACTAAGGCAGCAAAAAATGCCAATAAAAAAGTAGAAGAACGGGTTTAAACTCTTAAAAGAAGATAGTGCCTAAATTTAATAATTGCTGTATTCATTCTCAGAGTAAAATTTCTCATTTTTCTATCTGTTCTTTCATATAGATATCAAAGTCATCGTCTTCCATAAAAATACGAATCATTTCATCGATGATTGCTCTCCCTTCTTCTTTTGTCATTTATTTAAAGTTTGCCAATCAGTTGAAACCCATGCCTTCTTCTTAGTCTGTCTTATTCCAGTTGTATATGCGACATTAAAGTCTTTATCTTCGAGCTGAGGTATTGCTACCAATTCAAAGTTGCCCCTTTGCCGTCACTGACTAAGTTCGAACAGTGCATTAGATTTTCATTATTTTTTAACTTTGTGATGGATCATTGTTAAGACGTAAAAAATGATTAGCACCTCCAAAATTAACGAAATCCAGAAAATAATTTCGTTAAAGGTATCATCTCTTGGGTTTGAGGTTAGCACTAGTGTGTTTATTACTAACGTAGTAAAAGTACTTAACTTATTTGTTGCTAAGTCTTGCTGTATTGATTTTTTTATTTTGCTAATCATTCTACAAATGGGTCATCTTTGTCAGTGAGTCTTCCTGTGCACTTTAAAAAGAAATAATAAGTAAATGCAGATAGAAAGAGTGGAGACCAAATATCCCCTAATCTCATGGGCAAAGAGAAAAATGCCCACCAAGACCACAAACTTACAACAAGTGGCAAATACCAAAAATGTTTACCGTATTTCGATAATAAATTTTTCATCACATGATTCTAAAAATTTTGAAAACTTTTTTGTAGGTTTAATTCTTAAACGTTCTGAGTTCTTCCTGACCAACCAGGAAAAATTTTTTATTCAACAGTAACGGACTTCGCGAGATTGCGCGGCTGGTCGACGTCGGTACCGCGCATCACAGCCACATGGTAAGCAAGAAGCTGCAAAGGGACCACCTGGACCATGGGCGATAGAATGCTGGGAACACTCGGCAGAATCACGGTTGTGAGTCCTTCCGTGCCAGAGAGTTCAGCCTGGTGATCAGTGAACACATAGAGCTTACCGCCTCTGGCTGCAACCTCTTGCAGGTTTGATTTCACCTTGTCGAGTAACTCGTCTGTCGGGGCGATACAAACAACGGTCATTTCCTCATCCACAAGAGCTAGCGGGCCATGCTTTAGTTCCCCGGCGGGGTAGCCTTCTGCGTGGATATAGGAAATTTCCTTCAGTTTGAGCGCACCTTCGAGCGCCACTGGGTAATGCACACCTCGACCCAAGAAGAGGCTGTGGTCTTTTTCGATAAACGCTTCTGCCACTTTTTGAATCATCGTATCCGCATTAAGGACCTCAGCGATGTAGTCAGGCAACTGGTGCAAAGCGTGGACGATTGAGGTTTCTGTTTCCTGACTGAGACCGCGACTTCGACCCAGCGCAACCGCAAGCAACAGCAAATCAACCAACTGAGTCGTAAAGGCTTTCGTTGAGGCAACGCCAATCTCGACCCCTGCGTTGGTCATTATCGCCGCATCAGATTCTCTAACCAGCGAAGAATTAGCGACGTTACAAATACACAGCGAACCCAAATAACCCTGAGTCTTTGATTGGCGAAGGGCTGCGAGGGTATCAGCGGTTTCTCCTGACTGGGAGATTGTGACAAACACCGTATCCTCGGGCACCGCAGGGCTTCGGTAGCGAATCTCTGACGCAATCTCAACTTGGCAGGGCAGACCAGAAAACTCCTCGATCCAATAACGTCCCACAAGTCCACTGTAATAACTCGTACCACAGGCAACAATTTGAATGTTCCTTGCGCCTTTCAGGAGCGCTTCGGCGCCCAAACCAAAGGACTCAACAAGCACGGTGTGCTCGCCTAGGCGACCCTCGAGCGTCGAGCGAACCGCCTTGGGCTGTTCAAAAATTTCCTTGAGCATGAAATGTCGGAATTCACCTTTATCCGACGCATCGTCACGGCTGTCGAGCTTAACGGTACGACTCGCGATGGATGCATCGCTGGCACCAAAGATAGAGATTTCCTCCCGCGTGATCTCAACCAGCTCTCCTTCTTCGAGATAAATAAAGCGATCTGTCACGGGTCTTAGAGCTTGCGGGTCAGATGCAATGAAGTTTTCATCGATCCCAACACCGACCACAAGCGGGCTGCCTTGACGAGCGCCGATCAATTGCTCCGGGAAGTCTAGATGCTGAACAGCAATTGCATACGCCCCTTCAAGCATGCTCACTGCTTTCGACACCCCTGCTCTAAAATCCTGTAACGCCGCCACTTCACGATGAATCAGGTGCGCCATCACTTCCGTGTCAGTTTCCGAAGTAAAAACATAACCTGCGCTTTGTAATTCTTCTCTCAGAGCTGCGTGATTCTCTATGATGCCATTATGGACAACCGCTACTCGGTCATTAGACGTGTGGGGGTGAGCGTTGGCGGCGGTGGGTTTGCCATGTGTCGCCCAACGGGTGTGGGCAATGCCGATGAGGCCTTGGGGCGCCTTTCGATCGCAGCTTGCTTTGAGTTCAGCGACCTTTCCAACTTCGCGGATGCGAACCAGTGCGTCGCCTTCGCGCAGACAAAGCCCGGCAGAATCATAGCCTCGATATTCCAGTCTTTTTAAACCTTCAAGCAAAATGCCTCGCACATTGCGCGAGGATGCCGCGCCCACAATTCCACACATACCTTTAGATTACTCCGGCTTTTCGGGAGAACGGTTTTTAATGACCAACCCTTCGCCTTCTGACTGTTTGGTTGGCCGAGGCCAATTGGGGATATTTCGCTGCTTTCCGCGCCCGATACCTAGACTGTCCGCTTCAATGCGAGCGGTGATGGTTGAGCCCGCGCCGATCGTGGCGTCTCGCTCGATATAAACAGGCGCGACGAGCGCCGTATTCGAGCCGACAAATACGCCATCTTCCAATATCGTCTGCCATTTGTTCACTCCGTCGTAATTACAGGTGATGGTTCCAGCACCGATATTCACGGATTCGCCTATGGTGGCATCGCCTAAGTAGCTCAAATGGCTCGCTTTAGATCCTCGGCCCATTGTGGTGGCTTTCACTTCAACGAAATTACCAATGGCAACTTCAGGGCCCAAGCGCGCACCGGGCCGCAGTCGAGCATAGGGGCCGACCTGACAACGATCCTCCAAGTGCGCACCTTCGAGATGAGAATGGGCTTTCACCCTGGATCCCAACCCTATATAGGAATCACGAATGACGCAGTTGGGTTCAATAATCACCCCCGATTCAATCGTCACCGGACCTTCAATCACGACATTCACGTCAATCACTGTGTCCGCTGCAATCCTGATCTCGCCTCGAAGATCGATTCGGTCGGGATCGACGATTCGGACGCCCTCGCGCATCAAACGCTCAGCCCGGCGTCGTTGGAAACTCCGTTCAGCAGCAGCTAATTGGACCAAGTCGTTAATCCCAACCATCGCCTCAGGATCGTTCGTCACAACGGCCTCAACGGATAACCCAGCGTCAATGGCTAGGTGAAGAATATCGGGAAGAAGATACTCGCCCTGCGCATTTTGATCGGACAGATGAGGCAAAAAACGAGGAAGAATATCTTTTTGGAGGTAAAAGACACCAGAGTTGACTTCCTTGATCGCGCGCTCAGAAGCTGTTGCAAGTTTTTCCTCGACCACCCCAGCGACTTGCCCGTTCGGCAATCGCTTCACGCGACCATAACCGGTGGGGTCTGGCGCGTTAAAGCTCAACAAATTAACTTCAGCATCGGACGCTACCAACCGAGCCAACACATCGCCCGTAATGAGCGGAGTATCACCCAGAAGTACGAGCGTTTTAGAGCCAGGCGTCAAGCGAGGCAATGCCTGCATCACGGCATGTCCTGTCCCTTTGCGCTCTGTTTGTTCGACGAAGGTAATAGGTTCTCGGGCAAAACTAGCCGTAAGTGCCTCAGAATCGGGTCCCACCACCACGATGATCTTGTCTGGAGTGAGCGCTTTTGCCGCTCGGATGATGTGGGCCAAGATGGGCTGCCCAGCAATGGGCATCATCACCTTAGGCAGTGATGACTTCATCCGCGTGCCCTTTCCTGCGGCAAGAATGACGACGTCTAATGCACTCATCTGGGGAGTTTATCTCCCTGCGAGAAAATTAACGAGCTTGAGCGGAGGATCAAATTAAACGTCGTCCACAGATCTCGAGGGCGAACGCCCTCGCCACAAAGAGGATTCATAGCGTTATGGGGGTTCGGGTGCGCTCCAAACCCAACCCTACCCAGGAGAACGTGCACATCGACCAACCCGAGCAGGATTAAGCGCGGTTTTTTTGGTCTCGAAATTTACGTACCGTTCTAAGTAACGCCGCTTGCTCCTTCATGTCTGCAGCAACGCGAGCAAAATCAACGTCTGCACGCTGATCGCTGAGCTCTTGCTGAGCCTTACGCTCTGCGTCTTGAGCGGCCGCTTCATCGATATCATCGGCACGGACAGCTGTATCTGTCAGCAGGGTGATAGAGGTGGGCTGAATTTCTAGAAAGCCGCCGGAAGCAAAGAATATCTCTTCGGAACCATCTTCGAGCACCAGTTTAACAGGACCGGGTTGGATCCCCGTCAACAGCGGCGTATGGCCGGGGTAGACACCAATTTCACCCAGCGTACCGGTAGCGACCACTCGCTGCACGGTACCAGCGAAGATCTCTTGTTCAGCGCTCACAATGCTGCAATGGATACTTGAAGTCATAGCACTATCCCGTATTGATCCCAAAGATCAATCATTTTTAGCCGCCCTGTTGGGAGCAACGCCTAAAATCCCGATTACAGAGACTTAGCCTTTTCAACCGCCTCTTCAATATTACCGACCATGCTAAATGCAGCTTCAGGCAGATCGTCGTAGTCACCGTCTAGAATACCTTTGAAGCTTCTAATCGTGTCAGCCAGAGAGACATACACGCCTGGCTTACCGGTGAAGACTTCCGCCACGTGCATAGGTTGGGAGAAGAATTGACTGATCTTTCGTGCTCGGTAAACAGTGAGCTTGTCTTCTTCAGACAATTCGTCCATGCCCAAAATCGCGATGATGTCTTTCAATTCCTTGTACTTCTGCAGAACGCCCTGTACTCCTTGCGCCACGTTGTAGTGCTCTTCGCCCACAACCAGCGGGTCGAGCTGGCGGGACGTAGAGTCGAGGGGATCTACCGCTGGATAAATACCGAGTGCTGCAATATCTCGAGACAAGGTGACGGTTGAGTCCAAGTGAGCAAAGGTCGTTGCGGGTGATGGATCCGTCAGGTCGTCCGCGGGGACGTAAACCGCTTGTACGGAGGTAATCGAACCAGTCTTAGTGGTGGTGATTCGCTCTTGCAGTACCCCCATTTCTTCGGCCAGTGTAGGCTGATAGCCAACCGCTGATGGCATACGGCCTAAAAGTGCCGATACTTCGGTTCCTGCGAGTGTGTAGCGGTAGATGTTGTCGACGAATAGGAGGACGTCTTTCCCTTCGTCACGAAACTTCTCTGCCATGGTCAAACCGGAGAGAGCCACGCGCAGTCGGTTACCAGGCGGTTCATTCATCTGGCCGAACACCATTGAAATCTTGTCGAGAACACCGGCTTCTTGCATTTCGTGATAAAAATCGTTGCCCTCACGGGTTCTCTCACCAACCCCTGCAAACACCGACAAACCACTGTGCTCTTTTGCGATATTGTTAATCAGCTCAAGCATCGTCACGGTCTTGCCGACGCCCGCTCCGCCGAACAATCCAACCTTGCCACCTTTCGCAAAGGGACAAATCAAATCGATCACTTTCACGCCCGTTTCAAGTAACTCTCGGCCCCCAGCTTGCTCAGCGTAGGATGGCGGGTCCCGGTGAATTGGCATGCGCTCTTGCTCACCAATGGGCCCCTTTTCATCGATGGGGTTACCCAGGACGTCCATAATACGACCGAGGGTTTCCTCACCCACAGGGACGGAAATCGGTGCTTTTGTATTCTCAACTTCGAGGCCACGGCTCACGCCCTCTGAACTACCCATAGCAATGGTTCGAACAACCCCGTCGCCCAACTGCTGCTGAACTTCTAACGTCAGCGCGCTCTTGGTGACCACTAACGCGTCATAAACATTCGGGACGTCGTCGCGTGGGAACTCCACGTCAATGACCGCACCAATCACCTGAACAATTCGTCCGCTACCCATGCCTTTTTCCTCTTCCTTAATCGACGCGTCGCTAAACCGCAGCGGCGCCGCCTACAATTTCTGAAATTTCCTGTGTGATCGCTGCTTGACGCGCGTTGTTCATGATGAGCTCAAGCTCATCAATCAACTCACCAGCATTTTCTGTGGCGCTCTTCATGGCAACCATCTTAGCCGCCTGTTCGCAGGCGACGTTCTCAACCACTGCCTGATAGACCTGAGCCTCAATGTAACGCGTGAGTAAGTCTTCAATAAGGTCCCGCGCTTCAGGCTCGTAGATATAATCCCAACGATGCTTCATCGTGGCGTCATCCATGGGGTCGAGCGGCACGAGCTGGCGAACTGTCGGCTGCTGGCTCATGGTGTTAACGAAGACATTGTTCGCCAAAAAAATCTTGTCGACTTTGCCCTCGTCAAAGGCATCTAGCATCACTTTGATGCTGCCGATCAGGTCAGCGACTGCAGGCGTTTCACCAATATTTTGTGTCGCCGCGACCACTCGACCACCATAGGCTCTGAAAAACTGAATGCCTTTATTGCCAATCAAGCAAAGATCCGCTTCCACGCCTTGGTCGACCCAACGCTTCATATCCGCGACCACGGCTTTCAGCAGATTCACGTTGAGGCCGCCGCAAAGACCCTTGTCGGTCGTCACCACGATGTAGCCTACCCGGGACACGTCTCTCTCAACCATGAACTGGTGACGATATTCGCTGGAAGCGTTGGCCATATGACTGATCACCGCACGGATCTGGTCAGTGTAAGGGCGACCTTTGGCCATGCGGTCTTGGGCTTTACGCATCTTGCTCGCAGCCACCATTTGCATCGCACTGGTGATTTTCTGCGTGTTCTTAATACTGCCGATTTGCTTTCTAAGTTCTTTTGCGCCCGCCATGGTGCGTCAGTTCCTTTCTAGCTTAGAAGGTTTGCGTTGCAACAAAGCTTTCGATTGCTGAGCGCATGGTATCGACGACTTCGTCGGAATATTTCCCTTCACGATTCACCTGATCCATGAAGTCCCCGTGCGAAGTCTTCATGTAACTCAGTAACGCCGACTCAAAATCAAGGACTTTGTTCACAGGCACTTTGGCGAGAAAGCCTTCATTCGCTGCAAAAAGAACCACGCCCATCTCAGCAACGGTCATCGGCGCATATTGCTTTTGTTTCATGAGCTCGTTGATACGCTCGCCGTGTTCCAACTGCCTACGAGTGGCTTCGTCCAGGTCTGACGCGAACTGGGAGAAAGCAGCCAATTCTCGATATTGTGCGAGCGCGAGCTTAATACCGCCCGAGATCTTTGACATGAATTTGACCTGTGCATCACCGCCTACCCGAGATACTGAAATCCCTGGGTTCATTGCAGGCCGTTCACCTGAATTGAATTTGTCTGATTCTAGGAAGATCTGTCCATCCGTAATCGAGATAACGTTGGTGGGAACGAACGCGGATACATCGCCCGCTTGCGTTTCGATAATGGGCAGCGCGGTTAGAGATCCCGTCTTGCCCTTCACTTCACCACCGGTCATTTGTTCAACGTAGTCAGCATTGACGCGCGCGGCACGTTCGAGGAGGCGAGAGTGCAGATAGAAAACATCACCTGGATAGGCTTCACGACCAGGTGGGCGGCGAAGCAAAAGCGAAATCTGACGATACGCCCAGGCTTGCTTGGTCAAATCGTCGTAGATTATTAGCGCGTCTTCGCCACGATCTCTGAAGTATTCACCCATTGCACAGCCTGAGTAGGCAGCTATGTATTGCATGGGCGCTGGATCAGATGCGCCCGCTGCGACGACGATCGTATTTTCCATCGCACCGTGTTCTTCTAGCGTTCGCACAACGTTTGCGATTGATGAAAACTTTTGACCAATCGCCACATATACACACTTAATACCCGATGCCTGCTGGTTGATGATCGTATCTACCGCAATGGCTGTTTTACCTGTCTGACGGTCGCCAATGATCAACTCACGCTGGCCTCGGCCTACTGGGATCATCGAGTCAATACACTTCAGACCCGTCTGGACTGGCTGATCTACGTGTTGGCGTGCAATAACACCTGGTGCGACCTTTTCAACCGGCGAGGAAGCCGAAGCGTTAAGTGGACCTTTGCCATCGATCGGGTTACCCAGAGCGTCTACCACTCGACCTAAGAGTTCAGGGCCCGTCGGCACTTCTAGAATCCGGCCAGTACATCGAGCCGTCTGGCCTTCACGGAGGCTCTTGTAATCGCCTAGCACAACGGCGCCCACAGAATCCCGCTCCAAGTTCAAAGCAAATCCAAAGAGATTGCCAGGAAACTCGATCATCTCTCCGTTTTGAACGTCGGCGAGACCATGAATTCGAACGATCCCGTCTGAAACGCTGACGATCGTGCCTTCGTTACGTGCTTCCGAAGTAACATCCAAGCGGGCAATCCGCTCTTTGATGATGTCACTGATTTCGGATGGGTTGAGTTGTTGCATGATTTGCCCCTCAAAGGTTTTTCTTATCGAAGAATACCGGCTAACTTATCGAGCTTTCCCCGAACTGAATCATCGATCACAGTGTCTTCTGTGCGAATTAAGACACCGCCCAATAGATTGGCGTCGATGGTTGTTTCTATTTCAATGTCACGCTGTAATCTGCTGCGCAACGCATTTTCTAACAGCGATTGTTCGGCCTCGGTGACTTCGAACGCACTGGCCAATGTCACTCGCATTGTTTTTTCGTGCTGGGCTTTCAGTGATTCAAACTGGCCGGCAACCGTCGGCAAGAGCATCAGCCGTCCATTGCTCGCTAGCACTGAAAGAAAGTTCCTTGCCGTGTCATTAAGTTCTTCAGCGAACAGCGATGCCAATAGACTCGAAGCCTCAGCACTGGATAGCTTTGGGTCGTCTAACTGCTCTGCAATTTTTTCGTCTGACGCCGCGCCAGCCAAAAGGCTTAGCATGTTCGACCAAGTCGAAAGGCCCTCTTGCGAGCCCAAAGCAACGGAGAAAACAGCCCGAGCGTAGGGCCGCGCGATGGTCGCTAATTCAGCTTCAGCCATGGCAACCTCGACTACAGTTCGCTGGCGAGCTTCTTCAGCATCGCTTCGTGAGCCGCACGGTCAACGGACGTTTTCAGAATCTGCTCAGCGCCTTGAACCGCGAGTTCACTCACCTTTTCTCTCAGCGCTTCTCTCGCCTGGTTGATCTCTTGGTCAATGGCGTCCTGAGCACCCTGAACGATTCGCTCAGCTTCAGCCTTCGCCTGAACCTTTGCCTCGTCGATGATTTGATTCGCCCGAGTGTGTGCTTGGGACACGAGCGCGCTGGCTTCTTGCTTTGCCGCCTCGAGTTCGCTCGCAACAGACTCGCTGGCTTCTTGCAACTGGAGCTCAGCCCGAGCTGCATTTTCCAAACCATCCGATATGCTTTTCTGTCTCGCTCGCATCGCACTGGTCAAAGGCGGCCAAACATACTTCATGCAAAAAGCAACGAAGATGATGAAAGCCACCATCTGCGCAAACATGGTCAAGTTAATACTCACAGATCACCTCTATGATTTTAGTGTGCGCTTGGGTAACGCTGCTTATAGAGCGAAGATCATATAGAGCGAAATACCCACGCCAATGATGGGAACCGCGTCAACTAACGCCAAGACAATGAAGAGCTGCGTCAAAAGCATCGGCTGAAGTTCTGGCTGACGAGCCACCCCTTCAAGATATTTACCGCCCAACATACCAATGCCCACGCCGCTGCCGATCGCAGCTAAGCCCATCAAAATACCACCGGCAACCAGGATTAATTCCATTGCTCTCTCCTACTTTCTCTATCGAGTTTTAGTGTTCCCCAACGTCATGTGCCTGCGTGAGGTACACGATAGTCAGAATCATGAAGACAAACGCTTGAAGCGCAATCACCAGAATGTGAAATACGGCCCAAACAAATTGCATGCCACCGCCCATCAACCCGAGCACCCAGCCCGATGAATACAGCAGCGCTATTAAGATAAATATCATTTCACCCGCATACAGGTTGCCGAAAAGACGCAGACCATGAGACAGCGGCTTGGCAATCATGTCGACGGTTTCGAGGATGAAGTTAAACCAATACATAGACCAATGCGGAATAGGGTGAGTGACCAGCCCAGCGCCAAACTTCTTCGCGCCCTTGATCTTAAAGTTGTAATACAACACCAAGAAGAACACGGCGACCGACATACCCAACGTGGCGTTTGGATCTGTTGTAGGTACAATTTTGAAGTATGGAATACCTGAAATCTCTGCGAGGTGCGGAATGAGATCGACGGGAATTAAATCCATCAGGTTCATGAGAAAGACCCAAACCAGAATAGTCAACGACAGGGGCCCTATTAACGCATTCGGTCGGCTGCCAAATACTTGCGCAATGTTCGTTTCAACAAATTCGACTGCCATTTCGCACACGTTTTGAAGCGTTCCAGGTACACCCTGAGTAGCCCGTCGAGCCGCTGAGACGAAAAGTGCTAGGAATACGAACCCTAACCCAATCGACCAGATCATCGTGTCCAGGTTGATCGCCCAAAAACCCATTTCAGCAAGCTCTTCCTGAGTATGAGCAATGCCCCATGTGCCATCTGGGCGCTCCCCATAGGTCAAGTTTGTGAGGTGATGCTCAATATAGGCTTCTGATGTGAGTGGGCCTTCACCTGCCATGTCTTTCTGCCTTTATTCTGAGTTCCGATTGATGACGCCTTCTTTGACGCACCTAACAGCGAAACCGGCTTTCGAATTTGTCTGTCGTCTCGAGCTGTTGCCCGATTGATTTACTGCCTTTTCGCCAATCTTCGGCGCTTCATTGAGACTGATAGTGCAGAGAGGGGCTTTGCCAAATTGACCCCCAATGCACCACCGATAAAGGGCACCAATTCTACTGATCGCCACCCTAAAAAAACCGCACTAAACCCCAGAGCAATCGTCAACCATTTCGCCAAGATGCCTTGGGCCAACTGCGAACCGTGGCCAATGACGCGATCTTGAACAAAAAGTGCAAGCACCATCACGCTTCCACCTAACACCCAAGCCAGCGCGACTTCAATTGACATCAAAGCGCTGATACTCGCTCCGATTAGCATCACCCCAGCCTCCCAAAACCGGCTGTGGCGTGTCATCTGACGAGCCGTGTGAAGCAATGTACGAGGCATGGACTGGATCGGGTCCTTAACCACCCGATTTTAGGCGGTGCGGAGTATAAGGAATCTATTCCTCCGCTTCAACACAAAGACATCTCGATATCCCTATTTTTTCGATCCTTGAAGCGGGATGATTCGTCGCTGAGGCGCTACCCATCAACTTGAAAACCCATATGGCTCAGAATACCGTCGAGCTCATCAAGGCTGTCGTATCGAATGCTCAGTTGGCCTTTGGACTTTGATTGTTGCTTGATTGACACTCGCTGACCGAGAAACGACGTGAGCTGTTGCTCTAAGCGGATGACATCAGGGTCGGCCTTTGTCCGCGAGCCCGCCTCGACGCGCGGTTCAGACAGCATTTTTCTTACCAAGCTCTCTGCTTGCCGGACCGAAAAACCCTTCTCCGCAATACGTCTTGCGGTCACACCTTGTTGTTCAACCGGTAACGCCAGCAATGCTCTGCCATGGCCCATATCCAGCAAGCCTTCCGCCACCAACTGCGCGGCATCTTTACTGAGGCGCGTAAGGCGGATCGCGTTGGTGACCGCCGTTCGGCTCTTCCCAACGGAATCCGCCACAGCTTGGTGGGTCAGCTGAAACTCTTCGATCAAACGAGAAAGCGCGACGGCTTCTTCCATCGGATTCAAATTCTCTCGCTGTATATTTTCGATTAGCGCCATCGCCAGTTGCTGGTCCGGCTGAACGACTTTCACCACCGCGGGTATGGTGGCTAAGCCCACTCGCTGACTGGCCCGCCACCGCCGCTCTCCAGCAATCAACTGGAATCGGTTTGCCGAAACTTCAGTCACGACGACGGGTTGCATCAGCCCATGCTGCTTAATAGATGCGGCAAGCTCTTCAAGCGCCTCTTCATCGAATCGTTGACGAGGTTGATATTGGCCGCGTTCTATCTGGTCTATTGGAATATGGCGTAACGCTTGTGCCGAGGAATCGGACGTTGCGCCAGACTGAACCTCTGTCTCGCTTGGAACGACAGGCATCGACCCAAGTAATGCGTCTAATCCTCGCCCTAGTCCTCTTTTTTTCACTGACATTGGTTCGATCTTCTACTCGTTGGTCACATTATCAGGCGAACCCTCCGAATCGTCCAATCCCGCGCCGCTTGGTCCCGAAACAGTCATCTGAATAGGGTCATCCAAACGCCGGGCCAATTCGCCTGCAAGCGCGAGATAGGCCTTCGCGCCCACAGATTGGGGATCATAATCCAAGGCAGGCACGCCATGGCTGGGCGCTTCGGCAAGGCGTACATTTCTCGGAATCATGGTTCGAAAGACCTTCTCTCCAAAGTAATCCTGCAATTGCGCGGTTACGTCTCTGGTCAAACTGTTGCGCATGTCGACCATGGTTCGAAGGATACCGCTAATTTCTAGACTAGGGTTCAGGCTTTCATTGACGCGCGCTTTGGTTTCTAAGAGCGCCGTGAGACCCTCAAGTGCGTAGTATTCACATTGCATTGGTATCAAGAGGCCTGTTGCTGCAACCAAGGCGTTCAGGGTTAGAAGATTCAAAGCTGGCGGACAATCAATTAAGACAATATCTGCCGATGGCTCGAATTCACTAAGCGCTCGTCGGAGTAATCCCTCACGTCCCGCACGTTCAGATAGTGTCAATTCCAGCCCGGTGAGATCAGCATTCGCCCCCAGCAGGTTCAGATTCTTGATTGCTGTACCCGTCATCGCGGTCGCGATCGATTGATCTTCAATTAGCACGTCAAACGCACTCTGCTCGAGGGTTGCTTTATCAATCCCAACACCCATGGTTGCATTGCCCTGGGCATCTAAATCAATCAATAAAACTCGCCGCTGCATAGCAGCAAGGCTCGCTGCGAGATTCACGCTAGTTGTCGTCTTGCCTACGCCGCCTTTCTGGTTAACCACCGCCAACACGTGCATGGTGTCTCTCTCCTCTACTCAAAAACGGCGACGAACGCGCATCATCCAATTGAAGGCGACTGAACTCAATGGGCCTTTATCGTCAAAAGATGCCGAGTATCTTCCAAAAGAGGCACCTGCAGTACGTTCAAAGCCCAACTATTGGCTGGAAAACTCGCCAAGTCGTCCGAGCTGGGCTTCTGGCCGAGCATGGCAAACACTTGGCCATTCTCACGGACCAAATGCCGAACCTTTTTTATTAGTTCAGGCAGTGGACAAAAGGCTCTGCATATCAGCTCATCAAACGTCTGAGTGGTGAAGTCCTCCACTCGAGCGTTGACGATCGAGACGTTATCTAGCTTTAACCTCGCCTTGACCTCCACCAAGAATCGCGTCTTTTTGCTGTTGCTATCAAGAAGATACACCGCCTTATTCGGACACAATATGGCGATGGGTATGCCCGGTAACCCCGCCCCTGATCCCACATCAATGACCGGCGAGAGAGAAAGATGCGGCGCCACTACCAAGGAGTCAAGTAAATGCTTACTTACCTGCTCTTCTCTATTTTTAATGGCAGTTAGATTGAATTTTTCATTCCAGCGATTCAGTAGTTCTAGGTAATCTAGCAACTGCGCTTCGATTCCTGGAAATCCCTGAGCAGGATATTGAGCGGATAAAAAACCGAGTCCGTCTCGCAAGCGGGCGTGAGCGGTCACCCCTCCCCCAAAGCATGTCCACCAAACCCTCGACGCTTTAGGTGCACCAAGAGTAAGGACACAGCGGCCGGGGTCACGCCCGAAATGCGACTTGCTTGACCAATATTCTGAGGCCTAACTTGGTTCAATTTTTGTTTCACTTCAGTGGACAGCCCTCGTATCTCGGCGTAATCAAGGGCTTCTGGTATTTGCATGGATTGCTGCGATTGAAGCTTGAGAACCTCTTGTTGCTGACGATCAATATAGCCCTGATACTTCAATTCAATTTCTACCTGCTCAACCACATCGCCTGGTGCTTGCAAACCACAAGCTGACATGAGCTCAATCAGTTTCACTTTAGGACGCCGCGTTAAGTCCGCCAATTTGGAGGTTTTTCCCAAAGGTTCGCCCAGAATGGCCTCCGCATCGAGATGGTCTGTTGGAAACGAAATACTGTGGACATCCTGACGCAAGCGCTCGACGGCCATCTGCTTATCTAGAAACGTTTGGTATTTCTCGTCGCTCAAAAGACCGTAACGCCTTGCCACCTCACAAAGTCTAACATCGGCGTTATCTTGCCGAAGGATCAGCCGGTATTCAGCTCTACTGGTGAACATCCGATAAGGCTCAAGCGTGCCTAACGTGATCAAATCGTCGACCAAGACGCCCAGATAGGCTTCATTTCTCTGCGGTGTATAAGGCGTCTCCCCCTTCACCGACAGAGCCGCGTTCAAACCGGCGAGCAAGCCCTGAGCCCCCGCTTCTTCATAGCCCGTTGTGCCGTTAATTTGGCCTGCAAAGTAGAGTCCGTTCAGGTGGCGAGTTGCCAGTGAATCTCTAAGCGACCGAGGGTCGAAGTAATCGTATTCAATGGCATATCCTGGCCTTGTGATATGGGCCTCTTCAAAGCCGGGTATGCTTTTTACTACAGCTTCTTGGACATCAAAGGGCAGGCTCGTTGAAATACCATTAGGATAGAGTTCGGTCGAGTTCAAACCCTCGGGCTCTATAAAAATCTGGTGAGATTGCTTATCAGCAAAGCGAACGATCTTATCTTCAATTGATGGGCAATACCTCGGCCCAACGCCATCGATGACCCCTGTGTAGAGCGGTGACCGATCTAATCCTTGGCGGATAATGTCATGCGTTTGTTCTGTAGTGTGCGTGATATGGCAAGCCACTTGCTCCGGGTGAACGTCGGCCTTAGTCCAAAAAGAGAGGTTAGGTGTCGGTGTATCGCCTGGCTGTACCTCCAGATTTTTAAAGTCGACGGTGCGCGCGTCGATCCTCGGCGGTGTCCCTGTTTTCAGCCGGCCAACCCCAAGGTCTAGTTCTCTTAAACGATCAGCCAGACGGATCGAGGCCGGGTCTCCAGCACGCCCGCCACTCTGTTGATTCAGGCCAACATGGATGATCCCGCCAAGAAAAGTGCCGACTGTGAGTACAACAGCTTGGGCTGAGATCCTTTGCTGCATTTGAGTCACAACACCCTTGACGGTCTCCCCCTCGACGATTAGGTCGTCAACGGATTGCTGGAAGATCCAAAGGTTGGGTTGAGACTCCAAGCGCCGCCGGATCGCCTGTCGGTAAAGCTGGCGATCTGCCTGCGCTCGGGTGGCTCGAACTGCAGGGCCTTTTCTCGCGTTAAGCACCCTAAAGTGAATACCCGCCTCGTCGGCGGCTTCACCCATTAAGCCGCCCATTGCGTCAATCTCTCGCACTAGGTGACTCTTTCCAATACCGCCGATAGCCGGATTACAGGACATCTGACCGAGTGTCTCGATGTTCTGAGTGATAAGTAGCGTTTTTGCACCCGCTCGAGCTGAAGCCGCTGCGGCCTCACTGCCAGCATGCCCTCCACCGACAACGATCACGTCAAAATGATTCATCCTGCTACCTTGATTTTTCTCGCCCGTGTTAAGGCATTTTGTAGCGTCTAGTGAGAGCGAACTCGTTGGGCCCAAACTCTACGTTAGCTTGTCTAATCACCGACTTCACCACGCCCGATCATACGTTTCACCGACTGCCTGAGCGTTTGATCGGCGCCGACCACTTCTAAGCCAATAACCAGTACCGCGGTTTCCAGGTCCTACCGTTACTTACCGATCAACAAACTGGGCCAGGCCCGCAGCTGGGGTCGGCAAGTTTAGCGCTTAAGAATCGAGAATCAATCATCAAATCGATAGGCGCATAGAAGTAACCGATTACTTTTTATCGATTGATCGAGCTACTTGCCGATACAGAAACTGGAGAAGATTCGGCCCAGGAGTGCATCACTGGTCACCTGACCAGTAATCTCTCCAAGGGCGATTTGCGTGCGACGAAGGTCTTCAGCAACCAATTCGCCCGGTTGACCGTTCTCGAGTGCTAATAAGGCATCGCCAATGGACTGGCGGGCTGATGCAAGGGCCTGCACATGCCGCTCCCTCGCTGAAAATCTCGATTCACCCTGAAAAAGGTTTTCCGTTGCTCTAGAAATGACGACTCGGAGCGCGTCTAAGCCTGCGGGTTCTGTCATCGAAACAAGTGCAACATGATCAAGATCGGTAGCCACTTCCGACAAGACGTTAAGATCGTGGGTCGCGAGCAAGTCAATTTTGTTGATCACGAAAAGCGTGTTTCCTTGCGCTGATTTTCCCTTCATCAAGGACTGCGCGTGGTGATTTAGAACGGATATCAAGTCATTCCCAGGTTGTTTCAGTTGGTCTATCTGCAGGGCCCGCGCATCAATCAAAAAGACGACAAGGTCTGCAATCTCAAGGGCGACGCGAGATCGATGTACACCCTGAATTTCGACGGGATCCTCTGTTTCTCTAATGCCCGCGGTATCAGACACTTGGAACATCCAGCCGTCTAGCAGAATCTCTTCGCGAATCACGTCGCGTGTGGTGCCGGCGATGTCAGTGACAATCGAGGTATCCCTTTTCGCTAACCAATTCATCAAACTCGATTTGCCTGCATTGGGGGCACCAGCAAGCACCATACTGAGACCCTGCCTAATTCGAGCGCCCGCTTCAGCTTCCAGTAGTAATGAATTCATGTCGCTCGACAGCCGGCGGGTTCGATCTAGCACATCGCCATCCGCTAGAAAATCAACCCCCTCCTCGTCAGAAAAGTCGATCGCGGCCTCGACGTACACTCTTAACTCAGTTGTACCCTCCACCAAACGATGGACCGCTTCGGAGAAGACGCCCTGCAGGCTCTCTAGCGCGTTCTTTGCTGCTCGAACATTTTCGCTGCTGATAAGGTCAGCCACCGCCTCTAACTGAACCAAATCCAATTTGTCGTTCAGAAATGCGCGTTCACTGAATTCCCCTGGTTTTGCCATTCGTGCACCTAGGTCGAGCGCACGCTGGATGGTTCGTTGTACAACCACGGGTCCACCGTGAAGTTGGAATTCAACAATGTCCTCACCTGTGAAGGAGTGCGGAGCCCTGAAGTAGAGCAGCAATCCTTGATCGATGAGGTCGCCATCCGAGTCTTTGATCGATCGAACGGTCGCTTTTCTCGGCTCTGATGCGCCGCCCGCCATGAGCCCACCGATTGATGAGGCATCAGGGCCCGAGAGTCTTACAATCGACACACCGCCTCTGCCTTGAGGCGTAGCCTCTGCAACAATCGTATCCACGATCAGTTGCGGCTCGGCTTCGAGGCTAATCCCGTCCGAGTTCGAGCTGGCGGGTGACATAGAGCTGCTGGAGGACAGAGAGAATGTTATTCACCAACCAGTAAAGTACGAGGCCAGAGGGGAACCAAAGGAAGAAAAACGTAAACATCACCGGCATGAATTTAAACACTTTGGCTTGGACTGGATCAGGGGGCTCGGGCTGCATCATCTGGGTGAGATACATCGAGATACCCATCAAGATTGGCAGCACAAAATAGGGATCCATAGCAGACAGATCGTTGATCCAAGCAATGAAGGGTGCTTGCCGCAATTCAACACTTTCCATCAGCGTCCAATAAAGTGCCAGGAAAACTGGCATCTGCAAAAGGATCGGTAAACAGCCGCCGAGCGGGTTTGCACCCTCCTTTTTATACAGATCCATCATCGCCTGGCCGAGCTTCTGCCGATCATCACCGTAGCGGTCACGCAAGCGAACCATCTCTGGTTGAAGTTTGCGCATTTTAGCCATTGACTTAAAGCTCGCCGCTGATAACGGATACAACAGCGCTTTGACGAGCACAGTAAGCAAAATGATCGCAAGACCCCAATTGCCTACCCAATCAAAAATAATGGTAAGGGCGGAAAAAAGCGGTTGCGCGATGAACCATAAAAACCCGTAATCTACCGTTAGATCCAGTCCATCAGAAATTCCAGCCAATGTAACCTGATCTTTAGGTCCGATGTAGAGCTGGCCACCAAGCTGCGTTGATTCACCCGGCTGAACCGTTACTGGCGCTGCGGTATATCCAAGAGCAAACACAGCGGGTCCGTTTACACCCTTTACTGGTTTACCAAAATAACGCACTTTTTGTTCGCTCGAAGGTATCCAAGCTGTTAAGAAGTAATGCTGCAAGAAAGCGATATAGCCTCCTTCAAAGTCGTACTGGTATGGCGCTTCTGCGAGATCATCGAGCGTCAGTTTGTGATAGCGCTCGTCCACACGACGAGTGGCACCGCCGATAAAAGGTTGCAATCCCATCACATTAGATTCTTGATCTTGAGGGGGCTCGCCGTCTCTTTTTATCTGCCCAAAGAAGGCCATGGTCTTGGGTGTAGGGCTTCGGTTGGTGATGGTGTATTCCACCTCAACCAAATAGCTGCCTGGTTTAAATCTAAACTGCTTGGTAATGTCCAATTCACGCTCTGCGGCTTCATCCAACGTAAGACTGACAACTAAGTCTTCAGGTCCAGACTGCGTATAACTCATTTTTGGCGCTGTAAAATAAGGTCGACGGTTTGATCGATCGATCCCATCTGGGCCAATCAGACCGCTTTGCAACCTGTATTGGTTAAAGTCGCTCACGAGCTTCAGGGGTTGATCGACTCGATCTAATGTTGCCGGAAATCTAGGCAGCGCAACCGAGACGAGGTCCCCTCCTTCTGGATCAATGGTCACTTTGAACACATCGGTGCTGACCTGAATCGGGTTTCGGGCCATCGATGGTCGTAGGGGTGCTTCTGCTGCGGTTACACTTGGAATCGAGGTCGCATCCGGCAGGGATGAATCGGTGGGGATGGATTGCGGCGTGGCCGCACCTTCATAAGTTTCGGTTACGGTGACGGTCTCTCGGTCCAATGGCTGACTAACTTGGGTGCCGTAATCTTGCTGCCAAGAAAGGATTAAAAAATACCCCGTGACAGCCAAGCCCATGAAAATAAATACTCTTTGGAAATCCATAGTCACTCAACCTGTGTTTTGGGCTCGGGCACCGGATCGAATCCACCTTCATTCAGTGGATGACATTTAAGTAGTCTTTTCACCGTTAGGGCTCCGCCCGCTAATGGACCATGAAGGTCAATGGCCTCGATCGCGTAGTGTGAACAGCTGGGGTAGAAGCGGCATCGGGGGCCTATCATCGGACTAATCAGCCACTGATAACCTCGGATCAGACGCTTAAAAATCGATCCCATCATGCCCGTTCCTCGATTTGAGAGAATGCGACCAGGAGATCTCTCGTGAGCTGGTTCCGATCAATTCGATCCGCATGACGTTTGGCGAGGACCAGGACATCAACTGAACAAAGTTGAGACTTCCTAAACACTTCGCGACAAATTCTCTTAAATGTATTTCTTTGCACAGCGCGAGAAATGTTCTTCTTACCAACTACCAGACCAAGGCGACCATGTGCTTTGCCATTTTGCCTGACTAAAACCAAACAGCTCGCTCTGTGGACACGTTTTTCCGGACCCTGAAAGACCCGATCAAACATCGCTTTTGTGGTAAGACGATACCGGTGAGGGAAGACTTCAGTCACTTTGTGACAGATGCTTACCTAAGCTGACCATTGTCAGGTTAGGCAGAAAGGACTTTGCGCCCTTTGGCTCTGCGGCGCTTCAAAACTAACCGGCCGTTTTTTGTCGCCATGCGCGCTCTAAATCCGTGCGTTCTCTTTCGCTTCAATACGCTGGGCTGAAAGGTTCTCTTCATGGCGGTTTCTCGATTATAGACACATTTTCGGACGCGCGATTCTAAAGATTGATGGATCCGAGGTCAACGAAAAAATGGGGTGTGAAAGGCGGTGGTTATCGGGATAGCTCTTTAATTTTTAATGTGACCTGGTGGCAGCGCCGCAAGACCATGAGATACATTGTCCGGTGCTCGTCTATGATTTGGGGGTTCTTTTCGAGGTTATTGCCTTTTAAGCTCTTGGTGATTGTACGGGCTGAATTAACGGGGCGATAATCCTGAATTCGATCAGTCCCGCCCTTGCCGCGTCGAGCGTTCGCTCGGCCCTCTTGAGGTTACACACGGGTCGACTGCCGAACACCTGGCACTGATGTCAATCAAACAGCGAAGCATCCTGAACAAGCCAGTGCTTGTGTTAGATCTAATGTTCTGTTTAGAAAAGTTGTTTAGCTGCTACGCTCGCGCTCCCAACTATCGAGGGACCGTTTGTAGATGCCGTTTGTAGATAAAGAAATGGCCTAACACATTTGCTCTGTTCTAATCGTCATTGGTTGATATGAGCCACGATCTAAAAATAAATATTCTTTATATATAAAGCTTGTTATTTCTATTTTTATTAAGCGCTCTTGAGTTGTGGAAATTTGTGTTTTTAGCTCGATAATCAACCGGTTAGATAGAGGATTACCCAGTGAGTAACTTGTGCGTTTAGTCTGAAAAAGGTGTCAGCTGAGAAAGGATTAAATGTGAGCTATTTTGCTCAAAGGACGCTCAACAACAAAGCTGCCGAAGATAGAAACAACATATACACAAGTTATCCACAAGTTTTGGTGTAAACCATTGATTAATTATTGTTTTTTTCAAGGTATCCATAGAATTTGCTGGTCACGTAGGCAACATTAACGTTAGTATCCCTGCTATGTTAAGCCGGTGAGCGAGCGCTCAGCTGCATCCCCTTGGGAGACACGAGTGGCACTACCCTTTGGCTATGGATATCTGACAGGCTTAGCCTAGGCGCGATTGTTCATATTCGCGGATGCATGGCCTGAGATTGCTGTGTCGTCGGCCGAAACTGCGTGTCTCTGAGGGACTTGAGCAGTGGTTCGAGCGCCGCTAGTAGGGGTTAAGGTTTAGGCATCAAGGTTTGACCTAGCGGTGGGCTCGATCGGTTAGCCCATGGGTCAGTTGTCCGTTTAAGCCCGTTGGTTAGGCGAACTCCGGTCAGCGCTAGCCTGTTGAGCGGATACAAATTCACGGGTTTTCGGTATGGGTTACCGGGCGCCAGAGAGATAGAGGATGGTTTGTTGGTTCAAGAATGGAAACAATGCCTGGACGCGTTAGCCAAAGACCTTTCTTTGGAAGACTACAACACCTGGATTCGACCGCTGCAGGCAGAGTCTGGCGCAGAAGGCTCGCTTGTTCTCTACGCGCCGAATAAGTTCATTAGAGATCAGGTCGCGCAGTCGCATTTACAAAAGATACGCCTACATTACGAGCGATTATCTGGGGGAAGTGTCGAAATTAGAGTGGGCGATGTACCAAAGCCATTGGTTGCGCCCAGAGGTGACGTGCTGGGAAGCCAAAAACTAAACAGTTTTGCAGAGAGGGAGCGTTTCTACCCTCTTTTAGACCTGAACAAATCTTTTACTTTTGAAAGTTTCGTGGGTGGGCGCTCCAATGAGATGGCGCGCGCAGCGGCGCTACAAGTTGCTGAAAATGTTGGTGTTTCGTCTTATAACCCACTGTTGCTGTACGGCGGCGTGGGACTGGGCAAGACCCATCTAATGCATGCAGTGGGTAATGCCATCGCGGACCGGCATCCACATCTCAAAGTTGCGTATATGTACTCCCAGCGCTTCATGGAGGACATGGTGAGAGCGATTGAACGAGGGAGTATGGGTGATTTCACCCAATATTATCGTTCGGTCGATGTTCTGCTGATGGATGATATCCAGTTCTTAGCTAAGGGCTCTAAGTCTCAGGAAGAGTTTTTCCACGTATTTAATCGCCTGCAAGAAGATGGGCGGCAAATTGTGTTGACGTGTGACCGCTATCCTAAGGAAGTTAAGGGTCTTGAAGAGCGGCTAGAGAGCCGATTTGTTTGGGGAATGACTGCTGCGGTTGAGCCGCCAGAACTTGAAACCAGGGTCGCGATCCTCTTGAAGAAGGCTGAGCAGGAGGGTGTATCGCTGATTCCAGATGTGGCGTTCTTTATCGCTGAACGCGTTCGCTCGAACGTGAGGGAGCTGGAAGGTGCGCTCAGGCGGGTGATGGCTAACGCTCGCTTTACTGGTAAGGACGTCACGATAGAGCAAGCAAAACATGCCCTGAGAGATTTGATCGCGATTCAGGCAAGACAAATCAGTCTCGAAAACATCCAAAAGTCGGTCGCAGATTACTTTAAAATCAGAATGAGCGATTTGCTAAGCAAGAAGCGAAACCGGTCGCTGGCACGTCCTAGGCAAATAGCCATGGCGTTGTCTAAGGAGCTCACAAGCCACAGTTTGCCAGAGATTGGTGATGCCTACGGTGGGCGAGATCACACCACCGTGCTTCATGCGTGCCGCAAAATCAGTGAATTGAGGGAACTCAATCCCGACGTTCGTGATGATTATCGAAATCTTAGAAGACTGTTAACGAGCTGATTACCCATAAAGTAAGTTCAGATGGCGACAGATTAGAGATGACATGAAATTTGAGCTAGCGAAGTCAACATTTATCGAGCCTCTCCAGCGAGTGGTGAATATCATAGAGAAGCGCCAGACTTTGCCGATCTTGTCCCACGTGCTGATTCAGTGCAGCGAGTCTGGTCTGGTGTGTGTTGGTACTGATCAAGAGATTGAGTTGTCTGCCCGTATTTCGGCCGATCAATTGAATATCAGTCGTGTAGGTGCGGTGACTGTGCCGGGCAGAAAATTGCTCGATATCGTTCGGCATCTCCCACAGGAAGCAAGAATCACCTGCGAAGCTGATAGCGATCGTTTTATCCTGCGCAGTCAGCGGTTTGAGTCGCAGTTAGCCACGTTGCCGGCGAACGAATTCCCTTGGATCGATTTAGCGGTGATTGCCGAGGAAGGGGTTAAGGTGAGCAGTGCCGGTTTGAAAAATCTCCTATCGCGCACGATGTTCGCAATGGCGCAGCAAGACGTTCGCTACTTTTTTAATGGCATGTTATTTGAGTTTGAATCTAAGCTACTCCGCTGTGTGGCGACAAACGGGCAGCGATTGGCCATTGCAGAGCAAGCATTGAACGAAGAGCCAGGGCTATCGAGACCAATTTTGCCGAGAAAGGGCGTGGTGGAGCTGGCGCGATTGCTAGATGGCGCTGGGGATGATGTGCTGCTTCAATTTACACCACAGCATGTGCAGGTCGAGATAGGCGCTGATCGATTTGTCAGCAAGCTAATTGATGCTGAATATCCAGACTACTCGAAGGCGATTCCTCAAGGTGGTGATCGGTTCTTTTCCTGTTCTCGGTCGGCGTTGAAGGATGCGCTCGTTAGAACGGCGGTTCTTTCAAATGAGGTTTATAAGAACGTCCGTTTGTCGTTGTCATCTGGTCAGTTGGAGATTTTCACCAACAATCCTCAGCAAGAGCAGGCGATTGAGCAAATCACGGTTGACTATGCCAGCGAGCCTCTAGAAATCGGTTTTAACATTCATTTCTTGATCGAAGCGTTATCCGTAATGTCTGGGGACGAGGTGCGAGTCGAACTGTCTAGCCCCAGCAGCCCCTGCCTATTGCGAGATTCGGAAGACTCTACCGCTCAGTACGTGATAAGCCCTATGGTTCTTTAAAAGTAAGCACTTACTAACATGAGGTTCTCATTGTGAAATTTTCAGTGACGCGTGACAGTATTCTGAAGCCCCTGCAGCAAGTGGGTGGTGTTGTTGAGCGAAGGCAAACGCTTCCGATTCTGTCGAATGTGCTGCTGGTTTTAGAGGGTTCGAAGCTCGCCATCACAGGAACGGATTTAGAAGTCGAGATGGTGGCAAATGTAAACGTTGCCACGGATCTGCCGGGCACCTTGACGGTTCCCGCTCGAAAGCTAGTCGATATTATTCGGGAACTGCCTGAGCAGGCAGAGATTGATTTCACCCAAAAAGGCGAACGGTTAGAAATCAGATCGGGTCGATTTAAGTCTAATTTGTCGACGCTGCCCTCAACTGATTTCCCGGCAGTCGAGGCAGACACCATGAGCGCGCCCATTTCAGTGGGTGCAGAAACGCTGAAATCCTTGCTGGATCTCACGTCGTTTGCCATGGCCCAACAAGATGTTCGCTATTTTTTAAACGGTATGTTGTTGGAAGAAGTTGAGGGTCAGTTGCGCTCAGTCGCAACAGACGGTCACAGATTGGCAATGAATCAGATCGCCATCGAGCCCAATCGAGCGGACGGTTTAGGTCAAGTGATTGTGCCACGCAAAGGTGTTTTGGAGATTCAGCGCCTTTTGGCGGATAGCCCAGAAGTTGTCGAACTGTCGGTAAGCGCTAGCCATTTGTGTCTGACCTCTGGTCCGTTTGTGTTGACAACTAAGTTAGTTGATGGTCGATTTCCAGATTATCAGCGCGTCATCCCCAAAGACGGGGATAAGGTGATTCTTGCTGACAAGCTGGATTTTAAGCGAGCGCTCAACCGAACTGCGATCCTCTCGAACGAGAAGTTCCGCGGCGTGAGAATTCAGTTCAAATCAGGGTTGTTAGAGATTTCGACCAACAACCCGGAGCAAGAAGATGCTGAAGAATCTTTGCCTGTTGATTACAGTGGCCCCGAGCTCGAGATCGGGTTTAACGTGGGTTATTTGCAGGATGTCCTCAACGTAGTGCGAGGCTCGCAAGTCAAGCTAACCGTCAATGATTCGAATAGCAGCGCGCTGATTGAAGACCCAGAGGCAGACCAGGCCTTGTACGTCATTATGCCGATGAAGTTATAAACGGTCTGACCAGGGTTTCCTGATAGCGTGATCAGATACCAAAGCCGAGCATTAAAGGACATTAGCTGGATAGCTCGGTGGTCTAGTCTTCAAACCCACGAATCCAATAGCGCGGAGCGCGTCACTGGTATCGAGGTTCGAGCTCCATGGGGCTAGTGTCTCTGGAGTTTCGAGGATTTCGAAACCTTCCGGATAAAAGTATTTCAGTCTCGGATAAAGTCGTTGGTGTCGTTGGGGGCAATGGGGCGGGAAAGAGTAGTCTTTTGGAGGCTATTTATTGTCTTAGCACGGGCCGGTCGTCGCGTTCGAACCAAGCTTTGCCCATGATTCAACATGGCGCGGCGTCCTCTCTTGTAAGAGCACAGTTATCGACTGGCGAGTGGATCGCTATTCAAAGGTCTCGCGACCAAGTGATGAAGGCGAAAATTAACCAAACGCCTGTTTCACAAACTTCTTCGCTCGCTGAGACCTTGCCTGTTGAGATTATGGACCCAACAACAATCGAGCTGTTGTTGGGTGAACCGGAGCGGCGAAGACGGTTGATGAATTGGGGATTGTTTCACGTGAAACCAGAGTTTCGGCTTGCGTGGACGCAAACCCTTCGGGCTCTGCAGCAGCGAAATGCGATGCTTCGTAAAAACAAAGGTCGGGACGCCGATAGAGAGTGGTTGGTGCTTTATGCTCGTTATGGTGAGCAGGTTCACGAGCTGAGAAAGGGCCATATTCAAAGCTTATCCGACGCATTCTCGCGCTGGTTGGACCTTTTTGGTTGGCGGGAAGATATCACCCTCGACTATCGAAAAGGCTGGGGAAGCCAGCAGACTCTGCATGAAGCGTTGCTTGAGAGCGAATCCTCTGATCAGGAGCGTGGATTCACGCAAAGAGGGGTTCATCGTGCTGATTTGATCTTACGGTGTAGGGAGCTGCCGCTTGCTCAGGTGTGTAGTCGCGGCGAAATTAAAGTGCTTGCTTGGATCTTAAAGCTTGCCCAGCTCAGCTTATTACCCTCCACTGTTTCGTCCCGCTTAGTTTTGCTGCTAGATGATTTTGGCGCTGAATTAGATTTAGACAACGGCCGGAAAATGGCTCGAGCCTTGAGCGCACTACCGCATCAGATCTTTGTGACTGGTACCTCGCTTGAGGTTCTTCAGGCGCATTGGGGCCAGGAATTAGGGCGGGTGTTTCACGTGAAACCAGGTATAATCAGCGCCATCGAAGGAGGACCGTATGAGTGACTCGAGAACCTATGATTCGAGCAGCATCAAAGTCTTAAAGGGCTTGGAGGCGGTTCGGAAGCGCCCAGGCATGTATATCGGCGACACGGACGATGGCACCGGGCTCCATCATATGGTGCAAGAGCTGGTTGATAACTCGATAGATGAAGCGCTCGAAGGATACTGCTCCGAGATCCACGTCACTGTCCATTTAGATCAATCAGTGACCGTTTCAGACAATGGTCGGGGTATTCCTACAGATATGCACGAGGAAGAGGGTCGGTCTGCAGCAGAAGTCATCATGACGGTCCTTCATGCGGGTGGTAAGTTTGACGATAGTAACTACAAGGTCTCCGGTGGCTTGCATGGGGTAGGGGTTTCCGTTGTTAATGCCTTGTCTTCCGAGCTTACCCTGACGATTTGGCGAGAAGGAAAGGTCTGGGAACAGGTCTATCGCCATGGAGACCCCCAAGCGCCCCTCCGAGCCGTGGGAGAAACAGACAAAACTGGAACACGATGCCGGTTTAAACCCAGCGAAGCCACATTTACCAATATTGAATTCAATTATGAAACCTTGGCAAAGCGGTTAAGGGAGCTCTCATTTCTGAATTCTGGTGTGGGTATTCATCTCACGGACGAGCGCACAGGGCGGTCTGAAGTCTTCAAATTCGAAGGCGGCTTGAAGTCCTTCGTTGACTACCTAAACGAGCATAAAACGGTCCTGAATCAAGTGTTTCACTTTCAAACCACGCGTGAAGACGGTATCGGCGTTGAGATCGCGCTGCAGTGGAACGATTCCTATCAAGAATCCTTATTAGCCTATACGAACAACATTCCTCAGAGTGATGGTGGAACGCACCTTCAAGGGTTTAGAGCCGCACTGACTCGCTCGTTGAACGGGTACATTGAGCGAGAGGGCTTAGGAAAGAAAGCCCAAGTCAGTACCACTGGCGACGACGCAAGAGAGGGCTTGACCGCGATTATTTCTGTCAAGGTGCCAGATCCAAAATTTTCCTCTCAAACAAAAGACAAATTAGTCTCTTCTGAAGTCAAGCCAGCAGTTGAACAAGAAATGGGACAAGCATTCGGCGATTACTTGCTGGAGAACCCGCAAGAGGCGAAGGCGATTGTTCAGAAAATGATTGATGCCGCGAGAGCACGAGAGGCAGCACGGAAGGCGAGAGAAATGACGCGTCGTAAGGGTGCGCTGGACATTGCCGGTTTGCCGGGCAAGTTGACAGATTGTCAGGAGCGAGATCCAACAAAATCAGAAATTTTCCTAGTGGAAGGCGATTCGGCCGGTGGCTCTGCAAAGCAAGGCCGAGATCGCCATAACCAGGCGGTCTTGCCCTTGAAAGGCAAGATACTTAACGTTGAAAAAGCTCGTTTCGATAAAATGTTGTCCTCAGCTGAGATTGCCACCCTGATCACTGCGCTGGGCTGCGGCATTGGGCGTGATGAATTCGATGCGGATAAACTTCGATATCATAAAATAATCATTATGACAGATGCTGATGTGGATGGCGCACACATCAAAACGCTGTTGCTGACCTTTTTCTTCCGTCACATGCCCGAGCTTATCGAACGCGGCCACGTTCTCATTGCGCAGCCGCCCCTTTACAAGGTGAAGCGGGGCCGCCAAGAGCGCTATATCAAAGATGATGCCGAACTCACTGCATTTACGCTTGAATTGGCGTTAGACGAAGCGAGCCTGGTTTTGCCCGATGGTACTGCGTTAACGTCGGAGCAGCTTGGCACACTGGCCCTTGCCTACCAGCGGACTCAAGAACGGATCCATCAGCTCGACCGTGTGTACCCGGCAGCGGTGTTGGATCAATTCCTCTATTTGCCAATCCTTTCTGTTGATGCCTTTAATGGCGATATGGCGACGATCGAGGCGTTTTCCAGCCAGCTAAGTGAGCGGTTGATGGCCCTACAGAATGCCCAATTCCAGTATCGGGTCGCGGTGCATCCCGCTAACGCTGACGGAGGCGCCCAAATTGAGGTGGCGGTTGTCAATCACGGGTTTGAGCGACAGTACGTCTTTACTCGAGACTTTTTTGGCTCGCAGGACTATCGAGCACTGGCATCTTTCGGTGCAGAGATGTTACTTGCCGTACCCGCCGGTAGCACTGTGCACAAGGGTGAACGGACTCAAGCAGCAGACGATCTGGTGGAAGCGCTCATGTGGCTTCAAAAAGAGGCCGTCCGTGGTCAAAGTCGGCAGCGATTCAAAGGCCTTGGCGAAATGAATGCAGACCAGCTGTGGGAAACGACGATGGACCCCTCGCATCGAACCTTGCTTCGTGTGTCGGTTGAAGACGCCATTGCCGCAGATCAGGTCTTTAACACTCTGATGGGGGACCATGTAGAACCTCGCCGTGACTTTATCGAGCGGAATGCGTTGGCGGTTGCAAACCTTGACGTGTAGCTATTTGATCGGATCCAACAGTGATAAGTCGGCAATTTGATTGATCGCGTTCCGCAATTTTCTGAGGGATGCGAGCCGATTCGACCTCACCGCAAGATCATCCGCCATGACTAGGACATGTTCAAAGAAGCCTTCGATATCAGGTAGTCCTCCAGCAAGGACGTCCAAGCGATCCTTCAAAGGAGAATCACTCATCGTCAACAGCTTTTGAGCCAGCGAGACAACCTCTGATTCAGCCGCATGCTGAAAGATGAACGGATCAATGGTGCTGTCAGCCGCGATATCCGTCTTTTCAAGAATATTATTGATGCGCTTTTGGGCTTGAATGAGTGCCGCCGCAGAAGGATCTGTTTTGAAATCCTGCAAAGTATTTATGTCCTCGAAACTCTGATAAAGGCAGGGCGTAGGATCATTCCGACCAACAATAGCGCGGACAACATCGCCCGAGACACCCTGATCTAAACTCCATTGCTCAAACCGATCGAGCAGATAAGTCTTGACTGCGCTGCTATCAAATCCGCGGTTGTACACGTTGGCCGCTTCGTCCACGAGATCGAAAAGGGGGCGGCGGATGCCTTTCTCGACACACAGCCGCACCACCGCAATCGCCTGTCTTCTGAGTGCGAACGGATCTTTACTGCCCGTCGGAGGCTGATTAACCCCAAACAGTCCCACTAGCGCATCCAGTCGGTCTGCAAGGGCGACGACACAACTCACATCCTTAGTCGGGAGCACATCACCCGAGAAGCGGGGTTGATAGTGTTCTTTGATCGCACTCGAGATGTCAGTGGGCTCCCCAGAGGCAATGGCATAGTATTCGCCCATGATGCCCTGTAATTCAGGAAATTCTCCCACCATGCCGGACACTAAGTCCGCTTTCGCCAGCCTGCCCGCTCTTTCCGAGAGAGCCTCGTCGATGCCCAGTAATCGGGCAATGCGTTTGGACAGTTCACCCAGTCGCTGCGCTTTTTCAAAATACGTACCCAGGTCAGCCTGGTAGACGACGGCGTGTAACCGCTCTAGCCAGCCAGATAGTGGCTGGGAAAGATCTTTGTCGTAGAAAAATGCTGCGTCAGCAAGTCGAGGCGTAATGACCCGCTCGTTGCCTCGAATGATGACATCAGGGTCTTCACTTTTGATGTTGGCAACCGTGATGAACCGGGGCAACAGCGCTCCAGAAGCATCTCGTAGATGAAAGTATCGTTGGTGCTCACGCATTGCTGAAATTAGGACTTCGCTTGGCACCCTGAGGAAGCTTGGATCAAACGCGCCAGATAACACCACAGGCCACTCAGTGAGTGATGCGACCTCATCCAGCAGTGCTTGATCTTCCTCGAGCACGCCCCCAAATCGAGCAGCTTCTGATTTAATGCCCTCCCAGATCATGGCCCGACGTTGCTCGAGACTGGCTACAACGAAATGATCCTTGAGAAGCTGCTCGTACTCGCTCGGCGATTTGAGAGCAATATCTCCGTGGCTCATAAACCGATGACCGCGAGAAATGTTTGATGCCTTGCATCCGAAGAGCGAAATGGGTACGACATCCTCGCCGATCAGGGCCACAACCCAACGCACGGGGCGCACGAATTCAGCGCCGAGATTTTCCCAGCGCATGCGTTTTGCGATGGGTAAACTCGCAGTCACGGCTTCCAAAATGACCTGAAGCCGATCGCTTAGGTACTGTCCCTCAACCTGAGCCCGGTAAACGACCCAGGCGCCCTTATCTGTTTCGATCGTTTCGAACGTGGTGTCTGGTTCGACACCACATGAACGGGCGAAGCCAGCCAGCGCCTTGGTGGCATGACCCGACGCGTCATAGGCTGCACTGAGCGCAGGCCCGCGTCGCTCTATCGTCTGTTCAGCTTGCTTGATTTGGACGCTGTCCAGAAGCACCGCTAGCCGGCGAGGCGTTGCAAAGGTCATCAAACCTTCAAATGTAAATCCCTCTTGCCCTAAGGCTCGCGCGAAGGCGTCTCCAAATGCCTGCTCGAGCTGGCGCAGATTTTTTGGTGGGAGCTCTTCTGTGCCCAGCTCGAGTAATAAGGGTGCGGAATCGCTCATGCCATTCGCTCCAGTACTCGGTCACGATCGTCAGCATTAGCCAGAGGGAAATTCATTGCCGCGCGAGAATCAAAATACGACTGGGCAACTGCTCGCGCTAACGTTCTCACCCTCAGTATGAAACGCTGTCTCTCGGTCACCGAAATAGCGCCTCGGGCATCCAGTAGGTTAAAAGCGTGGGAGGCTTTCATGACGTATTCGTAAGCGGGTAGGGGTAGGTTCGCATCAAGCAACCGGGAAGATTCTCGCTCGAAAAAATCAAATTGCTGATGAAGGCCTGCAACATCGGCCTGATCGAAATTAAAAGCGGACATTTCGACCTCGTATTGGTGAAACACATCCGCGTACGTCACGATGTTGCCATCGTGATTGGACCAGACCAGAGACTGAAAGTCCTCGACACCCTGCAAATAAAGGGCTAGACGCTCAAGACCATAGGTAATCTCTCCCATGATGGGGTCACAAGACAATCCGCCGACTTGCTGGAAGTAGGTGAACTGAGTGATCTCCATGCCGTCCATCCAGACTTCCCAACCGAGACCCCAAGCCCCCAATGTAGGTGATTCCCAGTTGTCTTCAACGAATCGAATGTCGTGTTTTTTGGTGTCGATACCCAAGTATTCAAGAGACTCGAGATAGAGTTCCTGGAAATTACTAGGGTGCGGCTTCATCACGACTTGATATTGGTAGTAGTACTGGTAGCGATTCGGATTTTCGCCATAGCGTCCATCCGTGGGCCTTCGACAAGGCTGCACATACGCACTTGACCATCGCTCAGGTCCGATCGCTCGTAAGAATGTGGCCGGATGGAAGGTCCCCGCGCCGACTTCGAGGTCATAAGGCTGCATCAAAACGCAGCCTCGCTCTGCCCAGTAGTGCTGAAGCGACAGAATCAGATCCTGGAAGGTGTTTACGTTGGCCATGGTGCCCTCTATTTTAGAGCCGGCGATTATAGCTTATTCCGTGGCCATCGCCCGACCAACGGAGGCAAACCAGGGTAACCACAGCCGAAATCTCAATCGCGATCAATTGTATGCCCACATCTAGCAGGGACCTTGGTTAAACTAGACGCGCTGGCACGGTGTTCGGTGAGAATGACAACATGAAACAGCGACTGATCTTGGGACTCTTCTACGTTGCCAGCTGGCTTCCTCGACCCCTGCTGCAAATCATGGGGCATTTAGCCGGCTGGATGATTTGGCGTCTGGGCTCAGACGCTCGCCGAGTGACTGAGATAAATCTTTCGTTGTGTTACCCGGATTTGACGCAGCAGGAGCGAGATTCGCTTTGTCGAGACAGTTTAATTGCGACCGCAATGACCGCCTGCGAAACACCGAAAGTTTGGCTCGGCGACCGAGGGTCATTAGCCCAGTGGGTGCATTCGACGCATGGACTGGAGATATTTCAATCTTTGTGTCGTCAGTCGCGAGGGGTCCTATTGATGGTGCCCCACATTGGGAATTGGGAGCTGTTTAATGCCTACCATGCGGCTCAGGGGCAGAAGCTCACGGCGTTGTTCAGGCCGCCAAGACAAGCGGCAATGGCCGCCATTATTCATCACTTGCGGGTGCAATTTGGCAACGACATGGTCCCCACAACGCCGCGAGGCATTGTCCAGTTGTTCAAGCGTCTGGAGAAAGGAGAGACCGTCGCGGTTTTGCCAGATCAAGTGCCACACAGTGGTCTCTTTGCCCCTTTCTTTGGACGTCCCGCCTTCACTGACCGTTTGGCGCATCGGTTAGTTCAAAAATCCGGAGCAAAGGTTGTTCTCATGGGGCTATTGAGGCGAGCAGATGGACGCTTCGACTTGCATTTGGTGCCTTTTGACGGTCTCAACAATCCGGATGAGGTCGCAGCGATAGCAGATCTCAATTCGGCGATTGAGGCTTTAATTGCCAAGGCGCCGGCTCAGTATCAGTGGGAGTACAAACGGTTTAAGCGACAGCCAGAAGGGCTAAGCGATCCCTACCTAAAAAGATGATCGCTGCCCAACTAAAAGGCTGTGAAATTTTGGTAATGCTTGACTCGTGCTTTCACCATCCGGTGTCTCTAGGTGTAGAACGGGGTTGAGCGTCGGAAATAGATCGACCAGCTCTCCCGGTGTGAGTCTGTAATCTGAGCGGCTTGGCCCTGGGAGCGCGGCCCTTTCTGTCTCAGAGAGGCCAAAGGGCGTGAGAAAGGTCGAAAACACGAGTATTCCATTGGGTTTTAATGCCGCTGCGATCGAGTGGCACAGCGAGCGATCTAAGAAATGATGGACGTGGATCACGTCAAAGGTGTGATGATCGAATGCAGATGGGTCGATATCGATCCGACGTGTGCGGATCATCAGACCTAAACGACGATGCTCACTCTCTAGCCAAGCCATGGCGACGGACGATGCATCCCATGCATCAACTTCGAGACCTTGCTCTGCGAGGAACAGGCTATCCCCGCCGAGACCTGAGGCCAGATCGAGCGCTCGACCCTGCTTGGGGAGATAAGACTGAGCGAGCACTAAGAAGGGATTGGGTGTTAAGTCTCCGAGAGCCAGGTGCGCATGGGCCAACCGGGCCGTATAAATTTCATCCCACTTTTCGGCGGCAGCCATGCTCATTTTCGCCAAAACATGCCGGTGAATAGCACCAAGACAGTGAAGATCTCCAGTCGGCCAAGCACCATGCCGATACTGAGCGCCACCTTTGCCGTATCTGGAATGTCACCGTAATGCGATGAGACGGCGCCAAGACCCGGCCCGAGGTTATTGATCGCAGAACCCACTGCGGAAAAGGCCGTTTCAAAATCTAAACCAGTTGCCAACAGAGTCATAAGCAAGACAAAAAAGATGAAGGCGTAGATGGCCAAGAACCCCCAGACCGCCTGGATGACGTTCTCGGTCATGATGCGCTGACCGAACTTGACCGGAAATACGGCTTGGGGATGGATTAGGCGATAGATTTCTCTGAGCCCTTGTTTGTAGACCAGTAAAACTCGGATCACTTTGAGTCCACCGCCCGTCGAACCGGCGCAAGCGCCGATGAATGCACCAAACAAAAGAACGTAAGGGGCGACCCCGGGCCAGTCGACAAATGATGTGGTAGCAAAGCCAGTGGTGGTAAACATTGAGACGACCTGGAATAACGACAATCGAAAGGATTCACTGCCACTCAGCCCCTGAGCGGTGAGGACCAGCGTGACCAACACAACAGCCGAGGCCATGAGGATCAAGAGAGCACGCACCTCTTCATCTCGCCAATAGGCTTTGAGCGATCGATCCCGAAACCCAAAATAGTGAAGGGCAAAGTTGAATGCCGATAGCACCATGAAGACCACCGCCACGGACTCAACGGCAGGCGAATCGAAATAACCGAGGCTAGCATCGTGCGTTGAGAAACCGCCAATGGCAACGGTGCTGAAGCTGTGACACAACGCGTCGAAAAAGGTCATCCCCGCAGCCCAGTATCCGACCATGCAGGCCAAGGTCAGGGAGAGGTAGATAGACCAGAGCGCGAGCGCGGTTTGCTTGATTCTCGGAGTCAGCTTACTGTCCTTGACTGGGCCGGGGGCTTCTGTCCTGTAGAGTTGCATGCCACCAACGCCAAGCATGGGCAATATAGCGACTGCTAAAACGATGATGCCCATGCCGCCAAGCCATTGGAGCTGCTGCCGGTAGTACAGGAGTGATTCAGGGAGTGCGTCCAGCCCGGTGATGACGGTGGCCCCGGTGGTCGTTAGTCCAGAGAAAGATTCGAACCACGCATCGACCCAGGTTAGCCCGAGGACAGGGTTTAAAACGAAGGGCAGCGCGCTAAAGGCGCCCAGCGCGAAGTAACAAAGTGCCGTGACAAGGAAGCCGTCTTTTGTTCTGAGTTCATTGGCAAAGCGCCTGAATCCCACCATGAGCACCGCACCAAAAAGGAAGATGGTCAGGCCAGCTTCCAGGAAGGTTAGGAGCAGACCGTCTTGGTAGATCACTGATACGAGGGCAGGCGGAATCAGCGTGGCACTAAAGAAAACCAGGAGCGTACCTAGAATTCGGAGTGTGACGCCAAGACGCATGGGCTAAAAAAAACTAACCGGTGCTTGGAAGAGAGCCTCAACATCCTTGATCCGGGTTTTATCGACCAAAAACAAAACGAAATGGTCGTCAGGCTCAACCACGATATTGTCATGTGCAATCATCACTTCATCTTTGCGGATCAATGCACCGACATTGGTGCCGGAGGGAAGATTCAACTCACCTAAGCTCTTGCCAATCACCTTAGAGGATTGATGATCTCCATGCGCGATCGCTTCAATCGCTTCGGCTGCACCACGTCGCAACGAATGGACTCTGACAACATCTCCACGCCGTATATGAGTCAGAATGGCACCCAATGTGGCGAGCTGTGGGGAGATGGCGATGTCGATATCTTGACCCTCAATCAGATCGACATAAGCTGGATTGTTAATCAGGGTGATGACGCGTCTGGCGCCCAAACTTTTGGCAAGCATAGACGACATGATATTGGCTTCATCGTCATTGGTGATGGCGCAAAAAACATCGGTGTCCTCGATGCTTTCTTCAATGAGCAGCTCCCTGTTAGAGGCGTTCCCATTTAGAACGATGGAGCGTTCGAGTGTTTCCGACAAGTTGAAGCAGCGATTACGGTCTTGTTCAATCACCCGGACGCCGTAACGATGCTCCAACTGCCTCGCTAAATTTTCACCAATGTGACCGCCGCCTGCGATAACCACACGTTTGTTCGGTCTTTCGCTTTTGCGAAGCGCGCTCATGAGATGTGGAATATCGGCCGCTGCCGCAATGAGAAACACCTCGTCCCAGGCTTCTAGTACGGTATTGCCCTCGGGAATCATCGGTCGATCACGCCTAAAGATGGCCGCAACGCGTGCGTCGACCCCATCGGCAATTGATCGCAGCGCGCTGACTTCTTGGTTGACGAGCGGGCTGTCAAGCTCGATGCGAAGACCCACCAATTTCACTTGGCCGCCAGCGAAATCCATCACCTGGAGCGCGCCAGGGTTATCGATGAGCCGCTTAATGTCGTGTGTGACGATTTCCTCAGGATTGACGATATGGTCAACGGGCATGGCGTCGTCTCTGAAGATACCGCCGCCAGCGAGGTACTCGCGGCTTCGGACTCTGGCGATTTTCGTCGGCGTATGGAACACGCTGTAAGCAACCTGGCACGCGACCATGTTGACTTCATCGGAATTAGTGACCGCGATTAACATATCCGCGTCCTCAGCCCCTGCTTGCCTCAAAACTGAGGGGTGGGAGGCTCTACCGCAGATGGTTCGTATATCGTAGCGATCCTGTAACTCTCTCAGTCGCTCGGCATCGGTATCCACTAACGTAATGTCGCTCGCCTCTTTGACCAGATTTTGCGCCAAACTGCCGCCGACTTGCCCAGCACCAAGAATAATAATCTTCATTAAGGCTCAGACCTTCTTTGCGATAAGCGAATAGAAGAAACCATCTTGTCGGTCGATTTCAGGGAAATACTGTAAACCGCGCGAGGACAAGTAGGCGCCGGGCAGTGCGATGGGCGTCAAAGTCGCGTTGGGAGTTTTCTGAAGAAACTGATCGATCACCACATCGTTCTCCGTGCGAAGAATCGAGCACGTCGCGTACAGCAGCCGGCCCCCTGGCTTTAGGAGTGTCCAACAGGCCTCGAGTAGCCGACTTTGGGTCGCCGCCAGCTTAACAATATCCGAGGGCTGACGCAGCAACTTAATGTCTGGGTGACGACGGATGACACCCGTCCCGGAGCAGGGCGCATCGAGCAAGATTGCGTCGAATGTTTGGCTAGATTTCGAAAATGCAATCAAGTCATCGCAGTGTAAGGTTGCTTTGAGCGACAAGCGCATGAAGTTGTCTTGAATGCGTTCACAGCGTGCGGGATCAATATCGAGTGCCACAAGGTCAATACTGGGCATGAGCTCAAGCAAATGGCAGGCCTTGCCGCCGGGCGCTGCGCAGGCATCCAAAATCCGTTCGTGTTCGCTTGGTGCGAGTAAAATCGATGCGAGTTGCGCGGCTTCGTCTTGAACGCTCACCCAGCCAGACTCAAAGTTAGGCAACTCCTTTGCTGGCAACGGTCGGGCTAAACGGATCGCTGAATCGCACTGATTGCTTAAAGAAAATTCGAGTTTTTCGCTCGCCAGCAACGTTGTGTATGCATCTCTTGTAGTCCGCTGAACGTTGACCCTTAGCGTCATGGGTGCCTGGCTGAGGTTTGCAGCAAGAATTGATTCGGATTGGCGAGGCCAGTCGCTCTTGATCGCTTGAATGAGCCACTCTGGGTGATTCCAACGGCTTTCTTCGGAAGCAGCATCGCTTGAAAGAAGGGTGTCTCGCTTGCGAATGAATGTGCGGAGCGTTGCATTGACAAGCCCCTTGGCCCACGCCTTGTTGAGCACTTTGGCCGTTTCAACCGCGGCATTAACACTGGCGTGGGCCGGCTGATGAAGATGATCGATGGCAGCCATCCC
>Ga0255760_10000553_pt1 | contig 37218 bp, 63 predicted proteins | sample 071ome_25_FD_179960 | JGI IMG/M metagenome (GOLD analysis project Ga0255760, IMG submission 179960) | Coastal salt marsh microbial communities from the Groves Creek Marsh, Skidaway Island, Georgia - 071410BT metaG (version 2) | ecosystem: Environmental > Aquatic > Marine > Intertidal zone >...
CCCCTCTGGATGACCGTAGGCAGAGAGTCCCATCGTCTTACCATTCTCTAGTGGATGTTGACCAATGAGGGTAGTGGCAGACTCATATACCATCGTAGTATTGAATTGACTACGGCAAATGTGTTTTGTCTCAGATCTAACTTGTTTCAGATACTCTAAAGTTTCTCGAATCTGATGTGAGGAACGGTCTGACCAATAGTTTTTATAGATTTCTGTGAACGTATATGGATCCCTACGAGCAACCATAACAGTCTCCGACTCGCGACAAATGTCATTAATCTTAGATCCATTCCTATCAGCAACAAAGATAAGTGCCTCATCAAAACCACTGTTCTCAAATGCCAGTGCAGCGTGACTCATGTGATGATACTCGTCCATATCAATCACGGGACACTTAAATAATCTTTCTGCAAGAAGATCAATACTGTATATACTCCTACCGTCTGGTGTTGCAATTACAACTACATCAACAGGTCCCTTAAGAGTCTTGTATGCTTCATACATGGCAAGAAATGGTTTGGACTCTTTCTTAATGCCACAAAGTCTTTCTTCTTTGAAAAAGAATTCTATCTCACCGTCATTATAGACACATACAGAAGAATCATGACTTGGACTAATACCGACGATTCTCATTTAATCACCCCAGATTTGGATAGTATAACGTAAGTTATTTGGATTATGCAACACTGGAGTAACTTGGTGCCATTCCTGTGTGGTATTGACCATCATCATGTTACGTTGCGGACTAATTGCCTTCCATATATCACCATCATCTTCTTTCCACATAAAGTATCCACCATCACGAATATCCCATTTCTCATTTAAGTAGATTGTGGCACCGAACTTATGATTCTGGTCTGTATGTGGAGGAATACCAGATAAAGGTTGCCATACATAAAATCTACATCTATATCGTTGGCACTCGGGCAAATGTTGAGAAATTTCCCGAAGAACCTTAGTCTGCAATTTATCTGATAATGTAGAGGCAAGACACGATCCTACATGAAGACGAACTTCATCAGTCCAATTTACTTGACTTGTAGACCATTCTTCTGAATGCAACTTATCTTTAAGTTCTCCCTTACACTCAGAAAAAAGTAGTTCCGTTAAGCAATCTCTAATTATTTTCATACTTTGACTAATGATCAGTATTCGCCATTTGCGAATAACGAATGGAGAATAGCGGACTCGAACCGCTGACATCCTGCTTGCAAAGCAGGCGCTCTACCAACTGAGCTAATTCCCCGTGTGCCGTGTGATTGTGAGACTAAATCAGATTGGTTTGATAGACGCCCCACTGGATTCTATCATAATATCTGAACCACGACAACCATCTGTCTAGGAATCGAACCTAGTTTCCATGTGTGTTGTCCACCCGTCCTTACCAATAGACTACCAGATGTTGATGGAGTAATCGTAATATACCTCATAAGGATATAACAGAGGATTACCCTCTGAGCTAATTCCCCAATCCTGTATCTAATATATATTCTACCGTATTAGCAACGTCTTCCATTGCCACTCTTAGATCTGGTCTTTGACCAGAGTGTTGTTTAAGAATAGGACGACGATCATCTACCAAAGTCCAGCGCCATTGTTTCATTTCGACGCAATACCATAGATTGATTTTCATCGTGTTCTCCCTATTTTCTAAGGGGGCATTCCACCCCCAAAGAGTTATTTGGGTAACAAGGCTAACTTAACCCCGATCTCCCTATATGGGTCAGGCAGCAACAGGTGCAGACTGACGGGAGAAGCGAACAATCTTGTTCGCAGGAGCGATGTTTTTGGCATCTATTTGTTGCTTATCCAAGCAGGTTTCAGTCATGTTCCTACAACCCCGTCGAGACCATTGCGACCCCATGAGTGGAGTCGAGGGGAATCGAACCCCTGTCCGAAATAGCGGTAACACCACCTATTCCTCCGAAGAGGAAAGCCACGAGTCGGACTTGAACCGACGACCTACGGTTTACAAAACCGTTGCTCTATCCAGCTGAGCTATAGTGGCAATTATTGTATACTATGTAGTTAATATGGGAGCGGGGGGACTTGAACCCCCACGAGCACAATGCCCAACAGATTTTAAGTCTGGTGCGTCTACCGATTCCGCCACGCTCCCATATTATCAAGGAGCAAATACTAACTCACCATTTTGACACTGATTCTTGCAAACATCAAGTACAGAAAGGAATTGTTCGGAGGTTTCACACTCCATCACTTTAGAATCACCCTCGTTGGAATAAAGATAGAACGTCTTGCGTTCGATGTCGGCAACGATACGGGTGAGAAACTCTTCGTTCATTGGGGTTGTGTGTTGAACAATACTAATATACGGTGTCTGGCGGGATTCGTCAAGGGGTCAGTTCTCTGAAGTGTCCACCCCTTCCTTTTTGTATCGTGCTTCACGAGTGCGAATATCTTCATGAAGACGGGCAACTGCCTTGGTAACCTCGGAGGTTTCTTCCCACTCCCAGGAGTTACCATTACTGTCAATAAATTCTCTCTTAGTCATAAAAACATTCCCTGTTCATTCATATACTGTAGTGTCTCTTTCATGCTGCCGATATGTTTGTGACCGATAGCACATTGTGGATACGTTGCTTCAGATCCAAATTCCATACGAAATTGTTTGTCACTAAAGTCAACTCCGAGGAGATATTCATGGAACTCTCCCCCTAAAGATCGGAGCAGCATTGCCATGCGCTCACATTCTTGACTTCCGTTAGAATAAATTACTGCTGTTTCATTCATGTTCATCTAGTAGTCGATCCATGAAAAACTTCTGAGAATCGACATCACGTCGAAGATCTGTAACAAGTCTCTCAAGTTGTTTGATTCTCTCTGTGGCCTCGTACAAATCTTTTGCAAGCAGATTAGCATTCTGCATCAAAAGTTCAGTACCAAATGCCTGAGTATTCTGTGGTTCCATCAATGTTCTATAAAATGTTTTTGCAATTTACCATCTTCAAAATGAAGTGTTAGGTAATAATCTACTCCCAGTTTTTCGGGAATCACTCTTATATAGTCGGTCACTGATGTTGCCCTTACGACTCCGTTAGTTCCATTAGGTTTCCAATGCACAATAGGAAAAGAAGTATCAGAATCTTCATTCCACTCAAATGTTTGAGTACCAGTGAAATCAATTTCATATAAGTTACCAGCTGGATCCAACCAGTACTCTGACATTATACAATCTAAATCCTTAGTTTGTAAAGTCACATCAGTAAAATCTTCTCCAAGATCGTAAGAAGAACGAATTGTATCATACATTCCCATTGGCATTCTCCAAAAGATTAATCTGTCGATCTAGTTCATACTTAATTGAGATCAGGCTACTATTCAAATAATGAGACCACTCATTGTCACATAAAAGAATCTCCAAGCATTCAACATGATGCTTGGAGAGTTTCAATTTTTGCAGATCATCCATTACTCAAATTCGGACCAATCAATGTTTTCCATTTGTTCAGCTCTTGCAGTGTCCTCTGCCTTTTTGGCGTTAAGACTTCCAATCCCCTGTAGGAATGACCATGCTTGAGTTTGTTTCTCATCCCTGAGGTCTCTCAGACTTTGAGTTACACCACAATAATAGTTGATTTTTGGAGTATTGGCACTGATTATTGCATCTCTGTTAGATTCCGCAGACGCAATGGCGGCATCAAGTTCCGCACAATTGGATGGAGACAAAGGAGAAACACCAGTCGTTCCAATCTTACTCGAAGCCGTACTTCCAGAACCACTATTTACGGTCACTCTTTGACCTTCAGTAGCATAATTAATACTAGTAGAGTAGATGGCAGTAGATCCAGCATATCCAGAAATGGAAGTTGTCTCTAAAGTAGGCCAAAGAAGATTACCTTCCCAATGTTCAATGTATCCAGCACCTACACCTGGTTGAGGTTCTTCTCTAACTTCATGCCAAGATTTAGTTGAAGGTGAATCTCCATTGTTTACCAAGGCAATCTTATTCCCAAAACCTACCTTTCCCGATGCAAGCATACCAATCTCAACGGGATCAATAGGATTCTTGCTTTCATCGAAAGTAATTCCACCGATTTCTGGCGGTCTAACAATAGTAAATCCAGTGTTCGCACCACCAACTTGAGTGAATGTGCTTAGAAATACTGCTGGATATGTAGAAACAATACCTACCTGAAGGATATGTCCCGAAGTAGTAGCAATAGATGGCTGAGAGGTTGTTGCATAATCAATATCAATTTCAATTGAAGTGGTTACTCCAACCTCGTCGATAATGGTTTGAGTGGATAAAGCAGTTCCGAATCCAGTAATAGTAGTTCCATTAGGAAATACACCATCAGCATAGATAAAATCACCGATAGAGTATGTTGTCAAGATTCCTGTTTGATTGTCACCATAAAATCTAGACTCACCCGAAGTAGTAAATCCAGAGACGGATACTCTTTCTGCTGGGTAACTTGTAGTACCTAAACCAACTACTGTGGGAAGATTGCCAGTGGTAAAGATCTTTGGATCATCGAGATCATCAGTGATGAAATCACCAATAGTAATTATGGAAGAAACTCCAGTATTTCTTCCCTGAGGGGCAGACCAGACAACACCATCAGTACTAGCAAGACCAACGAAGTCTCCAGCATTTTCATCAAACAACACCAAAACAGTTGTGAGTGCGTCAATAGTACCATTCCTAATCTGATCTACGACATTTGCACCATAATCCCTATCTTTAGGTCGTTTATAGTATTTTACGCCATAGTAATTCTGTTGGACTCTAGTCGCAGGGTCTTTCTTACACTCATACACAGAAACATCTACTTGACCACCAAATGCTTTATTCCACAACTTGTCCTGTTCTACTAATACCCACGCAAGATCATTCCTACATCCAGCAGCAATCCTTGCCTTGTATGCATTAGATACTGCATCAATAGCAGCATTGATTTCTGCAGTGAAATCTTGTGGACTGAATATCTTATTATCTACTTTGATAATCAGATCATCATACTGGTCGAGGATGGCATCAGTAATTGTCAATTGTTCAGTCAACTGATCCACTTGACGTTCGATACTACCAAAGTCCGATCTCAAATCTTGAGCAATCTTTTTTGGAGTAAGGGGAACCTTCTCCTTATTGTTCATGTCTTCGAGAAGTTTAGGAGCGTCTAACCCCGTAAGATCATCATACGCCATTGTTTATTTCCTCCCCTTCATATTCAACTTGGATTCTTTCGATGTCCTTTCTTTCTCCATATACTGTATAACTACAATTTACTGGAGCAGAAGCATTGTTTTTGACTTTGATTTTTGTTCCCCAGTCGATAATCTCATAGTATAACTCTTGATATATTTCTTTAGGAGTCAAATTGACTGTGATAGATTCTTGCCTTACCAGTCCTCTCCAATAATCGGGAAGTTCAATTACATCTTTCCCTTCAAGAACACCTCTACAATACACACCAATCTCAGGACCTTCAAGGCATGTATGTCTAAGTCTATATCCAGGTTTGGTTGGATGAGGAATATCAAACTGTTTGAAAGGCGCAGCAACTGAAGAAAAAGCACCAAATGCCGCAGTAATTGCAGGAGTAGAGATGGTTCCGTTCGCTTTCAAAATACCATTAACGACCAAGATACCATTAACAGTTCGTGTACCGTTATCTACACCTGCTGCATTACCAAGGTTGAGAGCATTTTTAATGTCAATGCCATTCTTGAGACTCAACGCATTTTTAATAGTTGTTCCAAGTTTAGTTGTCAGTCCAGTAAATGTACTGACAGAGATTACATTAAGGACGCCAAATATATTTGTAATACCAGTAACTTCAAGTGAGGCTGGAAGAGATACCGATAAAGGTGGACCAATCATTACTGTTGCTCGAGCAACACCAACACCAAAAGCAGCACCAGCATAGACAGGACCATTCAGGACTGTTGTTCCTGGGGTAACTGCAGTAACACTGGCTAGAAAAGAAGTATCAATGGCTCCGACGATTAACTTATCGCCAACCATTCCGATAGGAGTAACAAATCCCATTACTCTAAGAACTCCGTGAATCTCTGAATACCGATCATCAACTTTCCAAGGAAAGATGCCTTAACGAAATCAGTTAATGTGGATGCTTCAAAAGTAATACCAGCACTAGCATTGATAAACTGACCACCCATTCTCAAATCATGAGACGCAAGAACATTGACCGTGGTTCCTTTGATGTTTGTAACAGCAGCCTTGAGATAAATGTGTTTACCAGAGAGGATCGTTACCTCTCCATCATCTGCTGTTGATTCAATTCTGACGTTTCTGCCTTTGATAACAACGTCACCATACTGTGCCTCAATAATGATTGCACCGTTCTCTGCTTGAATGATCTTTGCGGGTTCATCTTTCTTACATTTTTGACCACAAAGATCCATGGATGTCTTGAGACATCTTTGTCTGGATACTCCATCTTTATACCACACATAACCCTGGGCGTTATCAGTGATAACTCCATAGTCAGTAGTCTTTCCTTTATCAGCACCCTTGGTGATTTTGACACCAGAAGTTGTTCTGAATCCAGGAAATTGTCTAAAATAGTATTTGGGTTGATCAGCCATTTATCGTCCAGGACATTGAACTTTGTTAATGATAGCAATTCCTCTTGCCTTGAGTTCATCAGGTCCAAGAGTAGTAGTGATAACGGTCGTGTTTGGTTTGTAAGAAGTAACGGCTAACAGATCTGCTCCCGTCCCAGTATTCGTATTTATTGTGATATCTGGGCGGGTCTCGAATCTATCGGTACAAGTAAGATTCTTAATACCAATGATAGATCCTTGAGGATTCAAAACGAAATCGAAAGTACAATTTCCATATTGACCAAAGTCACCATCAGTATATCCAAGACCAGGGCGATCAACATATACATCGGTAACAATGCCAACAGGAACACTACTTACTCCAGCAATGACAGTTGTTGTGACATTATATGTTGTTGTATTAGCAATACCAGCATAGAGATTTCCACTGTTATCTGTGAATGCCCCTTGAGTAATATTGATATGATACTCAGTTTCTGGAGAAAGTGGAGTTGTTGGACAAACTTTAATAGTATTGCTGTTAACAAATTCTACTTTATCCCTATCAACTACGTCAATAGAATCATGAACTTGATTGGATAATGTCTCAATGATGGTGACTTTACCAGATCCTCTTTGAATTGGTTCACTAAACTCAAATTGGAAACAAGTTAAGGTAGAAACACCAACAGAATTATCTGGTGGAGTGAGAACAGATATGACTGGAGGAGTTATATCAGGATCGGTTTGGCCAGTGGTTGGACCTGGCAATTGATCAGGTAATCCAATAACATCACCAAGAGATGTTTGACAATAACCAAATCCAGGATCTCTGATAACAACATTAACAACTCTTCCATTTGAATCGAGGATTGCCTCTAGATCCGCACCACCACCATGGTTAGTCTTATCAATGACAGCAACTGTAGGAGCTTCATCATATGAAGATCCAGGATTAGTAATTACAACTGCAAGAATAGATCCATCCACAGCAACAATGGGCACTCCTTCTGCTGCAACAGTGGCATCTCCAACGAATTCAACTTTTGGTGGAATACATTTGGGGAAAATAAATCCTGGTGGAGTGATACCAATATCATCTTGCGATGTAGGATTATCTCTCTTATTGTTACACTCGATAAATCCAGCATACTCTCCACCAACAATAGTAAGGAAGGAGAAATTAGATCCTTCTGCAGCAAGTTGATCGAGAGTCATCGACTGACCATTTGTGATAAGACCATCCATGATGGAAACCTTATCCAACATACTAGAAAGATTGTTTGCTGGTTGAGTAGAAAGACCCCAACCAGAAGTCCAGTCGGTAACTTTTCTGCAACTTAACTTGTCACAATCCAGGAAACTTAGAATCTGGTTTGCGTAAGCAGATACTTGTCTCAAGGCACCACTGACTTTTCCAAGAGCACCAGTCAACCAACTGATACCCTCCATAATCGGTTCAAGTAGACCATCAAGTGCCTTTAGGAGTGCAGAAACTAACGCAGCAGTTGCCTGTTCAGCGGCACAAAGAGGACCAGCAATAGTCTTGTTAATGATACTTTTAAGGAAGTTTTCAATAAACTTACGAGCATTGATACCAAGTTTCTCAAAGATACAAAAAATTGTATCCATGATTTTCTTAATTGCATTAGCAATTGGTTGTTGTTGAGGTTCGGGCACAAAAAGTGCAATAAAATCTCTGAATCTCTTACCCAACCACTTCATCAGTCGATCACGAAGGTTATTGAAAACCTTCTTCATGATACCCAAAATAATGGCGCCAGTTTTACTTACCAGTCTACCAATATCTTGGACGAAATTCTGCACAGCATCAACGTAAACCCCAAGGAATGCTGTAAGACTGTTAGTAGTTGCGATAAAACTTCTAATCGCATTAGTAATTTCACTTAAAAAGTTACTTTCACAACCATTGGGAATAGTTGCCTGAGTTCCACCACCAGCAAATGCAGTTTCAGCATCACTCTCTGGATAGATTTGATCTGGGTTTTTAGATGCCCCACCAGTAGGTTTTCTTTCTGTACTGGCATTCTCAGTTGGAGTTTTTAAATCAGTGTCATTTTTGGGAGGTCTCTGGGTAATTCCAGAGTTCAATGCTTTTTGTGCTCCGATGCCAGAATATGCTTTGAATCTAGAACTACCTTCTTTCTCTACTTCTTTAGTTCCGATCTTACTTACTGCATTTGGATTTCTATGAAGAGCACCAAAAACTACTGGTTGTTGTCCCTCATCCCCATCAAGGAAAAACCCAAATACAGTTTCTCCACCGACCATTTGACTAGACTCACCAAGAGCACCATGACCAGTTCCCTGACTAGCAGGAACCATCACATGTGCCCAAGGCAAATCTTTATCATGAAGTTCATTGCCAGAAAAGGGATGATACCCAATGATGCGGACTTTACAACGATAAGCCCAACTCATCCCCAGTTCTTTATCACTGTTGGATGTTTTTAATTCGGTTTTACCATCTCTCCAATATTTTGGATGAGCAACTTGACCAATCCACCAAGTGAATTGGTCTCTGCCCATAAATTGAGACTTTAAAAGGGTATCATCCATAATTAGGAATATCAGTCTTCGTAAATCCTACACTCAGACGCATCTGGGTGAGTGTCACAATACAACTCAAGTGGAGTGGGATCGTGATGATCTTCTGGATGACGCTCTGCGTATGCTTGCAGATCAGCCAGTTCCTGTTCTGTATGTCTGCGTGCTTGAGGAGATGTCTGGGGATTGTCCAGAATTTCCTTATCAGCTTTGATGTGTGCTTCGATGTTTTCCATGTGTTTTGTTACTAAAGACCATAGGAGTCTCTGATCAATGAGATAGATGTGGTTGCTCTTCCTTTTTCAAAATGATGCCTCAAGTTCTTAATAAGGTAGTAACCACTCATCTGTTCATCAACTTCAACTCTGTTATTTGAGGGAGAACCCGAGTCGGGCAGTATAACTTTTACAATGTCACCAGCTTTTAGACTGGCATTTAGAGGCACATTGATATTTAGTGACTGACTGAACAGCAGGTTATATCTGGCATATGACTTCGCCATATCGGCATTGTCTCTTCCAGAGTCTTCTGTAATCGAGTCACTAAACATGCCTCGGTCAGAAGATCTAACGAGTATTCTACTCGGAGTTTGAGTAAAAAACTCAGGAAGTCCGTTTGAGTTATCAGATCCTAACTTGTTTCCAAGTTCGTTATCAAGAGTGTAATCGTATCTATCAAGTGAGAGATTATATGGATTAAAGAAGAACGTTCTATTGCCATATAATCCAATTCTTAAAGAACCCAAGAGTTCTGTATTTTTCTCTAAAACATGTTGAATAATCTTATTAGAGAGTGATGCCTTTACTTCTCCACTAATTTCAGAACTGTATACGAAAGTTTGAATTGATTTTTCTCGTCCACCAATAGGTTGAGTTGTTTTCGAAACCATTGATTCGATACTTCTAAAATTAAATCCATCGGCATTCTCAAAGAAAAAGTACCCTGATGTTCCTTTTGCTTCTCCAGTCTCTCCATCACCACTTGTTCCAGATGGTTTCTTTGCTGCAGGGATTCCTTTAGGTCCCAACCATTTCAAAACCCAAAATGGTTTCTTTTGATTGCCATAAAAACCATACGAATTTACTGTTCTCTCAATCGTACCTATTCTATCAGTTTCCAATACATTTTTCAAGATATCTTCAACGTGTTCACTAATAGATGCCTTCCCATACTTTTTAACACATCTGGAAGTTTCATTACTAATGGCTTCCAGAGATCTAAAATGCAAATAAAAGTTCTCCGTATTTTCTTTTGACATGTAGTTACTAACACTAGTAACATACAAAGGTTTCTTCTTATTTCTACTGAAAAGTCCTTTGACATTGGCAATTTCAACGTCAAATCTCTCCCCACTACGAATAGGAAGTCTATTGTATAATCCCGTAGTGTTAACGATATGAGCCCTTGCAGTTACTGTAGAGGAAAGGATATCCTCAAAATAATCAAATGAACTAATATACTGCGAAATGTCCTCCGCTCTCTTTCCATCATTAGATGTCAGAGTCGCTTCGTTATAGGTTATAGCTTCTAACTCTTGTGCCATTAGGAGACCAACTTATTGTAGAGAACTGCTTTTGCGAGTTTTAGGGCAACAGCAGAATCAGAAGGAGGTACAATTGTTGCCGTCTGTCCATTACCCATCTGAACAACCATTGGTGGTTTGGAACTGCCACCGCCAGTTGATATATTGATGAGTGTTGTACTATTTACCATGTTCGTAGGATTGTTATATGAAGTATATGTAGAGACCATTTGACTCTCGGCTTCTACTGGAGTTTTTCTACTCATAACCATACTATCGGGAACACCACGATTAACAGGAGGTGAAGTTAAGTTTGCACGTCCCTGTTGAGATCTCTCATACTCTTGTTGTTTTATTAGTTTTTCCAATTCTGCTGCAGTCTGTCCAGTAGCAGTTTGCCATCCATTGTTCTCATCATATCTTTGATATACGGTTTCTTTTTTGGTCCTAGCACCACGAAGTTGAACCTTTTTCGTCGTCTTTCTTATATCACCAGGTTTTGGTTTTTGTGTTTGTATTGTGGCAACTTGGTTTGTACCAGCAAGTGCAGTAGTACCATTGACATTGCCAGGATTCTGTGTTGTTGAGACTGTAGGTTTAGTGATTGTTGATGGTGCTCGATAAATTTTACCTCTTTCACCTCCATAAATGTTATCATACCCCTCTGGAGACAATTCTGTACTGAACGACGCCCTACTCGATGAGTTCGATAACACATTTCCATTGTTGATAACGACACCAATATGAGCCTGTGGTTCAGGATCCCCTGGGTAACGAGTATTATAGTTAATCATAATGTCGCCAGGTTGTCTCTGATCACGAGGAATCTCAACATATCCAGCGTCGATCATTTTCTTCTCAGCTGTAGGAACCCACAAAGAATTCCCCCAGGGTGGCGTCAGTCCTGCTGCCTTATAGACCTGATTAACTGACCAAACGCATCCATTCCTACCCCAGTCTGTTTCCTTTCTATTACTATTCATCCCCTTTAGACTCTCTGCAGCGTCTGCAAGAGACTTAAGACCACCACCAGGAGCGACAGGTGCCTCAGGAGTACCTTCCATAACATTAGATACTGGTCTTGCTTGTCCAGTTGCGGGATCACCACCACCAAAAGTTCTACTTGCAAAATCAATTTCAATTTTTCCAAAATCATCAACAGCCTTGCGGAACTTTGGCATGTCCATCATCGATGTTTGAGGCTGGACAACCTCTAAACCCTCTTTGGTTGTAGTTGTATCTGTATCTGTCTTTGTTTTATCTGCATCATCCGAAGCTTTCTTAACGTCTCTTGCGAGAAGAGCACCATCAATAGCAAGAGAAGCAGCAGTACCAAATCCAGGGACTGTTGATGCCACACCAGATGCAAGTTCTCCAGCAGCACCAAGTAGATCACCCTTCATAGCTCTCTCAACAGCGAAGATTCCTCCCAATGCAGCGCCAACAACTGGAATCTTTTTGCCTAGTAATTTACCAATACCCTTACTAGCTACCTTCTCTGTACCTTCCTTCGCAAGAACCTTTCCACCAGCTTCAATAGCTTCTTTACTGACAAGTTTTCCTGCGGTCTCTACACCCTCTTGTGCAACTTCTTTAGTTACTTTTTTCGCTGCAGTCTCTGCACCCTTTTGTGCAAGTTTCTTGCCGAAGAATCTCTTTGCAAGATTCTCGCCAACCATCCCAAGTCCAACAGAACCAAGAAGTCCTAAGGCACTAGAAACAAATCCACCTCCACTTTGATCGCCACCGACTTTAGAGATATCAAATGACTTTAGTTTAGAAAGTTCTCTATCCGTAAGTGTAGGCGCACTGTCAACTTTATTCTTTGCTTTTTCCAGAAAATTTGTTAATTGACTAAACTCAACTTTACCCCTACCGAGTTCCCTTTTAGATCTTTTAAAGATCGACTCGACAACTTTCTGTTTTCTGGTGATGTTATTTCCAATCATGGCACTAGCTTGCACTGATTAGGTTATAGAGACTAATGGTTCCCAGTCTTTCCATATTATCCTCATCATAAGGCATATGGAATGGAACTGTATTAGCGGCAACAGATGGTGCAGGAACATTGGAGGGATCAATTTGACCAGAACCTTGATCTCCCATACCTGTATTGATTACCTGAACATTATTTTGACCCACCTGAGTTTGTGGAACCTGAGCAACCGTACCGATAGTCTCGGGCGAAGTTGCAGCACTCGATTGTGGTCCTGCGGGGTCAATCATAGTCTCTGGAGTCTGTGGTAAGACTCCACCTTGAGCCCTAACCTTCTTAAGATTTTCATTGTAAACCTGCAAACTTTGAGCTGCGGTTCTAGATGTCTGGTTGTATTGTGGTGTCATACTCGCCCATACACCACCCAACTTCGTCATGTCTGCCTCTGTAAGAGGTTTATTGAGATCGACTCCCCTCTCTCTGGCAAGGAACATCATAAGTCTATTCTGATATTCTTCACTAAAAGTCTGTTTGGTAATATCTACGTTAGGATCCATCCTCCTAGCATGTTCCAAGAGGTAAGTAAACTGTCCTGCACCAACTGCGGCAGATTTCTGAGTCTTTCCACTCCTATCTGTAAATTGTGACTGTGGATCCTGTAAGAACCGTGTCTGGAGATCATCTACTTCTTGAAGTGTCTTTCCAGTAATATCACCATACTTCATCTCACCCTGACGATCACCGAACCATCTACTATAACCACCTGGTCCAGAAGTCCCTTCCAATTGAGTGATAGTTTGAATCGCGGCTTTTGCCTCTGGAGTAGTAACACCAGCAACTGGTCCACTGGGACCAGAACTCATAGGAGAACTGGTGGGAGTTGAAGAACTTGGAGCTGGTTTTTGTTCAGATCCCTTTCCAGGAGGTTTTGGTGGAGCCTCAAGCAGTTTCTTTACGAACTTACTAAAATCATCTACAGTCTTATTAAAGATATTTACATCTTCTTCTGGAATTGCAGGTGGAATTTCAATTGGTTCCCCAGTAGGACCTTCTGATGCACTCGCTGCACCAGCACCAATCAATCCCAGTCCACCAAGACCAAGGAGCAACTTACCTTTCTTTCCACCAAAGAATTTCGCAAGGGCACCTCCACCCTTCTTTAATAACCCTTTCTTAGCACCTCCAGCAGCAGCGGCACCACCCAATCCTAGAGCAGCGGCACCCAGAAGGCCACCACCACCATCTCCTCCTTTACCTTTTACTTTACGAAGATCTTTGACAAGTTTCTTGATAAAGGATCTAACCTTTACTACAAGATCGGTGGTTTTCTCTAAAGATTCATTAATAGAATCTATTCCACGAGAGAAGTCACTCAATGCTGAAGGATCAGCAAGACTTCTCATATAATCTGCAATACCTCCAAAGGCATTGAGGATACCATCCAACTGAGGCATCTGCACCTGAGCGGAAAGTGATCCTGTCTTACTCAGCGCGTCAGAAACCTTCTGCTGAATAAACTTGTTGATATTTACTACGTTGGACTGATCTCCACCACCAACTGTTTGGGAGATGTTCTGAATGACTGAACCCAGTCCATTAGGAGCAGCCTTTACCTTGCCCTTAAATGCATTTCCAAGTGCAGATCCAATAGACTTACCACCAAAGAGACCAGCCCGAGAACCACCACGAAGAGTCTTTGCTCCAATTTTCTTGGAACCTCTTCTTAGTATACTTTTTGGTCTAATGGAGGTAAGTTTCATTACTGATTAGCAGCTCTTTGTTGTGCTTTGAGATTCTCTTCTTCAATATGCTGTTTCAGCAACCCTACATAAATGTCCCGTTCCCAGGGCATCATATTTTCGATCTCTGTCAAGCTGTATTTATGGAACTGCATGAGAGCGAAATTAATTCTAAAGTATGCCTCAAGATTCATCTGAGACATTACTAAGCGAAAAAACTCGTCAATCCCTCCAGAACGACAGTATTGTTTTCTCCAGTATTTGGGTTTCTCACATTCATTGTATGAGAAAGTTTGGGCATAGTCTCAAAGAATCTTTCAATCTTCTTGAATTGTTCGGAGGTCAGTCCTTCAATCCAAGAAACCATTTCTTTCTTACTAATATCCTCGCTAGCCCAGGCGTCTTCTTCAGTATAAATCTGTTCAATGCACGACGCAATGATTTCAAAGGATTGTTCGACTTCGTTGACATCATCGCCTTCTACGGTGAAGTTGTTTTTAACGAATTCCTCCATCGAAGGATATTTCATTCGAATCATGATGTCATTATCAATTCGAATATCAGGCGTATGTTCTGGATCTTTTACGACTTCGATCTCATCAATAAAGACACTCACTGGTACTTGCGTTACCCCGTCATCTCCGCAAGTGATGATAAGATCTACAGATTCAGAAACAGACTTACCACGAATGTTTAGGAACAAGTATTCAATGTCAAATGTAGGAAGTTGTTCTACTTTGATTCCTCTAGTAAGAACACAATCTTTCAATACTTGTTTGATGGCATCAGTAATTTGTTTTGTATCTTGACTCTCTAATGCCAGAATTAGAATTTTTTCTTCTTTAACTAGAAAAGGTCTAAACTTTACAGTCTTTCCAGTAGAGGGTAAAGTCAACTCATAAGTTGGGGTTGAGATCTTTGGTAAGGGCATAATAATTTAGATCAGTGATTTATTTAGGTTGGCTTATTGAGCAGAGGTGAATTAAACTCTTTAAGTGTTGGACTTACTCCAAATGTTGGGTTTTCTCCTAAGAATGGAGATGGGGAACCAACATCCCATGGGGCTCTTCCGTCATTTACATTTGCACTAGAAGATGCAAGTTTGTTGCCCTCAACATCAGTTGGTTGTTCCGCTTTTTCTGCAGGAACAACTGGTTGGCCAGTATGTACGAGAGTATATCTATCATACTTAAAGTCAACTGTAACTTTTAGTACTTGTGCTTCATCGTAGGACAAGGGAACGGAATTGATATTGATTGGGAATGCGTTGATAAAGACATACATCAACTTATTACCAGGTCCAAAATTTCTTCCCTTGAGATTGCCAATGTCTCTCTCAAATTTAGTTACAGAAATTTCTCTACGATATTCTATGGGATAACGATGTCTATGGAAACTCTGAATATCTCTTAAAGATGGATATCCGCCAGGAGATGCTGATTTGAGTTTGCCGATGGATGGATCATAAAGTGGATTGATAAAATTCATCCACTCTTGAAAAAGTTTCAAAATTCTGTAATCGGAGGAGACATAGAATGTCATACTCAGATCATTGTAGATCTTTCTAGTAGGAAAAAATTCCTCAAGTCCCTGCCTACTTCCAAGTTCCGTAAATGTCTCAACACTTGTTCCAGGCAACATAGTCTCTGAACACAAGAAATCGAATCTTTGTGGTTCATCAGCACCAAAAACACCTGCACTGGTCAACCATTCGGACAGTCGGTCCATATTCTGACCACTGGTGACCTTAGCCAGATTTAAATTTACTTTGTAATGATTTGAAGTAGAAGGAGAACTCAAGTAGTTCTGAAAACTTCTCTGATTTCCTCCATTCGCATCCACATCTACAAGATATGGAGAATTGCCGTTCTCCACACGTCTATGATTAGCACTTTGACCTTTATTAGACATGGATAAATACTAAGATCCTTTATACTATGTATATGTCCTACAAAGGAAAATATAAACCAGAGTATCCCAAAAAATACAAGGGCGACCCTACAAATATTATTTATAGGTCACTTTGGGAGCGAAAGTTTATGAGGTACTGTGATCTGAATGAGAGTGTATACCAATGGCAATCTGAAGAATTCTGCATTCTGTATAAATCTCCACTAGATAATAGGTATCATCGTTATTTTCCTGACTTTTTTGTAAAGTATATTGACGCAACGGGAAAAAGAAGGGTTATGGTCATTGAGATCAAACCTAAGAAAGAAGTTCAAATGCCCCCAACAAATCCCAAGAAAAGAACAAAGGCCTGGGTTCGAAGTGTTGAACTGTGGGCAGTAAATCAGGCAAAATGGAAGGCAGCGGAAGAGTTTTGTGCGGATCGTAATTATGAATTCAAAATTATGACCGAAGACGAACTAGGAATCAAATGATCGCAGAAGAAATCAAACAAAAAGCAGGAAAACAAAATAAGAGTGCCGATTGGTATATTGCTCAACTAGAAGAGTCCCTTTCTGGACTGCAAGATCCAGACATCAGCACAAGTGATACTGGTTGGATTGAAGTTGGGAGTTTGGTCTTCTTTTCTTATGGTGCGGCATATCCACAGAACTATGACTTTTGGGACATGCAACCTCTAGTATTTGTCCTAGAATTTTTGAGAGATGGATTTCTTGGTGCAAACTTACATTATATAAATCCAGATTATAGAGATGCCGTTGCGAAAAGCCTAATAAATAAGTCCAGAGGGGCAAGTGTACCCAAAAATTCCTTGCACAAATATTTTTACTCTGGTGTTGGAAATCTATATAAAGTTCCAGACGATGAAGATTGGGCGAGTATTTCGTTATTACCCACAGAAAGATTTGTTGACAAACGTGGGAAAAAGTATCCCAAATACAGGGCCTGGAAGTAATGGCATTTCAAACCGTCAAATTAGATCCACCAATCACTCAAACTCTCAATGGAGTTGTGATTGAATATGTCTTGGAGTATGACTTCCAGGAAGCAAAAGTTCGTGTAATTGAAACAGGGACTAATAAGGCAACCCCAGATGTTATCTACACAGACGGTGACTGGACAAAAAATGCTCTCATTCTTGCTCTGAATGCTAGAGATAAACAACGTTTTCACGAAGCAATTCAAACTGCAATCAGAGCAGAATATACAAGAAGAGGTTCCGCTTTCTCTGGAGGACAATCAAGAAAAAAACCTCCACTACCACCCTGGGCAGCACAACCAAGACAAGGACTTTATGCCTCTAGTCCAGCAACGACACCAATCTCCTCCAACGGAGAACCAATTTCGTATGCAAATCCAACTGGCACTTCTAACTTAGGGACAACGATTGCAACATTAATTAAAGGTGCCTTTGATCCCATGGCTGTTATCACTCAATATGACGTTACTAATTACATAACGGCAAATGAGAGAAACGCCTCAATTGTACCATTAATCTATCCTATTGATATGTCCAACCTCCAGGATAGGATGGTTATTCAGTGTTATTCATATCAACCACCCACCAGAGAAGGTTTCATTGAATCTAGAGACGATAGATCAAATATCCTCACCAAAGGATTGAAAAGAGGAACCGCACTAAAATACAAAGTTGGTGGAGGAGTAATTCTCCCCATGCCCAATACAGTAAAGGACACTTCGTCCGTAAGTTGGGAAGCAGATAAACTCAACAATTTGAGTGCTGCAGCAACAGGTTTAGTATCTCAAAACTTTGTAGGGTACGCTCTGGGTAATGCACTTTCTGGTCTTCCATTAATCGGAGGTCTAATCGGAGGAACAAGTAATCTTGCAATGCAACTCAAACTATTGACTGAAAGTGGTGCTGGAGGCGGTGCAAGTGCAGCGGCTGCGGGACTTTTAAGTGGTGTATTAAACAAGTATGGATTTGATATTAGTCCAGAAACCCTTCTCGCAAGAGGGGCAGGACTTGTACCAAACTCAAACATGGAACTCATGTTCCGTGGTCCACAAATGAGACAGTTCAATTACCAATTCCAATTCACCTGCAGAAGTCCACAAGAAGCGAATAGAATCAGACAAATTATTCGTTATTTTAAAGAATTTTCTGCGGCAAAGAAGGATGCTGGAGCAGTTGGTGGTGCAGAAGCAGGAGATCCATCGTTCTTCCTCGGAACACCAAATATTTTCACTATTAGATATGTGACAGAAAACTTCAGAGACATTCCAGGTGTAAATATTATCAAACCTTGTGCTCTGACAAGATTCGAAACAGACTACACACCTCAAGGTAGTTGGCAGGCATTTGATAAAGGTCAACCAGTATCATACAAAGTTCAAATGGACTTTGCTGAACTGGAACCAATCTACAACACAGATTACAACCAAAATGTCAATGCAAACCGAGTTGCCACTTTTGATGATTTTGGCAATCAGACAAATAAAGGCGATTTGAGAAAAATCAACGACGATTATGTAGGGTACTAAAAAATGGCAGTAAGAAGTTATTTCAGGTATTTCCCAAATCTCGATTACGTCTCCAGGCAATTAGACAGAAGTTCTAATGATGAGTATGTAACCGTAAAAAATATCTTCAAAAGACCTAGATTAAGGGAAGATATTGCCTCAGTTGCAACTGTTTATGAATACTTCACCATTCCTGGCAATCTTCGTCCAGATGAAATTGCAGATCGTCAGTATGGAGATCCAAACCTTGACTGGGTAATTTTAATCACGAATAACATCCAGAACTACCAGCAAGATTGGCCCATGGATGATCTGACGTTCAGAAAGTATCTTCTGGATAAGTATGGAGAAGAAGAAAACTTATATAAAGTACACCACTACGAAACCTCTGCTTTCGAAGATGGTTTTACGAGAACTGTAATTCCTGACGGATTAGTTGTCGATTCAAACTACAACATCTCAGTATATGATCAAAAAACCAATCAGGAATTAAAATTCAACGACAACATTCCCGTTGAACAATCACCTGCCGCCACAGTAGATCTTCATGGAACCGTATTTGATGAAAATGGTGAAGTAATTTTAGGAACAGGAATTACTCCAATCACAAACTACAAATATGAATTTGACCTGAACGAACAAAAGAAAAATATCATCATATTAAAGAATCAATACCTAGGCGTGTTTATTGATGATATGAAAAAGATCATGAGATATGAAGAATCTTCCCAATATGTAACTGACTCTCTAAAACAAGGATATAATCCACGTTTGACTGGTATCTAATGACCTACGAAGAATTTATCAACAAGGGCACCGAATTCTACATGGATATGGTGCGATTGATTGATATTAAGATGAAATATCGTATGGCACTAAATGCACTCGAAAAAGAAATTAATGGTTATATTCAAGAATTTCAAGAACAGACAAAATTGAACGAATTGAGAGATAGATTCGAAAAGTGTTTGGAAATAGAAGAAGTAAAGGGGTTGTTGCCTGAGTCAGAAGACAACGAACCCCAGGCATAAAAAAATGGCCGGAAATTTTTTCCGACCATTTAGGGAATCAAAGATCGATTTTGGTATCAGTCTTCAGCGAGACGCTGGAAGTAACTCATCGCATCATCTTCATCCTCATCGGTGGTCTCCTCAACGACAGGAGCTTTACGAGTCGCAGATGCAGCGATTGATGCGAGTTCTTCCTCAACATCACCACGATCGTTGTCCTCATCATCAACCTCTTCGTCAACGGGTTTACGAAGTTGTTGTTTGTTGCCAAGGACAGCATCAAGACGCTTCTTCAGTGCATCGTAATCCTTGAACTGATCAGGAGCAATGAAGGCATTCAGATCATGCAGGTTGTTGTAGATCTGTTCGAGTTCATCATCATCCTCCAGCAAAGCACTGGGTTTTGCGAACTCGGAACTATCATAGTTCCAATAACCAGCAACATTCTTGATCTTCAGTTTGAAGTTAGCACCAGTCCAGAAATCAAAAGGATTGATGGGATCTTCATCCTCAAACTCAGGTTGCATTGCTGCAGAGATCTTATCAAAGATCTTCTTGCCAAACTTGTAGAGGAAAACTTTACCTTCGTTCTCGGGGTTCGAAGAATCCTTGACAACATAAATGTTGGCGTAATAGGACAGTTTACGCTTTTGTTTCCGAGCGATTTCTTTATCAGAATCCAGACCACTGTTCCAAAGAACACGATTGTGCTCGGAAACGGGATCCTGTTTACCAATAGTGGTCAGAGAGTTTTCGATATACCATCCACCAGGGCCTTGGAATGCATGACTCCAGAGTTGCACCCAGGGGAGATCGCATCCTTCAGCAGCGGGAAGGAAACGAATAACGGCATAACCGTTACCTGCCTTATCAACGGCAGGTTTCCAGAAACGATCATCCGTAGATGACCCACCCTTTTCGTTCAGTTTCTCCACCTTCTTCATCAGTTTGTCGGTGAGAGATCCAGAGCGGGATTGTTTCTTCAGATTTGCAAATGACATGTGTTCTCCGTATTTGTTCGTATTGAGTGGTATTGAACTTTTTAATTATATCGCCAGTCTTCGTCCTCGTCAACCTCTTCGGTCCAGCTTTCAGGCTGGTCCAACCTGTTTTCCAGATCCACAAGAACCTGAGTGAGGCTATCAAAGAAAGACTCAACTGGTTGACCCTCTTCAAGACCCAAGAACTTTGCAGATTCCATGATTCCTTCCTTCATCTTGACTGCCCTAGGGTCATCGGACATTTTTAGACGAAAGTAGAAGAGTTTTTGTTTTTCCAAAAGTTGTTTCATGAGGCGAAGATGTTCCTCTCTATCCTCTGGGGTCAGAGAAGCTGGATGTTTGAACATCAATCTCGCCATCTCATCTTGTAGTTCATTTAATTCGGTTACAGCGGCACGAACCACTGGGGAATCAAAAAAATCTGTCACACTATACTCTCCCTTAAAATCCTTTTGTATTCTTGGATGTCAATATTTAGAAAGGATTTATACTTTCTAATTTTAAAACTTACGGTTTCCCACACTGGGTCAAAAAGTTGAGAATCGTAGTCTTTAGCATAACCAAGAATACTATCCAATAATATCATGGTTTCAATTGATATGGCATTCTGAAGATGTTTCTTTAGAATGTCTGAATGATTACCGTTTTTACAAGCAAAGAGTTCATCAAACCTAGACTTCTGTATGAAAACAGACACCTCAGTAGCAAACATTGACTGAAGTGTCTTTATTTTATCGGACCACTCTGAATATCGGCGGTCACCAGTGTCTATAATCTGACCGATCCAGACTGATCTTGGGTCTTCTGCCTGACTAAAACTAGCTACAAAGTAATCATGTATTTCTTGATCGGTTTTCTTCCGAGACATCCTCTCGAAAAAATATCGATCCTTTCTTTTCTTAAATGTAGACTCGTTTGCCCGAGTCTTTCCCTTATACTTAAAAAAGTCATAACTATCTTTCGTAAAGTGATTCTTAAACGAAAGATAGGTTTTATATACATCAAAGGGCGTCATTCCATATTACAATGGTAGTTTTGCTCTAGAACTTTTCTTCAAGAAATTAAGTTCCATTGCCTCATTCTTTAACTTTTCCTTGAGGGGTTTAGAAATAAGTTTAGAAACAGAATCCAATTCAATATTGTTTTCTTCGCAGTAACTTACTATTGCCTCAATATAATTCAAGTCTGAGTTCAGAACAAGGACTTCAATGTCCTGACTAAACTTAGATTGGCACAAGAACTTCTCCTTGAGTAGGTCGTTAACGTCTTTCTCCATACTCTCCGAGTTTATAAGTGACGAATTCTTTAATATACCTGGTAAGAAGTTTAATATAGTCACCTTTGTTTCGTTTTTCATAAACAACACAGTCTCCATTTTCAGCCACCATAATGGTGACAAGTTTTTTCACGATTTCGCCTGTCATTTCATAGTACATACAGGCATATGCAGTTTCTTGAACAAAATATTGTTCAATCCATTTTTCAGGTTTAATTTTTTTGGAAGTCTTAAAGTCGATTACCGAAAGTTCTCCGTCGTACTCCGCAATGCAATCGACTCTCCCAGCAATGCCAAAATAGTCACTATAGAGTGACTTTTCAAGTGCATGTATATTATTTATCTTGTCCAGAGAATCCTTTGCCGCGAGGAACAATGCCATCGTAGAAGGAAGTGGATTCTGAGATTTGACATCCAAATTGAGAAGATACTTCTCAACTAAGTCGTGAAATTTAGTACCTCTGGTTGTTGAAACACGAGAAATACGATTCGCCTCTTCTTGTCCAACACGGGCTCTCCAATCTTCAAAGACTTTTCTATTATAGAAACTGGTGACTGAGGTGATGGAAGGCATAGGCCTTCCTCCAGGAGTTGTATAGTATCGTACACCATCAATCATTTTAGCTTCAAGATCAAAGTCTTTTAGCTTGTCGAGATGAATAAACATTATAAAGCAAGGGCAAGTTTAGTAACCAAGTAATTTCTCACAAGACCCGAACGCACAATGTCATCAAGTCCGAATTCAATTACACCGAAGTCTTCTTCCATGACTTCAATAATTCTCTTAAAGTCGATGATGCCATCTTTTTCATAGGACTTTGTAAGGTCCGTCTGAGTAGCATCACCACAGAAAATAATCTTACAGTTGTCTCCAACTCGTGTAATTATACTATCTAATTCATGAAAATTCAAGTTTTGCATTTCATCGACCAGCACAATGCAGTTATCCATTGTTGTGCCACGAATGAATGAGGTAGACCAGAAAGAAATAGTCTCCTGAGTCTTCAGGTTACCATACAACATTTCGAAATCGGCATCAGTAGCCATCTCAAACATGTACTTGACCATGTTCTTGTATGGGATCTGATACAGAGCAGCCTTATCATCATGATCTCCAGGGAGGAATCCAATCTCTCTGGTAGATACAAGAGAACGAACGATGTAGAGTTTCTCGTATGGAGTATTCTCATCCAGAACATCGCAGAGTGCCTTATAGAGACTAATAAAAGTCTTACCAGTACCTGCGGCACCATATGCAAAGATGTTCTTGCCCTCGTCGTAGGCAGAGTAGAGTTTCTCTTGATTCTCGGTGAGTGGTTCAATATCAACCAACATCTCACTGTTGATTGGTTTCTTGCGACGCATTTGTTTTGCTGTCATTCCCACTCCAATGGGATCGTCAGTCTTCCTCTTTCTTCTTGCCATAATTTTATCGAGATAGTTTGTTGTACCTGCCTCTAATACCAGCAGATTTTTCCGACTTTTTAAGAACTTCGTTCCAACCAGGATGAGTCTTGGACATTTTGTCTCTCCACTCACCGACTTCACCAACACCAGGGCAGGTACTGGGGTCAGAGAAATCTCTAACCCACTCGGGATTATCTAGTTTCCACTGGTCCCAATCATGAACACTCATGACCACCTCTTTAGTTTCACCAGTTACGGTGTTCTTTACAGGGTACGTTGCCATCAGGTCCACTCCAATGCTTCAGATACCACAGGGAACTGTTCCATAAACACTGCCTTACAAGATTCAGCAATATTCATGTGTTCTTTCTGAGTACCATGTGCAGAACGCAGATTAATATAATGAATCCATGAACGGCATGAGCCTGTCATGTAGATTCTTGTCGGCGTGCAGAGAGGCAATACATTACGAGCACACTCTTTTGCAACGCCAAGTCCAAGCATCTGTTGATACAAGGCTTCTGCACTACTAAACAGAGTTTTCATTTGTCTCTGCAGTTTATCCACAGTTTCGGGATCAAGATCGTCAATAGAATTCTGACGATTCTTTGTGTCCTGACGGCGAAGTTCAGGCAGAGGAATTTGACCCAACTGAGAACTGTCTGCATACCGCTGGGAAAACTCTTGAAATGTGAACGAGCGGTGCCTCAAAATTTGAGCCGCGATTGCACGGGTAGTCTCAATTTCAAGAGTCATAGTGGATTGTTCGAACACAGACCAGTGGTTGTGAACGATACAATACTTCAAGAGACCCGCATAGTTTTCATTCTCTTGATTTGCAGGATTCGAAACCCTGGCAATATACGCCATGGTTTTTTCTGCGTCAGGGGTAACACTTACTAGTTTTGCACTCATAATTAGTCTGGATAACCGTCATCATCATCTCTGCCTTCGAACCTAAATCCGAATTCAGACTCTTCTTTTCTCATGTATGCATCTTTATCAGCATACACTTCCGTCTTTAAATTCTCAAGTAATACTTCCAAGTTTTTTATGAGAATTTTAAGTCTATCTTTATTCATGGTACACCTTCAAATATGTTGTAGTTGAAATTAATAACCACTCTACGATTGAGGTCAGTACAAGTAGTACCAGCATGTTCTAGATTAGAATCAAATACTACCAATCGATTAGATACACTATCTATTTTAGTACCATCACGAAAAATTGTATAGCCGTTATTTGTACTCATATACAAAATGGCAGTAATACAATTAGGATAATCCGTGTGGAAATCATTGACCTGAATCTCAGATGTTCTATGTAGTAAATTTGCCTTACACCTAAGAACAGAAGATGCGCCTAAAGATTTAAACACAGGTTGAACCAATGGCCAATACTGACTCCTAGGTTCATACTCATTATAAAAACAATGAGTGAATTGATATTTGCCGTCATCAGGCAATACAATCCCCTCATAATAGTTCCATGGAAATAAAAAACTCATCACTTGATCTTCCAACTTTTTAAAGTCGGAGTAATCAAGAAAATTGTCAAGTACCTGAGTCTTCATTGGTATAAATGGGCGGATGATACTTTAAATATTCCCAAAAGGTCAATTTCATTTCCTTATTGGTCATACCACAATGATCCGCCGCAGCAGGAAGATTCATTTTAGCGTAAAAGAGGGCTTCATTCGCCTCCTGTACGTTCTGTGGTGTTGTCTTTACTCTCTGCGTCTGGGCCATAGTCTCTCAATAATTTAGTGATAGTATCGTCTACACCACTGAGACTACGAATCTCATAGATGTTTGACTTCATGTACTTTTTCAATTTCTTATAAGTCCGAGTCACCTTTTGAATTTCATCAAGGTTATAGGTGACTTCGGCATTCCCATCTTCAGTCATTTTTTCTTAGATGATTTAACTTGAGCACCCCAAAGTTTAGGGTTGACTCTACCTTCCGATTGAGTCATATTAATTACTGATCTAAATCTGTCCCAGTAATAATCGAAAATATCAACTCTCTTTGGCGCGACAGAAATATCAAACTTTCGTTGTCCGTTGTCTTCATACTCTACAAGATATGCAGTGTAAGGTAAAGATCTGTCATCGGCCATAGAAGGATCACAGTCCTGGTGAATGATATTCACTCCCTTCCCCATTAACTTCTACCTCCCCATTGAATGTCGGGATATGCTTCGGAGATAATCTCTTGAGTGATTGGATATGCACTTTGGAGATTCTTATCTTTAACCAAACAAAGAACCTTTGCCTCTTCTGGATGCAAGGACTCAAGCATATTGATAAACATGGTCTCCCTCTTGATCTTATTGAGGGCATCATTTCCACCCTTAACAAAAACATAAAGACGTTTCCACTCGTTTCTCAGAGTAGAACGTTGAGGGATACCTCTCTTAGGATCTGGGGCAGCCTCTTCAGTCAGAGGTTGGTATGGAACATCCCCCGCAGGAATCATTGAGATCACTGACGGATCATAGTTCCAAATGAACAAAGCTTTCAGGAAGTCTCCACCATAATTGCGAAGAATATCTACTTTCTTTGCCTTTGTTCTCTCTTGCACAACTGCTCCAAGAATTTCATGGACCAAAGAGTTTGGTCGCAGTTCAATCTTTTGAACTTTGATACTCTTTGGTCCTGTTGTGGTTTTTTTCGCAGTAGTAGACGTGGTTTTTTTAGTCCTCGTCGTCGATCTCTTCGTAGTCGTCATAATTGTTTTCAAACCTCACGGCTAAAATTTCATCAGGAATAACATTACCATTGACATCAAACATCTCTGGATGGAGGGCGGGTGTCGCAGTGTAGAACTGATGCTGCTGATATAACCAACCAATTATACCACCAATCATCAAAAACATCACACTTATTAAAACAAATATCGCAACAAGTGTTACTTCCATGTTCTGTACCTCCCACGGGCATTACTTCTTTCTTATATCAAGGGAAACCTGTAGGTGAAAGTCAATCTCTCTGTGGAAGATATTGATCAACTTACCGAAGTAGACTTCCCAGGTCTTTCTAGACTCCTTGATCTCTTTTGGGCCGCCTCCCGATAGCATTAAGTCCACACCTCTATTTATGTGGAGATCACGATCTCCCATCAACTGAGGATGCGATGTTCTTTGAGATAAGCAATAGTTTCATTGCAATCTCCTAGGTGTTTTTCGTCCAGCATTACTTGCGGGAACTGATTTTTTCCAGGAAATTTATCCATGAAATATTGCTCGGTAAAATCAACTTCGAGTTCTTTATAGCTGTACGGCTTTCCAAGAAGCTCAAGAACCATGATAATTTTTCTACATAAACCGCAGTTTTTTTTACCGTAAATTGTGTACATGTTAATCGTCTTCGTGTTTTTTATCGTTAAGCATGTCTTGCATGTCATCGAGAAGTCGATCAGTACAAATAAGAGAATCGATATCTACTAACATCTTAGAGATGTTTAATGCCACATATGGTTCCTCTTGACGAGCAGCATACGCAAGGGCATTACGAAGACAAGCATCCGCTTCTTTTAGGGATTCAATAACGGAATCAGACAGTGCCATTAATAGAATCCCAATCTTTTTGGAAAAGTTCCAAACCTTTCTCAGTCAATACATGATCGTACATTTTATCAAATACCTTTACAGGCATAGTACAGACTTCTGCACCACAAGTAAAGGATTGAGAAACCTGACTCACTTCACGAAGTGAAGCGGAAAGGATATTAGTGCGGACCATATGTTCACGATAACATTCGGAAATAGAACGAATCAATTCGATACCACCAAAAGAGTTATCGGATACTCTTCCAACAAAGGGAGAAACATAAGTTGCACCAGCCTTTGCAGCAAGAATTGCCTGTGCAACAGAGAATACCAAAGTAACATTGGTAGTAAATCCGGCTGCACAGAGAAGTTTACATGCCTTGAGACCCTCAACTGTACATGGTACTTTGATAGTAACATTCGGCATGTCTCTGAAGACCTGGGCCTGTTCGAGCATTTCCAGAGCATCGTCAGCGACAACCTCTGCAGAAATAGATTCGAAGTGAGGAAACTCCTGAGAGATCTCCCTAATCGTCTCTACGGGGTCTTTACCCGACTTAAGGATAAGAGTTGGGTTTGTTGTAACACCGTCTATGAGACCTGTGGCATCCGCCTTACGGATCTCTTCGATGTTTGCTGTATCAAGAAAAATTTTCATAGTTCACAATCTCCACAATTGGAGTCAATTTTAAATTGTTTACGAATCTTTTTCAGATCCTTAAGTTCTTTTTTAATCATTTGATAGGCAACTTCCCCATCAATTTTGTCACCGACTTCAAGAGCAACAATAATATCAACTCTCGTTCCAAAATGAGAAAGAGCCTTTTCAAAACAATTTAAGTCTTCATACATTTTGAAGAGTCTCCAAGAACATATAATTTGGGTGTTCCTGTTTGTACTTCTCAACCTCTTTCATATCCTTCAGATATACAGAAAGAGTTGTTTTGGGGAACTCTTTAAAACAGTAACGGAGTTGGATTAAGTGTTGTTGAGCCATTTGGAATCTCCCAATATGTTGGCATTATATCTCCTTATATAGGATCAGTCAACTACAGTTTTCCACCGACAGTTCCAGCATACGATTTAGCTTCATCTGCAAATCCGTATTTTTTGCCATGTAGGAAGAACAAAGTTCCAGTGAAACAACTTTCCTTGTTAAGTGCGGTGACATACTCCGCACCATCCTCACCATAGCTAGACCACAATCCAAATCTGTTCTTGCGGAGTTCAAATTTTCCTGTCCCATGATCATACCAATTTCCAGAATCAATCAAATGTGCATGTGGATGTTCAGGAATTAAACTCTTGGTTTCGTCTTTCATCTAGATACCTAATTACTTCTTCGCGCCATTCCATCAACTCATGATAACATTCCTGGTTATGAGCACACTGTCGGAGTTCAGAGTCCGGCTTTAACACAGACTCATAAAACAATCCAAGAGCATCGCGGCGTTTCTCATGTTTGTTGTGATCCATTTTGATCCTCCAGTTCTAATTGATCTTTAATGAGTTCAATGGAATCCCACTGTTGGGCCATCTCATCTACAATATAGAGAAGTCTCTTCTCTTGGACTTGACTTTGTTCCAAAAGGTAAGAGATTGTATCAGACAACCTCTGCCGATTACCTTCACCATCCGTCAAGAAAACAGTGTAAGAGTTCTGAAACTTTTTCTCCAACCGAATTTTTATGTACAGAAACAATACAAAATTCAATAAGATCAGAAATAAAAAAGTCATTGTCCTTCAGTGGTGCCTTCGTATGATAACAGAGAGTCACCGTTTTGTCCAGCAGGAACAAATTTATATTCATTGTTCCATTTGAAAGAGGTGTTATTCAATTCGTGTTTGATAACCTGTTTTAAAGCCTCTTTATTATCTGTTTCAACACTCAAAGACTCCAACTTGCCCATAATAGAAGCAAGATGGAGTTTAATTTCATCCAATTCTTTATGGATGTCTTGATGGTGAAACCGAAGAGATTTTTCAATCAACTTTAGTATTCTCTTTTTCATAATAACCAAAACGTTATCAATATTTAGTGGGCAGTTCCATTACCATCGTAGTCATCTGAATCGTAGTAATCATTCTCTCCTTTATAGAATCCCATTATCAACGTAGTAATAACAAATGGGATGGAGATCCAAAGTAATGCAGTCTTTAACATCATGGGTTTGTCGGGTCGATGCCTAAGTCAATTAAATAATCAATCCACCACTGTGGATTTTTTTGTTGTTTCCACTGTGGTACAGTTAATCCTCGTTCAGAATACCACTCATAAAGAGCATTATCGATAATCTGTACGACTTCCATATTCCTCTTCCTCTTCATCAACGTCTTCATATGGATTTGCCACGAAGGGTCCTCGTTGTCGAAATGGTTCTTTTCTGACATAATCCGATTCAGCATTAACGGCAGTTAACCATACTGCAAGTTTCATTACTATGTAGATGATTGCGACTGGCGAAAGACACGCCAATAAGATTAAATTTTGTCTCATGTGTAATAATTCCCTGCGAGAACTACGTTTCTATCCGTAGGCGTGTGTCAATCCCCATAGTACAAAAAATCCAATGGATCCAAAAACAAGAATTGTATAAAATGTTAGACTTGACATTAGTCTCCTCCGTGAATTCTGCCGACCATGTAACCTAGTAATACTCCTGACATCCAGGAGACAAATAACCATAAAATTTGACTAGTGAATTCAACGAATTCCAGCCACTCCGAAGTCGTCATCGTCATCGTCCTCATAAGTGGATGGTTCTTCGAAAAGTTCTTCTATTTTTTTCTCGAAGGCTCTTTTTTGAAGGGCCTTATATGGATCATTTTCATCCAGTTCTGGTAATTCTGGAGTGGGTCTAGGAAAAGAAACACCCAAAAGAACTCCAGTGCCCTTAATCTCTTCTATTTCTGGATGAGATTTAATTTTTGGAGTATGTTGGTATCCATTTCTCTCCGAAGCAATCATCAATCCCTGAAGAAAAAAGGAAACGGCAAAGAATATGAGACCCAACCAGGCAATTATTTCCAGGTAGTGAGGCATTTCTGTCATTGCAGTGCTAAAAGAAGTTGTTCTTTTACCTTGTCAACAATATCCTGCACCATGTTGACATCAATGCCCAGGAAAGGGGGGATCATTCCAATAACCCTGAAGAATCCTTCAGCAAATAGTGCAAGAAAAATAATACCAAGAGTCATACTAATCAAAGAAGCATTCCTATTATGTTGCCGAATAGCATCTTCAATCATTCGGTTACACTCTTCATGTGTAACATAATGGTCAGGTTTAATCTGGTCCATTCGGTGTGTCATCCACCTGCTTTCACATATTTAGCCTCATTATACAAAAAAAGGGGTTGTTGGCAACCCCTAGTGTTTGCGATTGAACACAGGTTCAACCGATAGTAATTGTTCGAAATATTCGGATAAATGTATCCGATAGCAGGACCAGTATGTTACTCCTCTGTATTTGAGTTGATAACAACTGGGTGGTCTGCTGGCTTTATCCATGTCATCACGATGATAGACATAGTTTTCCATTTATTTTTTCGTTAGTAGAAGGACTTCACCGTAGATAAGACAAATAAAACTTACACAAAATAGTGTACCCAGTCCAGCGATTTGAAGTGCCTGCATGGGTCTACTTGTTGTAAGTGTGTCCTCTATAACAAAAAGTTCCATGAATTTCTTCAGCACCTTGTTGGCACTCATAGCGAACACCACGATAGGTGGTCATCGCAATCTGAGCATCGTGAAGTGCGTTAGCCTTTTGGATTTGCTTTTTGATTAAAGTAAGTGTGTTCATTTGTTTGTACCTGAAATACTAAGGTTGGTTAAAACCCGTTCCTTCAGTCGTTTGCGTCCTTGCTATCAAAACAATGAGGATCTGTATGATTCATCCAGTTAGTAAGAAGATCTAATTTCTCACTAACGGTAAAAACTTCAGTTCTCGCCAGACGATTTGCCAACCAGTCAAAGTCTTCACACCTAAGATACATCTCAGGTGGAACATGAAGGGCAAACACAGTCAAAATTGATAACATAGGATGAACGCTCCGTTCCGCGACTTACTTGCGTCCTATTCGCTATTCGCAAATAGCGAATGGATGAACGTATTGGTATTATATACCAGCAGTAATATTTATGTCAATGATGGTATAATTCGTTACAATTTTATGTATCGATACTACACCATTTTATTTTTTCTTAAGTTTTTTATAGACAAAATTATTGCGGGTCAAGATCATTCCTGCCCGCCCTGTCTCAACGTAGTTGCTGAGATTTGCAATATTCTGTTTTTGCCACTCGACAATGCGCTCTTCCTTGTAAGGATCATAGAAATCTTGACGAGTGTACCAACCACGCCAATCTTCATGTGATTTGGATGCATTACATTCGGCACATGCACAAACCAAATTCTTTGTTTCGTCTGTGCCACCATGAAAACGAGGAACAATGTGGTCTAGAGTTAGTGACTCTCTAGATCCACAGTAGGCGCACTTATAACCAAATGATTCTTTAATGGAGTCTTTCCATATTCTCTTAGCTTCTCCTGGTGAACAAGTATGAAGATTAAAAAGGTAATCTTCAGGTGAGCTAAAGACTTCCATGCATTTCTGCGAGGGTCTTAATTATTTAGATTAATTGTTCAAATAATGCCAGAATCCAGTGATAGAATACTTTTCATTTGATTTTGGTATTTCTCCAGAGTGTCTGAACAAATAGTTAGATGGAAATAATAGTGCCTTTCCTTTTTCGGCTTTAACCATTAAGTCAAGATCGGGGAAATAAGTTCCACCTCCATCCTGAACATCATTTAAATATACAACTAAAGAAACTACTCGTGTAGATGCATATCCAGGACCAGCATCAGTATGTGTTCCAAAAAATCCAGAATCTTTAGGATATCTTTTTATAGAAAGATCTTGTAAAAAAAGAGGATCAAGTGGTATCGATGTATGAGTTTGATAGGCATCTAAGAGATCCGAAGTCATGGAGATGAACATAGTTTCCATGGGATGTCCATTGAAATATGCTTGTTCTGCACACTTCTTGTCATTATTGGTCTCTAAGGATCCATTCTGTAATACTTGCCCTCTAATTCTTTTGGTGTCATCAGAATAAAACCAATGAATAAAGTTATCACAGAACCAATCATCCAAAAAATTATTATACTCAAACACCAATTCACTGAGATTCATATAATATTATTTTCCTTAAAGTAACTAACAGTTTCGGTGCAGCCGCCGATAATTTGTTCATCTACAAGAACTCTAGGAAATGTAGATCCGTTTCCGAACTTTTCATAAAATTCTTCACGAGTAAAATCTCGATTCAGTTTATACACAACATGTTGTTGTTCGGCAAGATTCATAAGTCTTTCTACTTTAGTGCAGAAGGGACATCCACTCTTACTGTATATGACAAAACTCATGGGTTGAATACCTCAGCAGTGCTCTGGTTTAGTTGTTTAATATCGGGGGATGGGAACATCTTATCAAACTCTTCTTCTGGTACTTCCATCCAAGATCCACCAACACCACCATCCATATTCACGACAATCTCATTGGTGGGAAGTGCAGGTGGCGGAGTCACATCAATGACTTGCCCCATAAGATGATTAGTGCTTCGAATGTAAGTTAGTTCTTTTGGATTCTTAGCAACCATATTGATCGCATCCATTTCCCAACCGCAATCACACTTCTTCTTTCCTGTTGCCTTGTAGATGACAGAAAAGTATTCCTGAGGAACATACTTATTCGAGTGGTTCATTTGTATAATAGGTATTAAAACTGACGACCAACCTATGGCCTACTTCTTTATCGACTGTGTGTTCCAGCCAACTTGGGAATAATACTAGAATACCAGTGTCTGGCCATACTGTATTGAATCCAAAGGCATGTTGAGCTTCTGTTCCAGGTCTGTACAATTCATTCATCTTGTACATACTAATAGGACTCTTGAAGAGTAGAGGAGACACATCTCCCATCAAACGGGGATAAAGAGCTCCACTCACAACACTGCCTTCATGTCGGTGAAGTCCTAAACTTCCTCCTGGTTCAGTAATATTAAACCAACTCTCACAGATATCGATATTATGAATACCGAGCCTTTCAGTGTAGTCTCGAACACACTTCATCAATTCTCTACGAATCTCTCGTGTTTCTTGACGACCCAAAATACTACTTTCATTAGACCCTGAACCTCTAAAGGTAGTTTTTCCATTTGGAGTCAAATGAAATTCTCTGGCATCAGATTGTTCAGAATCAATAATATCTAACAGTGCAGAGAAGTCAACATTCTCTAAATTGTATAGAGAAACAGGAGTTGGAAACAAATCCAACTCTATTTTCTTTAACATATCACCCATCTAATACCTCAACATGAGAAAGAAATTGTGATGGCGTATTCCACCATAGTCTCTGGGTGTCTTCCCAGTTGTCAAAGATTACAAAGTTGCCATCATCTTTGACAACTTTATATCTGTGACGGATATATGGTTCGTTAGATGTCTGTGAAAAATAACGAGAGTCCGTTTTCGGAATCAATTTGGTCATGATACATGTAAAGTTCCAATCATTCCAGCACCTTTATGTGGATCACACCAGAAAGTGTAGTCTCCTGCCTCTGGAAAAGTAATATCAAAACTCTCACCAGGGGCAAATGCAAGATCGCCATGAGAGAGTTCGGGATGATCCTCCACAATTACGTTATGTGGAGGAAGCATTCCGTTCACAAAGTGAACCGTATCCCCTGCATTGATTGTAACATCTGCGGGTTCAAAAATCAAGTTTCCATTTGAACCCATTGTGATGTCAACTGCCCATGCAGGTGCTGCAAGGAAAAGAGTAGCTAAAAGTGCAAAAAAGAATTTCATTGAGTCTTTGCAACTACTCTTATGTATTCAGTTTATTCTTTTGAATCTATTGAATGTTTTTGTTTCAAGTCAGGATTAGGTTGACTTGGCACAAAAGGACTGCGAGTTTTGTTTTTGATAACAATAAAAGCATCGTTTTGATACGTTACCGTACCAAAAGGTTTAGACCATTTGGGATTGCCATTGGGATTAGTGGCGGTGCCAGTTACAGCAACACCACCAATCTCAACAGCAACTTCATCATTGGCATCCCACCCAAGTTCTTCTAGAGCAAGGGCAAGTTGTCCAAGCATAGGTCCAGGATATCTCACAGCCTCTTCCATAACATGTTCCTCTGGTTCAAGATTTCCGTGCATAAAATTAAAGTGCGTTACCTCTGGGTAATACCTCTTCAGGGAAAACGAAGTTCTCATGTGGTTGGTCAACGGATGCCATCCAATTACGAAGGCCTTCATTCAATAAGATATTCTTTGTGTAGAACGTCTCGAATTCAGGATCTTCTGCTGCTCTGATTTCTTGCGATACGAAGTCGTAAGCACGGAGATTAAGAGCGAGACCAATGATACCAATAGAAGAAGTCCAAAGACCCATGACGGGTACAAAAAGCATAAAGAAGTGAAGCCAACGCTTATTACTAAAGGCAATGCCGAATATCTGTGACCAGAAACGGTTAGCAGTAACCATCGAATAGGTTTCTTCTTCTTGAGTTGTATCAAAAGCTTTGAAAGTGTTTGCTTCTTCACCATCCTGATACAAGGTATTCTCTACTGTAACACCATGAATGGCAGAAAGCAAGGCTCCACCAAGAATACCTGCAACACCCATCATATGAAATGGGTTCAGGGTCCAGTTGTGGAAACCCTGTAGGAAGAGCAGGAAGCGGAAGATAGCAGCGACTCCAAAGGAAGGAGCAAAGAACCAACTGGATTGTCCAAGTGGGTAGATGAGAAATACAGAAGTAAATACGGCAATAGGACCCGAGAATGCGATTGCATTGTACGGACGGATGCCGACCAGACGGGCAATCTCGAACTGACGCAACATGAAACCAATCAGGGCAAAGGCCCCGTGAAGTGCCACGAAGGTCCAGAGTCCTCCTAACTGACACCACCGAACAAAGTCACCTTGCGCCTCAGGACCCCACAGAAGGAGGAGAGAGTGTCCCATTGCATCTGCAGGGGTGGACACAGCTGCGGTAAGGAAGTTACAACCTTCCAGGTACGAAGAGGCAATGCCGTGGGTGTACCAGGAGGTGACAAACGAAGTACCAGTTAACCACCCACCAATTGCTAGATATGCCGTGGGAAAGAGTAAAAGTCCAGACCAACCAACAAAAACGAAACGATCTCGTTTTAGCCAATCATCTAGAATATCAAACCAGCCCCTCTGTGGAGGACTCAGTGTGCTTGCTACCATTTTTTGTTTCCTCTTTTAAATAGTACAGTTGTGGCCAAGTATCTTGAATGATCTCAGCAAGTTTGTAAGGTGTCTCTGAAGTTATCATATCTTTACATATGCAGAGAAAAAGAAAGGGGACCGAAGTCCCCTTAGTTGTTTTCTTAATAAACGTCGTTTATTAGGAATCCTAGTATCAACCGATTGCAGGTGCGGTGAGTGCCACAGGAGTGGATTCAGCAGCAGCAAGGTCGAGAGGGAAGTTGTGAGCGTTACGCTCGTGCATAACTTCCATACCCAGACCAGCACGGTTGAGAACGTCAGCCCAAGTGTTGATCACTTTGCCCTGACTATCAACGATAGACTGGTTGAAGTTGAAACCGTTCAGGTTAAATGCCATAGTGCTAACACCAAGAGCAGTAAACCAGATACCGACCACTGGCCAAGCAGCAAGGAAGAAGTGAAGAGAACGGCTATTGTTGAAAGAAGCATACTGGAAGATCAGACGACCGAAGTAACCGTGTGCAGCAACAATGTTGTAGGTCTCTTCTTCTTGACCGAACTTGTAACCATAGTTCTGGGACTCGTTCTCGGTGGTTTCACGAACCAGAGAAGAGGTAACCAAAGAACCGTGCATTGCACTGAACAGAGAACCACCGAAGACACCAGCCACACCAAGCATGTGGAAGGGGTGCATCAGGATGTTGTGCTCTGCTTGGAAAACAAGCATGTAGTTGAAGGTGCCACTGATACCCAGGGGCATTGCGTCAGAGAAAGAACCTTGACCGAAAGGATAGACCAGGAAGACTGCAGAAGCAGCAGCAACAGGAGCACTGTAAGCAACACAGATCCAAGGACGCATACCAAGACGGTAAGACAGTTCCCACTCACGACCCATGTAGGCATAGATGCCGATCAGGAAGTGGAAGACAACCAGTTGGAAAGGACCACCATTGTAGAGCCATTCATCAAGAGAGGCAGCTTCCCAGATGGGATAGAAGTGGAGACCGATTGCGTTAGAAGAAGGGATAACAGCACCAGAAATGATGTTGTTACCATACATCAGGGAACCAGCAACGGGTTCACGGATGCCGTCGATGTCCACAGGGGGAGCACCAACGAAGGCAATGATGAAAGCAGTGGTAGCAGCAAGCAGGCAGGGGATCATCAGAACACCGAACCAACCAACATAAAGACGGTTGTCAGTAGAAGTGACCCATTCGCAGAACTGATCCCAAGTATTCGATTGTTTTTGTGAAAGAGTTGAAGCAGACATTGTAGTTAACAAGTAAGTAGATCCATCAGGGAAATGGTGGAGGTACTTATTTCTCAGTCACCCTCAGACTGAGATATGAGAGACGGATTGGTGACCCTGCCTAGTCTCGGTCAAACGGCAGGGGAACTCAGTAACAAATCCTTAAAGGTTCGTAACATTCGTTAACATATTTATTATAGTACGAACTCTGGGATCCTGTCAACCCTTTTTTGAGAAAGGCTCCCAATGCTGCCACTTGTTTTTATGAACCAAATAAATCCCAAGAATAGGAACAACAACTAAAAGATAACAAAGAAAACCTAAACTGACTGGATTCTCCACCACTAACCGTGCGAAGTGTCCCATAATCTTCTGAAATAAATGTCTACATTATGTACACAATCTAGAGGTGCTACCTCATCTTTTGTTGCCCATTCATGACAAAAGTCAATCATGCTTCCAGTGACATGATTGACTCCAAAGATTCTTGAGAATGAAGATGCTGCGAAATGAAACCGTTGTCTAGTGTGCGGTTCCATTGCCCTTATAGTCGTCGGATTCATAGTAGTTACCTTTCTTTGAACCGAAGTAGATTGTAGCAATCACAAAGGGGATTGCCACGATCGCAAGTGCTTTTCCTAACAAGTGTTCCATTATTGGTCTATCCCAAGTTCCCTCAAGTAATCGATCCACCACTGAGGATCCTTCTGCATTCTCCACTGTGGAACCTCCAAACCTTTTTCGGAATAGTATT
>Ga0255760_10000561_pt1 | contig 36950 bp, 23 predicted proteins | sample 071ome_25_FD_179960 | JGI IMG/M metagenome (GOLD analysis project Ga0255760, IMG submission 179960) | Coastal salt marsh microbial communities from the Groves Creek Marsh, Skidaway Island, Georgia - 071410BT metaG (version 2) | ecosystem: Environmental > Aquatic > Marine > Intertidal zone >...
CGTCAGGGCATCATCTCCGTTAAGGTCACTCCCCTTGAAGAAGGCCCAGGCCCGCTCTGCTCGCGGGCCCTTCCGCCCTTCCAGCTGGGCTTCAAGCTCTACCCGCGTTAGCACCCCATCCCCATCCCGATCCGCAGCCTGAAGCGGACCCCGGGGCGGAAGGACGAACTCCGAAGCGCTGATAAACCCGTCGCCGTCGGCGTCAAGGGTGGCCATGCGATCGCCTCGGCGCCCTTCCCTCCAGGACTTCCCGTGGGGGCCCGCTTCGCGATTCCCGGGGGGCGGTGGCAGGCGGAACTCCTCCCGACTCAGCACCCCATCGCCATTTTGATCGAGGCGTTCAAACACCCGATCTTCCACGGCCTTGGGCGCTGCGGTGGCCGTGGCCCCCGCCATCAGCGCCGCCACGACCACACCGCCCATCGCCCCGGGCGCCCATTCTCTTAGCCGCATTTTCATTAGCTAGCCTCCTCTTCCGCTGCCAGGACTTCAAAGACTGAAACCTGGGGACGAAGCCCCTCGGGGCGAGGGCCCTTACCGCGATCACCGCGCTCGCCGTGCTTTCCCCGATTACCGCGCGCCCCCTGCTCCCGCCCTTCCCGGCGCTCGCCCCGCTCACTGCGCGCATGTTGGTGTTCTGCCCCTGCTGCGGGGCGCTCTCCCCGGGGGCCCTTCCCCGGGCCGCCGCCCGGGGCTGCAGCGGCATTCAAGGCGAGGCCCATCACCAACCCCGCCATCACCAGCCCTTGGGTAAACCGCTTCACCGTTCTCATAGCATCGACTCCTAAGGTCGCAAGCTTCGAAGCCTGCCTTCGAAGCCTGTCTCCTATACGGGGGTCGACCCCCGTTCCCGTCGCCGCGGTGAAAAAAACTTTAGGCCCTCGGATCGATGGGGGTCAGGGTTCCCACCGCCGCCTCAAGCAGCGCCGCTGCCTCGAAGCACAAATCTTCCCGCCAGCGGTCGGCATAGATCTGCACCGCCACGGGTAAACCGTCAGCTATCCCCAGGGGTACGGGCATGGCTGGCAGACCCAGCAAATTGCCTGGGGTCACAAAGCGCAGCCGGTCCAGGGTGGTATCGATGCCGTGCTCCGGGTCCAGATCCGCGCCAATGGGAAAGGGGAAATCGGTCCAGCCGGGGCCGATCATCAGGGGCGTTTCCTGGAAAAAGGCGGACCAGGCCTGCATCAGTCGGTAGCGCTCCCGGTGCACGACGTCGGGGCCCATGGCCTCCGCGGGGAAGCGTTCCGCGAGCTTCCCCAGCATGGCCACGGCCGGCGGGCTCATCACCGCTTCGAGCATGGGGCCATTGGGCAGCACATCGCCCAAAAGAAGCTGGGCCCAGACCTCATGGACCCGGGGAAGCTCTGGAGGCACCGCAGGAACCACCTCCCAGCCCGCCTCGGCAAGGATGGCCCCGGCCCGTTGGATAGCCTCGACAAAGGCCTCAGGCAAGGTTACGCCAGGGATTTCCGTGACCAGCGCCGCCCGCTTCGGGACGGGAGGGAAGGCGCCGCGGCCCGCATCGACACTAAAGGGGTCGCGAGGGTGCCACCCCACCAGCACGTCATAGGCCGCTTTCACATCGGCCACGGTGCGCGCCATAGGGCCCTCGGAGATCATGAGCCCGTAGGCGACGGTCTGCTCCGCCGGCACCAGGGACAGGGCCCAGGGGATACGTCCTGGGGTTGCCTTGATAGAGGTAATCCCACAGCAAAATGCGGGATTTCGGAGCGACCCGCCGATGTCATTCCCAAGGCCCAGGGGAGACATGCCCGTAGCCAACGCCGCGCCCTCCCCGCCGCTGCTGCCACCGACGGCGACGGCGGGGTTCCAGGGGTTGAAGGTCCGACCGTGCAGGGGGTTTTCCGTGTCTATCCGCAGTCCCATTTCCGGCAAGTTCGTGCGCGCCAGGGGAATGGCCCCAGCGGCCTTCATGCGCTCCACCGTGGGCCCATCGACCGTGGGGATGGCATCCTTCAAGGCCGGCAGCCCCTGGGTGGTCGCGCTACCCCTGCAGTCGATATTTTCCTTGATGGAAAAGGGCACGCCATGGAACGGCCCCTGGGGTTCGGTGCGGTCCGCGGCGTCGGCGGCGGCCAGCGCCGAATCGGCCAGCACTGCCGTGAGGGCGCGAACCCGGCCATTAATCGCCTCAATGCGATCTAGGTGGGCCGAAACCACTTCTCGACTGCTCACTTCCTTGCTTCGAATCATTTTGGCCAGCGTCGTGGCGCTTTGGGCCCATAACGGCGTGCTCATGCGTTCTCCCCCTCTCTGGTGATGCCTCCACTCTACCCCCGCCACCCCCCCTTGGGCAGCGTCCCTTAGGGCCAGTATGATGCGCCCCCCGCTCTTAGGAATCGCTTTTGCCGTGGCCCCTGCCCCTTCCCTAAGCCCCCGCGCGGTGGCCCTTTTCGCCCTGGCTGCGGGGGTCGTCACTGCCAATGCCTACTACATCCATCCCATCATTGGGCGGGTCGCCGAAACCTTCGGCATTAGCGCCGCGGAGATCGGCGCGGTGCCGGCCCTGAATCAGGTTGCCCTGGCCCTCGGCGTGTTCTTTCTCCTGCCCCTCGGGGACTTCGTGAGTAATCGGAAGCTGGTGCTGATTTGCATTACGGTGCAGCTCCTTTCCCTTGGCACCATGGCGCTCGCCGAGAGCTATGGGCTTTTTCTGGCAGCCAGCACGGTGCTCGGCTTCTTCACCTTGACCCCCTACCTCTTGCCTGCCTACGTCTCCAAGCGTGTCGAGGGCGCCCAGCTCGGGCGGGCCACCGCAACCTTGACCACCGGTGTGGTCGCAGGGGTATTGCTCTCCCGCACGGGATCGGGGGTCATTGCGGAATACGGCGGCTGGCGCGCGGTTTACGGCGTCGCCACCGGACTCATGGCCCTAGCCCTGGCCATCCTCGCCTGGCGCCTCGAAGGCAAGGCCGCCCTGGCCACGACTGCCCCCGGCGCGGCGCGCTACGGCACCATGATGCTGGCCCTGGGCCGCCTCGCCCTCGCCCACCCTCGAGTGCTGCTTTCCGGCGCCATTCAGGGGCTGAGCTTTGCCATCTTTTTGCTGTTGTGGCTCGGCCTCGGCCTGCATCTCACGGGGCCGAAGTGGAACCTGGGAACGGATATCGTTGGCGGTTTGGCTGCCCTGACCGCCCTCAACCTCTTAACAACGGCGCGCCTCGGCCGCTGGGCCGACGGCCTCGGCCCGGAGCGGGCGCGACGCCGCTTAGCGGTTCTGCAGTTTTTAGGGGTGGCGAGCCTGGCGCTGGTGCATCTGCATTGGCTCTGGGTGATGCTGCCCATCACCCTCACCAGCATTGCGGGGCCGGTGATCGACGTCACCGGCCGCATGACCGCCCTTCGAGAAGATCCTGCCATTCGCACCCGGCTCATGACCCTCTACACGACGATCATGTTCCTCCTGGCCGGCCTTGGGAGTGCGCTCGGCACCAGCACCTACGCCGCCTACGGTTGGAATGGCATCGTCTTGGCGTCGACGGGCCTGTCCCTAAGCGTCGTGCTCGCCACCCACCTTGGCTATCGCCTGCAACAGCGGGGGGTGGCCCGGCCCTAGGCGGTGGCCTTATGGGTCGTCATGAAGGCCGGGGGCTTGGAGAATTCCGGCGCTTCGCTGGTCAGCTGAGCCAGGGCATAGCGGCGGTCTTCCTCCGTAAAGCTGCCCGTGGTGAGGCAGAACTCCACGAGGTTGTCGTTCGGATCCTTGGTGTAGATGGAATGACACCAGTTGTGATCAACCTCCAGCACATCGCACCCGGCGGCCTGCCACTGCGCACGACGCTGCTCTAGCTCGGCGGCATCCTTCACATCGAAGGAAATGTGATTGATGTGGTCCGGCAAGCCCGCTGCCTTAGACAGGTTCGTTTCAAAGCTGTCGTCGACTCCAGGCATGTCGTGCATCTCCCAGAAGGCGATGAATTTTGAGTCGTCTTCCATGCGATAGAAGAAGTGCTTCGCCCAACCGCCCTGGGGAGACGGCCCGACTTCGACCTTCACCAAGGTGAAACCCATCACCGTTTCATAAAAGTGATGGATGGCCTTCATATCTTTGGCGGCCAGCGCCAGATGGTGGTAGCCCATGGTCTCCCTCCCGTGGTTAGAGACGCCCTTACGCTAGGCCAGGAGGGGCCGAAGTGCAATGCGCCCCCTTGCCCTGCCGGAGCTCCTTGACAATAATGGGAGCAATTAATCAGCACGGTGAAACGGTTATGAAAAGCGGCGTGACGACAGCGGTCCTTTCCGCACTCCTTCTCGCAGGCTGTAGCGGCGGGAGCGGCTCCGATCCCCTTCCCGAAGTCACCCCGGGCCCCAATGTCGCGCTCCAGGCCATCGGCACCCCAACGAAGTCCGTTTACCGCCCAGGGGAACCGATCACCTTCGACTTTTTCCTTCGAAGCGATGCGATCACCGCGGAGCACGTGGCCGTGGATTTTGCCCTGACCAAGGCGGACGCCTGGGAAGACCTCATCAGCAATGAAGAGGCCGAACTGGTGGACCTTGGGGAATTCCTCGTGGAAAACCTCGTTCCTGGAAACCAAGGCTTCACTGCGCAGTTTGAAGTGCCCGCGGACATCGCCGACGCAGGGGACTATCTGCTCATTGGAGTCGTCGACCCCGACGGGATCCTCACGGAGGACAGCAACGTCGAGGATAACCGCACCCGGGACATCGAGCCGACCCTCGCCAGCCCCACCCTAAAGCGCATCGCCATCTCCGAGGACGGCATTAACGACCTGCAAATTCTTGATGCCCAGGTAGCGGAGGGCTTCCTCCTTCTTGAAGCCCCGGCTGCCGCAGGGGCGAGCAACCTGGGGAGTCGTCGTGCGACCCAGATCACCAATACGGATACGGACGAGTCCCACGTGGTGGGCCACATCGACGTGCGCAAAATCGGCAGCGCCAGCCTCACCGCCAACGTCGAAGTGGACGTCATCATCAATGGCGAGATCACCCCCGCCGCCATGTGGGATGGGCAGAATGATGTTTGGTACGAGCAGGCCACCCTCACCCTTCCTAACGCCACGGAAACGCACTACGTCCCCTGGGACCTTCGCCTTTCCGATGCGCAGATTGCTGCGCTCTGGGCCGCCTACGATCCCCAGGCGCCCGACAACACCGCCACCCTGCGCTTTCGCACCGTGCTCGTGGACGGCGGCGCAGAGGAGAGCCTAGAGAACAATCAGTTCGACCTGACCATCCCCCTGCGCTTCTTCTCTCCGGAAGCCCATAGCGAAGTGCCCTTTGAGGGCCTCGCCACCGCCAGCGCCGCGGGCGCGGCGCCGTTAAAGGGCGTCTATAAAAATGGCGGCGCCTCCGCTGCCGCGGCGGGGAACCTCAGTTTCGATAAGGTTTTTCAGCAGAGCTATGGGGACGCCAGCAAGTTCGCCATCACCATGGATGTGCGCAGCTTAAACGAGCTGTCTGGGGCCGATGCCTCCGCAACCCTAGCCAACCGGGGCAACGTCACCCTGAAGGTCTTCGGGAAGGGCTTTGAGCTCTTCGACGCCGAAGCCCTGGCCGGGGCTGATGGCTACGCCAATAGTGCCGACTACAGCGTCGGGGTGCGGGTGCTGGGGAACACGGTGCTTGATCAGGGACAGGACGCCAGTGACCAGCTGCAGCGGTCCTGGTCCCTAAGCTGGGAAGAGGAACGCACCCTCGCGGATCAGCGCTTCTTCGTGGGCCCCGTCCCCTTGCGGGTACAGGCCGGGATCAGCGGGAGCATGGGCTTTGGCGCTGGCCTTGCTTTCCAGAATCTGACCCTGACCGCCACCGGGGACGTGTTCTTTATGAGCCTCGACGCCTTTGCCAAGGGCAGCATCGATGCCTTTGTCGCCTCCGGCGGCGTCGGCGCCGACCTCCTGCTGGTGGGAGAAAACCTCGGCATCGTCGGCGAGGTGGACTTCAACCAGCTCGGCAACGGCAAGGTTACGCTTCGGGCCTCGGCGGTGAATCAGCTCCGGGCCATCGAAGGGGACTTCTACCTTTTCGCTAAATACAAGAAGTACAAGTGGTGCTGCAAGATCAAGAATAAGGAGGCTCGTTTTACTCTCTACAGCACCGGCGCGCTCTACGATAAGACCTGGACCCTGCTCTCCGAGCAGGCCACCCTAAGCCTCTAGGGTTCCGCGAAACGCCGGGGGCGCCCTACCCCCGGCGAACCCCTCCTATCGCAAGCCTGCGTTAATGCTGTCTAAGAACTTCGAGCCTGGGCAAAGCTCCTGCTCCGTAAGGGTATTTAGGGGGCGGCGCGCCGTCCCCAGCTGATCGTGGAGCTCTTCGCTATCGCGGTCGATGTAGAGCAGCCCCGTCAGGACCTTGCCCTGGCTTTCGTGATGGGCAATGGCCTGGAGCGCCGACTGCCGATCCTCAATGTCGTGATCGCTATCCTGCTTATGTAGCCGCACCATGGAGCCGTCGTGCATGCGCACCTCGCAGGTGGTCCCGGAGGCATAGCTCGCGGTAATTTCCTCACGCACGGGGACGAAATCGAGGGGCATCACTTCCTTCACGCTGCGGAAGTACTCGTAGCTTTTGTAGGAGCCGGCGTGGTTATTGAACGTCACGCAGGGGGAGATCACATCCAGCAAGGCAAAACCTCGATGGCTTAGGGCGGCCTTGATAAGGGGCACGAGCTGCTCCTTATCCCCGGAGAAGCTCCGGCCCACGAAGGTGGCCCCCACCTCGATGGCCAGGCGCGCCACGTCCATGGGGGTGGAAAGATTTCGATCCCCCTTTTTGTTAACGGACCCCGTATCCATGGTGGCGGAATCCTGCCCCTTGGTGAGGCCGTAGCACCCATTGTTCTCCACGATGTAGGTCATGTTGAGATTTCGCCGAGCGCCATGGGCGAACTGCCCGAGGCCAATGGACGCCGTATCCCCGTCTCCCGAAACCCCGATGTAGATCAGGTCCCGGTTGGCGAGGTTGGCCCCGGTGGCCACGGAGGGCATGCGGCCGTGCACGGAATTAAAGCTGTGGGAGCCGGAGAGAAAATAGGCCGGGGTCTTCGACGAGCAGCCGATGCCCGAGAGCTTGGCTACCCGATGGGGCTCGATGTTCAGTTGGAAGCAGGCGTCCACGATGGCCGCGCTGATGGAGTCGTGGCCGCAGCCCGCGCAGAGGGTCGACAACCCCCCCTCGTAATCCTGGCGGGTCCAACCCAGGTCGTTAACGGGCGCCTTGGGATGACGAAAAGCCGGTTTGATATAGGTCATGCGGAGATCTCCTCAGCCTGAGCCCGCCGGGTAATTGGCGTCACGTTGCCCAAGGTAATGAAGTTTCGAATCATGCCGGCGATTTTCCGCGCCGTGACCGGAAGTCCATCGTATTCGAGGATGGGGATGAGCCGATCCTTCACGGGCACGCTGGTTTCGTTGAGCAGCAGGCGACGCATTTGCCCATCGCGGTTTTGCTCAATCACAAAAATCCGGTCGTGCTCCCGAATAAACTGCTCCACGTCCTCGTTGAAGGGGAAGGACCGGATGCGCAGCGTATCGATGCAGATCCCCTCCTTTTCCAGGATTTCAATGGCCTCGTAGGCCGGGGACGCCGTGGTCCCGAAGAACACCGCACCGTTCCGCGTCTCCATCTCCGCTTCCTTGAGCTTCGGCTCCGGAACAAGCTGCTTCGCCGTCTCAAACTTCTTCAGAAGCCGATCCATGTTGCGCACGTAGGCCTGACCATCCTCTGTATAGGCCGCGTACTCGTCCCGGGACGTGCCCCGGGTGAAATAGGCACCCTTGCTGGGGTGCGCCCCGGGATAGGTGCGATAGGGAATGCCATCCCCATCGACATCCAGATAGCGCCCAAAACGCTCGGTCATGGCCTCAAGGGCGTCGGCGTCGAGAACTTTGCCCCGGTCGTAGCGGTAGCTATCGTCGAACTCCAGGGGCGGCGACATCCACTCGTTCATGCCCAAATCGAGGTCGCTCATGATGATGATGGGCGTTTGTAGCCGCTCGGCGAGGTCAAAGGCCTCCACGGTCATGCTAAAGCACTCCGCAGGGGTCGCGGGGAACAGCAGGACGTGCTTCGTATCCCCGTGGGAGGCATAGGCCGCGGCCAAAATGTCCGACTGCTGGGTGCGCGTTGGCATCCCCGTGGAGGGGCCGGCCCGCTGCACGTCGATGAGCACCGCGGGCACCTCGGCGAAGTACGCGAGGCCCAGGAACTCGCTCATGAGCGAAACCCCCGGGCCGCTGGTGGCCGTGAAGGCCCGGGCGCCATTCCAATTGGCGCCAATGACCATACCCATCGCCGAGAGCTCATCCTCCGCCTGCACGATGGCGTAGTTCTTCTTCCCCGTGCCGGGGTCGATGCGCAGCCGCCGGCAGTAGGTGTCAAAGGCGTCCACCACGGAGGTCGAAGGGGTAATGGGATACCAGGCGGCGACCGTAGCGCCGGCGTACACCGCCCCCAGCGCCGCAGCGGTGTTTCCATCCATGAGGATGTTGTCGAAGTCCTCAATGTGCTTCGCCACCTTGTGACCGCGCTCAAGGTGAATGCTCAGGGGACAGCTGAAGTTCGCCTGGGCGTGCTGATAGCCAAGCTCGAGGGCGTAGATATTCGGCGTGATCAGCCGCTCCTTGCCCTTGAACTGATCGCTCACCAGGTCCTTCAGGATGGTGAAGTCGATGTTCAATAGCGCAGCCAAGGCCCCCACGTAAATGACGTTCTTAAACAGCAGCCGTTGCCGTGCATCGGTGTATTCGCGAAGGCAGATTTCCGTCAAGGGAAGGCCGATGTAGTGGATATCGTCCCGCAGAAAGCGCGGTTCCAACGGCTTCGTATTGTCGTAAACAAAGTAGCCCCCGGGCTCTAGGCCGGCCACATCCTGGGCCATGCTCTGGGGATTCACGCACACCATGATGTCCGTACCCCCCCGGCGCCCCAGGTACCCGTCCTGGCTCACTCGAACTTCGTACCAGGTGGGCATACCCTGGATATTCGACGGAAAGATATTCCGCGGACTCACCGGGATTCCCATGCGGAAGATGGCTTTGGCGAACATCCCGTTGGCGCTGGCGGAGCCGGTGCCGTTGACGTTCGCAAACTTGATAACGAAATCGTTTATCGCTTGCTTTGGCTGCATGGCTGGCCCGCCTTCGTGACTTGATAGAGGAAACGCTGCATATCCCAAGCGCCGGTGGGACAGCGCTCGGCACAGAGCCCGCAGTGAAGGCAAACGTTCTCGTCCTTCACCATCACCCGCCCGGTCTGCGCGAGCGCGTCTGATACATAGAGGTCCTGATCCAGTTCATCGGCCGCCATGCGCAGCTTCGTGCGAAGGGCCGCTTCCTCATCGTTGGGCAGGAAGTTGATGCATTCCGTGGGGCAGATATCGACACAGCCGTCGCACTCGATGCACTTATCGGTAATGAAGACGGTCTGCACATCGCAATTTAGGCAACGCTCCGCCTCCCGATAGGCGACGGCTCGGTCGAAGCCGAGCTCCACCTCCACCTTCCGATCTTTGAGGGCGAGGGTTTTATCCACGTGGGGCACGGGGAAGCGGTCCTCCAGGGACACGGCGCTGTCGTAGCTCCACTCGTGAACCCCCATCTTCTGACTCACGAGGGTGACCCCCGGGGCTGGGCGGTCATGCACGTCCTCTCCCCGGATAAAGCGATCCATGGAAATGGCCGCCTGGTGTCCATGAGCAACGGCAGTGATGATGTTTTCCGGCCCGAAAGCCGCATCGCCACCGAAGAACACTCGGGGGTTGGTACTTTGGAAGGTCACGGGGTCGATGACGGGCATGTCCCACTTCCCGAATTCGAGCCCGATGTCCCGCTCGATCCAGGGGAAGGCGTTGTCCTGGCCGATGGCGATGATCACGTCGTCGGCCTCAAAGAACACCTCTTCCCCCGTGGGGACGAGCTTCCGCTCCCCTCCGTCGCCATAAACCACGTCCACCACGGTAAAGCGCACGCCGGTCAGCTTCCCATTTTCGTGCACGAATTCCTTGGGCACGTGGTTGTTGATGATGGGGATGTCCTCGGCAATGGCGTCGTCGATTTCCCAGGGCGAGGCCTTCATCTTGGCGCGCTCGGAGCGCACCACCACTCTTACATCCTCCCCCCCCAGGCGCCGGGCCGTCCGGCAGCAGTCCATGGCGGTATTACCGCCCCCGAGCACAAGGACCCGGCGGCCGACCTTGCTCAGATGCTCAAAGGCGACGGACGCGAGCCAGTCGATGCCGATATGAATGTGCTTGCCGGCCTCTTCCCGCCCGGGGATCGAAAGATCGCTGCCCCGGGGCGCGCCGGTGCCCACGAAGATTGCGTCGTAGTCCTTTTCGAGTACGGCGCCGAGGCTGTCCACGTAGTGTCGAAAGTGCTGCTTAATGCCCAGCTGGAGCACGAAGCCCACTTCCTCATCGAGGACCTCAGGCGGTAGGCGGAACACGGGGATCTGGCTACGCATGAAGCCCCCGGCAAGGGGCTGGTCATCGAACAGATCAATTTCGTAACCCAAGGGGGCAAGGTCTCGGGCCACGGTAAGGGAGGCCGGGCCCGCACCGATCAGCGCCACCCGCCCCTGTTTTTTGATATCCGGGGCCACGGGCATAGCCGCCGACACATCACCCTTGTTATCCGCTGCCACGCGCTTTAAGCGGCAGATTGCCACCGGCTCTTCATCCACCCGGCCACGGCGACAGGCTGGTTCGCAGGGACGATCGCAGGTGCGCCCCAGCACCCCCGGGAAGACGTTGGATTCCCAGTTGACCATATAGGCCTCGCCATAGCGCTCCGCCGCAATCAGGCGAATGTACTCCGGCACCGGCGTATGAGCCGGACAGGCGTATTGGCAATCGACGACCTTGTGGAAGTATTCCGGATCTTTAATGTTGGTTGGCTTCATCGCCCCCCTCCCCCTGGTGTCTAGGCAACCCCCCTTTGGGCTGACGACGGGAGAACAGGAGACCGGCACAGCGTTACCCCAAAGGGACCTGAGGCCCTCTGGAGATCCACTATGTTTAAACGCTTTAGACCCAAGCGCGCCCCCTCACGGGCACGGCAGGAGGCAATCAAGGCCGAAGGTTGCGCCCGGATACCGCGCCCCCTACGCGATACCACTCCCCTCATGTCATCGAAAGTACACCTTTTATCTGGCGATGCGAAGCCCGTTGGGCGGCTAGGAAGCCGGGCAGAAATTGGGAGAAAAAGGGAAGCTTGGCACGGCGTCGCGAATCTTTTTGACAGCGATCAAGGGCTGTAGCACCCTTTATCTCAGCTTAAGGCTCAACGCGCCTTCTAGGACTACGCCCTTCTTGTTCATGCCACCTCGCCAATCCCATGGGTCATCCAAAGCGCGCCTTAAGGCAAAGCCCTGGCGGCATGGCGCCCTCGTGGCCCCCCTGTTACTCCTACTGCTTTTCAGTTCGGCCCTCGCGCCCTGGGCGGGTCTGGAACCGGATCCGCAGATCCCCTCCCTTGAAACCCTCGCCGAAGGCGATGCCCAGGAAGGGCCGACGGAGGAAAATTCAGAAGGGTCGCCCCATCCCTTCGGCGGCCTTGCCCTCGAGTCCACTCCTCACTCGACGCCTTCCCCCTATGCGGGCAACGATCACTTTGTCGCAACCCCGCGAGCCCATCAGCGGCACCCTCGAGCCCCCCCAATCCTCAGCTAAGCGTCACGCAATCGGCTAGCACCCAATCTTGCTCCACGGTGGGCGAGCCAGGGCTGGCCTCTGGATGCTTTGGTTCCTTGGCACTGCGCCAGGACGACTCGGGAAGGGCTTTATCATGAACCTATTGGCTTCACGCACGGCTGCGCTGGCGCTCTGTGCCAGCGTTTTTCTGACTGCTTGCGAACATGACGATCATCACGAAGAGGGGCATGGCCATACGGTGGTCAGCACGCAAGTCGTGCGCCGGGACGTCTCCCTAATCCGGGATTACGTGGCCCAAATTCACGCCCGCCGCCATATTGAAATCCGGGCCCTGGAGCGCGGCTACCTCCAAGAAATCCTCACTCAGGAGGGGGCGCGGGTGGACGCGGGGCAGATCCTTTTCCGGCTGAATCCCATTACCTTCGAAGCGGAGACGCAGCGGGCCGGCGCGGAAGCTAAGCTCGCCCGTCTTGAATATGAAAACGCAGCCCGGCTCGGGGCTAGCAACGTTATTTCTTCCGCAGAAGTCGCCCTGGCCGAGGCCCGCGCCGAGCGGGCCCAAGCGGAATTGGCGCTCGCCAAGGCGGAGCTGAACTTCACCACGCTCCGGGCGCCCTTCCCCGGAATCGTCGATCGCTTCCATGCGCAAGAAGGCAGCCTGGTGGAAGAAGGCCATCCCATCACGACCCTGTCCGACAACCGAACCATGTGGGTGTACTTCAATGTGCCCGAGGTGGAGTACCTCAGCTACATGGCCGGCGGCCTTGCCGTAGGCGAAGAGCGCGCGGAGCTTTTCACCGCCGACGGCCGCAGCTATCCCGTCCAGGGCACGGTTAGTGCAATTGAAGCGGACTTTAACAATCAGACGGGCACCATCCCGTTCCGGGCCGATTTCCCCAACCCCACGGGCGTACTGCGGCATGGTCAGACCGGCACGGTTCGGCTCACGCAGGTGGCTGAGCAAGCCTTGGTGATCCCGCAAAAGGCCGTTTTCGAAATTCTCGACCAGCGCTTCGTCTACGTCGTGGATGCGGACTCCGTCGTGCACCAGCGTGGCATCGCGATTGGCACAGAGGTGGAAGACCTTTTCGTCGTAGAACGGGGCCTCGAGCCCGGCGAGTCGGTCATCATCGATGGCCTACGCCACGTGAGCGATGGGAAAGAGGCCAAGGTTCGCGCAGTGAGCGCCGAGGAAGCCCTTGCCAATCTCAAGTGGGCGGCGGAGTAACCCTATGTTCTCCAAAATCCTCCATCGCCCCGCCCTTGCAATCGTGATCTCCCTGATCTTGCTGTTCCTCGGGGGACTTTCCATCGCGCGCCTACCGGTTTCCCAGTTCCCCGACGTTTCGCCGCCCATGGTGATGATCAGCATCGCCTACCCGGGGGCAAGCGCAAAGGTCCTAGAGGACTCCGTACTGATTCCCCTCGAACGGTCCATCAATGGCGTTCAGGGCATGAAATACATGACCTCCGACGCCACCAGCGCCGGGGAAGCGGTTATCCAGGTGGTCTTCCATCAAGGCACGGATCCAAACCAAGCCGTGGTGAACGTGATCAACCGGGTCGATCAGGTAAAGACGCGCCTACCGCCCCTCGTTCAGCGGGAAGGGATCATCGTTAACCGCATGCAGCCGAACATGCTCATGTACGTCAACCTCTACAGCTTGGCTGACGACGCGGACATGAAGTTTCTCTTTAACTACGCGGGCGTGAACATTATCCCCGAGCTCCAACGCATTCGCGGCATCGCCAGCGCCAAGATCCTCGGGAGTCGCCAATACGCCATGCGGATCTGGCTGAAGCCAGACCGCATGCGGGCCTATGGCATCTCAACGGAACGGGTCATGGAAGCCCTCGACGAGCAAAGCATGATCGGCTCCCCGGGCCGCCTGGGTCGGGCGTCGGGGAAAACCTCCCAAGCGCTGGAATACGTGCTGACCTACAAGGGGCGCTACAACACGAAGGAGGAGTACGAAGGCATCATCCTCCGCGCCACGGAGGAAGGGGAGATTCTGCATCTCCGAGACGTCGCCGAGGTTGAGCTGGGCAGCGAGTTCTATGACATCTACTCCAACCTAGATGGGCACCCTTCGGCTGCCATCGTGCTCAAGCAAAGCCCGGGCAGCAATGCGCGGGAGGTGATCGACGAGGTGAAGGAGACTGTCGAGCGCTTCAAGCGCGAATCCTTTCCCGCCGGCATGGACTACGAGATCAGCTACGACGTCGCCAGCTTCCTCGATGCCTCCATTGAGCAAGTATTGGAGACACTGTTTGAAGCCTTTGTCCTCGTGGCCTTGGTGGTTTTCCTCTTCCTAGGAGACTGGCGCTCAACCCTGATCCCCACCCTAGCCGTGCCCGTATCCCTTGTGGGGACCTTCTTCTTCATGCAGCTGCTGGGGGTGAACATTAACCTCATCACCCTTTTTGCTCTCGTTTTAGCCATCGGCATCGTGGTGGATAACGCGATCGTGGTGGTGGAAGCGGTTCACGCAAAGATGGAGGAAACGGGCCTCGGCGCCTACCGCGCCACCCAGCAGGTGATGCACGAAATCAGCGGCGCCATTATCGCGATCACCCTGGTGATGACCGCGGTATTTGTCCCCGTGACCTTCATGCCAGGCGCCGTCGGGGTATTTTATCGCCAATTCTCCATCACCATGGCCGTAGCGATCGTCCTCTCGGGGTTGATCGCCCTCACCCTCACCCCCGTGCTCTGCGCCATGCTTCTTAAGCCTCAGCACGGGGAGGGCGCCGCGAAGGGCCCCCTTGGCCGCGCCCTAGCGGCCTTTAATCGGGGCTTTGAAGCACTGGCCGGACGGTACGTGGACACGCTCCGAGGCCTCGTGCCACGGCGTTTGGCCACCTTCGTCATTCTGATCGCGTCCCTCGCGGGCATTGCAATCCTGAATCAGCAAATGCCCTCAGGCTTCATCCCAAATGAAGACCAGGGAATGATCTATGCGATCGTGCAAACGCCTCCCGGGTCAACCCTGGAACGCACTTACGCGAAGTCCCTCGAGCTCCAGGCTATTGCCGAACATGTGGAAGGGGTGCAATCCGTTTCCGCCCTAGCCGGTTACGAGGTCCTAACGGAAGGGCGCGGTTCCAACGCGGGGACCTGCCTTATCAACCTGAAACCCTGGCACGAGCGGACCAACGGGGTAGAAGATGTGATCCGGGAGCTGGAGGAGGCGGCTCAAGCCGAAATTTCCGGCGCGACCATCGAGTTCTTCGAACCCCCAGCCGTGCCTGGCTTCGGCGCTGCCGGGGGCTTTGCCCTACGGCTGCTCGATAAGACCAACACCGGCGACTATGCCCGTCTTGGGGAGGTCAACGACCGCTTTATGGCGGCCCTGCGAGCTCGCCCCGAGCTCCGCGGCCTATTCACTTTCTTTAGTGATGACTACCCCCAATACGAGCTCATCATCGATAACGAAGTGGCCATGCAAAAAGGCGTATCCATCAAGAAGGCTATGGATACGCTCGGTATCCTCGTGGGCAGCACCTACGAGCAAGGCTTCATCCGCTTCGGACAGTTCTTCAAGGTCTACGTCCAGGCCGATGCCCCCTACCGCCGCATGCCTAGCGACCTCGCTAACCTCTTTGTGGAGAACGAGGAAGGGGAAATGGTGCCCTACTCGGCATTCATGAAGTTGGAGAAGCGTCAGGGCCTCAATGAGATCACCCGCTACAACGTGTATCCCTCTTCATCGATCCAGGGGGCACCGGCAGCGGGCTATAGCAGCGGCGATGCCATCGCCGCCATCCAGGCGGTAGCCGAGGAAGTTCTACCGCAAGGTTTTGCCATCGACTGGGCAGGCCTAGCGCTAGACGAGGCGAATCGCGGGAACGAAGCGCTCTATATTTTTCTAGTGGTGATCATCTTCGTTTACCTCGTGCTCGTCGCGCAGTACGAAAGCTTCCTCCTACCCCTTGCCGTTATTCTGTCCCTGCCCGTTGGGGTGCTCGGATCCTTTCTGCTACTCAAGCTCATGGGGCTCCAGAACAACGTCTATGCCCAGATTGGCCTAGTCATGCTGGTCGGCCTTTTAGGGAAGAACGCCATTCTCATCGTCGAGTTTGCGGTGCAGAAGCAGCAAGCGGGGCTACCAATCCTCGAGGCCGCAATCGAAGGGGCTCGGGTTCGGCTTCGCCCCATTCTCATGACCTCCTTTGCTTTTATCGCCGGGCTGATCCCCCTCGTCATGGCCTCCGGGGCCGGCGCCATCGGCAATCGCACGATCGGAGCATCCTCCGCCGGCGGCATGCTCCTGGGAACAATTTTGGGGGTAATGATTATTCCCGGGCTGTACTACGTCTTCGCCCGTCTAGCAGACGGCAAGGACCTCATCCGCGACGAGCACAACACGCCGCTCACGGAAGTGATGGAATACGGAGAGCAATGATCATGGTCCAAGCAAAACGCACCCCATTTAAAACGTTGGCTGGTCTGGCTCTGGTTGCCGTGGTCACCTCCGGATGCGCCAATTTTGGCCCTAAGGCTTCCACGCCAGCGCTGGCCCTCGGGACTTTTCCAGACCAGTACCCAGAGGACCTTGCTGCGGAAGGACAGCCGGCTGCGCCGGCGCCCCTGGAAAGTTTCTTCCAGGATCCAACGCTTCAGGGCCTTATCAAGGAAGCGCTAGAAAACAACCAGGAGCGGGCCCTGGTGCTTCAGGAACTGCGCATGGCGAAGAACGAAGTCCAGGCGCGCGGCGGGGAGCTTTGGCCCTTCCTACGCCTGGGCGGAGGCTGGGATAGGGAGAAGGTCGGGCGTTATACGCGTCACGGCGCGGTGGAAGAGAGCCTAGAGCTCACCCATGAAAAAAACTTCCCCGACCCCCTCAGTAACTTCCGCCTTGGCGCCCAAGTATCCTGGGAAGTCGACATTTGGCGCCGCCTCCGAAACGAGCGGGACAGCGCGATCATGCGCTACCTCAGCTCCCTGGAGGGACAACGCTTTATGGTCACCCACCTCATCGCGGAAGTGGCGGAAACCTACTATGCGCTTCGGGCTCTCGACAGTCGCCTAGCGATTCTGAACAACACGATCGGCTTGCAAAAAGATGCCCTTGCCCTGGTTCGCCTGCAGAAGGACGCCGCCGTAACCACTCAGCTCGCGGTAACCAAGTTCGAAGCGGAGGTGCTGAAGAACCAGAGCGAACGGGTCGTGCTCCAGCAGGAACGGGTGCAGGAGGAAAACCGTCTGCACTTCCTCCTCGGCCGCTACCCGACAGAGCTGACCCGTCCTAGCGAGGATTTCGCTGAGCTCCAACCCCCGAGCCTGGCCATCGGCCTGCCAACGGACCTGCTCCGCCAGCGTCCCGATGTCCGCGCGGCGGAACGGGCCGTTCAGGCCGCAGCGCTAGACGTCGCCGCGGCCCGGGCGCGCTTTTATCCGGCCCTCGACCTCTCTGCCGCCTTCGGCGCCGAAGCCTTCCAGCTTGGCCGCTTCGATGCCAACCCCGCCTCCCGGGCCTACGGCATCGGCGTGGATTTCCTCGCGCCGCTGCTGAATCGGGCTGGCCTCAAGGCCGCCTACGGCAACGCCACCGCCGAACAGGAACAAGCCTTGCTGCGCTACCAGCAAACCAGCTTGAAGGCTTATCTGGATGTGCTGAACCAGCTCAATGCCCTTCGCAACCTATCGGAGAGCGCGACGCTCAAGGCTCAGCAGGTGGCAACCCTGGGTAACTCCGTGGAAGCGGCTAGTCGACTGTTTAGCTCAGCCCGCGCCGATTACATGGAGGTACTCATGACGCAGCGGGACGCCCTGGAGTCTCGCCTCGATCTCATTGACCTCCGAGAGCAGCAGTTTCAAGCCGCGATTCGCGCCTATGCGGCCCTCGGGGGCGGCGCACCGGCGCCCGATCCCAGCTAAGGCCTCCCCGGCCTAAGCGCGTTCCCCGAGCTCGGCGCCGCCCTGGCGTCGCTGCTCGGGGCTTTTTAGATTTTGCTTCTCTAAGTACTTCCGCTGCTTGGCAAGCGATAGCCAGGGAAAGCGCCGCGGCAAGCCAAGGCGTTGGCTTGCCTGCGCCGCCGGGCTTTTCGGCTGGGGGACGCGCTCCGCAAGGCGGGCGATCGTGCGGACGGCGAGGCGCCCGGCCCTAGACAGATCGTACTCCGGACCCAGGGCGAGGATCGTCCGCACCGAGGGCGGGAGAAGGGAGATTGAAGCCGCGGCCATCTGACTTTGAAGCCACCGAGGTATGCCCGGCGCCGCGCGCCCAGAACGCATGATGTCGAGGAACTCCTCATTGATCCGATGGGGCTCGAAGCCGGCACTCATCGCTTCGCACAAGGCATAAAACGCCTCGAGACTCGTCGGCGGGGAGAGCGCGCCGTAGAGCCTCCCCACCGTCACCGCATCGGCGAAGAAACGATCAATCTCCTCCGGGGTTAGCGGCGCTACGAAACGGTGGTAGGCCATGGCAAAGCCGTAGCTGGCCGTCGCCGAAACCCAATTCGCCAACTCCGGATCGGAAGCCTCATAGGCTTGCCCCGTCGGGGTTTCCCCCTTAACCCGGGCGTGAAGCTTACCGATCCGCGCGGTCACCTGATCTGCAGCGGAGCGCGGCCCAAAGACGCCAATCTGCGCCGCCATGGCGGTACGCTGGCCCCGACCCAGAGGATCCTTAGGAAAGACCGAATGATCCCATACGCCGCTACGAATGCGGGGATCCGCGAACTCGAGAAGCACGGCACATACGCCGCCCAAGGCAAGCGCGACGGGGTTTTTATAAACCCGCCAATGCACAGAGCCGGGGCGAGCATAGGCCGGCTCACCCCGGGGCGCGGTGAAATCGATGTCCCAACCCATATAGCGTTTCATGACCGGACTTCCTTACTCGGCATGGAGGCCTTGCGCCCTTAGGCGACTAGGCTCTTAGTATAGCGAACAGAAGCTTTGCCCACGGCGCGTCGCGGCGCCTAAGGAACTTCGAAGGTGACGGAAACACAGCAGGCCTGGCAGCGCCTAGGCGCGCACCTTGGTGCCTCCGTGGAAAGCGTAGAACGCCTTACCGGGGGCGTATCCGCGGAGGTTTATCTTCTTACTTTGCGAAAAGCGACAGGGATAAGGGAGCACGTGGTCCTGCGGGAAAAAGCCACCACCCTAGCCCAGGAGCTTTTGGCCATGCGCCACGCCCGGAGCCAGGGCTTACCGGTGCCGCCGGTCACGGCGATCCCAGAAGGCCTAACGCCCTCCGGGCTGCCCGCGCTTGCTATGCCCTGGGTCGCTGGCACCACCGCTATCGATCAAGCTCACCCCGAACCCCAGCTTCGGGCCATGGCGGATGCACTCGTCGCGCTTCATCAGCTGCCCACGAAGGGCTTGGAACCGCTGCCCAGACTCCTTGATCCCCTGCCCGAGCTCCCAGGCTTTCTTGCCGTCGATCCCGCCTTCGAACCTATCGCAGCCTGGCTTTCCCGCCGGCCATCGACGCCGTATCGGGGCACCTTGGCCCTACTCCACGGAGATTTCTGGCCGGGCAATCTGCTTTGGCGGGAAGGCAGCTTGCAGGCCATGCTGGATTGGGAGGACACCCACCTCGGGGATCCCCACGTGGATGTCGCGCTCACGCGCCTTGAACTGCGCTATCTGCTTGGTTCGGAAGGCACGGGAAGCTTTACCACGCGCTATCGAGCTCAGGCCTCGCTAGATGAGGAGCGGCTTGCCCTCTGGGACTGCTACGTCGCTGCGGCGGCCCTGACCTACATGGGCAGTTGGGGGCTGCCGAAAGACGAAGTCGCCCACATGCGCCGGGAAGCCACCGCATTTATTCATGAGGCGGCGGCGTACCTCAGCGCCCTGTCCTAGAAGCGCCGCAGGTAACTGAGCTGGAGATGAACGCCTTGATTCTGAAGCCCCGGGTTTGAGCTTCCTTCCCGAGGATCCTCCCCGGGAGCGAAATTGTCAGCGAGGTCCTTTCCCCAGAACGCCTTGAGCGTCAGGCCTTGGGGCATCTCCCAGTGCAGGCCTAGGCCCCCGCCGAGAATCTCGGCCCTTCGGGTCGTGTCCTTCACGGTCGAGTTCGGCGTCACATTCCCTTCATCCCAGGCCGCGCCCCCATCAAGAAAGGCAACCAAGGACAGGCCGTAAAGGCGGGACCGATCCACGGTCTGAAAAGGCGCATAGGCCAACTCAACGTTCAGGCCCACGCCATTGTCCCGCACCAGCAGGTTCTCTCGATAGCCACGTACCGTGCTAGCGCCGCCGAGGGACAGCTTTTCCGCGGCTAAGAGAGGATCGCGACTGAACTGAGCTAGGCCCCTTGCCGTTAGGGTCCAGTGCGGCGCAAGGCGATACTGAAACTGACCTTGCAAGAGCGCCAAAAGGAAGGTTCCGTCGGCCTCCACCAAGGCCCCGGGAGCAGCCCGGGTCGTGCCCCGCCCCCGCAAGCCCCGTCGCAGCGTGCCTCGAAGTGCGAGCACTTGCGCTTCACCCCGATAAACGTAGTCAAGGGCCAGAGACGCGGCATTCACCCCGGCTTCGCCATCCACGGCCCCCGGCGAAAGAGAGAACCGCTCCCCAAGGAGCTTGGTGACCGTGACGCGGCGTTCAAACGCGAGCGAGGTACTAAGGCGAGAGCGAAGGCGCTCTCGCAAGGGCGCTTGGAGCTGGAGACCGTAGCGATCCGTTTGGCTTTCAATAGCTAGGGCCGAAAAGGGCGCCTCAAGCACCTGCGCCTCATCGCGCGACCAAAACACTGCGAGGGTGGCATCGGCCGCATTCAGGGGACGGCGGTAGTGAAGGGCGCCTGCGTCACTCCCTTCGCTATGGGCGATGGAAAGAGCAAGTTGATCTCCCTGCCCCGTGACGTTCTGGTGGCTCAAATTGATCCGGCCACTTTCGGCGCCAATGCTTTCTGGACGATGGTTGTCCACGCTGAGGCCCAGGGCCCAAGGCTGGGCCTCCTCCACGGCCACGGCCAGCACCGCCTCGCCCGGGCGCCCTCCGGGCCGCAGGGACGCATCCAACCGGGCGACCTGCTGGTCCTCCTGCGCCCCCAGAAGCGCTTCCTGGAGCGTTTCAAGACGCAGAGGACCGGTGAGTCGACGCGCTAGGCGCGCCTGCACGTAAGCCGGATCGAGACGACCATCGCTGGTCACTTCAATTCGAGCGAGAGTCCCCTCGTCAATCTGGAGCCGAAAGCGACCGGCGCCGAGGCGTTGATCCGGAATCGTCACCTGAGCCTGAAGGTAGCCAGCCTCGGCATAAAAAGCCGCCACCTCGTCCCGCAGCGCCTGCGCCTCCGCAAGGGTCAGCATGCGACCCTCGTAGGCCGCCTTAAGCCGGCGCTTCTCTACCTCCGGCAAGGTATGGGCCCCAGCCAATTCAAGGCTCGCCACCAAAAAGCTCGGCGCATCCCAGGCGGCCAGATCCGGGGGCAAGGCAATACTTCCCACCGCGGGCCCAGCCAGAGCCGGGACGCTACTTGAGAGGGCCAGCGCCAGCCCAAGGCGGAGCCGACGGGCCCAGAAGGGTAAGCAGCCCGGCTTCATTGGTTGGCCCCCACCAGCAGGTAGGGCGCCCAATAGCTCGGGGCGGCAAAGGCTTTTTGACGGAGCAGGGAAAGCTGAGCCTGGCGAAGGGCTTCCGCCTTCCCGAGGCCGCGCTGAAACACCCCTTCGTAAAACGCTTCCACCAAGGCAGCCGTGGCCGCATCGCTAATAAACCAGAGCGAAGCCACGGCGGAACGGGCGCCGGCTTGCACCGCAACCCCGGCCAAGCCCAGAGCCGCCCGCTCATCCCCCGCCGCGGTCTGGCAGGCGGAAAGCATTAGCAAATCAAGCGGTGGCTGATCATCGCCGCCTAGGAGGGATTCCAGGGCCCGAAGGGACAGCACATCTTCGTAGGTGAGGAGAAAAGATTGGCGGTGATCGCTAGAGAACGTCCCATGGGTTGCGAAATGGGCAATGCGATAGTCGCCCTCCGCAAAACGGCGACGCACCGCCGCTTCGCTAAAGGCCTGATTGAACACCACGTCAGCGGAAAAACGGGATTCCAAAAGCGACACTTCCCGTGCCACGCCCGGCAAGGGCGAAAAGCCTTGTACGGCGTCGGAGAGGCCGCCAACCAGCAATGCCGGGGCAGCATTACTGGCGACTCGCTTACCCCGCCGCGCGAGGGCCAGCGCGGGTACGGTGACAAAGGCATAGCGCTCCAGCAGGTACCGCTGCCCGTCATGCAGCGCGGCAAGCGGTATGGTGCGCAAGACCCCATCGGGGATGACCAGCAGAGTTTGGATACCCTGAAGCGCCCCCTGCTGTTCCAGCGGCGCAAGGAGCCAGCTATAGAGGGTCTGCCCATCCTCCCGTCCGGCCGTGGGATCCTCCCCCTGTTCAATCGCTAGGCGAAAGGCCGTGACCACTTCCCGAACCCGCTCCCGAGGAACAGCAATGGTCTCTAGGCGATAGCCTTCGTCGCGGCGCAGCAGCAACGTCAGGCGATCCTCCAGGAGGATGGGATAGAGCGCCGCGGAACCTGGGCCGAGCGATTCGGTCTCGTTTTGCGTCACGCACTGCCGGGCAAAATAGTCTTCCACTTCTGCTGTCCGCTGCGCCTCCAGCACCCCTTGGACTTGGGCAAGCAAGGCCGCTCGCTCATCGCCCTGAGCGTACTCCGCCTGCCGCAGCAACACGTCCACATAACGCTCATAAACGGGCACCATGGTGCGAAAAAAGAGGTCAGAAGAGCGACTCGGCAACCGTGCTCGTACCTCGCCGAGCAGAGCAACGGCGAGGGCAAGGTGATGTTCTGCCTCCGCTATTGCACCGCGGGCAAGGGCCCGCTCCCCAAGACGCCAGCGCCAGCGATAGCGCGCCTCAAGGGCCCCACTTCGCTGGGCCAGCATCAAAGCCAGGCCGTAAAGCGTTTCAGCTGCGGCCTGATCACCCCCACGCTGCGCCGCTTCCCCCTGCATGCCCAGGGCAAAGCTGCGCAGGCGATCGTCTCCCTGTGCCCGCCCCGTAGCCTCCGCACGGAGCAAAGCCTTAGCCTCGCGGGCTTGCAGCTCCACGGCGGTGGCACCGGAAAGGTTCTCAGCAAAGCGACCCAACAGTTCCGCGTAGTTCAGGTTGAGGGCGCCTTGCCCTGCCCCTTCTTGCCCCGCCATGCGTGCTTCCACGGCATCGAGACGCTGTGAAAGCTGCGCGTTCCGTGCGAGGCGACTAAGGCTTATTTGCGCGCGCCGCAACATGGCGCCGCTCTCCAGCGATCGAGACGCCGCTCCACGAGTCGCCGGGGCCGCCGCAGCGGGCTTTAAACGCAAATCCTCCTCCCAGCTGTCTGGCAGACCGAGGAGCGCCCGCAGAAGGTTTAATTCCCCTTCCAACGGTAAGGGAACGCCCTTCGGTAGACTGCGTTCGGCCTCCAATAGCAGCGCATAGGCCCCAAGCCAATCTGAACGCATCAACCGTAAAGCCGCACCCTGATTCAGCAGCGCCCGCTCCAGCGTCGACCCCGAGGGGACGGCCTGAAGCCCCGCTTCCACTGCTTCTTCCGCCGCCTCGAGGGCGTTATCAGCCAGCGCAGCTTCGGCGATCTCCAACGCCTCGGCGGGGTCGATCTGCGCAGCCTGCGCGCCCCAGCAAAGGGTAGCGAGTAGCAAGGCGAGGACGAGGCCTTTCATCGCTTTGCCCCGCAGTTCACGGTCCACTCCGAAGCACCGGCTCGACTAAGGGGCGCGCCGGGAAGCGGCTCCAGGGGCCGGAGAGGCGCTCTTTGAAGGCGAAGCCCCCCCTCGCCGCCGGCGGCGGCGCAAAGGCTAAGATCCAGGGCCGGGACCATCAGAGGCGTGGTCGACTGCCCGGAAATCACCGCATTCAGATCGATATCCGGAGCCTCAATGTTGACGGTCCCCGCATTTCCCGTATTGGAGTCGGCGCTAATTCGAGAGAATAGGTCAGGGACCACGGCATCGGCGAAGATATCGACCTTCCCGCCGTTGCCCGCATCCGCTTCGGCGAGAATTGACGCATTTTCCAAAACGAAGAAGGTCGTTTCGAGCCGAAGGTCGCCCCCATTACCTAGGGCCCCGGCGGAGGCTTGGATGGCCGCGCCGTCGAGAAAGATTTCGCTGCCTAAGGTCTGAACGAAAATATCGCCGCCCTGGGCCAGCCGCGCATCCGTGGACAGGCGAGACCCTGCGGCCATGTCGAGGCGTTGCCCTAGAACGAGACGGATACTGCCTGAAGCGCCCTGACCAAAGCTCTCACTGACGATGGCGGCGTCTTCTCCCAGCATGAGGCGGCTCGCCTCAAGTTGAATGTCGCCAGCGGCCCCAACGCCCTGGGAAGAGGTGCTAATGCGCGAGGCTTCCCCCCCCAAGGCGCCTGAAAGCCACACCTCCCCATCCGCGCGAAGAGTGATCGCGCCGCCGGCCCCGGTCGCACCTTGGCGGCTTTCCGCCACCAGAGAAACGCCGTCGAGCGTCAGCTCCGCAGCCTCAAGCGTCAGCGCGCCCGCCTCGGCCGCCGCCTCCGTGCTGCTCTCCACTTCCGTTTGCGCAAGCGTTAGCGCCTCCAGGGCCGACACCCGAATCTCTGCCGGCGTCGCCTTTTCGCCGCCCGCGGTGGTGGTCGCTAGGCGGCTCTCCGAAAGGGAAATCGTGTTGCCAGTCAGAAGAAGGCGTCCTGCCGGACCCGCAAAGGGCGCGACGTCAGGATTGATCTCGCTCGTACTGCTGACCCCTAGCCGCACCGCCGTCAGCGTCGGCGCCGAAATCGCAATGCGCCCTGCCGCACCCGGGCCACGGACGGAGGTGGAAAGGATGGTCGACGACAGATCCATGGAGGAGAGCGCTTCAAGGGTAAGGACCCCCGCATTGCTTTCGCCGCTGGTGGAAACGGCCCGAGAGGTAAAAACATTCCCCTCCGTCAGGGTCATGTCTGCACCGGCAAGGGAAATATTCCCCGCATCGCCCGTGCTCGGTCCCCGGGCTTCTGCTAAGGCCGCTAGGCCCTGAATGACCAGCCTGGGGGCAGAGAGCTCAATGGCGCCTGCCGGCGCGGCACCCAAAGTGCTTGTCTCAAGCCGCGACGCGGTCAGGCTAAGGGCCTCCGTAGCAGAAAGCGCGATGAGCGCTGGCTCTTCGGCCGCCGTGGCCGCGGTCTCCGTACTCAACAGCACAGCCTGCAGGGAAAGGGTATCGCCATTCACGCGCAATGCCCCTGCTGGCCCCACCGCACCATCCGGCGCCCGAGGATCAGCCGAGGAGGTACTGGCTAGGGTCGTGCCAGAGAGCGAGACCTTTGGCGCAAACAGTCCGACGACGCCGGCAGATCCCGAGCCCGTTACGGAACTCTCCACAATGCTCTCTCCGGCGAACACCAGGGTATTGCCGGCCTCCACCAAGATGCCGCCCCCATCTCCCCCATCAGAGAAGACCTTGGACGAAAGGCGGCTCGTTCCGATGACGGCAATATCGTCCCCAAAGAGCCCTACGCGCCCGGCGTTTCCTTGCGCGTCAACGAGGGAAAGGGCTTGGGCCGTGCTATTTTCAAGCTGAAGAACGGGCGCACGAAGGAGCACGTTACCCGCATCCCCGAGCGCAGCGGCATCGGCACGCAGCTCACTGCCGACCACCCCGAGCCGTTCCAGGGCCTCGACCGCAATAGTGCCGGCTCGCGCCCGCTGGCTCGCACTGCTGACCGTTTCCAGCAAGCTATCGGCAAGATCAATACGCTGCCCTTTTAGGGAAACGAGGCCCGCCGCCCCAATTTCTGGGCCAAACACTGCCTGAGAAACACTAGAAAGGGCGGAACCCTGAAGGGTTAGGTCGGGTGCGCTCAGCGTGATCGCTCCCGCGTTCCCCGCACCCCGACTGGTGGTCACCAGCGTCGAACCCGTCGCATCTAGCTGCTCCGTCGCCTCCACGCGGAGCAAGCCCGCATCCCCACCGCCGTCGTTCGTCTCTGAAGAAAGACGCGTCCCCGGGGACAGGGTGATCGTCCTCCCTTGTAAAAGGATGTCGCCTGCAGCCCCCGTCGCGCCCCGCGCAGCATTTGCCGAAAGGCTCGCGCCAGCGAGCGTCAGGGCTGGTGCTGTCAACCGAATCCGCCCCGCCGCCCCGGCCCCTGAAGCCGTGCTTTGCAGCAGCCCGTCCTGAAGGGTGATGTCCCCCGTTGCGTCCAGGGTAAGGCGGCCCGGCTCAGCTTGGGGGTCAGAGGCTTCGCTGGCCACGCTCAATTCCGCCTGCGCTAGGCTCAAGGTCTCCCCAGTCAGGGCAATGGTCCCCGCAGCACCTACGGTTCCGGCCGGGGGCGGACTGATCGCGAGACGCCCGAGGGCGCCGAGGGAAAAGGGCAAGCTCGCCTGTAGCTCCGCCAGGGCCTGGCCGTCCAAGCCCGCCACAAGCGCCTCAACCAACCCCGTCGGGGTCGTGGCGCCTAAGGTGAGGCCCGTGCGCGCTTCAAGTAGGGGCGTGAGCGCCTCGATGAACTCCGTCAAAGAATCCGCCCGAAGGGACAACCCAAATTGTTCATTCAATGCGACGACCGCATCGTTCAAAAGAAGCACTTGGGATGCCAAGCTTTCCGAGGTGCTGGTGAGCGTTGCCTCTTGCAACACCACGGAGGGGGCATCTAGCCGGACAGCGCCGCCGTTGCCAGCGCCCAGGGCTGAGGAACCCAGACGGCTGCCTTCCTTCACGGTAAGGCTCTGCGAGGCCTCAAGGGTGACGGCCCCGCCATTGCCTTGCCCCGTGAGCGAAGCAGACGTCACAAGGCTGTTTGCCGTCACTTCGACCACTTCACCGGCCAGGGTAATCGCTCCGCCATCGCCCGTTGCTGCGCCCAAGCTTTCCGAGCGCACATCCGTAGCCCTTAGGGAGAGCGCGGGCGCCTCGAGCACCACCGAGCCCGCGGCTACCGCCCCCGTAGTATTGGCCTCAATACGACTCGCGGTAAGCGTGAGCGCCTCGGTGGCGCGCACGGCTACGCGAGACGGTGTCCCCGTCAGACTCCGATTCGAAGCGGTGAGGACCGAATCACGAAACGTTACCGTTTCTCCCTGAAGCGCGAGGCGCCCCTCGCTTCCGCCAGCGCTTCGCGTCGACAGCCTAGACGAATCCAAGCGAACCAGTTGCCCGCCAACAATCGCCAATTCAGAACGGGCCGCCAGGCTTTCGGTGCCAGCTGGGTGCTCCGTCAAGAGATCGACGTCCGACAAGAATACCTCCCCACCCCCTCCGACAACGGGCGCGGTCGAGAAGTAGTCGTCGAGGACGCTGCGCCCGCCAGCGCCGGGGGCGAACACCCCGAGGGACGGTGCTTCGAGCCGCGTAGCGACCAAGGAAATCCGCGGCGCAGTGAGTGATAGTGCTTCGGTGAAGCGAAGCGTTGCGCCTTGCATCGCAAGGGCGGCGCCCCCCACTCCAAGCAAAAACGCCTCTGGCGTCCCAGGAGAGAGCCCCTCCCCGGCGCCAAAAAGCTGGCTATCGCTAAAGCGAAGGTTCTCCGCCACGCCAAGATGGAGACTTTTAACCCCATTGAACGCCCCCCCTTCGGCAACGGAGATGCCCGATCCGTTGAGGATATAAAGCGAGATCGCGCCCGGCCCTGGGGCATTGAGCTCGGTTACCTCCAGAACGCCCGAAAACAGGCTGTTCTCGGATCCGGAGACCCGGGCAAGCACCCGTTCGATGCCTGGCGCTGTCTGAATTTGCAGGCGCTGTCCTGCATAGAGGCTCAAGCCGGAAAAGCTCAGGAATTGATTCGGGCCAACCACCCGGGCTGAAGAGGCGGGCACGGTGCCAAGCCCCTCCGCGTTAAAGGACAGGGCCCCAGCCAGCGCAAAGGCGTTATCGAAACGAACGGGCGAGAAACTCACGGAGGTGGGCGGACTCACCGCTAGCGCGACACCCTCCCCGACGGCACGCACCCGAAACTGCTCTCCGGCCGCAAAATTCACCGTATCTGCTTGATGCAGAAAAAGGGTGCTCGCCGTGTCCAAGCGGGCATTTGGGCCCACAACCATACCCTGAGGATTAAGAAGGTAGAGCGTCGCGTCGGCCGACAGAGCGCCTTCGATGCGCGTCCCCTCGAGCCCCGTTACGCGGGCAACAATGGCCTGAATAGACGGCGACAGGGCTTGGAAGTGCAGACTTTCCTCCAGCCCAACGGATAGATGCTCGAAGCTATGAAAGAGGTTTTGCCCATTCGCCCCAAGGGAGCCAAAGGCCTCGGGCACAACCATCGCGCCGGAGAGGGACCCGGCGGGGCCAAGGGAACCGTCAAAGGCCAGGTCCGCCTGCCCTGCGCCAGGCAGGCTTAGGAGACTCAAGGGAATGATCCGCAGGGGGATCAAAAACCGTTTCCTCGGCGGCTGCCATGGCATCGGGGCCCCACCTAATTAATGAATACCATTGTGTTCTACCGAAGACCCCGCACCGTGTCCAGAACAGTCAGGCACGGCCGCAGCTACGCACGCTCCGTCTTCCTGCCCAGCACCTCCTGAATTTCCTCGAGGCTGAGCCCTTTCGTCTCCGGGGCATACTTAATCACCAAGAGCGCCCCGAGGATGGGGCCGATGGCCACCAGCGTGATGGCCCAGGAAATGCCCATCACCGGGATCAGGGCCGCAATCATCAGCGGAACGAGCACTTCCGATACGCGGCCAAACAGGTTAGTGGTCCAGCCGTAGCCCGTGGCCCGCAGATCCGTGGGGAAAAGTTCCGAGGCATACACATGGGTCGCCCCAATTGCGCAGTTGAAGAAAAACACCGTCGCGATGTGCCAGAAATACTGCCCCGGCACGGTTTGGGTATGGAAAAGGCCCACAATGGCCACGGCAGCAATGGCGTAGAAGGCGGCACAGGTGATCTTCCGCCCCAGGCGATCGATGAGCTGTCCCGCAAGAAGGTGACCAAAGGCCCCGGCGATGTAGGCCCACATCACGACATCGCCCACCTCCGCTGGCGTCATCCCGACGTCTTCCCGAGCATAAATGGCCCAGTAGGCCACGGACGGCGCGATCACGAGGTAAACGCAGTTCCACAGCAGAGAAACGATGTTCACCCGGGGCAGGTACTGGGGCTCAAAGAGCCGCTTAGCCTCCTTCACCTGGTGCGCTAGGGTCTGGCCTAGGGTCATGGCGGCCCGGCTCGAGGCAACGGCCGTAAAGCGGGCCGTCTCTCGCACACCAAAATAGAGCACGGGAAGCAGAAAAAAGGGCAAGGCCCCAATCAGATAGAGGCCCCGCCAATGGGCCGCATCATAGGGCAGGGCCAGCTGCGCCGCACCGAGCGCAACCAGGTGCATCGCAAAGTCATGGGCAGGGTTGCCCACCGCACCTTCAAGGAGGAGAAAGAACGGGGAGGCCTTCGCCATGGCCACGGTTCCGACCGTCGCAAAGGCGGTGAGGACCGTAATGCCCGTGCCCCGATAGCGGGAGGGCAACTCTTCTCCGGCAATAATGATCGCAAGACCGTACTGCGCCGTCAGAAAAAGCCGGGCGATGGTTTGCCACAGCGTGAATTCCCAGGCGGTTTGGGCGAAAGCCGTCGCCAAGCTGGCGAGGGAAAAGCCCCCTACCGTCAGAACCAATAAATTCCGCCGCCCAAAGTGGTCGGCGCCCATGAGAAAGAAGAAAGACGCCACCATTCCCGCTCGGGTAATGGCGTAAATCGTTCCCCAATCATCAAGGTCGATACCCAGCGTCGCCCGCACATCCACGGACGCTAAGGTCAGCATGGAGGCATCGAACCCTTCATAGAGGGTCGCGATACCCAGCAGCAACAGCAGGACAACGTGATAGGCGCCCAAGCGCTCCGGCGCTAAGGTCGGATTCTTATGCTCGACCACGTGGGCCCTCCCCCAGCGAGCGATGCCCGAGTCTGCCATGAAACCCTCCCCTCACCTAGCCGCTTGAAAGGGCCACCGGGAGGCAGGCAGGCTAGGGCAGAGTGACTAGACCATACCGGTCCGAAGCCGAGGGAACTCCACCATCGTGATCACCGCTCTACCCCTGGCCGGCCTTGCGCTTGCGGTTGCGATGCAAAGCCCCCTCGCTGCACTGCTCATAGGCATCGGGCTGACCGTGGGACGGGGAAGCTGCCCCAGCTACGCCACGCGCTGGGGCAGTCGCGCGCTTCAGAGCGCCATTGTGCTGCTGGGCTTTTCCCTTAATGGCCAGGACGTACTCGCGCTTGGGCCCACAACGCTCTACTTGACCTCGGCGACGGTGTGCGCCGTATTGGCTGCGGGGTTTCTGAGCTGGACGCTGCTTAGGCCACCGCGAATCCTGGCTGCACTCCTCAGCGCGGGTACCGCCATCTGCGGGGGCACCACCGTTGCCACGTTAGCGCCGGTGCTGAAGGCCAAACCTGAAGACACGGCCACCTGCTTGGCGCTGATCTTTTTACTCAACGCGGTGGCGGTCCTGGTCTATCCCGTGATCGGTGCGCAGCTGGCGCTGAGTGACACGCAGTTTGGGCTCTGGGCGGCCCTATCAATCCACGATACGGCCTCCGTGCTCGCGGCAGCGGCAAGCTTTAGCCCCGAGGCCCTGGAGACCGCCACCGTAGTCAAGCTTGGGCGCACGCTCTGGCTCATTCCCCTAACCCTGGCGGCCAGCGCGCTCACGAAGCGCCCCGGCGCGAGCCCCTTCCCGCCCTTTATCGTGTTGTTTCTTGCGGCGGTGATGCTTCGAACCTTGGTCCCCCTGGGCCCCCTGTTCCTAGAGACGACTGCGCTGACCTCAAAAACCCTGCTGCTTTGCGCCCTCTTCCTCATCGGCATGCAGATCGATCGGGAAGCGCTGAAAACCTTGAGCCCCCGGCTCTGGGCTCAGGGGCTTCTTCTCTGGCTTCTCGCCTCCGGGGGCGTTTTGATCGCGCTCTTGACGGTGCCCAGGCTCGGCGCTTAGAGGCCTCTAGGGCCCTTGGGTCGCCACGCCCCAAGGGCCAGGGAAGCCGCGGTTAGGGCGCCGTAGATCACCATCCCCGACGCTGCTGCCAGGTAGATACCGTTCAAACCCAGATCGAATTGATCCAGGGCCACCGTGGCGCCTCCCACAGCGACAAGGAACCGCAAAACCGTAGCGGTGACCGGCCATCCCACGCGCCCCGCGCCCTGGGAGGCGAAGTAAAGGGCAAGGCCCACCCCTAAAAACCCAAAGGCCGGGCCCACGTGGGTCATGTAGGCCACCCCGGCAGCTAGGGTGGGCGGATGATCGGTGAACAGCCCCACCCAGCTCTCGGGGAAGAGCGCGAGCAATAGCCCCACTACACCCGTCAGCACCCCCGCAGCGCCGGCCCCGAGCCATCCAATATGCTCCGCCCGAGCCACCTGCCCGGCCCCCACGTTCGTTCCCACCATGGCGGTGAGCGCAGCCCCGATACCAAACACCAGGGGAACGAGGAGAAATTCGATGCGCGACCCGATGCCATAGCCCGCGAGGGCATCGACCCCTTGCCGGCCCACCAGCGCCGTCAAGGACACAATAGTCAGCACCGTAAAGAGCGGCGAAAGCAGGGCCGGCAGCGCCACACGGCCGATGTCCTGAAAGGCACTGCCCTGGAGTTGGAAGCGATCTCGACGGAGACGCAGAGCCTGATCTCGATAGAGAAGCCAAGCCAGAAGAAGAAGGCTATTCACCGCCGCCACGCTCACCACGGAGACGGCAGCTCCGGCAAGCCCAAAGGCTGGCACCCCAAAGGCCCCCAGAATAAGCACGCCCGAGAGGGGCACCTGGACCGCAGCAGACAGCAGCATAACTCGGGCCGGGAGCTGCATGTTCCCCGTCCCCCGAAGCACCGCGCTTAAGGTGTTTACGAGCCAAAGCACGATGCAGGCGGGAAAGAGAATGGCGCCGTAGCCCAGGGCCTGGGACAGCACCGTGCCCTCGCCCCCAAGGGTGCGAAGGAGAAGCTCCCCAAAGAGCGCAAAGGCGAGGGCCATGGCGAGGGCAAAGGCGCCGGCTAGGGTGAGGGCGTGCCACAGGAGCGTTTCCGCCCGGGCCCGATCACCTGCCCCGAGCGCCCGGGCAATGGAGGATGCCACGGCGCCCCCTAGGGCCCCTCCGGACATCATCTGGTTCAGCATGAGCAGGGGGAAGACCAGCGCCATGGCCGCCAGCGCCTCGGGACCGAGGCGCCCCACAAACCAGACCTCCGCCATGCTCACCACCGCTTGCACAAGGAAGGCCACCACATTCGGCGCCGCTAAGCGTGCCAGCAGGGGGAGCGGTGGTGCGCTGAGCATCGCTTGGGTTCGCGGGTCCATGGGGCCTATCCAATGAAAGGAGGAGGTGGGAGCCTTGGCTATGGCCTCGCGGATGTCAATCGCGAGCCTTGCGGCGGCCGTCCCGGGGGCGTAGCGTCCGTCAGGAAGGGGAGGACAGCACATGGTTATCAACCTAGCTTCAAAGGCCTTCATCGACGCCCCGGAACAGTTCTATGAGCGGGCCCGGCAAGAACACCCCGTCGCGCCGGCGCGCATCGGCCCCTTTAAGTTCATGGCCCTTTGGCGCTTCGAAGATTGCCAGAAAGTGCTGAAGCACCCGGGCATCAGCCGTAACCGAGGTACGGCCCTGGGCAAGCCCGCCACCGATCTCCCCTTTGCCCTCCCCTTGCCCAAGCGCCTAAAACCCCTCGTGAAGAGCATGATCACGGAGGACGATCCGAATCACCGGCGCCTTCGCAATCTGGTTCGCGCCCAGTTCACGCCCCAGGCCATCGGCCAGCTTCGAGGCGCCCTTGAGCACCACGCTGATCGGCTTCTGGCGGAGACGGGGGAAGGGAAACCCTTTGAGGTGCAGAGCGCCCTCTCCCTACCCCTTAGCACCCATGCCATTGCCGCCATGCTCGGCGTCGACGATGACGTCATGCCCGAACTGAAGCGCGCCCTGAACACCGTTTCCACGGGCTTCTCCCTGTGGCGTATCGGCACCCTGCTGTTTCGGGACCTTCCCAAAAGCGCAGCCTTCCTCGAGGGGGTCATCGCGGCCAAGCGCCAACGGCCCGGCGCCGATCTCCTCTCCGGGCTCCTCAGGCCAGCCCAGGGAGAAGCGTCTCTCACCGACGAAGAAGCGCTGGCCATGACCTTTCTGCTGCTCATTGCGGGCTTCGAAACCACGACCCACCTCGTGAGCAATGGGGCCCATGCCCTGCTCCAACACCCCAGCGCGCTGGCCGAACTGCGGGAGGATCCCTCCCTCTGGCCGGAAGCGATTGATGAAATCCTTCGGCTCTACGGGCCTATTCACAGCACGAAGCCCAATTTTGCGGCGGAAACCATCACGGTCCGCGGCGTCACCATTCCCCGGGGCACGCCCATCATGCCCATGCTGGGCTGCGCCAATCGGGATCCGGACGCCTTCGAGGCCCCGGAAGCGTTCCGAATTCATCGCCCGCACCGGCACCATCTCGCCTTCGGCTACGGACCTCACTACTGCCTTGGCGCCCATCTCGCGAAGCTCGAGGCCGAAGTCGCCCTGCGAGCCCTTTTTGAGCGCTATCCGCACCTTGGGCTCAGCGAGGCCCATCCCGCTCCCAAGCGCGCAACCCTGCCCGGCTGGTCTCGCTACCAAGCGCTCTGGCTCCAGCCCGTTTGAGGCTACGGGGCCCCTAGCCAGCCCTAGCCAAAGTGCTAAAGTCGAAGCTTGGGAGCTTGGGAGCTTGGGAGTTTGGGGAGCTATTGCTATGCGTTATCAACTCGCGCCAATCGCTGCGGCGCTTCTACTGTCTGCCTGCGGCCCAGAGAACATCTCTGCGCCGCCCGCATCAACGCCGGAACCTTTAGCGAGCCCCGGGGCCGCGGCATCGGGATCAGGCGCGGGCCATCCTGCGGCCCGGCAACCGCTCTACGGCGATCTTCATGTTCATACCGCCTACTCCTTTGATGCCTTCGCCATGGGCACCTTGGCGAGCCCGGACGACGCCTACCACTTTGCTAAGGGGGGCGTACTCAACCATCCCGGCGGCTTCCCCATGCAGCTTGACCGGCCCATGGATTTCTATGCCGTGACCGATCACGCCTTCTTTATGGGCGCGCTGAAGGCGATGACGAATAGCGAAACGCCCCTTTACGAGCACGAGCTTGCGCCCTCCGTTCGCTCCATGGGCGATGAGCAATCGCGCGGCGGCATTTTTCAGACGCTGATTGATTTTGTGCGCTCCGATCGGCGCATGGAGCTTGTGGACGACCAGGTATTTTCCGATGCCTGGCAAGACATCATTGAGACCGCCAATCGTCACAACGATCCCGGGCGCTTCACGACCTTTATCGGTTACGAGTACACCGCGTCGGGCCCGGAGTTTGAGAACCTGCATCGCAACGTGATTTTCGACGGGGATAAGGCGCCCCTGCTGCCTTTCTCCCGCCTTGATTCAAGCAACCCCGAGGACCTCTGGCGCTGGATGGACCAGCAGCGCCAGGCGGGGCTGGAGTCCTTGGCCATCCCCCACAATTCCAATGGATCCAACGGTTGGATGTTCAGCCAGCTCGATTTTACCGGGAATCCCCTTGATGCCTCCTATGCGGAGCTGCGCATGCGCAACGAACCGCTGGTGGAAAACTCCCAAATCAAGGGAACCTCCGACACGCACCCGGCCCTGTCCCCCAATGACGAATGGGCAGACTTCGAAATCATGAAGGTGCGCATTGCCTCAACCCTGCCGAGCCAACCGGACGGAAGCTATGTGCGCCAGGCCCTGATGCGGGGCCTGGAGTTTCAGGAAGCCAAGGGCTTCAACCCCTTTAAATTTGGGGTCATTGGTTCCAGCGATACGCATAACGGCAGCTACGCTGGCGATGACGATAATTTCTGGAGCAAAACCGGCATTCTCGATGATGAGCCAAAGGAGCGCGGATCCGTGCCCCTCGATGGGGATCCGCCCCGCTACCTCGATACCTATCGCAGCACCTGGAGCGCCGGCAGCCTGGCCGCGGCCTGGGCGGAGGAAAACACTCGGGAATCGATCTACGCCGCCTTCCGGCGGAAGGAAACCTTCTCCACCTCCGGCAGTCGCATCGCCGTGCGCTTCTTCGCCGGCTACGGCCTCCCGGAGCCCGGGGCCGCCGATTGGATCGGCGATGCCTACGCCGCGGGCGTTCCCATGGGCGGAGACCTCCTAACCCGAGGGACGGAGGCCCCAAGCTTCCTGGCCTGGGCTCGCCAGGATCCAGAAAGTGCGCCCCTGGCTCGGCTGCAGGTCATCAAGGCCAGCGTGCGGGACGGAAAGGCGCAGGAAAGGGTCTTTGACATCGCCTGCCCGGGGGGCGCCGCCGTCGACCCGGAAAGCCATCGCTGCCCCGAAAGCACGGCCTCCGTGGATCTCACGAGCTGCACTCTCCTCGGAGACGGCGCAGCGGTGCTTCAGGCGCGCTGGAGTGATCCCGATTACCAGCCCGGGGAAACGGCCATGTATTACGTCCGGGCCCTGGAGAACCCCAGCTGCCGCTGGTCGACCTGGGATGCGCTTCGCACCGGCGCCACGCCGAACCCGGCCCTACCCCTCACCATTCAGGAGCGGGCCTGGAGCTCCCCCATTTGGTTGAGCGCTGCCGCGCCCTAGGGAGCCCGAAGGCGTGTCCATTGGTCGTCATCCGCTAACGATCTTCCTTGTCGTTGGCGCCCTCCTCTTTGCAGTGGATCGCTGGCGATCGACCGATTCGATCGTCATCGATCAGGCGGTAGCGGAGCGCGTCGCAGGGCTCTGGGAAACGCAAATGGGGACGCCCCCGGATCCGGAGACGCTGGACGCCCTGCTGACCGCTTGGCTCCGGGAGGAAGTCTTCTATCGGGAAGCGCTGCGCCGAGGCCTCGACGCTGACGATACGGTGGTTCGTCGACGGCTCGTGCAGAAGCTTGAGTTTCTCGTGCAAGACATGACCCCCGGAGCCGTCAGCGACGGGGACCTTGCGACCTACTTTGAAGGCCATCGGGAACGCTATCGCCTGCCAGAACGCTGGACCTTCGAACAGCAGCAATACGCCACCGCGGAGGAGGCGGAAGCCGCCCTCGAGGCCCTTCGCCGAGGCGAAGCCCTTCCCCGAGGCCTTGAGGACCTGCCCCGCCACTTCGTCGGAAAATCCCAGGCCGAACTGCAGCAGGCGCTGGGCAGTACGCTGGCGTCAGCGCTCCCGGAGGTGCCACCGAACCAATGGGTAGGGCCCCTGGAAAGCCCCTTTGGGAGCCACCTTCTGCGCCTCGAGGCCCGCCTTCCTTCGGAGGTGCCGCCCCTGAGCTTTGTAGCTCCTCGGGTGCGGACCGATTATCTGCGGGATGCCCGCGAGGCCAGCCTCGATCGTTTCTACCAATCGGTGCGGGGACGCTATGGCGTTGACAATCGGCGCTAGGCTGCGCCGGCCCTGGCGAGGGCTCGCTATTTTCTTACTGCTTTGCGCGGCCCTTCCCGGTCAAGCTCACGAGATTCGCCCGGCGCTCCTCGAGCTTACGCAGTTGACGGAAACCGAGTGGCGCCTGCGCTTTCGCCAGCCTCAGATGATGGGGCGCGTCCTCCCCCTGGTCCCTCAAAGTAACTGCGGGCAGGAGGAACGAGGCGTTACCCTGGCCGTGGATGCGGTGGAGACCGAATACCGGTTGCACTGCCCCGAGGGCCTCACGCGCCTCGCCATGCCCGGCCTCGAGCGTACCCTCGCGGATGCCATGGTGACGCTCCTGCCCCTCACCGGAGACCCCCAGCAGTTCAGCCTCAGTCCACGAAGTCCCGAGCGGGATCTGCGCCAAGGGGCTGCGGTGCCGGCCTACCTAGCCCTCGGGGTCGAGCATCTCGTCTTTGGGATAGACCATGTGTGCTTTGTGCTTCTGCTGGTCTACCTCTATCCCACGCTGCGCCAGCTGCTGCTCATTGTGACGAGCTTTACCCTCGCCCACTCCCTAACCCTCGGACTCGCGAGCCTCGGCGTCCTGACCCTTCCCGGGGGACCGGTGGAGGCCCTCATCGCCCTCAGCATTGTGCTCCTGGCGACTGAGGCCCTAGGTCGCAGGGGGGCGTGGACTGCCCCAGCCCTAGCCCCTTGGAAACTGTGCTTTGCCTTTGGCTTGCTCCATGGACTGGGCTTTGCCGGGGCGCTGGAGGGCCTAGGGCTGCCGCCCGAGGGGACCTTCTGGGCGTTGCTGCTCTTCAACGTGGGCCTCGAGCTTGGTCAGCTTGGGATCGTAATCAGCGCCCTCCTCCTCGGCGGTATCCTGCGCTACCTCACCCCCGAACCGAGCCCGCGCCTTGCCTCCCTGCCGCCCTATGTCCTCGGCGGCGTGGCCGCCTTTTGGTTTGTGGAACGAACCGCCTCGGTTTTTGCGGGCTGAGAATCCTTGACTTATGGGCGCTCAGGCCCTACGGTG
>Ga0255760_10000565_pt1 | contig 36876 bp, 26 predicted proteins | sample 071ome_25_FD_179960 | JGI IMG/M metagenome (GOLD analysis project Ga0255760, IMG submission 179960) | Coastal salt marsh microbial communities from the Groves Creek Marsh, Skidaway Island, Georgia - 071410BT metaG (version 2) | ecosystem: Environmental > Aquatic > Marine > Intertidal zone >...
GTCTTCTTCTTCCGCAGCGGCATGGCGGAGCGCTCGGCGCACGTGGTCCGCCTTGGCCACCATGGCCTGCCCTTCGTAGAGGGCCTGGGCGCACACTTCCCCCGTATGGTTAACACGCATGAGCCCCGCAGCATGACGCCGCGCGTCATCATCGAGGTGGGCCGGGGGCAGATCCTTGGCGGGGGAGGGGCGCTGCGCGGGCACGGGCCCGGCCACGGTGCGTAACAGGCGATCAGCCCGGCCAATCATCGTGTCAAGAAAGTTCACAGCGCCTCGGTCTCCTCTAGCCTGCGCTCCCGCGGGCGGTCCTCGTTGCGTTCAAGCACGCGCACATCATACCCCGCCCCGATCAAAAGGAAGGCGGCCAGGCGACTGCGCCGCCCTCCGTCGCAAACGGTGAGCAAGGTCCCCTCCCGGGGAAGCTCAGCCATACGCTCGCGAAGGGCGCGAAGGGGAATGCACACGCTATGGGGAAAGGGGTCATGGGCGTGCTCCGCTTCGGACCGTACGTCGACGATGGTGACCCTAAGCCCCAGGGATCGGAAGCTCGAGAGGTCCGACGCCTGCACGCGGCTCAGCACCGGTTCCTCTACCAAGCCTCGGAACGCGTCCTTATTAAGGCGACGGAGCCTGCCATCGGTGGCCATGGTGATGGTCGCGTTCCGAGCCGCACCGCTGATCAAAGCGTCTTCCCCGAAGGTATCCCCCGCCCTGAGCGTTGCAAGGGTATCGGGGACGCCCGCGCGGGTGACGATGCCGGTCCCCTGCTGAACCACGTAGAAGTAATCCCCAGGCTCGCCTTCTCGGATCACCGCTTCGCCGGCGCGACAGAATATCGGTTCGAAAGCGGCAAACAAGGCCTGAAGCTGCGCTGGAGCCACCATGGAAAACACCGGCGACGCGAGCAGCCCTGCCATCCAGTCCCCGGACCCCTCCCGTACCCCGGAAAGCTCGGAGACCACCGTCTCCCCCGCCTGACCCCAGGTCAGCGCGAGATCGAGGGCATCGCGAGAAATCTTGGCTAGCACGCAAGGGGCCGTGGCCACTGCGGCTACGCGATGGGGCGACGCCTCGTCCAAAGCAAAGGCTGCTTCTGGGGCGCCGGCCACGACGGCCGTTACGACGTATTGCGCATCCGCCAAGTCGACGGCGCCGGAGAGAAGGAACAGAAGCGCATCGTCCCGCTCCCCTCGCCGAAAAAGCACACGCCCGGCAGGGACCGTCAGCCGCTCAACGGTGTCGAGAAGCGACCCGAGGGCTGCCTCAGGAAGGCCCTCCATGGGTGCCAAGCGCCGCAGGGCACCCAGCTCATCTTCCGAAAAGCCCGCCATCAATGGCACCTCAGGCCTTAGAAACTATGCCGAAAACCCGCTTCAAGGGAATAGCGGTCGTTCGTGAACACGACGATATTCGAATCCACCTCGGAGTAAACCCCTTCCAAGGAAAATTCGCCGCCCTTCCACAATGGCACACGTACTCCGGCGGTCGCCGTGAGCATGGTGTCATCCCGCACCACGGCAAACACCGGCTGCGTATCGTCATAGTTGGTCTTCTGCGCACCGAGGCGCAGGTAGGGCTGGTAGCGCTGCCCAGGTACCTGAAGGCCGTAGAAGAAGCCGTGGAACTTTCGGCCATTGTGCTTGCCGAAGCCCCCGTGCTCCGTCGGCTCCAGGGCCTGATAGAGCGTGAGGGAATGGATGGCCCGCTCCGTAGGATGAAGGACGGTCGCAGACATCAGCAGTTGGTTCGTATCCAGCTCGCCTCCATTCTCGAAGCGGATGCGGGTCCCTGCCGCGGAAAGGGACAAAAGCCAGCCCTTAGCCAGCTCCCGATCCATGCCCACGGACAGGCCATAGGCGCGCTGGAAGACCTCGGAGTCTAGGCGAACCGTTTGGGTCCGGGCGCCCCAGCGCACCGTGCCGAAGTCATACTGGGTGGTGTAGGTCGCATCAAGACCCAGGGACCCCAAATCGAAGGCATCCGTACTGAGGTTGTTCTTTAAACTGGCCACGGCTCGGAAATCTAAGGTGCGGCGCTTATCCAAGGGCTCCCGCCAGGAGGCCCCCACTTCCCAGCGCGTAAACTCATCGCTTTGGGCGCGACCATCGCCCAGCAAATCGAAGGTCCCCAAGGGTGTGGTGATGGCTTCGGCTTCCGTCGCGGAGTTCACGTTGGTGTCGTAGCCGCCCCGGAACTGGCCCCAGCCACTAATCTGACGACGCTTGGCGAGCTGCGCCGCGTCCATCTGGGCCAAAAAGCGAGCGATGTTTTCCTGCACGTTGGGCGGCGGGCTGCGATCCAGAACCCGCTGAAACTCCGCTCGAGCCGCCACAAAGTTCTCGTTTAAGAAATGCGCACGAGCAAGCTCCAGACGAAGCCGAAGGATATCGGGGCGGAGGAAGACAACCCGCTCCAGCGCAAAGATCGCATCCTCGTAGTGGCCGCTCTCAATCGCGGCAAGCCCGTAGTTGAAGTCGAACTCCGGATCCCCCTCCCAGTTGAACTCCGCCGCGCGCCCCAGCTGATAGGCCTGCTCAAACTGCCCCTGAGCATAGAGAGCCTTGATTGTTTCCGTGGGGTTGCCCGGGACCGCAGAGAAGGAAAAAGCGCTCACCGCAATCAATCCAAGGACGGTAATTTGCCTAAATTTCATAAGCCTAAGCACTCGCTCGAAATGCACGGCGCCCTCACAAGCACTTGCAAACTCTCGATGATTTCAGCGGAAGGCCCTGCGCTAAGGTCGGCCGGGACCCTCCCCTCTAATGACATTGACCCCCAGAAAACCTCTCCGTTGGCGCCGGAGAAAACGCCACCTAAGCGGTTTCGAGATAAATCTTCTCCGTCTGTCGAACTGACACAGAACCCACGGACACACAGATTGACTTGGTCGACGCTAAGCAATGGGGATGCTGATCCCGTAGGCAGGAAGCCTGAAAACTGATTCTCCCAAGCTATGGTTGAACTAGGCGTACAGCAGGGATCGGGAGCGAAACCTGGCGCCGCATAGCGGATATCGATCAACCCGTTGCTGATATCACCGTTGGCTAGATCCAGATCAAAGCGGTACACAAAGAAGTTCAAGTTGTTGAGTCCTTCGCCCTCAGTCCCGGATCGCTGTATCAGAATTGAGGCACCATCTGCATTGAAAGGCGCTGCAAAGGACTCTCCGCTGGTGTAGCTCAATTCATAACGCACCGTTGAGCCCCCCGGGATATTGGGGGCTGACGGAGAAATGCCGCCCGCATAGAGCGCATAGCCTGGAATAACCGGCCCATGGGATGGATCATTTGGGGAATCGAAGGCCTTGACCGATGTACCCGGCGCGGAATTCCAAATGCCCCACCCGATGCCATCCATTGCTAAAAACCGCATTTCCGTCGAGGAGCTCTGGCCTGCCCGAAATTCAACGGCCGGCGCGTTCGACTCCGCCGGACTGCTTAGAACGAAGCTATCCCTCAAATCACCACCGGAAGAAGGAAGGTCATCGAATAGCCCACTTAGCGAGGAGCCCAAGCCCTGAGCCACGCCGCTAACCCCGGGGGCGAGGCCGGGAAGGCTCTGCAGGGCGTCTTGGTCTTGGTAGCGAAGCTGAATAACGCTGCCACTTTCGGAGTCTGAATCAATTATCGGAAATGCCAGCAATCCGGTGGCATTGAACCCGCCCGACGGCAACTGCTCGCTGCCTAAAATGACAGCACTTTCAGGAGCTAACCCGCTGGCGACATCAATACCCCCGACTCGGAGGGTCTCTTCTGGACTTCCTGAATCAAACTCCAGGTCAAGAGTGAAGACGAGATTGTTGCCGGAAGAGGTCGCGTTGGCGCCATTAAAGAATCCACTGAATGCGCTGCTTGGGCTCTGGACAAAAGGCCGCCGAACTCCATTTTCGGTAAGCGCTCCTCCTAAGGGATAGAAGAACGCAATCTCATAACCTCCTGAGGTATCGACCTCGCCAAAGAAATCAAGCTCAAAATGAAAGGCCTCAGGATTGTCCAAGTTGAACGCTGTGATTCTTCCAAATTCGATTCGCCCGCTGCTGGGGTCAAAATCAAAATCGAGGTTAAAGGAGTCAAAATCTCTCCAATCGGTCTCAAAACTGCTGTTCTGCGTCAAATAGCGCTTGAGCTCAAGGGGAACACCCTCAGCAAAATAGTGCCGAGCCTGCGAAAGGGGAGAAACGGCCACTGGGGTACCACTGATCCAGTTAAATATGGGAGATACCCCTGCTCCCTTTAGCCCCGTCTCGACATTGAAGTATTCGTACGCGCTTCCGTCCCTAAACGAACAAAACCCAGGAACCGTATCGCAGTAGTTCCAGCTCTCGCCTCTGAGATCGCCACCGCCGAGGAGTGGATCATTAAAGCTGCTAAACGGGGAGAGCTCGACCGGCGGAACGGTGCCGTCGAACAAAGACGGTGCGCCACGGATCATTCCGAGCGTAGTCGTGCCGCTCGGGGAAAGGTTGAGGGGAGAAGAGAAAAACTCAAACTCCTCAGGCCCGTAATACCTGGACTCGGAATTATTGAAGGCAAAGTAGAACTCAGAACGCCCCAGCAAATCGCTGCTATTCGCAACCTTCCCGCCACCGGCGTAACCAATAAGATAGTTCCCGAGCCAAATCTTCTCGCTGGGAGCATCGGCTCTCTCTAAAAGCGCAAGGCCGGTGACCCCAGGAACTGAGGGACCACCATTGCTATCCACACCCTGAACCTCAAAGGAGAGCTGAAAAAGATCAGGTCTCGATTGGTCTTCCGATAAGAATCCCGCTAGGGAAGCCTCTAGGGCTACGGCCTCTAAATTGGACCCACTGCTAAGAAGATCAAGAGTGAAAAGATCGACGTCAGAAGGTTGGAGGGCGTCACCCACGCTCCCTTGACCTTGAAAAATGCCAGCCTCACTCAGCAGCCCGTCGAGCAGTTGGGTCGCAAAATCCAAGGAAACAAATTGCAGCGAGGAGGGTGGGGCAAGGAACGGATCTCCTTGATAATCCGGCGAAAGAAGTGCGATCTGAATACTTCCAGCAACCGAAGTGGTAGGGGAATCGAAGCCTGGTGTCGCCAGAAGGGCGGCTGTGACGCCTAAGGCAGCTACCGAAGACTGTCCGTCCAGCTGATCTAGGATAATCTCCGCGTCAAGGACAGGCACGCGAATTGGCGTGTACAACGAAGATACAAAGCTCTGGAAACCGAAGTGCCTTTCTTCATTTAGCCCAATCGCTGCAGGCGCCCCCGTTGCGACAAACACCTCCTGCCCCGTCAGCCTTAAGGTGCTGTCAGCAGCAAATACGCCCAAATCGATCGCTGGATTGACGAGCCGGTCCCAGCTAATCCCCGCAGGATCGCGATAGATAGCGAGCGGTTCAAAAAATTCAGCCTGGAAGGGTTGGATAATCAAGTCTGCGTCGAACAAAAACGCTTCCCTCTCCTTGCTCGCTTGATTTGCAAACAAGCCCGCTAAATTCTCCGTTGCACCCAACAGACCCGAAGAAAAAACAAGGAGCGTGCTGCTTTCATCAGCAATTCCCAGTTGAATCGACCGCTCTGCCTGACGATCAAGTAGACCGCCAGGAAGGGCCAGATTAGCGTCGCTTGGCAGGGGCAATGCTGATGTGACAACCACCTTTGTTGAGCTCGAGTCAGCCCTTATAGCGGCTATTTCTTCCGAAGATAGTAATAACGGATCGGCAGGTCCCGAGAGGGCAATGAGGAGCCCTTCCGCCAAGGTATCGAAACCCGATCCGGGCGTCGTGAAGGACGAATTGGAAAACAGGTCCGCAAGCAAGGAGAAGCCACCGACGAAGCTCTCCGCATTCTGACCGGAGAAGAAACCCTGAAGTTCGGACGCAAAGAGATCGAGGGGGACCCCTGCGAAACTGCCATCGAAAAAGCCGACATCCAAATATTGGTAGTCCGTATCGAAAAGGACCTGGCCGGAGAAGCGGCCCTGTACGTCGCCCGCCCCATTCGGGAGGCTAAAGGCAATCCGACCATAGGGAATGGCGCCGGTGGCCAGATCCACATTAAAGGTGAAGTCGAGGGCAGTGCCCGCCAGATCGGTGACCGGCGCTTCGAAGGTCTGAATATCGTAGGAAAGCCCCGAAAGGATCACATCAGCAGTAAAGGTCCTCTCCGCCGTCTCCGTGGGGAAGAGCACGGTGGGCGTAGCCGTCAGAAAGAGGAAATCCTGCGTAGAGGTCAGTAGCGCACCGGTGTTGGCATCTACCAGCACCGTGCTGTCCCCCTCTGCGGGGACAGATAGCCACTTCGCACCAGCGATATCGGTCCCGAAGGGAGCGGGAATATCGATGGTCTCCGCCGTACCTCCAGCGAAGCGGAAGATCCCCGCCTCCGCGTTAAGGTTCAGCGGGTCGTACCAATAGCCGGCATCCCCAAGCCCCACGGCAACTTCGTCTCCCAGCGAGAACACGCTGGCGAGAAGAAAGTCCTCCGGGGCCTCACCCGCATAGGCCCGCCCAAGCAACGTGCCATGGCCTGAGCAGCACTTAAGCGCCACGAAGCCTCGGTTCTCCGTCGCCAAGAGGTCCCGCTCCTCGGCCGTCAGCAGAGGGCTTTGGAACAGGGCAAGACCGTCAACGCCGAGACCAACGCCCACCGTGCTATCGAAGGCAAAGCTCAGCTGGAGCGCCGACGCACTTGAACCGGTGAAGAACCCGGTCACCTCCCCAAGGGCGATATCGCCAACTAGGGACAGGGACGCCAGGGCCGTTGCGAGATCCGGCGCCCCCCCAGAGAGCTGTTCTGCAGCGATCCCCGCATTCAGAAGGATGCTCGAGGGGTCAGAATTCGTCAGCTCAGCCACATAGACCGCATCACTGAAGCTTGTTGCCGGAAGCACGCCGTTTTGCACCAGCGCGCTAAATAACCCGAGGTAACGACTCTCCCCGCTGTCAACGGGATTGCGCAGGACGAGTTCCAAGCCGCCCTGAAACCCGCCTTGCTGAAGATCGAGCACGCCGTAACCGAAAACCTGCTCTGCAGTTAGGCCGCTCTGGCTTTCCACCTCGAAGGCGCTCGCCGCACCGAGCTGGGGCCCAAAGTTGAAAAGAGCGCTGAAGCTTGGGCTCACGGAAGCCTCGGTGAGCGCAAGGCTGTCATTCGGCGACACCAAGGTCGGCGCCTCTTGGAAGAAGAGATAGTCCAAAGGCACGTTGAAAAATAACTGCGTGCTGGCGGTGAGGTCCGCAAAGGTGGAGGGCGTCCCCACGGCGACTAGCAGGGCACGCTCAACGTCCGTGAAGCGATCGGAAAAAGCGAGGTCGGTGAAGACACGCAGGGGCGCCGGCCAGCGATACCAATCCAAACCGGTGACGTCCCCAGGACTTAGCGCAAGTTCGGTTACCCCGCCGCTTCGACTTCCAGCGATGAACGCCGAGCTGTCTCCGAGCACCGCCGCTCGAGAGCTGACGACCGGAGCTAAGGGATCCGCATAGAGCCCGAGAGCCACAAGCGGGTCGACGGGGTCGCGCAGACCGAGGCCGAGGCGTAGCCCAGGGCCATCCTGCCCGAGGGCCAGGGAAGTGGTCACAGCAACTTCCGTCCCTGCTAAGAGACTCGCCTGCTGATCCGGGGCGAAGGCTAACGCCAGCGGGTCGAGGGGGCCCTTAGCGCTCAAGAACAGCCCGGCCGCGATCGGTCCCAGGGTATCGGTGGTCGCGAAATTAAAGGCTCCCGCAAACGCTTCACCGCCCTGGCCCGCGAAGAAGCCCCCGAGGGAGGCGCCTTGTGCATCTAGGGGCTGGCCGAAGAGAAGCCCCTGCTCCACGGTCATAACTGCCGCATTGCCCTCGCCAGACGCGAGTACTAGGCCCGAAAAGAAGACCTCACTCAAGAGATCGGTCCCACTCCCAAAGAGCATCCGACCTCGGGTGACTTCCCCCGTCGCAAAATCAATATCGAAGGTCACGGAAAAGCCGGCGAAGGGATCGATGGCGGCGGGATCGCTTAAAGAAGCCTCAATGCCGGTGGCCACCGCATCCACTAACACCGTACCGGTGAAGGTCGCCCGCCCCATTAGGTTCGCCGCAGCGGTAGGCACCCCGGAGAAGGTGAACAGCGTCGAAGGCAAGTTCGAGTCTAAGATATACGCACCCGAGTTAGCAGCGAACACGTCGATGCTCGGTCCATCAGGCGCCTCGGCGGGCCGGTCCCATCGTTGCGCGAGCAGATTGTCCGTTCCCGGAAGGGCCGGAAGCTCAAGGGAGACCACCAAATCAGCGGTATTTGGGCGCACCAAAAGAAGGGTCTGATCCGTGGCTGCAGGGTCAAGCGATGCGAACCCAGGCGTATCGGGACTCAATGGATCACCATTCCCATCCACCACCACCGCTAGGAGTGGATCCACAGCGGGGTCGGCGGCGACGCCGGCGAGGAGCGCGACGCCTTCCGGATCGCAGCAGGTCGCCCCTACAAAGAATCGGCCCGAGGAGAGCGCCGTTCGCTCCGCCTCCGTTAGCGCGTAGCTCCGGAGCAGCGCTAAACCACGAATTTCCGCATCTAGCCGCGTAGCGGTTTTGAAGCCAAAGGCGAGCTGAAGGTATTCCGCGCTATCTCCAGTAAGAAAACCTGCAAGCTCTGCGGTGGCGGGGAACCGCGCTGAGATATTCACCCCGCTTCCATCATCAAGCAACGTTGAAGACGAGTCGGTCAGAAGATACTCAGCTGTTTCCGTATTTACTGCTGTAAGTCGTCCACCGGAAACTTGTGCCGCGAAAGGGGTCAGGTAGCGCGGGAAGGCGGCTTCGCTTGGGGCCTGCGCATCAGCCAGCACCACATCAAGGATCCCAGTCATCTCCCCGGTGCTGATATCAAGATCAGCAGCGCCGAAGAGCTTCTGGAACGTCAGAGCGTCGCTTGTCATCACCAAGGAGGGACCCGTTGCATCCCCATAGAAGGTCGGCGCTCCCGCCGCATCGATAACGACACCACCGAAGGTGAGACGCAGCGGTCCCTGCAGTAAAGCGAGGTCGGTTATTGCGCCTGTCGCAAGCAGCAGGTCCTGAGACAAGGTCCTGAAAGCTCGGTCATCATCGAGTGACTCAAAGACCTTCACTGGGCCTTGAATTCGAGTCCACTCCAACCCCGGAACCCGATCTAAACGCGGGTCCTGTATGACCTGCGTCGACGCAGGGCTGCTTCCATTTAGCAGATCTTGGGCCTGCTGGATTCGGTCACTTCGAGCCGTGCCCGCGGGAACAGCACCCAGCGCATCACCCGCAAACAACGGCTGCTGCGCCGCGTTCTTGGCGCTGACCCCTTCTTTTATTCCCTCTTCGGTCACCAGCAACGCGCTCTGATTACCGTTCTCCAGCTGGGTTTGTTCTTCTGAAGTGAAAACGGCGAACAACTGGCTTATCAGCGCGTTGAACGGCTCCGGATCAAGGGTATCCGCAACACCATCCCCGTCATCGTCGAGGTCCGCGACATCGCCAGTGCCGTCACCGTCGAAGTCCGCCGTTTCGTCGGCGTCAAACGGGAAGGCATCGGCAAGGTCAGCAACGCCGTCGCCGTCATCGTCTAGGTCGGCAACGTCACCGATGCCGTCGCCGTCGAAGTCGGCGCTCTCGTTAGCATCGAAGGGAAACGCATCGGCGAGATCCGCAACGCCATCCCCATCGTCATCGAGATCGGCAACGTCACCGATGCCGTCGCTATCGAAGTCGGCGCTCTCATTCGCGTCAAATGGGAACGCATCGGTGAGGTCGGCAACGCCATCGCCGTCATCGTCTAGGTCGGCAACGTCACCGATGCCGTCGCTATCGAAGTCGGCGCTCTCATTCGCGTCAAATGGGAACGCATCGGTGAGGTCAGCAACGCCGTCGCCGTCATCGTCTAGGTCGGCAACGTCACCGATGCCGTCCTGGTCAAAGTCTGCCGTTTCGTCGGCGTCAAACGGGAAGGCATCAGCAAGGTCGGCAACCCCATCCCCATCGTCATCGAGATCGGCAACGTCACCAATGCCGTCGCCGTCGAAGTCGGCGCTCTCGTTAGCATCGAAGGGAAACGCATCAGCGAGGTCAGCAACGCCGTCGCCGTCATCGTCGAGGTCCGCAACGTCACCGATGCCGTCGCTATCGAAGTCGGCGCTCTCATTCGCGTCAAACGGGAAGGCATCAGCAAGGTCGGCAACGCCGTCCCCATCGTCATCGAGATCGGCAACGTCACCAATGCCGTCGCCGTCGAAGTCGGCGCTCTCGTTAGCATCGAAGGGAAACGCATCGGCGAGATCCGCAACGCCATCCCCATCGTCATCGAGGTCGGCAACGTCACCGATGCCGTCACCATCGAAGTCGGCCACCTCATCTGGATTCAGCGGGAAGGCGTCTTCTAAATCGGGTACGCCATCGCCGTCATCGTCGAGATCCGCTGAATCCCCGATGCCGTCACCATCGGAATCGATCAAATTCTCAATTGAACTTGCCTGGTCAGGCTCATCTTGATCAGGAGGCAAGGCCCCACGGCTCGCTGGATCAACGGTGGCAGTGGCGAGTGTTGAGGCATCCGGCGTTGTCGAGGCGGAGACAGTGGGTGTCGGCGCAGCGACCGCGACCGTTGTTTCCGTCGTCGCCGTCAGCCCAGCATCTAATCCCCCAACATCAGCCCCGGTATCCATTGCCGGCGCTGTCGAATCGGTCGCGACGGTCGTCGTAGTCGTGGCGACGGAAGCACTCTCGGTAGAGGGCGCTGGTGCACTGGCTTCCGCAGGCGCAGTTTCCACGACAGCGACTTCGGTCGTGGTTTCCGCCGGGGCCGCCTCAGGTGCGGAGGCCTCCGGCGCTGCTGCAGCACTATCCTCAGTAGCTGCAGCGGGCGCTTCAGAGGTTTCCGCTACCGCCGCAGGCTCTGCGTCGCCGCTATCGCTCGCAGCGGGCGCACTCTCTGCTTCAGGCGTGCTATCCCCCGTGCTGTCAGCTGTCTCGGCCGGCGCAGCCTCGCCATCCCCAGCATCCGCGGGCTCTGCAGCTCCATCTGCCTCAGCGCCGTCATCGGTGGTTTCGCCGGCGCCGTCCGATTCTGTGGAGGCGCCACTGTCATCACCGCTGCCATCGGCTTCAGCCTCTGCCTCAGTTTCCGCAGCGCCACCCTCATCGGCGCCGCTCTCTTCAGCCTCCCCGCTCTCACCGGCCCCTTCGTCGGACTCCTCTGCGGCAGCCTCTTCGCTCTCTTCCGCTGAGCTGTCCTCAGCTTCTTCGGACTCCGCGCTCTCTTCGGCCTCACTGTCTTCTGCGTCGTCAGCACCCTCTTCCTCGGCGGCTTCGCCTTCCTCTGCCTCTTCTTCGCTGCTGTCGCCTTCCTCTTCGGCGCTCTCGCTATCCTCTTCAGACTCCTCGGACTCTTCCGATTCCTCAGATTCCTCTCCCTCTTCTTCGCTCTCTTCCGCCTCTTCCTGGTCGTCGGTCACGCCGGCGGAGCTCGCAAGTTCCTCCGGCGGCTCGAGCAAGTACTCCACGCCGCCGGAGGAATCGACGCGGGCGAAGTTGAAGTCAGCGCCTTCACCAAGGACGGCTACGTTGCCTGTAGGGGACGTGACGTCGATGGTGCCTTCGTAAGCGCCCAGCACGAGATTATTGGATGGGGTGAGCACGGCCTCGTAGTTCGTGCCTCGAACACCAACCACCCCCAAGGGGCTGGCTACGCGATAGCCTTCCCGATTGCTATCCGCCACGGCGCCCGTAGCAGCGCGGAAACCGCCTTGATCCACACTCAGATTCTGGCGATTCAGCGCAGGCGCAGCAGGGTCAAAGCGGTAATCGTCGATGGATAAGCGGGTAGCCGGGCGAAGGGTCATCACCCCGCGGTCGGTGAAGCGGAGCTGGGCTCGTCCCTTAGGGCCAGTGGTGAGGGTCTCGCCAACGTAAATGAGGTCGCCCCGAGCCAGACGCCGAATCTCACCGTCGGAGGAAATCGCTTCAACCTTATTGAGAATGGCCGTCGCGCGAGCAGCAACTTCTGGTTCAGCGGCAAGGCTGACGAGGGAAAGGGTCCATAGGACGATGAAGAGAATAGAAGCCGAAAGAATCCGTCCCGGACCCGAGCTCAACACCCTTCCCATGCCTTTCCCCATTAGACTCGCTGTCGATAACGCTTTCGACTTTACCGATTTTATAAGCGAGGCTCACCCTTCGCCAAGGGCGAAGGGATTGAGGGGGTGTCGCTGGGGCGAGCGGCCTAGGAGGTCGCCCGGTGTCCAATATCCCGGCGATAGGCCATGCTTTTGAAGGTAATCTTTTGAATCGCTCCGTAGGCTTCGGCGCGAGCGTCCTCAAAAGCCGAGCCCTTCCCCACGACGCAGAGCACGCGCCCGCCCTGGGTTTCCACGGTGCCCTCCGCGGACAAGCGCGTTCCCGCATGGAACACCTTGCCGTTCGCCACCTCATCCAGCCCGGAGATCGGCTCCCCGCTGGGATAGTTCCCAGGGTAGCTTTCCATGGCCAGTACCACGCCGACGGTCCAGGCGGGATCCACGTCCAGGGTGCATTCGCCGAGGCGACCCTCCAGGGCAGCCTCGCAAAGGGACGGCAGATCGGAGCGCACGCGAGTCAGCACCGGCTGCGCCTCCGGATCCCCAAAGCGGCAGTTGAACTCCACCACCCGCGGGTCCCCCGCTTCGTCGATCATGAGGCCCACATAGAGAAAGCCCCGGTAATGAATGCCGTCTTGCCGTAGGCCTTGAAGGGTCGGGCGCACAATGCGCTCCAGAACGCGGGCCTCAACCTCGGACGTGACCACGGGGGCCGGAGAATAGGCGCCCATGCCGCCGGTATTGGGGCCTTCGTCGCCATCAAAGCGGCGCTTGTGATCCTGGGAGGTCGGGAAGGCGAGGAAATCTTCCCCATCGGCCATCACGATGAAGCTGGCCTCTTCCCCGGCCATAAAGGCTTCGATCACCACCTGGGCACCGGAAGCTTCCTCGCCGCCTAGCATCTGCTCAAGCGCAGCCAGGGCGTCCTGCTCCGTCATGGCCACCACCACGCCCTTGCCCGCCGCCAAGCCGTCGGCCTTGATCACAATGGGAACTCCCTGGGCGCGCACGTAGTCCTGCGCCGGGGCTAGCGCATCGAAAACCGCGTAGGCCGCCGTGGGGATGCCGTGGCGCGCTAGAAAGGCCTTGGTGAAAGCCTTGGAGCCCTCTAGCTGCGCCGCTGCGGCCCGGGGCCCAAAGCAAGGCAAGCCCTCCGCCTCGAAGGCGTCCACCACACCGGCAACGAGAGGCGCTTCGGGCCCGACGATGGTCAGGGACACGTCCTCTTTCCGCACTAACGCGATCAACCCCGGGAAATCCATGGGGTCAAGGGCCACATTGCGAACCTTGGGTTCCTGCGCCGTCCCGGCGTTGCCCGGGGCCACCAGGACCTCTACCACCTCGGGGCTGCGGGCCGCCGCCCAGGCGAGGGCATGCTCGCGCCCGCCGCTGCCAATGACCAGTATCTTTTTCATGCCGAGCGCTCCGAAAGCGAGTCTTAGTGGCGGAAGTGGCGAACGCCGGTGAACACCATGGCCATGCCGGCCTCGTTGGCTGCCACGACGACTTCCTCATCGCGAATGGAACCGCCGGGCTGGATCACCGCTCGAATACCGGCCTCGGCGGCGGCGTCGATGCCATCGCGGAAGGGGAAGAAGGCATCAGACGCCATGACCGAGCCCGCTACCTGGAGCCCCTCATCGGCAGCTTTGATGCCCGCGATCTTGGCGCTATAGACCCGGCTCATCTGCCCCGCGCCCACCCCAATGGTGCGCTGGGCCGAGGCATACACGATGGCATTGGATTTCACGTATTGGGCGACGGTCCAGGCAAAGCGCAAATCAGCCATCTCCTCTGCAGAGGGGGCGCGCTTGGTCACCACGGTCAGAGCGTCCTCGGCTAGCACGGGAGAGTCGCCGCTTTGGATAAGCATGCCGCCGCCCACCTGCTTGTGCTGAGCCGCCTGCCCCGGAGCCGCAAGGGGCCCACAGGCCAGCACGCGGATGTTCTTTTTCCCAGCAAAGGCGGCAAGGGCGCCATCGTCGATGCTAGGCGCAATGACGACCTCCACGAACTGACGCTCAACGATAGCCCGGGCCGTGGCTTCGTCGAGGGCTTCGTTGAAGGCAATGATGCCCCCGAAAGCACTGGTGGGATCGGTGGCGAAGGCCCGGTCATAGGCTTCCGAGAGCGTGGGCGCTGTAGCCACGCCGCAGGGGTTCGCGTGCTTCACGATCACGCAGGTTGGCGCGGTGAAGGCCGATACACACTCTAGCGCCGCATCCGTGTCCGCAATGTTGTTATAGGACAGGGCCTTACCTTGTAGCTGAACGGCTCCGGCCACCGTCCCCACCTGGGGCCAGCCCCGGCCTCGGTAGAAGGTGGCACTCTGATGAGGGTTCTCTCCGTAGCGAAGCCCCTGCCCCCCTTCCAGCGTGAGGTGGCGGGTTTCAGGCACGGCTACGGGGGCCCCCTCGTCATCCCGGGCCCCCAACCAATTGGCCACGGCAGCGTCATAGGAAGCGGTATGGGCGAAGGCCCGGGCTGCCAGGCGATAGCGAAGGGCCAAGTCCGTCGCGCCCTGCTGAGCCTCGAGGGCTTCGAGTACCCGGTCGTAATCCCGGGGATCGGTCACCACAGCCACCCGGGCATGATTCTTCGCCGCGGAGCGCACCATGGCCGGGCCACCGATGTCGATGTTCTCTATGGCGTCTTCTAGGGTGCACCCCGCCTTCGCGACCGTCGCTTCGAAGGGGTAGAGGTTGACCACGAGCAGGTCGATGGGATCAATGCCGTGAGCCGCCATCAGAGCGCCATCAACACCGCCGCCAGCACCGTCCTCACGCCCCAGCAGACCGCCGTGGATTTTGGGATGAAGGGTCTTCACCCGCCCATCCATCATTTCAGGAAAGCCCGTGTGCTCAGACACTTCGGTCACGGGCAGGCCCGCAGCCCGAAGCCGCTCACAGGTGCCGCCCGTGGACAGCAAGGCCACGCCCCGTGCCACCAGCGCCTCGGCAAAGCGCTCGATGCCCCGCTTATCGCTGACAGAAATAAGAGCCCGGCGAACGGGAATGGGGTGTTTCATAAACGATAACTCCGAGGGTTGGGGCTAGAGCAAGGCGTGCGCCTTCAATTTGGTGCGCAGCGTACCGCGGCTGATGCCCAGAAGCGCAGCCGCCCGAGATTGATTTCCCTTTACGTAGGTCATGACCTGAGCCAGGAGGGGGCCTTCAACCTCTCCAATAACGAGATCGTAGAGATCCACCGGGACCTCGCCATCAAGATCGGCGAAGTAGCTTTCCAAGGCCGCCTCTACGTGCGCTCGAAGGGGAATGCGGGAGGCGCCGGTCATGCGGCTGCGCGCCGGGGGCCGTAAAAGTGGACCAGGGCTTCCAGCTGCGCCTCCGGTGCCTCTAGCGCATTGAAGCATCGGCGAAAGGCCTCGCCAGCCTCGCCGAGGTCGGCGAGCGCCCAGCCCACATGCTTACGGGCGATGCGCGCCCCGGGGATGGGGCCGTAGAAGTCGTGGAGCGCTGCGACATGTTCGGAAAGCAGCGCCCCCTGCTCCGGGAGGCTGGGCGCTTCCCGGGGCACCCCGGCAAGGGCCGCCGCCACTTGCCCACAGAACCAGGGCCGCCCCTGGGCTGCGCGGCCGATCATGATGCCCGCCGCGCCCGTATGCGCCAGCACCGCCAGCGCTTTCTCCGACGAGCTAATGTCGCCGTTCGCGAAGACAGGAATGGAGACCGCATCGACGATCTCGGCAATGGTGTCGTACTCCGCCGCCCCAAGAAAGCGATCGGCTCGGGTGCGCCCGTGTACCGCCAGGGCCGCAATGCCCGCATCCTCAGCGAGGCGAGCGATGCGCACGCCATTGCGGTGCTCGGGGCTCCAGCCAGTGCGAATCTTTAGGGTGACGGGCACGGAAACGGCGGCCACCGTCGCCTTCAGAATCTCCGCCACCAGCCCTTCATCTTTGAGCAAGGCCGATCCTGCCGCCTTATTGCACACCTTCTTTGCGGGGCAGCCCATGTTGATATCGATAATCTGGGCGCCCTCTTCAACGTTGAATCGAGCTGCCTCGGCCACGCTGGCGGGGTCGCCGCCGGCGATCTGAACGCTACGGGGGCCGCAGGCTTCAAGGGGGCGGCGACGGAGGGTCGATTTCCGGGTCTCTCGGAGCCGGGGGTTGGACGACACCATCTCGGAAACCACGTAACCCACGCCCAGGCGCCAGCAAAGGGCCCGAAAGGGTGCATCGGTCACCCCTGCCATGGGCGCGAGCACCACGGGATTACGAAGCCGATAGGGGCCGATGCTGGGCCCTAAGCCGTTGCTCGAAATCATGGGTTTAGCCTCTGAAAGGGCACCGTTAGGCCCCGAGAATCCCTGCCATCTTAATGGCCCCCGGGAGGGATTGAAAATCGGTGAAAAAAACCATTGCGGCGGGGGACCGTTTCCGTACAATCGCGGGCCTCTTCGCCACTAGATGAGGCTTTATGCACCCCTGACGATGCGGCGCTCCTTCGATGACGCCGCTAAGCAGAAAGCGAGCCGTTTGATAAAGGAGTAACCGATGCGAGCAGAGGCTGCATGGGTGGGCCGCGGCAACGCCGTTCCCCACGATCCAGGACCCCGGGCCAACACCGGCACCTTTACCCCCGAAGAGGGACGCCTAGACCACTTCATCCATCGCGATGGCATGGTCTTCGCTGGCACCCACCTCATCGTGGATTTCTTTGACGCCCAGGAACTCGATAACCTCGAGCTCATGGAGACGGCCATGCGCCGCGCGGTCAAGGTCTCCGGGGCCACCCTTCTCCATATTCACCTTCACCATTTCACTCCCAACGGTGGTATTTCCGGCGTTGCCGTTTTGGCCGAGTCGCACATTTCCGTGCATACCTGGCCCGAATGTGGCTACGCCGCCTTCGACATCTTTATGTGCGGCGATGCAAAGCCCGAACTTGGCGTGGAAGCGCTGAGAAAAACCTTTGCACCGAAACGGCACGAGGTGGCGGAACACCGGCGGGGCGTGATCGATGACGCGTAACGCTTTTACCGAGACGCTCTACGACGCCTACGGTCAGCGCTTCGCCATCGACGAGGTCTACTTTGAGCACCGGACCGATCATCAGCACTTGATGATCTTCCACAATGCGAAGTTTGGCCGCGTGATGGCGCTCGACGGCGTGATCCAGACCACCGAGCGGGATGAGTTCTTCTATCACGAGATGATGGCCCACGTGCCGCTCTTCGCCCACGGCAACGCGAGGCGCGTGCTGATCATCGGCGGCGGCGATGGCGGCCTCCTGCGGGAAGTGCTGAAGCATCGTTCCGTCACGCACGTCACCCAGGTGGAAATTGACGCCTCCGTGGTGGAGATGGCCAAAACCTGGCTGCCCGGCCACTCCAAGGGCGCCTTTGATGATCCTCGCTTCAACCTGGTGATTGATGATGGCGCGGCCTTCGTTGCCAACTGTCAGGAGCAGTTTGACGTCATCATGATTGACTCCACGGACCCCATCGGGCCCGGGGAAGTGCTGTTCACGCAGCAATTCTATGGCCATTGCGACCGTTGCCTCGCCGAAGGTGGGGTGATGGTCAATCAGAACGGCGTGCCCTTCATGCAGCTCGACGAGGTCCGGAAGACGTCCCAAGCGTTTCGGTCCTTGTTTGCCGATTGGCACTTTTATGGGGTGGCGGTTCCGACCTACATCGGCGGACTCATGACCCTAGGCTGGGCGAGCCAGACCCCTGCGCTTCGCCAGCAATCCATCGAGGTTCTTACCCGGCGTTTCGAGGACGCGGCCATCGAAACCCGTTATTACACCCCCGCGGTGCATGGTGGTGCGTTTGCACTACCCCGTTTCGTCGAGGAGGCGATCGGACTATGAACGAGGCGCTCGGCGTTGCTACGCCGGTTTTGCTGGAACCTGCTGGACCCGATTGGAAAGCGCTGGTAGCGCAGTACGGCTCCCCGCTGCTTGTGCTCGATTGCGATCGAGTACGGATGCAGTACCGCAAGCTCACCCAGGCTCTGCCCGGGGTGCGCCTGCACTACGCCATCAAGGCTCTCCCCAACGAGACCATGGTGGCCACCCTCGCGGAGGAAGGCGCCGCCTTCGATATCGCCACGAGCGGTGAAATTGCCATGCTGGAAAAGCTGTTCATTGATGCGGCGGACACGATCCACACCCACCCCATCAAGCGCGACCAGGACATCAAGGATGCCCTGCGCTATGGGTGCACCACCTTCGTCGCCGACAACATCGACGAGCTGGATAAGCTTGTACCCTATCGACACCGCGTCGCGGTGCTGATTCGCGCAAGCTTCCCGAATCCCGCAGCCCGGGTGGACCTGTCCCGGAAGTTCGGCTGTGCGATCGGCGAGCTCCCGGCGCTCTTGGCGGCCGCCGATGCCCGCGGGCTTCATGTGAAGGGTCTGTCCTTCCACGTGGGCTCCCAGGTGGATGGCAGCCACCGTCACGTCCGCGCCATCGAAGCGTGCCTTCCTTTCCTTCGGGAACGGCGGCCCGGCGCCCTTGCCCGCATGACCGTGCTGGATATCGGCGGCGGCTTCCCGGCGAACTACGACGGCAGCGTGGAAGACATCGACGCGTTCTGTGCGCCGATTCGGGAAGCGCTTCAAGCTGTGCCGGAGCATGTGGAAGTGATCGCCGAACCCGGGCGCTATCTGGCGGCGCCGGCGATGACCTGCCTCACCACCGTGGTGGGTCGGGCTAAGCGGGGCGATCGGATGTGGTACTACCTGGATGACGGGGTTTACGGCTCCTTCAGCGGGCAGATCTTTGATCACACCCACTACCCGCTCATCCCCCTGGACGCGGAAGGCGAGCCCCAGGCCAGCGTGCTGGCGGGCCCGACCTGCGATTCCGTGGACGTGATCGCCGAGGACTTCCCCGTGGGGGAAATGGCCATCGGTGCGCTCATCGTGGCCCCCATGATGGGCGCCTACACCGCGGCGAGCGCTAGCGAGTTCAACTCGCTGCCGAAAACCCGCGTTATTGCCTTAGCGCCGCCCGCCTCGATGGACGAAGCGGACAACGTGCTACGCCTCGCCTAGCGAGGCCCCACGCCGGCGCTGGCGTGAGCCTTACTCACCCAGCGTCGGCGGCCCTTCTAACAGCATGAAGCGGGCTTCGGCCTCCGCCACCACCTCCCCGCTGCGTTCATCGACGATTTGCCCCTGAAGATCCACCACGCGCTTTCGCTGTTTTAAGCACCAGGCCTCAAGGCGCAGGGCAGTCCCCGTGGCGACCGGGGCGCGGTAACGCACCTCGGAGCGCGCCGTGAAGCCCGCCATGCCCTGGAGCCAGAGCCAGTTCGCCATCACCTCATCAAGGGCTGTGAACAGCAGCCCCCCGTGGGTGACGCCGCGCCAACCACAGTGCTCCGCCGTCGGTGTGTAGTGCCCCAGGCACCGATCGCCCTGCATTTCAAAGCGCATGCCCAGGCTTTGGGGATTCGTGGTGCTGCAGGCAATGCAGTGCGCCGTTTCCTCAGCCATGGCTGGCCTCCTCAACCTGCGTCGAAGCCGTACCGACGAGGCATACCCAGCCGTCGGCTTCGCGATGTTCAAAGTCCACCCCGACCCAAGCCTCGGCCACGGCCTGCGCCTGGGGAGGCAGGATGCCCGATAGCACCACCAGCGCCCCGGGCTTCAGGGTCTTCAAGAGTTCCGGCGCCAGACTGACCAGGGGGCCAGCGAGCACGTTGGCCAGCAGCGCATCGAAGCGCGTGCCCGGCGGCACGGCATCCGTCACCACCAGCCGATCGGCAACGCCGTTCTCCACCCCGTTGTGCCGCGTCGCCGCCAAAGCCTGGGGGTCGTGGTCCACCGCCACCGCCTCGCCAGCACCGCTAACCAGCGCCGCAAGCGCCAGCACTCCGGAACCACAGCCAAAATCCAGCACCGCCTCCCCGGCCCAGGCCCGTTCCGCCACCGCCGTGAGGCACTGTCGGGTGGTGGCGTGGCCCCCGGTGCCGAAGGCCAGCCCCGGCGCGAGGCGCACCGCTGCGGCCGTCGCCACCGCCTGCGGCGCCACGGCGACGCCCTGGTCATCCACGGGCACCACGGCGAGGCGGTCGTCGAAACATAGGGGCACGGCGAACTGGACCCAGGCGCGGACCCAGTCCGCTTCTTCCAGGGGGGTCATGGTGAGGGGCGGCAAGCTTTGCCCCTCGGCCACCTGCCATGCTGCAAGGGCTTCCCGGAGCCGGGGCGCTAAAGCATCGTCAAAGGGAAAGAGGCCAGACACCACGACCTCCTGCCACAGGGGCATGGCACCGGGCGGGGGCTCCAGCAAGGGTTGGTCCTTTGCATCCTCCAGGCTTACGGCGGTAGCGCCCTGATCCTCCAGCCAATCCGCCACGGCCTCCGCAAGACCGTCGGATACGCTCAGCTGGGCGCGCAACCAGCCCTCAGCCATGGGGCGCCCCATCCGTGCCGAGGCGCGCTACCGCGGCGTCGATCGCCAGCAGGTAGGAATGAACCCCGAACCCCGTAATCACGCCGATGGCCACGTCGGAAAGATAGGAGTGGCGGCGAAAGGCCTCGCGAGCATGCACGTTGGATAGGTGCACCTCGATGAACGGTACCGCCACACCGAGAAGCCCATCGCGCAGGGCCACGCTGGTGTGGGTGAAGGCGCCGGGATTGATGATCACCAGCGCTACGCCCTCCTGTGCCGCCTGGTGAATGCGGTCGAGCAGCGCCCCCTCACTGTTGCTTTGGAAGGCCTCCAGCCCATAGCCCTGGGCCTCGGCCCGGGCCTGGCAGTCGGCGTTGATCTCGGCGAGGGTGGCCCGGCCGTAGATCTCCGGCTCCCGGCTGCCCAGGAGATTCAAGTTAGGTCCGTGAAGCAGCAGCAGTTTTTTCATCGCTTACTCTCCCTCTGGGGCGGCGCTAAGGACCGCCTGCAGCTGGCGACTCAGGGAATCCACCGTGGGCTCTCCCTGGAGCCGATAGGCCTGAAGCTCCTGGCCCCGGCTATCAAAAAACAACAGCGCTGGGGGGCCAAAGAGTCCGTAATCAGCCAACAGGGCGCGATCTTGCGCCGTGTTGGCGGTGAGGTCGAGGCGCCAGCGCTCGAAGCGCGCAAGCAATTCCGCCACGGGCGGCGCGGGAAAGATCGAGCGTTCCATGACCTTACAGGCTATGCACCAGTCGGCGTAAAGATCGAGCACCACCGGCGCACTGCCGGGAGCGCGGGCCGCCAAGCGCTGGCGCAGGGCGTCGTAGCTGGGGAGGGTTTCAAAGGCCGGGGCGCGCTCCGCTGCCGGGCCCCCAAGGGGTCGCAGGGGATCGGCGTTGCCCTGAAGCCCTCCCCAGGCGAGGGCCACCCCAACCACGAAAAGCAGTACCCCGAAGGTTTTGCCCACCACGCCCCAGCCCCGGCGCGGCGCGAAATCCAGCGCCCCCAAGGCAACGGCGGAGCCCAGGGCTAGCGCGGCCCACGCGAGCAGGGTGACCGGGCCCGGGAGCACGCGCTCTAAAAGCCAGATCGAAACCCCCAGCAGCCCCACGCCAAAGGCCTTCTTTACGCCGTCCATCCAGGCGCCGGCCTTGGGCAAGAGGGCGCCGCCTCCGGCCCCCACCAGGAGCAAGGGGGCGCCCATACCCAGCGCCAGAACGAACAGTGCGAGCCCCCCTAAAGCCGCGTCTCCCGTAGTGCTGATATAAATCAGCGCGCCAGCAAGGGGGGCGGAGACGCAAGGGGAAACGAGTAGGCTCGACAACACCCCAAGCAAGGCCACGGACCCTAGGCTTCCCCCTTCCCGGGGGGCGCCAAGCCATTGCTGCAGCGTCGCGGGAAGCTGAAGGGTGTAGACATCGAACATCGCGAGGGCGAGCAGGGCGAAGAGCGCCGCGAAGACGATGAGTACGCCGGGGCTTTGCAGCCATCCATGAAGGTTCAGGGCACCGCCAAAGGCCCCCACCACCGTGCCCAGAGCGGCATAGGTGACGGCCATGGCCAGAACGTAGATCAGCGTCAGCTGAAGGTTCCGCCCTGGGCTTGCGCCCCCCCGCCCAACAATAATGCTCGACAAGATGGGCACCATGGGGAGCACGCAGGGCGTGAAGGCCAAGCCAATCCCCGCCAGGAAGAAGAGGAGGAGCGTGCTTAGGCTAAAGCCCCCGGCCAGGCGCGCGGCCAAGGCCCCTTCAGGAGCCGAGGCCGATACGGGCGATCCCGCGGCGCTCGGCGCCGTCGCTCGGGCAGGGCCCATCGCCGTGACTGCCCCCGCGTCAGCGCCCGCCAACGCGATCCAGCGGGTCTCCGGGGGGTAGCACAGCCCTGCGTCGGCGCAGCCCTGGTAGCTCACGCGCAGCGTGGCGTCCTCCGGCACGGGCCCTTCGACGCTAAGGGCCACGGAAAGATCGTTGTAGAACACCTCCACCGGGCCAAAATAAGGGTCATCCTTCGCCAAGCCCGAAGGGACGGTGGTGTCCAGGCGCGCCTCCGGTGCCCCTTCGAGGGCGAAGGCCAAGCGTTCCCGATAGAGGTAGTAGCCCGGGCGGATTTGCCAGAACACCTGCGGCGACGAAGCGAGGGAAGCCCCCACCACGAAGGCCTCATCCACCGGCAGGAAGTCTGCGCTGGCGCTAAAGCCCGGAGGGTTCTGGGAGGAAAAGGGCGCCCCCGCCGCGGTGGCCCCGAGCGCGATCAGCAGCGGCAATAGAAAATGGCGGAAAAGGCTCACGGCGCTCGCTTAACCTCAAATTGGCCCTGGCGCGGGAGAATAGCAGTTCTAGCCCCCTGACGGCGCAGCCCCCGCGCCGTACACTGCGCCGCTGAGTGCTTTGAACGCCCCACGATCCCCACCCCGGAGCCCCACCCTATGAACGCATTTCGCGCCCCAGGCCTCGCTCTATTATTTGCCACCCTGCTGGCCAGCGCTGTGGGGTGCGCCCCGGCCGAGGAGGCGCCCAGAACGTTGACCCTGAGCGAAGGCTGGATCCGCCTCCCGCCCCCAGGCCAGGACCGGAGCGCGGCCTACCTCACCCTAGCCGCCACGGCATCGGTGACGCTGGTCGCAGCGGAAAGCCCCCTCGCGCAGCGCGTGGAATTCCACACCATGGTCCGGGACGGGGATCTCATGCGCATGCGCCAGCTACCGGAGGTCAGCCTAGCGCCCGGGGAGACGCGGCGCTTCGCCCCCGGGGGTGATCACCTCATGCTCTTTGGCTGGGCACCGCCGGCAGAGGCAAGGGTTGGAGAGATCACGCTGGTCGATGCCGACGGCACGCGCTATACCGTCACCCTCCCCCTTCGGGAGCGCTAGGAGATCACTATGGACGAATCCCATACCGAGGCGACTACGCCCCAAGGGACCAGCCGCTCCCGCTGGCCTTTGCGCCTTGGGCTCGCCACCGCAGGCCTTCTCTTGCTCGGGGTCACGGCCCTCGGCTGGTGGTGGAGCCGGGAGCCCGCGCCCTTCTCCGTGGAGGATGCGGCCCGGGCTCATGCTGAAGCGCAACAACGCCCCCTGGTCACCGGCTATCTGACGACGCACACGCTCCTCGCCCTGTCCCAAACCCTGCTCGACAAGCCCGGCGGCTATTTATCGAACGACCTACTGCCTCCCGGAGCCGTGGTGGACAACCTTCCGAATTGGGAGTTCGGGGTGCTGGTACAAATTCGAGACATGGCCCGCATCATGCGCAACGACCTTTCCCGGGCCCAATCTCAATCCGCCGAGGACCCGGCGCTGGCCGAAGCCGAGGGAAAGTTCTTCTTCGACAACAGTTCCTGGCTCTTTCCCCAGACCGAAGATGAGTACCGCGATGGCGCCCGGCTCCTGGAGGACTATCTCGCTCGCCTATCCGACCCCCAGCAGCCCAATGCCCAGTTCTACGCCCGGGCCGATAACCTGCGCGCTTGGCTGGCCACGGTAGATACGCGCCTGGGGTCCCTATCCCAGCGCCTCTCCAATGCCGTGGGGCGACGCCAGCTCGACACCGCCCTGGCCGGGGATCCATCAGCCCGGCAGGCGACGGCCCGGCCTCGGGAGAGCGCGGAGAAAACGCCGTGGCTAGAAATCGATGACGTCTTCTATGAGGCCCGGGGGCAAAGCTGGGCGCTCCTTCACCTGCTTAGGGCCGTGGAGCGCGACTTCCACGACGTGCTCGTGAACAAAAATGCGCTGGTCAGCCTGCAGCAGATCATCCGCGATCTCGAGCCGACTCAGGACCCTATCTGGAGCCCCATGATTGTTAACGGCACGGGCTTCGGCTTTTTAGCCAACCACAGCTTGGTTATGGCCTCTCACATCGCCCGGGCCAACGCGGCCATCAGCGACCTGCGAGATCTCCTCGCTCAGGGCTAGGCTCAAGCGAGGATGAAGCCTATGGGGCGCCCCTACTGGGCGCCCTTGTGTCGCTCGATGGAGGCTTGGATCACCTGGCGAGCTTCCTCCGCATCCCCCCAGCCGGAAAGGCGGACCCACTTACCGGGCTCGAGATCCTTGTAATGCTCAAAGAAGTGCTCGATGCGCTGGCGCAGGGTGTTCGGGAGGTCAGTGATTTCCTCAATGTCTGCGTACTCGGCGGTAAGCTTGGCCGGGGGCACGGCGAGGATCTTGGCGTCGTAGCCGGACTCATCTTCCATGCGCAGCACACCCACGGGCTTCGCGACGATCACGGAGCCTGGCAGCAGGGGATAGGGGGTCACCACCAGCACATCGGCGGGGTCCCCGTCCTCGGCGAGGGTCTCGGGTACGTAGCCATAGTTGCAGGGATAAAACATCGGCGTGGCCATGAAGCGGTCAACGAAGATGGCGCCGGTGACCTTATCCACTTCGTATTTCACGGGCCCCGTCGCCGCGGGGATTTCGATCACAACGTTTACTTCCTCCGGGGCCCGGGGCCCGGGGGAGACATGGGAGAGACTCATGGGGGGATCTCGACTGTAGACAACTTTGGGGGGTTGAGCGGGAGTATAGCGCGTCAGCCCAGGGCATGCCTGAGGATTGGCCCTTTGACCCGCGGCTCCGGTATGATCCCAGCCGCTCAGCCCAAGCCGCCGGGGGGAAACGGGGGTCCAACTGGGCTTTGGATCCGCCCATCGCTAAAGGCGCCCGAGAGCGCCCCCGCGGTGTTCGGTTCGGCTTACGGTTTTCATTCCTAAAGAGAGGTTTGCATGGCGGATTTAGGACAGTCCCTGCTGATGTTGCCCCCAGCCTTTGGCGTGCTGGGCCTACTGGCAGCCTTCGTGATCTACGGCATGGTGAAGCGCTATCCCGAAGGTCAGGGCAAGGTGAAGGAAATTGGTGATGCCATCCACCTTGGCGCCATGGTCTTCATGCGCCGGGAGTACACGATGCTCCTCATGTTCGCGAGCATCCTCGTGGTGGCGCTGTACTTCGCGCTGAACGCTCAAACCGCCATCGCCTTCGTGGTGGGGGCCGGTTCTAGTGCCCTCGCGGGCTGGATTGGCATGTACGCGGCTACCAAGGCCAACGTGCGGACCACCATCGCGGCCCATGATTTCGGCGCCCCCCAGGCCCTCTCCGTGGCCTTCTTCGGCGGCTCCATCATGGGCCTGTGCGTGGCCTCCCTGGGCCTCCTCGGCCTCGGCGGCCTCTACTATTTCTTCGGCGGCGACCCGGAGAGCGCGCACAACATCCATGGCTTCGGCATGGGCGCCTCCTCCGTGGCTCTGTTCTCTCGCGTGGGTGGTGGCATCTATACCAAGAGCGCCGACGTCGGCGCAGACCTCGTGGGCAAGGTGGAAGCGGGCATCCCAGAAGATGATCCCCGCAACCCCGGGGTGATCGCCGACAACGTCGGCGACAACGTAGGTGATGTCGCTGGCATGGGCTCGGACATCTTCGAGTCCTACTGCGGTTCCATGATCGCCTCCATCGCCATCGCCTCCACCATCGGCATCGCCGCCCTCGCTGGCCTTACGCCGGGCATCACGGACGAAGCCGACTCCCGCGCTGCCCTCATGGGTCTGCCCCTGCTCCTGGCCTCCGCGGGCCTCATTTGCTCCCTCGTGGGCATCGTGCTCGTTCGCCTCATGTCCGACCGGGAGCCGGCGACGGCCCTCCGCTTCGGCACCATCGGCGCCCCGATCCTCTTCATCGGCGTGTCCTACTTCGTCATCACCGGCACCGGCGTCTCCGCTGATGTTTGGATGTCCGTGATTGCCGGCGCCGTCGGCGGCATCGTGATCGGTCTCACCACCGAGTACTACACCAGCTCCAAGCCCATCGTGCGCATCGCCGAATCTGGGGAAACGGGGTCGGCCACGGTCATGATCACCGGCCTCGCCGTGGGTATGCAGTCCGTGGTGATTCCTGTGCTCGCGATCTGCGCCATCATCTTCGCCTCCACCCAGCTCGCCGGCCTCTACGGCGTGGGTATCGCGGCCCTAGGCATGCTGGCCACCGTGGGTATCACTATGGCCATCGACGCCTACGGCCCCGTAGCGGACAACGCAGGCGGCATCGCGGAGATGAGCGGCCTGGGCGAAGGCACGCGGAAAATCACCGATTCCCTGGACGAGCTTGGCAACACCACCGCCGCTATCGGCAAGGGCTTTGCCATCGGCGCAGCCGCCCTCGCAGCGCTGGCGATCATCGCGGCGTTCGTGGAAACGGTGGAACACACCCGGGCCAACGCCGGCGCAGGTAGCTTCACCCTGCATATCGGCGATCCCCAGGTGCTGATTGGCCTTTTCCTTGGCGGCCTCATTCCCTTCCTCATCGCGTCCATCACCATGACCGCGGTGGGCGATGCGGCCATGGAAATGATCCAGGAAATCCGTCGCCAGTTCCGGGAAATCCCCGGCCTCCTCGAGGGCACGGGCACCCCGGATACGGCGAAGTGCGTAGACATCGCCACCTCCGCGGCGCTGAAGCGCATGCTCATCCCCGGCGTGATTGCCGTGGCTGCTCCGCCGGTCATTGGCTTTGGCCTGTCCGCAGAGGCCCTCGGCGGCGCCCTGGGCGGTGGTCTTCTGGGCTGTGTCCTGCTCGCGCTCACCATGGCGAACGCCGGTGGCGCTTGGGATAACGCCAAGAAGTACGTGGAAAAGGGTAACCTCGGGGGTAAAGGCTCGGACGTTCACGCCGCAACCGTGGTGGGCGACACCGTGGGCGACCCCTTCAAGGACACCTCCGGCCCGGCGATGAACATCCTCATCAACGTGATGGCGATTGTATCGCTGGTGATCGCACCGCTGCTGGCCTAAGCCCGCAGCAGTCCGGCTGTCACAAGGCCACAAAAAAGCCCGCGAAAGCGGGCTTTTTTGTGCGTCTAGGAAAGGACTCGAGGCAGGCTAGGGGGTGAAGGGCGGTAGCTTCTTCGGCACCAGAACGCGCTTAAGCCGGGCAATCTTCGGCAACCCATTCACCCAGGGGGTCGGCGCTTCCCCAGCGATGAGGGGCGCCAGATAACGCCGGGCCGCCGGGGTAATGCCAAAGCCGTCCCGGGTAATAAAGCTCGCCGGCAACTTCTTCTCCTTATTCGCCACCTTGGCCAGGGGCGCCTCGCCGATGGACCAGCGATAGCGCGCCCCGCTGCCGCGAACGATGGTGGGCATCACCGCATTCTTGCCGGCGAGGGCAAATTCCACCGCGGCCTTGCCCACCGCATAGGCCTGTTCCACGTCCGTGGCGGAAGCAACGTGGCGGGCGGCGCGCTGGAGATAGTCCGCCACTGCCCAGTGATATTTATAGCCAAGGGCGTCCTTAATCATGGCCGCGAGGGTGGGCGCGACGCCCCCCAATTGCTTATGGCCAAAGGCATCGACCATGCCCGTGTCCGCGAGGAAGCGGCCGTCGGCGTAGTGCGCCCCTTCCGAGACAGCAATCACGCAGTAGCCCACCCGGTCGACGGTCTTTTTGACCTTCGCCAGGAAAGCCTTTTCGTCAAAGGCCCGCTCCGGGAAGACGATGATGTGGGGCGGGTCGTCCGGTGCCTCCTGGGCCAGCCCCGCGGCGGCAGCGATCCACCCCGCATGGCGCCCCATTACCTCAAGAATGAAAACCTTCGTAGAGGTCTCGGCCATGGATGCGACATCCAACCCCGCCTCCCGGGTGGCCACGGCCACATACTTCGCCACGGAGCCAAAGCCCGGGCTGCAATCAGTGAGGGGCAAGTCGTTGTCGACGGTCTTGGGCACCCCAATGCAGGTGACAGGAAAGCCCATGGCGGTGGAAAGCTGGGATACCTTGTGCGCCGTATCCTGGGAATCGCCCCCACCGTTATAGAAGAAGTAGCCGATGTTATGGGCGGCGAAAACCTCGATAAGCCGCTCATACTCAACGCGGTTTTCCTCCAGGGACTTTAGCTTATAACGGCAAGAGCCAAAGGCACCCCCCGGGGTGTGCTTCAGAGCCGCAATGGTGGCCGCGCTTTCTCGGCTCGTATCGATCAGCTCTTCCCGCAGCGCCCCCAGGATGCCGTTGGCCCCGGCATACACCTTTCCGATGCGGTCCTTGTGCGCCCGGGCCGTCTCGATGACCCCCGCGGCCGAGGCGTTTATGACCGCCGTCACGCCTCCGCTTTGGGCATAGAAGGCATTGGGCTTCGCGCCGCGGCGTGCAGTGGCTGGCATGGTGGGCTCCCGTGAATTTCGCTGAGCGAAGCCTACCCGATCCCCCCGTAAGGCGCGATGCGCATGCGCGGGCCAGCGTGGATATGCGACACTTCGTCCTCGTTTTCTGGGGCCCTCGCCATGCCGCTTTTGCTAACGACGATTTGGGAGCTATGCCTATTTCGCCGAGGGCCCGATGCCCTACCCGGCGCGCTGGCCTTCACGGCCCTGGTGCTCTTCATCAACCTCATCCTATCGACGATCATCGGGCTCAGCCTCGGGGAGCGCAGCCTCACCGGAGCCCTCAGCGGCGCCGTGGTCGCGACCGCGGTGCTCGCCTCCGGGCTGTGGTTTGTGCTCATGCTCCGGGGGCTGACGGCCCGCTTCCCCCAGAGCTTTTCCGCCCTTTTGTGCACCGATGCGGTGCTGTCCTGCGCCCAGTGGCCCGTGCTCCTGGCCTGGCCCGAGAATGGCACCGCACCCCTGCTCATGCTCGCCGAGGTGGGGCTCATGGTGTGGTGGCTCGCCCTTTTCGCCTTCATCTTGAGCCGAGCCCTAGGCGTGGGCCGTACCCATGGCACCTTCCTTGCCCTGGGGCTTTTCCTGCTGGCGGCCATGGCCACCCAAAGCGTGCTTGGAGGCGCTCCATGAAACTCTTTTTTATGGGCATCGGCGGCACGCTCATGGGCAACCTGGCCCTCCTCGCGAAGGAAGCGGGGCACGAGGTGCGGGGCTGCGATGGCGCGCTCTACCCCCCCATGAGCACGGTGCTGGCGGACACGGGCATTGAAGCGCTCGAGGGCTTCGCCCCGGAAATGCTTTCGCCGCGCCCCGATCTCGTCGTGCTGGGAAACGCTGGCTTACCCCGGGGCCATCCTGGGGTGGAGGCCGTGCTCGACGCCGGCATTCCCTTTAGCTCCGGCGCCCAGTGGCTGGGAGAAACCTTGCTTCCCGGACGCCATGTGCTTGCCGTGGCAGGCACCCACGGGAAAACCACCACCACGGCCATGCTCACCTGGATCCTGCAACAGGCGGGGCTCGCTCCGGGCTACCTGATTGGGGGCGTTGCCCGGGATCTTCCCCGCGCGGCCGAGCTTGGCGGCGGGCGCTATTTTGTCGTGGAAGCGGACGAATATGACTGCTCTTTCTTCGATCGGCGCTCCAAGTTCGTCCACTACCACCCCCGCACCGTGATCATTAACAACCTTGAATACGATCACGCCGATATCTTCCCGGACCTGAAGGCCATCCAGGATCAGTTCCATCTGCTTCTGCGCACCATCCCGAGCGCCGGCGAGGTGATCTACCCGGAGGGGGAAGATGCCATCGAGGAGGTGCTGGCCCGAGGATGCTGGTCCACCCGTGTACCCCTGGGGAGCTCGGCGGAGGACACGACCGCGCCCTGGCGCCTGGTCTACGGCCCCCAGAAAGGCGAGCCCCCTCGGGTGCTCCAGGAAGGCGTAGACCTGGGCCCGCTCGTCCTCACGCTCAGCGGCCGACACAACGCGCAGAATGCGCTCGCAGCCGTCGCCGCCGCCCAACACGTGGGCGTGGCGCCGGCGCAGGCCCTCGAAGCCCTCCGCACCTTCCATGGCGTTAAGCGGCGCCTCGAGGTGCTCTATGAGGATGAGGACGTGGTGGTCTACGACGATTTCGCCCACCACCCCACGGCCATTCGCAGCACGCTTCAGGGGCTGCGGGAGCGGGCCGGGGGCGAGGAAATCATTGCCCTCATTGAGCCTCGGTCTCACACCATGAGCCTGGGGGCACTCCGCCCCGCCCTGGCGCACTGCACCGCTCCAGCGGACGCTGCCCACTGGCTTTCCACGCCGCGCATTACCTGGGATTTGACCGGGCTCAGCCAGGACAGCATCACCCCAACCACCGTGCATCAGAAGGCAGAAACCCTTCTGGAGGCTGCCCTACGGCGCCCCGCGGGCACGAAGCCCCTCCGACGCCATATCGTGTGTATGAGCAACGGGGACTTCCAGGATGTGCCTCATCGCCTCGCAGCGCTCTGCGAGGCCCGCGGGAAGGCCCCCCGGCCCTAGGCTAGGGCCAAAAGCCTAGAGCGCCGCTGCCATGAGGGGCGCGCTTCCGGCCTTGAGGGTTTGCTCCAGCAGGGTGATCTTGGGCAATAGCTTCGCCATGAAAAAGGCCCCGGTGGTCCGCTTATCCTCTGCAAAGCGTGTCGGCACGCGCCCCGCCTGGGCCGCGCGCAGCGCCGCCGGCACCATCCGCTGCCAAAGGCAGGCGTAAAGCACAAGCCCGGTCAGCTCGAGGTAGTCCGCCGCCACGGCCCCGGCAAAGGTGGGGTCCTCGGCGGCGCCGGCGACGAGCGCCTCCGTGGCACGCTGAAAGGTGTCCAGCGCACCGCTGACTTCTTGACCCCAGGGGCCTTCCGGGGGGCACGCTGCCCGCAGGGAAGCCAGGAGCGCCATGGCCGTCCGGCCTTGCTCCCGCGCCGTTTTCCGATCGGCAAGGTCCATGGCCTGAATGCCGTTGGTCCCCTCGTAAATCTGAGCGATGCGCGTATCGCGCACGCACTGTTCGAGGCCCCACTCAGCTAGATAGCCGTGTCCCCCCAGGACCTGCTGAGCCAGGACGCAGCACTCAAGCCCCCGATCGGAGAAGAAGGCCTTGGCAATCGGCGTCAGAAAGGCCGCGAAGGCTTCCCCTTCCGCCCGGGCCTCGGTCGTCGTGCCGTAGCGCGCCTGGTCGAGCATCATCGCCACATAGCTGGCAAAGGCTCGCCCGCCCTCGTTGAAAGCTTTCTGCGTGAGCAGCATGCGTCGCACGTCGGGATGGACCAACAGGCTATCGGCCTCCTCCCTGGAGCCCTGGGGATCCCGGCCCTGGCGCCGCTCCTTGGCGTAGGCCAGGGCGTTCTGGAAGGCGAGATCCGCCGTTCCCAGGCCCTGAAGGCCGATGGAAAGGCGCTCGTAGTTCATCATGGTGAACATGGCCGCGAGCCCACGCCCCTCTTCCCCGACCAGCCAACCCCGGGCCTCGTCGCAGTTCATGACGCAGGTGGCGCTGCCCTTGATGCCCATCTTGTGTTCGATGCTCCCCACGGCGACGGCGTTGCGATCGCCCAGCGTCCCGCCGGCGGTAAGCAGAAACTTCGGCACAAGGAAAAGGGAGAGGCCCCGGTTCCCCGGAGGGGCATCGGGGGTGCGCGCGAGCACGAAGTGCACGATGTTTTCCGTGAGATCGTGCTCGCCCCCGGTGATGAAGATTTTGCTGCCGCTGACGGAGAAGGATCCGTCCCCCTGGGGCTCGGCCCGGGTGCGAAGCAAGGATAGGTCAGAGCCGGCGTGGGGCTCGGTGAGACACATGGTGCCGCTAAAGCGCCCTTCGTAGAGGGGCGGCAGCCACTGGGCTTTTTGCGCCTCCGAGCCGTGGGCCGCGAGTAGGACGCACGCGCCGGCGGAGAGCGCCGGGTACAGATAGAGGCTGGCGTTAGCGGCGAAAAACATCTCCTCCAGGGCGACGCAGAGCTGCTTCGGCATGCCCTGCCCCCCGAAGGCGGGATCCCCGGCAAGGCCCATCCAGCCGCCCTGGGCGTAGGCCTCGTAGGCGGCCTTAAACCCGGCTGGGGTGCGCACCTGACCGCCTTCAAGGTGGCAGCCTTCTTCGTCCCCGGATTGCATCAGCGGGGAGAACACCTCGCTGGCGAGCCGTCCCCCTTCGCTCAAAATCGCCTGCGCGAGGTCCGCATCGAGGTGCGCCGTTCCCTCAGAGGAAGCCCAGCGCTCCGGCGCCTGAAAAAGATCAAAAAGCAGAAAACCCAGATCCGCTTCCGGCGCGGTGTAAGACAGCATGCCAATCCCCCAAGTCCGCGTGCCCGCGTGGGCGCTCATGGTACCGAAGGTGTCCGTGGAAGGGGACGATGACCGTAGGAATTTCCCCAACCCCACCCAGAACATGGCGATTCCCGGCACCCTTTAGGGGTTGCTTGGACCGGGGGACCGATGACTCACCTTTGGAAGCACCTCGATGCCTGGGCGCGCTGGCTACTGCCACCACAATGCCAGCTCTGCGGCCTTCCCTGCCCGGGCCCGGAGGATCTCTGCCCCGCCTGCCGCCTCACCCTGCGCCCGCTCCCCGGCGGCCTTGAGGCGCCCCGGGGCACGGCCCGCGGCCCCTTCGCCCCCTTTTGCTACGGCAGCGGTGCCCAAGGACTGGCGCAGCAGCTGAAATTCCATCGCCGACCCGAGGCGGCCCGGCTCATGGCGACGCTCATGGCCGAAGCCCTACCCCGGCCCTTCTCGGAACACGCCGTGGTGCTCATCCCCCTGCCCCTGCACTGGCGCCGGCGCCTCCGTAGGGGCCTTGATCAAGCCCAGCTCCTCACCCTCTGGCTCCATCGCCTGACAGGCTTACCCCTCCTGTCGGCCCTGCGCCGGCATCGCGCCACCGCCCCCCAAAGCCGCCTCCCCCGGGAGGCACGAACGGGCAATCTCGCTCGCGCCTTTCACGCTTCTCCCCCCCCTAAGCCCGGCCTGGCCCCCGTATTGATCGATGACGTAGCCACCACCGGCGCCACCCTCAGCGCCGGGCGCGACGCGCTTCTTGCAGCGGGCTGGGCGCCCCCCCTCCATTGGGTCTTCGCCTGGACCCTGCCCCCAAGCCCACCTTGATTCTCGCGCCCGGGCGGGCTGTACTGCCGGCCTTTCCGCCTGGGGACCCAAGGCCATGGACACGCCCTACGAAGCGCTCTCGCCGGATCGGGTCCTGACGATCCTAGAGGGGGAAGGCTATGCGCTGGATGCCCAGCTCATGGCCTTAAACTCCTATGAAAATCGGGTGTATCAGGTCGGCCAGGGTGATGGCCCACCGCTGATTGCCAAGTTCTATCGTCCCGGGCGCTGGAGCGATGAAGCCCTCCACGAGGAGCACACCTTCACCGCAGAGCTGGCCGAGCGAGACATCCCGGCCGTAGTGCCACTCCCGAACGACGCCGGGGAAACGCTGCGCATCAGCGAGGAGGGGCTGCGCTTTGCCCTCTACCCGCGCATTGCGGGCCGGGCCCCGGATCTAGAAGACGACGAAGCCCTGGCCGTCCTGGGACGGCTTCTGGGGCGTATCCACGCCGTGGGCGCGCTAAAGCCCTTCGCGCATCGGCCGGGCCTCACGGTCGCGAGCTTCGGCCACGACAGCCGGGCCTTCCTGCTGGAGACGGGACAGCTGCCCTACAGCGTAGAGAACGCCTACGAAACCCTCAGCGCCGATCTCCTGGCCCTCATCGAGGAGCGCTTTGCGGCCTGCGCGCCGGAGACCCTTCGACTGCACGGGGACTGCCACCTGGGCAATCTCCTTTGGCAGGAGGGGGTGGCCCACTTCGTAGACTTTGACGATGCCCGGCAGGGCCCGGCGGTGCAGGATCTCTGGCTGTTCACCTCTGGGGATGTCAGCGAACAGGGGCCCCAGCTCGGGAAGCTCCTGGCGGGCTACGAGCGCTTCCACGCCTTTGACCGGCGCACCCTGACCCTTCTGGAGCCCCTACGCACGCTGCGCATTCTTCACCATGCGGCCTGGATCGCACGGCGCTGGGAAGATCCGGCCTTTCCCCGGGCCTTTCCGGACTTCGGCACGGATCGCTACTGGAGCCAGCACATTCTGACCCTTCGGGAACAGCTGGCAGCCCTCCAAGGCCCCCTGCCCGAGGTGCCCTAAACCGGCGGCGCCTCCCCCAGGGCCAGCGCCACGGGGGCGGCGTACTGACGCAGCACCCAGCGGTCGATAACCTCACCTTCCCCGAGGCGCGCCTCAAAGGCCGTGCGCACCGCCGGTTTCAACGCGCCCGGGGCATCGTGTAGGGGCGGCGCGTCCCGCCCCGTGAGGCGCCCATAGGCTTCGCCATGGGTGGGCCAGAGGTGAAAGCCCTCATGAATCGCCCCATCAATAGCCGAGGCCACTGCCTCCGGGGTGTCTCCCGGCTGGTCCAGGGGAGCACCAAAATGGAGATGCACCCGCCCCTTGGGCCCCGTGATACCGGCAATGATGTCCTGGAGGTCTTGCCCCGGCGCCTTCGGCGCCCCGGGATCGGCTGCGAGGCTCCGGGCCTTCGCCACATCGCAAGGGTCGAGCTCGTAGGAGACGGCCACGGGCACGATGGACAGATCGCGCATCACTTCGGCGAAGGAACGCGCGCCCTTACGCTGGCTGACGAAAAACATTTTGATGATCGCCGGATCGGTGCGGTCCTGCCCGTCCTTCGCTCGCCCTTCCCGCTGCGCAATCCACACGGACGCCCCCTCTTCCAGGGAGTGATGGATGTAGGCGGAGGTCAGGGTGAAGGCCGCGAGCTGCTCCCGGAGGCCCGTCACGGAGCGACGAACAATGAAGCTTTTATTCAAGCGCATGAGGTCGGCCGCGGCCTCCGTGGACAGGAGGTTATCGCCGATCGCGACCCGGGCCGTGGGGAAGCCCGCCTGATGGAGCGCGTAATTCAGCAGAATGGAGTCGAGGGCAATATCCCGGTGATTCGCAACGAACAGGTAAGCCCCGTGGGGGTCGAGGGCCTCCAGCCCGGACCAGCTGAAGCCGTCCGTGCTGCTTCGAAGCATATGGGCCACGATCCCTTCGAGGCTCGCCTGGAAGTCATCGATGGTCTTAAAGTGACGGGTGCGCTGGGACAGCATCCGGCTTAGGAAGGGACGGAGCACCGGAAGGAGCCACGCCGGCGCCCAGGGTGCCCGAAATCGCAGCATGGCATTGAGAAGCCGAGGGTCGCGCCGGAGGCGAGCCAGAACGCCCGGGAGCTCCTCGTCGCTGTAGGGGCGGATGGATTCAAAGGGCGCGTCAGGGCTCAAGGGCATGTCTTCGCAGCGAAAAAAAGCAGTGTACGAAACCCCGGGGCGAAGCCCTAGGGAAAATCACCGAGGAGGGGGATCGCCATGAAAACCACGGGGCTCGGAATCAGACCCTATGCGCAGGGCCTGAGCGATTTGGGGGGTGGCAGCTGGGCCTACCTCCAGCCGGACGGCAGCTGGGGCTGGTCCAACGCGGGGCTGATCACCGACGGGGACGCAGCGCTCCTCGTTGATACGCTCTACGACCGCCCCCTGACGGAGCGCATGCTTCAAACCATGCGCGGGTCCGTTCCCGCCGCCGCGCATATCAAACAGCTGGTCAACACCCACGCCAATGGTGATCACTGCAATGGCAACTGCTGCCTGCCGGAGGCCACCATCATTGCCTCGAAGGCCTGCGCCGAAGAAATGGCCCACGAAGATCCGGCCGCCATGGCCGCCATGGCCGAGGCTGCCCGCGCGGGTCAGCTCGGGGACCTCGGGGACTTTTTCCTTCACTGCTTTGGCGCCTTCGATTTTGAAAGCGTGGAGCAGCGCCTACCGACGGAAACCTTCGAGGGGGAACGCACCCTCACCGTGGGGAGCAAGGCGGTGCATCTGAAGCAGGTGGGGCCCGCCCATACCCAGGGGGACGTGATCGTTCACGTGCCCACGGACCGCACCGTCTTCACCGGCGATATCCTCTTTATTGAGGGCCACCCCATTCTCTGGGCCGGGCCCGTGGGGAACTGGCTGGCGGCCTGCGAACATATCCTGGCCTGCGACCCGGAGGTCGTCGTACCGGGCCACGGCCCCCTGACCGATGCCGACGGCGTGAAGGCCGTCATGGCCTATCTTCGCTACATCCGGGACGAGGGCCGGCGGCGCTTCGATGCGGGCCTTAGCTTCCAAGAGGCGGCGCGAGAGATCAGCTTCTCTGATTACAGCAGCTGGGGGGACCCGGAGCGCATCGCGGTGAATCTGGCAACCCTCTACCGGGAATTCGAGGGCGATCACTCGGCGCCCAACGTGCCCGCCCTCTTCGGGCTCATGACCCAGCTTTGGAAGGACCGCGCCTAGAGCACCGCCGGGGCTGCCCGGATCACGATGGCCAGCCCGCTTAGGGTGAGCAGGGTGAAGGCTCCGCGGCGAAGCTGCTGTTCCTCCAGGGCCGGAGGCCAGCGCCAGAGCAGCAGCGCCGCCAGCAGCACCGCAAAGAGGCTGATGGCGGCGAAGCGGAACACCTCGAGAGTCAGCCCTCCGGCGGAGCCCACGAGGGCCGTGCGGACCACGGTGGAGACCGCAAAGCACGCCAGCAGGGTCGCGCGGATGGTCCCGTGGGGCCAGGGCTGGCGATAGAGAAACCACCCCAAGACCGGCCCTGCCGCCGCAAAGAGGCCTGCCAGCAGGCCACCGCCGGCCCCGGCCAGGGCGAAGCCCAAGCCCGGGGAGCGGGTTTCCCGGGGCACGGGGCGGAGCATCATGGCGCCACAGCCGGCGACGATAAACACGCCAGGAGCAGCTCC
>Ga0255760_10000576_pt1 | contig 36447 bp, 36 predicted proteins | sample 071ome_25_FD_179960 | JGI IMG/M metagenome (GOLD analysis project Ga0255760, IMG submission 179960) | Coastal salt marsh microbial communities from the Groves Creek Marsh, Skidaway Island, Georgia - 071410BT metaG (version 2) | ecosystem: Environmental > Aquatic > Marine > Intertidal zone >...
CAACAATAATCAGACCCATGAATTTAGCAAATTCCGATCCTGCGTCTGCAAGCCAGGATTTCCATTCATCTGCACTAAATTCTGATAACGATGGCCGGCTTGATGGTTCAATAGTAACTTCAACTTCACTGTACATCGATGAACATGTTCCAAAACCATCGCATACTAAGACGAGGACAGTGTAGGTTCCGGGTTCTTCCCAGTTTGTGCTTGCCCTTGATACTGAACCTGCAAGTGGGGAAACAAAATCATCTTCGGGGTTGCCATTAGCATTTTCATCAACTTCGATATTGAAATCCCACAGGACTTCAAACTCTTGTGAAATACGTTCATCCCTGTCGACAATTGAACCATCTTCGATGTTCATGTCACGGTAAATATCGCCTAAGTAGAGTGGACCATTTTCATTACTGATTTTCGCATACACAGCATTTGCAGTCTCGACGTAAACATCGTCTGGGAAGACAATTTCTTCAATCGTTGGAGGGTGTGCTACGATAATTGAAAATGTTGCTCTGCTCACATCGCCAGTACCAAAACTATCACGAACAGTTAATGTTGCTTCGTAAATTCCTGGAAGAATGTATGCGTGGTATGGCATTGGGCTGTGGTCAACAGGTGTTGCATCACCAAAATCCCAAGAGTACTCAACAATACCGTTCCATTCTTCAGTGTTTGAAATGAGTGGAGAGAATTTTCCTTCATACATTCGATCGGCATCTCTTGTACCATATGAATCGAAATACAACATGTTGTTCGGTGAGGTATAGATTCGATTTTCATCATCGAACGTGTGGGTAAAGTAATCGATTTGTGTTGTGTTGGTAAACGACGTCGAACTGGTGACTTGTTCTTCATCAATCCACGCATCGAGGATTTTGACTGAAATGATTGGCTTTGGATTTTCGACATGGAGGGTCACTATTCGAGGGAAACTTTGTTCATTGTCTGCATCGGTTACGATGAGAGTAACTGTGTGTGTGCCAGGGGTAGAAAATGAGTGAGTGACTTGAGGTCGATCGTATGTTGACCCATCGGAAAAGGTCCAGTTGAATGTAATATCTGAAGAATCACCGATTTGACCGTCGGGATCCATACTTAATCGACCATCGAATGTGTATGCAGTGTCGATTTTTGCATCTTCAGAGCGGAAATCAACAGGAACTGAACCTGAAGTCGTAGAAGTTCGTACCGAAAATTGAGCTATTGGTTGCTGGTTATACACGTTGACATACAACTGTGCGGTAACTTGACTACCGTCATCGTCTGTAACTTGTAGTGTGACTGATTTTTGTCCAGGGGTATCCCATGACACATAGGGATTTGGATCAATCGAAGTGGTCATGATGAAATCGTCAGCACGAGAAGGGGCTTTGCTCCCTAGATAGACTCCATCTTCGAATGTCCAAAGGTACGAGACAATTTCACCATCATCATCAACAAAGATGTTTGGCATCTGAAGAGGAATATACGTGGATGTCGAGAGTTGTTCGGAGTAGATTTGAATCGGCAGTCGGTTGTTAATGGTAACTTCAATTTCTTTCGTTCCTGTATTCATTCCATCGGAGACTGAGAGTGTGAGCGTGAAGGTTTCGTTTTCAGCTTGTATGTCTCCCCATTCATGTTGTTGAAGATACGCACCAATGCCTGAGTCAACTGTCCCATCACCCCAGTCCCATTCAAAGTAAAGATTCTCGATCGGCACATTGTCGACAGAGCGTCCGGCAGAGAAGAGGATTCTTTGATTTGTCATGAGTGAAATAGATTCGTCGATAACGACATTGTTGACTGAAATAATAGGTAACGGGTCCGAGTCATCAGTAACATTGAGTTGTTCAACATCGACATCAGACCATGTTCCGCCCTGATCTTGAACTCGAAGTGTTGCATTGTATTGTCCAATATCCTTGTACGAACGTAACGGTGATTTCAAATTCGAGGTTTGATTGTCTCCAAAGTTCCAGTAGTATGCTGTGGGCTGGTCTCGATACGGTAATGTGTTGTTTTCGTTAGACAACCCCCATGCATCGAATCCTGAACCTATAAACTGGATATTTTCCCAAGTTTGGACATCGCTTTGAGAAAGTGAGCCGTTGGCAGTTGGAGCCATATTACCAAGCGATGTAGGCGACGTGGTTACGGTATCTACTTGAGTGCCGATAACGTCGGTCATTGAGAAATCAATTCGATACTGGTTGTCTTTTGGTGCTGTGAAATACACCGTGTTAGAAACAGGTGAGCCACCACCTGCTTGGACTCTGCGGGTCAATGTGTCAACGACAGTTCCATTGTTGTCCCGCACATTAAACTCAACATCAAGGTCTTCAAAGAACGCATTTGAGAGAATGTCGTATCCAATTTCCATGGTGTCGCCAGTACCGTCTCCATCACGGTCAGCAACCTCTGTTGTGTTTACGCTTAGGGTCGCTGGGGATGTGATTCGTGCTGCTTCGATGTCAACTGTACCCTGGGGGTAACTTGGCCCGCAAGATGTGTAATCGCAGTCTGCGACTGTGCTAGCGTACCAAGTAATGACCCATACTTCGTCGGTCAGATTCCCGAAACCTGGTATAAGGGCTGTGGCAACATTGTTGTTAAAATTGAGATCGGTCACGCTCCACAATCCATCAGTTGTGGCTTTTGTGACAACGACGCCATCGAAATTACTCACAGATGCTGTTGCTCGAATGGTCAGTGGTGCAGGTGATGCACTACCTGGGGTGAATTTGAACGAGCGAATGCCCCATCCTTCAACTGAATTACCGGTCGAGGACCACGGTGTCGTCCAATCGCTGTTTATCTCAGTTGGTTGTGCCCTACAAAACGCACCAGAAGAACAAACTGGATTGAGATTGAGATTTGGGAATCCATAGATGCCTTGGTCTGAGTCAAGTGTGACAGCTATTGAAAAGTTAGCAAATGCTTCACCCATAGTTCTCCCGAGCATGCCAACTTGTCCGGCAAGAGGAGATAACAGAAGATTTCGTACACCTGCACCACCTGTGGCAGGGTCTTGAACGAGTTGACGAACTGCAGGTCCTCCGCCGAGGTGGTCTTGCAGGTACATGGTAAAAAGGTAACCAGCACCATAGTCTGCGAACCGTTGATTCCACCATCGCACAGAAAGTTCAGGGGCGGCGGTCCACTGATTGACGTGGCTTACTAAGGTTGAATCGACACCGAAGCAGAGGTAAATGGCAACATCAGCATTACCTTCATCCAACCACAAATTTTCATATGGGTCGAGTGCGTTGTGAAGCAGATGCTCTAATTCGTGAGCAAGAATCGATTTCCCCCAACTTAGTGTTATGTCGGCAAAATCAACAAAGATAGCTTCTCTTGAGCTAGCGAATGAAGGTGCAAAGTAGCCTCCTGTGTTGTACGCTCCGTCAATGGCATAGATGACAATTTGAATTTGGCAATTGTTGTCAACATCCGGTGGAGCAAGCCCTCGGCCATCTTGGTAATCCTTTCCGTAATAGGTTGTCATCGTTGGGTAAATTGTGTTGTCCCAAGTGCTCGCCAAGTTGTTCAATACGGTTGAGGACAATGTCCGGCCACTTTCGACGATGAATGCTACGGATTGAGTCGTCTTTGCTACGTATGCACTGATTTGTCCTCCCGCTGTGTTGACATTTAGCGTGTCTCCAACGACATGTTGAGAACATGCTCGTGCAGAAGAACGTCCCGATGTTTGGGGATCAATCACCATGTCTTCTACTCCAGGCCGACCAGCATCAATCCAGGCCTGTCTCATGAATTGAGTTGCAGATACGACTGGTTGTTCTTCGTCAATAAAGAGGTATTGTGAGCCTGTCGATGGGTCGAAATCATTCAAATCACCGATAATTGATCCAATTGGAGCATCATATTCAGGTCGAATATCGTCGCTATCTGCTGAAGCAGGTACAATTGGGAGGAAAATTGAACATGCGAAAAGTAGAATGATGAATAAAGCCTTTTTGGAGCGAAAATCATACATTCTGTCACCTCAACATATAGAGAGCATGCTCTCTTTTTTTACGACATGAAAGGAGGTATTTAAGTGTCCGTCATTAAAGCATCACCTGATGCAAGGCCGAATGTTGTCTGTTTGCTTCATTTTTCTTGTTGCTGTGTTGTATTCTCCATTGGCTACGGTGGGCAACTCAAAGCTTTATTATTCAGCACAAAATGAAGACTGCTCAATTCTAAATGAATTGGATTTCAACGGAACACGCGCTTATTCTGATATCGAATGGCAAATTTCCCTCGGCCCGAGATTGCCCGAAAGCATCGCATCACTAAACTTCAGAGAAAATCTTTCGAGCATGCTTCTTGATCTTGGGTTTGAAGTTCAACTCAACGAGCATCAACATCAAAATTATAACTTTACAAACGTTCAAGCAAGATATTCTCCATTAACAAACAATTCAAGTGAACTACCTCGAGTTGTGTTATCTGCCCATTATGATTCGAGGAATCATGCTGACCGTGATGCGAATGTAAGTTACCATTCACAACCAATCGATGGTGCCAATGATGGCGGAAGTGGCACTGCGGTTCTCATGGAAATTGCAAGATTAATTCCAATGCTTGACTTACAATACACGATTGAACTTTTATGGACTGATGCAGAAGACCAAGATTCTAATTTTACTCTTGGAGCAAAAGCATGGGCTGAGAATTTAACCCGAGAAGAAATTGAATCAATTGATTCGTTTATTCTGCTTGATATGGTGGGTGACAGGGATCTAAGACTCCAAAAAATCAGTCCAGGCAATGATTCACTCTACACTCAGATATCATCAATTGCACACATACTCGGGTATGCGAATGCTTCCACCTGCCAGACTGATTTTCCCTTAGGGATTTTGGATTACTCCAACACATCCTTTGTATTTGATGACCATGTTCATCCCCATCAACTCGGTATTCCTTCAATCGACATCATGGACCCTGTGTACGGAAATGAAACGACCAACGGTTTCGGATCTTTGTGGCACACGATGAATGACACAATTGACAATGTTTCACCTGAATCCCTGCTAGCTGTAGGTAGAATTGTAGAATATGGTCTACTTAATGACATGTTCATTGATTTCTACACGCCAAATAAAACGATAAATGAGGTTGAGAGCAATTCGAGCCAAAACGAACAAAATACGACAATTTCGGGTCATTCTTCGTCAAATGTATATCAAATGACATTGCTCATTTCAGTGCCAATGTTGTGTTTTATCGCTATAATCTACAGAAGATCAACATCTCGTGCGCGGTAAGTAATGCAAGGTCTCATATCCGCGTATGCAGTGGATTAGGTAGGTGAGGTAATGGATATTGACCGAGAGCAGCGTAAACAAGCTCTCCGAGAACGTGTCAAAAAACAACTCCAACAAGATAATTCGGAGAATGAAATTGTGGTTTCTTCGGATGAACTCATCGTTCAGGACTCTCAAACGTTGAACCGTGCCGATCAAATCTATTCCTTCGTCAAAGAAGATTCAAACAGAGTTCAATCGGTTGCTTCAATGTGTATTTTGCTCGGAAGTATTCTCGGTGTCATTAGTGGGATTCTTATCTTTCAAGGGAATCCTGGCGATCTCTTGGCTTCTTCTTTCTTCTCTGAAACCGAAACCGTCGATGTAACTGGAGTTGTTTTGTTTGATGAAGATGGCGGAGGGCTTGTCGATGTTCTCATCGAACTTCAAAATGAAGATGGTGTCACAGTACAAACAACAACTTCGAACTCAGACGGTTATTACAGGTTTGAAAATGTAACAACAAGCACACACATTCTCGTATTTTCTAAAGAAAGTTATCAGTCTATTGAGCGTACATTTGACCCTGATGGAGGAACTTCTTTGCCAGCAACAATGAGCCAAGGCGATGGTATCCGTTCGGAAGATTTTCGAACCAACCAAGACGGCTGGAGTCTAGATTTAGCAGTAGGTCTATCTAGCATTATTGGAATCATCACGATCTCTTGTGGATTTATTGGTATTCAGGGTGCAGTTGAAGTTCGAAGGGCACGGCACTACAGACGTTGCCATTATCTGTCTGGAATCGGTTTATTCAGCCGAGGGCTCATCATATTCGGCCCTCTCCTCATCTTACTTGGTATGATTCTCATCACATTTATCCGAGAGGAATTTGAAGATCAAACAGGTGTGTGACCATGTACCTCATTTCTGTTGAGGGCGGTGATGGCTCTGGTAAAGGTGAAGCTGCACGAATTCTAACCGAATTATTAGCGGATTACCCCTTTTATGATGTGATTTCAACACATGAACCAAGACGTCAAAGCGAACTTGGAAAACTTGCCTTAGATGCCGTCAAACATGGAACGAAGACGCCGCTCGAGGAGGCTGGTTTGTTTGCTGCAGATCGATTAGATCATTCTCACACATTCATCTTACCCCACCTTGAGCAAGGTTCAGTTGTGGTGTCGGACCGAAATGTTCACTCATCACTCATCTACCAAGGCGTTGTAGGTGATTTGGGTATTCAACAGGTGGTCAAAATGAATGCTGCGGCTATGATACCAGATATCGTTTTTTGGATTGATTGCGATCCCGAAAAAGCGATGAAACGGATTCAAACAGGGACGTTGCGTATGACGAGCGGGAAACAAGAATATTTTGAAACCACTGAGATTCAAATTAAAATTCGAAATGGCTTTCACCAACTTCTCTCCGGTGAGATTCTTGTACCACCACCGTTCGATAAATGTCAAATTGTTGGCCCAATAGCAAACGAAGGCGGCCTTGATGATTTGAAATCAAAATTAAAGGAAGAATTGAGGCGGTTTTTCAACAAACGAATGGAACCGCTCAATGTTTCATCCGACGATGTTGATAGGGTGTTGTTATCGAGACTCGTCGAGTCTGTGCAAATGCAACGAAGATTACCAGGGGCACCAATGGAAAAAACAGAATTACATACAGATTGGTTGAATGGTAAATCTCCTTCTTGGTGGTTTGAGCATGCAGAAAGCCGATGGAATCCAGATTCTGCAAGAGAACATGATGTCCCTGCAACTCCATTTGCACACTCATGTTGGTCGGTGCTTGGTACGTTATCTCTGATGGGGGGCTCTTGTGAGATACCTCGGTTGTACTCCTCATTCGGACCATCGAGGATGGTCACAAAACGTCATACGCAACGACTAGTGAAGTGGTTGGTTGAGGAAAAATGGATTCACAAACAGCAATCTCACACTCCTTTTGTTGATGCTCAAGTGTTCAAATTGCGCGACGATACCGTTGGTTTTTCTAGATTAACCCTTGCGATGTGGCCAGCAAGACATCTATTTTCATCCTGGAGAAGAGCAAATCCTTCGTCATCGTGGACTGATGCCTTTGATTCGATTTTTGGTTCCGACTCATCAAACATGAGTGCTGTACATCAACGAATTGTAGGTCAAATCTCAAAACGACTTGAAATTCTCACAAGTGGTCATACAGGGTGCCCTGTTCCAAGGAATTTAGAAGAAATGGTTGTTTGGTGGTCAGTCGAACCACCTTCACTCTGATTCCTCATTTGATGCTAATATGAATTTTACACCACCGGGCAAGTTGACGGAAGCGGCGTTTTCGAAAAATTGGGACCTTGCACAATACATACCAATGAACAAAATGGCAATTCCGAAGCCAAACGGAATACCGGTGATTAATCGAAGTGGATTTGTTGACTCATACGATGTGAGGAGTTGATAAAATCCATCAAAAATGAGTGGCAGACAAAGAAGTGTGCCCAGACCAAGCCATGCCATTGTTCTCTTGTTTTTTGTGTACGTAGATTCTAACCATTTGTCCGGTATGATTGAAAGGCACGTGTCACGAACAGTCCACCTGTTCACTCCTCGGAAATAGAATGCTACGCTTCCGAGAAAGAGACCAAAGAATATTCCAACATCCCTAGCACAAACAGGCATCTGATTTTCATTCACTTCCCAACTTCGTTCATGCTTTTGGTGGCAATTTAGGTCTCCAAAGCCGTAGATAAAGGCTGCAAAAAAATGCAGATCAGACCATGCAAATTCCTTGTGTTGGACGATGCCGTCATCACCATGGTCGTGAGGTCCAGTGTTCTCATTCCCTGCACTGCCCCATGATGATTCATCATCTGATACATAATCAAACATGTTGGCGTTTCCAGAGAGGTTGCTCACAGTCCCCTCATCCAACGAGAGCGGTGCAAGAAAAAAAGATACGAGGAGAATTCCAATAACGACAGATGACCAAAACGAGAACTTCGTCTCCCGCTCTCGATGGCCTAGCCCATTTTTCTCGCTCATGATGATATATGCATTGCGGAGTTTATTGAATTTAGCATGAAATCTAAAGGTCTTGTCGCCTTGGGCTGTTTGTGGATGAAATTCCTCTCAAACGTGTTGGAATCTCGACTGGCGTTCAAGCTGGTGCAGTCCTTGGGCTATATGTTGGATTTTCCGTAGCCGTAGTCTCAGCCTTAACCCGCCCAGATGATCTATTTCGTCATCTCAGATTGTTTTGCCTTTTTCCAATAGTTTTCGCCTTCACCCTTGGTCCAATGCTCGGGCTTCGAAAAATCCCCGACATTCCTTATGTCAATCCCCTCCATGAAGCTAGAGTAATCCTTGAAGAATACAATGAGGGACAAGGAAATTGGCGAACTGTTAGTCATGTTCAATCCGATGGACGAATGCTTCGAATCGATCTAAACAATTTGTCGAACATTCGTGGTGTGGTCAAAACTTCCTTGAAACTCTCGAATAAACATCCAATTCGATTTATCGTGGGGCGTGGTTCTAAAACAAGCCGAAATCCCGATTTACGAAACCATGTTTTGGGCTATATTGAGAAAGACATCCCCTCAACGAGAGTAAAGCGAACGACATCATCGATTGAAGTCATGCCACCGACTGTTCATTCTCAAGTCGAGAAATCAAATAAGATTGAAAAAATGGTTTTGTTAAGCTTACCAATTGTGATATTCCTCGCATGGTTGGAGTTACAATGAGTCTTGTGTAGAACAACACAATAAAAGGGATGAGGGCGACCACGAGTCATGGGAGACTATGTTGTCTGTATTTCTGGTGCCTCTGGGGCAATCTATGGTCTTCGCCTCGTTGAAATTCTCACAACGCAAGGCCATTCTGTTCGGCTGGTTGTTTCAGATTCAGGAAGGTTAACCCTTCAACACGAATGCAACACAACTCCAGAAGAGATTGCTAAGAATACCGGAGCATTCCTTGAACATGCAGATAACGTTGCAGCAAAATCGGCATCAGGCTCCGCTAAAATAGATGCAGTCATCATATGTCCTTGCTCGGGTACGACTATCGGAAAATTGGCAGCGGGCATAAGTGACAATCTCATTACACGCTCTGCAATCGTCGCAATGAAGGAACGTAGGAAACTCATCATCGTTCCTCGCGAAGCCCCTTATGCCACCGTGCACCTTGAAAATATGGCAAAAATATCCTCATGGGACACTATCATCATTCCAGCGTCCCCAGGGTTCTATCATCATCCGACTACAATTGATGACCTCATCGATTTCATCGTCGCAAGGATTCTCGACCACCTTGGCCTTGATATCGACTTGTCGGAACGATGGACTGGAGAAGAAATCTGATACATCTATTTCTTCCTATCTGGTTGTTTTTATTCTCGAAACAAAACCATGCATTTCATGAACGATGATGAAATGGAATAAACCGAGGCGGTTGATATGTCCGGAGGTTACTCACCGTTTACTCTGCACGAATTGCGGGAGGAGGCAAAGAAACGTAGCCTTCCTGTATCGGGCACGAAAGCTCAATTGATTGAACGATTGGTCGAAAATGATGTGGCTTCATCGAATGCCAATGAAATGATTGATTCACAATCAAAATTTATTGAGATTAAGCAGCGATTAAGGGAACCTGCTTTAGGCCCAATATCTCTCGGAGGAGTGATTGCTTTTGGGATAGCAATCATGCTCGTGAGTACCGTTCTTATCGTTCGTCCAGCGTGGTTAGGTTTTGGAGAAGATTATAATTACGAACTCATCGATTACGACCAAAATATTGCACGACAATTTGCAGAAAATCTTGTGTCTTACGGCCATGGCGATTGGGAGGGTAGAATGAGTGGCACCTCTGAAGAACGAAATGTCTCTGAATATATTCTTTCAGAATTTGAATCCATGGGCATGAAAGGAACATTGCACTCGTTTGAAGTGCCTATGCACCATGTTAATTCAGAACCAAGTTTCCGCGTCTGCTTGCGAGGATTCAATGTCAACCCATGCGATGGATTTTTGGCTGTTGGTTCAGATGTTACTTCATTTCAACACCGAGTTGATTATGTCATTCAAGGATTTTCAGGCCAATCAGAATACACATTCAATCAAGATGTTCAAGTCACAGACTTAGGTAACGGAAGTGATGACAGCCTCTGGAGTCAAGCAACTGGCACCATTGGATACGTTCGAAGCGGAGGGACAATCACTGGAAACACGGATATGTATGTGAAAGCGGTTGAAAACGACCTTGCCGGGCTCATCAGAGTCAACAAGGATTACAATTGTGGAAAAATCGAAGGCACTGATTGCGTACCAATCTTCAAAGGATCCTCTATAGACGCAATAACAGAAGCAAATGGAGGCTCTGTCCCAACCGATATCCCATTTATTGCAATGTCGAGGGATGCGGGTGAAATGTTTGAGAGTCTCATTTTCAACGGAAGCGGCAATGCGGTTGTCGAATTTCTTTTCGATGTAACAAATGATCAGCAACGAACAATCTACGTCCCATGCGGTGAAATCGAAGGTAAAACCAGCGAGGTTGTCATTGCGGGCGGACACCATGACACCGTCTACCATGGGCAAGGTGCCATCGATGACACATCTGGAACTGCAAGCGTGCTAGAAATGGCTCGTCAAATCAGTTCAATTGTTAATCAAACCGGAATGCCAGACAGGACAATCCGATTTTGCACATGGGGTGGTGAAGAAGAAGGACTTTACGGCAGCAGGGCCTATGTCGATAAATTCAAGGCCGAACTCAAAGATGATTTGCGATTGTATGTGAACTTGGACATGAATCACGTTGACGCAGATTTTGAAAATCGAGGCAATTCGCTTCGATTATTTACAAACAATGCTGATGATTATGACCACATCGTGCGAATAACGAAGTTATACAAAGAGGAGCGTTCTAATGTCGCAACAAAATATGAAATTGATACATTGCTGTTACAAGGTCAGAAAGGAGAGCAAAATGGAATGCCATACAACTCAGACCACGGTCCGTTTGTGTATGATATATCCGAATCGTACCGTGGAAGAGCAGTTGTCTGCTACGGAAGTGGCAGTTGGGAATACCATACCTATCTCGATACGCTTGACAGATTTAACGAAGAATCACTTGGTGTTTCAGTTACGATATACGGCACATACATGCGGTATCTTGCATACAATCCAGATATGTGATGTTGAAGGAGATGATTGACATGGTAAAACCGAGTGCATGGGCATCACACATTCTTGTTGAATCAAAATCCGAGGCGATTCAATTAAAGCAAAAAATTAGCAAATTGAAAGATTTTCAGAAGGCTGCTCGAAAGAAAAGTACTTGTCCATCTCGTCAAAAAGGTGGTGATTTAGGATGGTTTCGACAAGGACAAATGGTGCCAGAATTCGATGTTGCAGTGTGGGAAACTCCTCTCCAACAGACTTCGGATCCAGTAAAAACAAAATTTGGATATCACCTAATCTGGGTTCATGAACGTGAAGAAAAGTAGGTGCTTTGATGAAGTTCACAGTCGGCCTTGATGCGTATGAAGTATGTGCAATCCATGGGTATTATGACGAAGAACATGTAGAACCTCAACCGTTTGTCGTTTCATTAAAAGTTGAATTCTGCTCAGATAATGGTGTGCATGACCTCGAACAGACAACCGATTATGGAGAATTACAACGGGTCGTCGACCATGTGTTTCTCGAAAGTCAACAACCGATACGTCTTCTTGAAGTTCTAGGTTGGTCCATTATTGAAGAATTAAAACAAACGGGAAATATACAACTCATCTGGTTACGAATTGAAAAGCCAAATGCTCCTTTGCCACACCCGGGTGGGCTACCATATATTGAGATGCAATGGAAAAAAGAAAACCAAACTTAAGAGGATAAAGCAAATGCTCTACGCATGACCGGAGAATATACAGAAGTGTTTGTTCCAAGTCTCATTTCAAATCAAGATGAATCAAATGCACTGGGATGTTTTTCTTCAGAGGAATTGGCCTGGGATGTTCTAAAAACTCATTTGAGAAGTGACCTCCAAGAACAGTATAGCTCAGCGAGCATAGTGAAATGGATTCTTGATGTTCCCGGTGAAGAAGGGTTTGAAATCCAAACAAGTCTAAACTGCAGAGAATGTCCAGCATGTCGAAGAAGGACATTTTGGATTGATTTTGACTCATCAAAAGGTCAATGTCATCAAGTTGCATGTTTAGCATGGATTGAAGAAAAATCAGACGAAGAAGTTCATTATGGTTGGCCTCCTGTTCAATTTTCAGGTCAAACAGAAACGTTGTCAGACGCAATGAAAATGTTGCATGAAAAAGCGAGTGAGGCAGACGCTGCAGGTATGTGAACTTGTTTTTTGTTAACCAATAACCTGCATTCCCAAGGCAAATAGGTAAGGTAAAGCAAACAATCCGAAAAAGACAAACATTGCGATTCTGACGACCCTTTGATTTTTCTCATCTTTTTCATGTTTTTCAATACAGTCTTGATTTTTACAAACTCGTAATTCAACATTCACAGGAATGGGCTCATGGCAAATCCTGCAGTGCTTGTGTGCAGGTATTTTTTGGGTTGAACTCACAATGTTCTTTCCGGTTTTCTTGACAATATTTTTTATTTTTTCAGCATCAACCACATGCTCACCTCATGGTAGGATGGTCGTTCCGTCAAAATGCTCGTTCTTAGTTGCTGCTCCAATGAGATCGGGTTGTCGACCATCGAGAACAAGAATTTTCAATCGGCCTTCAATTGCCTTTTTGATAGCAACTGGGTCAACGACTGCAGAAGCACCGGGTTCAAGTCGTTCTCCAGTCAATTCCAAGAGTTCGTGAAGGGAAAGAGAAGTGATTGGACGTGCATCTTGGTGTACACGTGGGTCCTTTGAGTATACATGTGAAACATTCGTTGCGATAATACAATGTTCAGCCCCTGTTTTACAAGCGACATTTACCGCTACAGTATCGGTTGTTTGTCCAGGCACTGTGCCCCCCATCAAAACCATCGAATGATTCGAAATCATATCATTCACTTGGTCGGAAGTTGTAGGAATTTCTGCTGAAACATCGAATGAATTTGCTGCAAAAATTTGTTGCAACATCGTTGCATTCAATCGAGTAGCAGCAATTCCTATTGTGTCGAGTCGATCAGGTGATGTGACAAACTGTTTTGCGATTGAAATGTGTTCTCTCGCAGGAGCACCTCCGCCAACGACTAAAATAAATTTCATACCCGAAGAAATTCCATGTTTCAAGAGTATCATTATTTTTTCAATCCAATCATGGCGGTCGTGTTCGGAGTCGGGCCGTAAGAGGCTGCCTCCTAACGCAATCACCTGAACTTCACCCATGTTCTCTCATAGGCCGTTCACTTCTTCATCATTTCCATGTTGACATAGCCCTGATTACCACTTGTTATAGGGGAGGATTCAAGAGATTAGGCTTAGCCCAATAGAACGGGGGCTCACATGTCGGAGGAAGCATCACTATCCGCTCGACGGTTAAAATTGAAACTTGCCCTCGAAGACCTGCGTGAAATGAAGGGTTTCGGAACTGAACTCGTCACTCTCATCATACCTCCAGACCGACAAATTCATGATGCCAGAACAATGCTTCAGAATGAACATGGTCAAGCAGCAAACATCAAGTCAAAGGGGACGAGAAAAAATGTTCAAGGTGCTATTGAATCAGCCATTTCCACACTTTCGCGTTACAAAACACCTGGTGAAAACGGTATTGCCATTTTTGTAGGTTCTATTATTGTAGGAAACAATAAGACGAGAATGGTGAACGTCGTCGTAGAAGACCCACCTCAAGAATTAATCTCATTCCGATATCGTTGTGATTCAACATTTGAATTGACGCAACTTGAAGAGATGCTCGTTGATAAGAAATCATACGCACTATTCGTGATCGACCGCTCTGAAGCAGCATATGGTGTTGCCACTGGAAAACGAATTCATGTGCAGGAACATCTAACGTCAAACATCATGGGAAAACACCGGCAAGGTGGTCAATCAGCACAACGATTTGAACGTTTGATTGAAGAAGCAGCCCATAATTTCTTCAAGCGTGCAACTGAACATGCATCTGATTATTGGCTTCCACATCTAGAAAACATACAGGCGGTAATCATTGGTGGGCCGGGTGCAACAAAAGATTTCGTTGTCAAGAATGACTATTTCCACCATGAAATTGCAAAGAAGATTGCAAAAACAACGTTCGACGTTGGTTATTCCAACGAATCTGGTATCCGTGAACTGGTCGATAACGCAGGTTCACTGATGGGGGAAATTGAATTGGATGCCGAGCGACAACTTATGAATCAATTTCTCGCTGAATTATCCAGGGCTCATCCAAAGGCAACCTATGGTGAAATGATGGTCCGTGATGCCTTAGAGCAGGGTGCTGTTGATCGCCTCTTGGTATCAGAGGGCCTTCGAAAAAGCCGAATTCATCTTAAATGTGGTCAATGTTCAACCGAATGGAATGTAACGCTTGGACGAACAGAAGAGTTACCCAATTGTAATGCATGCAAAAGTTCGGACGTCGAGGAGGTGCATTCAGAATCACTGATTGATGAGTTCACCACTCTTTCGGCAAAAGGCAACAGTTCGATTTCATTCATTTCAAGCGACACAGAGGAGGGTTCTCAACTGTTGCAAGGATTTGGCGGCATGGCTGCATTACTTCGATATGCCTTGATGTGAGGGGAGAAGATGGAACGGCTCAAGCATGTCATTATCGAACATCTTCGTTCACAGTTTGAGGACATGAATCTTGAAGAGGAACATTGGGCACAACATCTTCAGCAATCAAGAGAAGTGAGTCAAGGCGATGTTTCACTTCCATGTTTCCCATTGGCCAAGCAATTGAAGAAAAGCCCAATCGAAATTGCTGAATCAATAGCAAATACTTTTCCAAGCCTACCAGAGATTCATGAGTGTAATGCAGTAAATGGATATGTGAATTTTCGTGCATCAAATGAATGGATGTTTCAACAACTCGATGAATGCACAAATCCTCCTTTGGAACACAAACATATTCTCATCGAACATACGTCCGCCAACCCAAATGGGCCGTTTCATGTTGGACGTGCTCGAAATGCAATTTTAGGTGATACGCTTGTCCGCCTTCATCGTTTAGCAGGTCATGAAGTGACCGCGGAGTATTATGTTGATGATATGGGCAAACAGGTTGCTGTGTTGGCGTGGGCATTAGAAAATTTGAGCAAAGAACGCGTTGATTCACTTTTGAGTGATAGAGGCGAAGAATCTGATATGTGGGAAGGAAAATCTGATCACCAATCAGTTCGTTGGTATCAAGCCGCTCAACTTCTTCGACAATCATCAGAGAATAAGGACGATATCGAGCAAGCAATTGCAAAAATGGTTCACGCAAGTGAACATGGGGACGAGGGCGTTTTGGCTCAATTTGAAGATGCATATCAGCCGGTGCTCGATGGGATGTTGGAAACACTTTTGCGATTAGGCATTTCATTCAATCGCTTTACTAAAGAATCAACCTTCGTCATTAATGGCGATGTCGCCAACCTCATCAATCGTTTGAAGCAGTCAGAATTACACTCAGAGGCAGAGAATGGTGCATACTTCCTTGATTTAGAACCGCGAGGTTTGAAGGGTAAAACAGAATTTTTCTATTGCAGAGGCGATGGTTCTTCGCTGTATGCAACAAGGGATATCGCATATCATCTTTGGAAATGGGAGCAAAGTAATCATTTGGTTAACATTCTAGGTGAAGACCATAAATTACAAGCAAAGCAAGTTGGTTTGACATTGGAAGAGATCGAATCGAAATCTCCCGAAATTGTTTTTTATTCATTCATCAAATTACCCGAAGGAAAAATGTCAACAAGAAAAGGCAATGTCGTTTTCATGGATGATCTTCTTGAGGAGGCTCATGCCCGCGCAGCTCATGTTGTCAAAGAATTACGACCTGATTACACTGAGGATGAAGTGGCGATAATTGCAGAAGCCGTAGGTACTTCAGCAGTCCGGTTTAACATCATAAAAGTGAGTCCAGAAAAAGGTTTTACCTTCAAGTGGGAAGACGCCCTCGCATTCGAAGCGGGTTCTGCTCCATTTGTGATGTATGCACATACCCGTGCATGTTCGATTGAACAGAAAGTTAAAACTGAAACAGGTCTAAATCAAATAGAGATTACAAATTGGAACGACGTACCAGAGGGTTGTGAAATATTGCTTCGAAACCTTCTCTTGTTTCAAGACCAATTGAAATCAGCAGTCAACGAAAACCGCCCACATATTTTTGCAACATATATGTTACAACTTGCTACTGCATATCATGCATTTTACCGTGATTGTCATATCATCGATGGTTCAAATCTACAACTCTCATATCTCAAGATTTCAGAGGTTGCAAAACTTGCTCTGAATAAAGGCCTTACAGGCCTTGGTCTCGTACCACTTGAATCAATGTGAGTTATTCTCTATGCCAACCATCAGGAAGTTGTAGAGGATCGGCTGCCCATTTTTGTTGAACAAGACGGATGAGTTCAAGTCGCATTGCGTCGAGTCCAACATTTTCGATGGCCGACATTGTTGCAGTTTTTTCATCATCGAAAAGAAGAGGAAGTTCCGGAGTGCCTTTTGACCCATCGTTCCTCCATTCTTCTTCCGCATCTTTGACATGCTGCCATTCAGAAGGGCGTGGATTCAATAAATCTGCTTTGGATGTCACCACGATTGTTGGTGTATCGCCTAAGAGTTCTTTCACGTCCTCGAGCAAATGCAATTGTTCCTTTAAACCAGTGCCACAATGCTCACTTTTATCGATGATGAACAAAACCAACGAGCCAATATTTTCCAATGCCGCAATGGCTTGCATCTCAATATCGTTACGTTGAATCATTGGACGGTCAAGCAGGCCCGGTGTATCGACCATTTGATATGGTAGTCTTCGATGGGTGAAATGCCCTACGTGAATTTGTTTCGTTGTGAATGGATAATGATTCACTTCCATGGTTCCTGTCGAAAGTGCGGAAATAAATGCAGATTTACCAACATTGGGGGCTCCACAAACGACGATAACCGGCAAACTCTGATCGACAGTTGGTAATTTTTTGAGTGTCTCCCTGGCCTCATTCAACCAGAGTAATGATTTACTCACTTGGCCCACGAGAGACGAGATTCGACCGTAAGCTTCCTTCCTCGCCTCATGCATGAGTTCCGTTCTTGCTGTTCGAGTTATTTTCTTTGCATTTTGTGAACTCACCTTCATGATTTGATTTGCAGCCCATTGAAGATTTGAGAGGTGGTGCCGATATTCATCACATCCGACACAGGCATCGATGAGTGCAAAGTCAAACTGAGGTGTTTGGTCGAGGGATGGCCAAGAATTGACTGTATCCAATAACTGAGTAGAAATAACATCCGCTGACGTTTGCACCATACGAGTTAATTGCTTTCTGACTCGGAAGATCCTATCCTGATCTTCGACCCTATCCGCAGCTTTTTTGGCACGAGAGAATCCTTTGTCAAGGATTTCATCCTCAAGCAAAACGGTTGGCAGCGATTTCCATGATACCTTCATCCGTCTGCCTCATTCGCTTCGAAATCCTCCGTGTTCATGAACTGATGGGGTCATTTTTCCTTGAATGAGGTGCAATAGAGAGGTTGAAAAACGGTCGCAAAGTGTAAGAAACATGGCCAAGAAAAAGTTCGACTTTCAATTACCTAACTGGGCTGTCCCGATTTGGGAAAGCATGGGTTCACCAAATCTCTCAGATGTTCAAGCGACATTACATGGTGATTTGTTGGAACGAAGGCATGGATTGAGGAAAGATGACATTGTGGAAATTCTTCTTGATGCACGAGCATTCACTGACGGTGCTGACCTCATGTTGCGAGGAGTACTCGTCTCGACTGGAAAAGGGAGTCTGGAAGTGTTGTGTGAGGACGGGACGCGTCAATTCATTTCTCGAGACGTGATCGTAAAAATCACACTCATTGCCCACACCCGACCCGCATACATCGACGACAAAGAATTACTTTCTTTCGAACGGGAAGACATGAAGCGTCGGTCTAAACTTCATGAGAAAGTCGAAAAAGAGAGCACGGGCGATACGGATTCGCATCTATGGGGATGAGCCATTGGATGTTCCCTCGCCGTGGCGAGTTATAGATGAAAAATTAATTTGTAATTTTGAATTTCCCAATTTCGACACCGCAAAAAAATTTGTTGACGAAGTGTCCATTCTTGCCGAGATTCAAAATCATCATCCAGACATCAAATTCGGTTGGGGGTATGTGTCGCTTGAGCTGTTTTCACACGATGAAAAGAAGATAACATCACGTGATATCTCCTTAGCTCAACGAATTTCGGAAATCGAAAGGAGAGTTTGAGATGGATGCAAAAAATCGAGAGACGCCTGGCTACACTCGCCATCTTTTCATTTGTGGTCATGAGCGGCAAGAAGGATCTGCTCGTCCACATTGCCAAGGTCGTGGAAGTATGGAACTTCTTTCTCAATTGAAGATGCTAACTAGGGAAGCTGGCTTGAAGAATATTCGAGTTCAAAAATCAGGTTGTTTGGATTATTGTGAACAGGGAATTAGTTGTGTTGTATACCCTGAAGGCACATGGTATTCTCTAAAGGATGATGCGCATTTAAGCGACCTTGTTGAGCATCTACGAAGCGGTACGATTGCTGACAAATTAATCATGCAAATCGACGATTAGAACGAATATCAAAGTTTTACTGGCCGTGTTGCACCACATGCTTGACATTTGAGCAACGTTGTACGGTCTTCTTTGATGAAGTGAGTATCGGGTGCTGAACATTGATTGCACTTGATGTACGTGTTGACATAATTGACAATTGCTGATTTGATTCTTTTTGGAGGAATCCGTCCTTTGAACCTGGCTCTTGGCCCATCACGAGATCCGGAGGTACCCAAGTCATTGAGAAGATATTGGTAGACGTGATTATCGTCCCTTTCCATCATGGATACAACTTCATTGAAATTTCGAAAAATCGTGTTTGCACCTTCAATGAGAATTTGAGGTGCAGGTAACTGCCAACGGGAACGATTTGAGATTTCTTCAGGAATATTCTCTCTCGCTTTATCGAGCAACGCCTCATAATCGAAATCGCCCATGTGGCCTCGTCAAAGTTCCAGTTCTTCAAATGTTGCAATGTCGAATTGTGGGAAGAGTTGAAGTATCAACTTCTCACCCCGAGCAATGAGTAAGATGGTGCTAAGTATTGAAGAACTCAAAGCCATGGCGTTAAATTTGAGAAAAGAAGGGTTGAACCCTCAGCAAATTGCTGATGAAATGTCACTTTCTCAAGACACAATAGCATGGCTTCTCACCGACGCGAACGAGGTCGACCGCCCATCTGACGTGCGTATTGGCTGGAGGACCATTGGGGTTCGGCCAGAGCGAATCTCTGCGATAGGAGATATCATGGCTGATGTGGTTATCGAAGAACTGGGTGAAGCTGCGGATACAATCGTTGGTATATCGATTAATGGTATCACATTTGCATATGAGGTTGCAAGGAGTCTAGGCGTCGAGATGACAGTCTATAGAACAACGGATGAAGGTACTGGGCATGGTTCTCTATCAAATAAATACGGTCAAGTATCAGGTAAATCGGTCGTAATTATCGATGACGTGCTCTCTTCTGGCGTGACCATGTCAAAAACGATTGAATCAATTCGCGAAAAAGGTGGAGAGGTCTTACTGGCTGTCGTACTCGTGAATAAAACCACGAGAAATGAAATTGATGATGTTCCTCTACGTGGAATTATTCGTGCCGTTTCTGTCTAGGTGGTTCTTATGCACTGGGCTGATGTTGCAGCATCAAGATTAGCCGAGCGAGGCAACAAGCACATCATAGCAGCCGGTATTACTCCGAGTGGAGAATTTCATATCGGCCATATTCGTGAGATTCTTACTGGAGAGATCATATCAAGAGCATGTCATCATTTAGGGCTTGAAGTCGATTTTATTTTCATCGTGGATTCAGCAGACCCGCTTCGCAAAGTCTACCCATTTTTACACGAAGATTATTCAAATTACATCGGACACCAAATTGGGAACATCCCTCCACCAGACCACAATGGCCGTCCAGACCACGAAGCATTTTCAAACGGATTGACATATGCCCAATTTTTCCTTCAGCCATTCCTCGAGGCACTTGCAGAGATAGGTGTTCGGCCAAGAATTGTGGATAATCTTGAAATGTACCGTATGGGAAAATTTGAGCCATTCGCAAAAATGGCTTGCGAGAATATTGACGTTGTACGAGAAATTATCGAGAGGGTGTCAGGTCGAGAACTTCCTGATGACTGGTTCCCTTGGACTCCACTCGATACGAACGGAAAACTTGGTGATGTGAGCATTACAGATTATCAGCACCCAATTGTCACTTTTGTCCAAAACGATGGAGTTGTTGGCACATCAGATATTTCTAAAGGAGAAGGAAAATTACCATGGAGAATTGATTGGCCTGCACGATGGTCATTCAACGAAATAACGATGGAGCCATTTGGTAAAGATCACGGGACCTCTGGCGGATCATACGATACAGGGAAGGAATTATCAGCATTTTTTGGGTACCAAGCCCCTGAACCTTTGACATATGAATGGATTAGCCTCAAAGGACAGGGTGCAATGTCTTCATCGGTTGGTAACACAATTGGCCCCATGGAAGCCCTTCGCCTCGTTCCTCCGGAAATATTGCGTCTACTCGTCACAAAAACCAAACCAAACAAGGCAATTGAATTTGATACAGGCATGGGGCTTGTCACCATCGCGGATGAATATGAACGTCTTGCATCGCGAGATTTTGAGCAAGAACTTGCCCAGGATAATTTGAGCCGTCGACAAAAAGTTCAGGTAGAAGATGCCCAAGCCGCACTGCGTTATTCAGTTGTTGCTCACGGCGAGGAGGCTGTCTCTGAATCAGTTTCATTTCGTCATCTCGCTATGTTAGCTCAAATCCGTACAGTAGACGATGATGTCTTTGCTTTACTTCAGGAATCCGGTATGATCGAAAACGTCTCAGATTCACTCAAGGAGAGACTTCACCGGATGAGATACTGGACATCTTCACAACATTTCCCAGAAGAAATGAAAATACAATTACAGTCGACTCTTAGTCATGACTTTATTGCATCAAGAACGGATGAGGACAAACGAATTTATTCAGAAATGAAAGTATTATTCCAGGATGTCCTTTGGAGGTCTGATGAACTTCAATCGATTTTTGGTCAAGTTTCAAATGCTTCGGGATTGCCGATTAGGAACGTGTATAAGGCGTCATACTCGCTTTTTTTAGGCTCTGAAAAAGGCCCAAGGCTTGCACCAATTTTAGAAGCTTGGAATAGAGAGAGCGTTCTTGCCCTTCTTGAACAAGCCCTCAGATGAACTTGATGTAGAGATTCTATCATTGGTTACGCCCCGAATGAATTTTTTTTCGGAAATGATTGAAAAACCGTTGAGGTTATTGAGACTCATGGCGGGGGTCTATTGTCCAACCTGTGAGTCAAAAGTAGAGGTAATTGCAACCTATTGTCTCACATGCGGTCATGATTTGAACCGCCAGGGCCCCATCACTTCGACAGGTCATGATCTCAATCAACTCAAAGAAGCCATTCGAATGAGGGACGATTTGTCAATGGCTGAAAAATTTGATATGATTGGCCAGATTGAAAACGGAGCAAATCCGATTGAGTTAGGAATTGCAGCAGCAGCTGATGATGACGGTGGAGCTGGCCTGGATGAGGCTTTTGCAGTTGCAGAACAAATGGAAGTGCCAAGTTCTCTATCATCAATAAATTGGGGTTCATCGGAAACGCCAAGGGAAATTATTCTCTCAGCCTTCGAAAATGATTCATTTAGCAACACTGTAACATCAGGAAAATTTGACTCGCATCAAGATTTGATCAACGAGTCGATGGATATAGGGTTGAAGACATTACACAAATTACTCGAAGTTTCTCAACTGAAAGCCCTTGATAAAATGAAAGATTCGATGACAGACATCCCAATCATGAAACCACCGAAAAAGAGTTTCTGCCCTAAATGTGGTTCAGACATCATCGAAAATACGATGTTTCAATGGAAAAAATGGCAAGGCCTCAACAATGATTTACTTGCAATTCAACTTGAAGCTAGTATGTCTGCTGCTCTTATGCATGCAGCATCATCATACATTGATGAGATTCGAACACTAAAAGACACGATTGAACAGCTTGAATCAAATGCATCATCTGCTAAGCAAAGTACATCGGAAAAACCTACATCGGAAAAACCTACATCTGAAACCAAACCAAAGCAAGAAGAAAAGAAAACCGATGATGAGGAGCCGAAGAAATTAGAGAAGGTAGAGGAGAAGAAAGAGCCTAAACCAGAAAAGAAGCCGGAACCGAAGAAAAAATCAGGTGGAATGTTTGGTGCAAAGAAACCCAAAAGAACCTACGAGGGCGAACCAGGGGGAAAGGCAGAATGGTTCCTCAAAGAAGCATTGGATACAGTGTATGACCCACATGGTACTGGAAAAGTATTGAAACCAAACACAATTCTCGCACGGTCTTCAGATGGAAATGTTCGTGTCAAGGACGTTATTCTCACGTATGCAGAGAAAGGTGAAGGCGAAATTCCAGAACTTGCTCACACAAGCCCAGTGACAAAATACCTCATTGAAGCATTCGATAAATGCTGATCAGTAATGAACTGTGAGTTGCCTCGGCTCCAAAGTATCATGTTGATGAGCCCGCATTGCAGCGACCTCCATGTCTGCACCACGGATTGTAGTGACAAACGGTATATTCAATTCAACCGCCAATCGTCTCATCATATTTCCATCTCGAACGGCACCTCCGGAAATCGTTGGAACATTGATGATAAAGGACACCTTTCCTTGTCTCATAAGGTCCAATGCGTCTGGGTGTTTTCCTTCTGCAATTCGATACACTGTTGTAACTTGAATTCCTCCGTCACGTAATGCGTCGGCAGTTCCGGGTGTGGCGTAGAGCGTGAATCCTAATTGTTGTAATTCTTCAGCGATAGGAATGAGTCCTTTTTTATCTTCATCGCGAACAGTAAGGTAGACTCCACCCTTCGTGGCAACAGGAACTTCTGTTGCCAATCGTGCTTTGAGGTAGGCAAAATCCGCTCGCTTATCGGAACCATACACTTCGCCAGTTGATTTCATTTCAGGACCGGGAGCAGGATCAAGACCTCTCAATTTGATGAACGGGAACACTGGGGCCTTGACACAGACTTGGCCACTGGTTCTCCTTGGAATTGTTTGAGAGGATAGTGGATGTCCGATGGTGACCATTGCAGCAATTCGGGCGAGTGGTAAACCAGAGGCTTTTGCTACGAAGGGCACCGTTCTTGAGGAACGGGGATTGACTTCAAGAACATACAATGTTTCATTCTGTATAGCGAATTGTATGTTGAAGCAACCCTTAATTTTGAGGCCAAGGCCAATGATTTTTGTTTGTTCTTCAACTTTTTTCAAGAGTTCTTCCGATATGTTTTGAGCAGGGATAAAACAAGTCGAGTCACCTGAATGAATACCTGCTTCCTCTAGATGTTCCATAATCGCTCCAACAAGAACTTCGTTCCCATCCGCAGCAGCGTCAACATCAAGTTCGGTTGCGTGGCCCAAATATTCGTCTATCAAAAGTGGTTTGTCAGGAGCGATATACGCTTCTTTGAGGTAGTTTTCAAGTTGCATCTCCGTGGCAAGAATTTCCATTCCTCTACCCCCAAGGACGTATGAGGGTCGGATAAGTACTGGAAATCCAATTTCTTTCACGGCTGCACGAATATCATCTGAAGATGAACCAGTAGCCCCTTTCGGCATTTTCAAACCGGCTCTGGATGCAAATGCCTCAAATCGTTCCCTATCACTTGCTTCATCGATGGCGTCGCACGATGTTCCAATGATCTCCAAATTCAAACCTTGTGTCCGCAGGTCAGGGAGACGGCGTTCGAGCGGTTCGGCGAGGTTAATTGCGGTCTGCCCTCCAAACTGAAGCAAAATACCATGAGCCATTTCTCTGAGCAAGATTTCGCTTACAAACTCAAGGGTTAATGGGTCGAAATACAGTCTGTCTGATGTGTCAAAATCAGTGGATACCGTTTCTGGATTGTTGTTGATGAGAATTGCATCTTTTCCACTTTCTCGAATGGCTTTTACTGCATGGACACACCCATAATCGAATTCGATGCCTTGCCCAATTCGTATTGGACCGCTACCAATAGTAACGATTCTTTCTTTCGTCCTCGATTCAATGTTCGGTAAGAGGTCAATGCCAAATTGGGTATGAGTTTCATATGTGGAGTAATAATACGGAGTTTTTGCAGCAAATTCAGCAGCACAAGAGTCGACCATTCTGTATCGCGGATGAATGCCTAATTCATGCCTTCGTAGCATAACTGCACGTTCGTCCATGCCTTTTGGCATTGATTTGTATCCTTCAGGGGGAAAGCCAGACAATCCATCAGCAATATGTGCGTCGGTGAATCCGTGAGATTTCCACCGTATCATCGATTCTATAGATATTTCAGCAGGTGATATGCGGGCGTCAATAATTTCTTTTTCCATCATTGCAATCTTTTGGAATCGATGTAAAAACCATCGAGTGATGCTGGTGATATCATAGACTTGCTCGATGGACCATCCCCTTCGAAACGCTTCGATTAACGCACCCATTCGTCTGTCAGTCGCAACTCTGCACCATTCTTCGAGTGTTTCATCCGGTAGTTGTTCAAGTGCCCGTTCACTCATGCCTTCACCTTCAGATTCATCGGCTCTTGTGAGTGGCCTAGGGTGTGGGCAACCTTGTTCAAGCGATGCCCATGCTTTCAGAAACGCTTCTTCGAAATTACGTCCAATGGCCATGACCTCTCCGGTTGACTTCATTGAAGTTCCAAGAGTTCTGTCTGCTGTACGAAACTTGTCAAATGGCCATCTTGGAATTTTGACGACACAATAATCGAGTGTTGGTTCGAACGCTGCAGTCGTGCCTTCACCAGTGATAGGATTTGGTAATTCATCAAGGGTATAACCAACGGCAATTTTTGCTGCCATTCTAGCAATTGGATATCCTGTGGCCTTTGAGGCAAGAGCAGAGGACCTTGACACTCTTGGGTTTACTTCAATCACGCGAATCTCTCCTGTGGATTGATTAAATGCGAACTGTACGTTGCATCCACCTTTGATGTTGAGCGCCCGTATCAAGGCAAGGGCCTGGTCACGAAGGATTTGGTGATCTGCATCACTGAAGGATTGTAATGGTGCAACAACTGTTGATTCTCCTGTGTGAACTCCCATTGGGTCGATGTTTTCCATGGTACAAACGATGATTGCATTGTCAGCAGCGTCTCTCATCACTTCGTATTCGAGTTCTTGCCAACCCAAAATTGATTCTTCGATGAGGACTTGAGAAATACGGGAATTTCGAAGGCCAAGTTGGGAGATTTCAACCAGTTCACCCATGTCCCATGCCGTTCCTCCTCCTAATCCACCTAATGTAAATGCGGGACGAACGAGAATTGGCCAAGAGCCAATAGTATTCGCAGCTTGAATGACTTCTTCGATGGAGTTACATGCTATTGCTTGACTGATTGGCAATTCTATGGAATCACACACTTGATTGAACAATTCCCTATCTTCTGCTTTATCGATAGCATCTAAATCTGAACCGATGAGTTCGACGCCAAGCCTTTCTAAAGTTCCATCATGGGCTAATTCACTAGCGATGTTTAATGCTGTTTGACCGCCCATTCCAGCCAGAAGTGCACATGGCTTCTCAATCTCAAGAATTCTTCTGACAGTCGAAGGTAATAGGGGTTCGATGTAGACCACATCAGCCATTTCAGGGTCATTTTGAATCGTTGCTGGATTGGAATTGACAAGAATGACTCGATAACCATCCTCTCTCAAAGCACGAACAGCCTGTGAACCAGAGAAATCAAATTCAGCGGCTTGGCCGATTTTTATCGGTCCGCTTCCAAGGACGCAAATCGTGGTTAAGTCATCGCGTCGAGGCATTACTTCATCCTCCCATAATGTGAATCAACAACATGTCTGAACCGCTTGAAAAGTGGTGATGCATCATGAGGTCCAGGGCAGGCTTCAGGATGAAACTGAACTGTAAAACATGGCTTACCGATGACATCAAGTCCTTCGACTGTACCATCATTTGCATTGATATATCGAACCTTGACTTCCGAGCCATGCAAATTTTCAACCTTCGGTGATGTTGCTCCAGAGGGGTGTGCAGCCAGCATCCCATCGTTCGGATGGGCGACAGCAAAACCGTGGTTTTGGCTTGTAATAGCCACTGTGCCATCGGCTAAATCAACCACAGGTTGATTTGCACCTCGATGACCATATCGCATTTTGTAGGTTTGTAGTCCGGAAGCAAGTCCCATTAGTTGGTGGCCAAGACAAATGCCCATAACCGGTATGTTGTCTTGTACCGCTCTTGCAAGCGTTTTTCTTGCTTCTGTCGCTTTTCCTGCATGTGCAGGGTCACCCGGACCATTTGAACAGAAGAGTGCCTCGATGTTGTATGTGGTTTGAAGTTCGTCGTAATCGATATCTGGGGGGCACCAAACAACATCAAAATATGCACACAGATGACGAAGAATGTTGTACTTAATGCCGCAATCAAGAACACCCAATCGTGGCCGTTCATCGTACACTTCATTGACATAACTATGGCCTAAATGAATTGGTTCGCTAATTGAAACTTCATCCACAAGATCCTCTAGGTCAGGTGAAGTTAATTGTCCTAAACGTTGCATCATTTGCTTTTCATCTTCAAGGGGACCAAAAATGCATAACACTGTTCCAAGCTCTCGAACATGACGAGTGATTGAACGAGTATCAACCCCTTCAATACCCGGAACACCATGATGCCTTAGGAATTCATCGACATTTGCTATGCTATCTCTGTGGTCTGGTATAGCCGTTGCATGTCGAACAATGACGCCTCTTGGCCAAATTTTAGATGATTCCGATTTGCCCTCGTGGATGCCATAATTTCCGATGAGTGGATATGTAAATGTTAGAATTTGACCGGCGAAAGAGGGGTCTGTGAGTGATTCCTGGTATCCCATCATACCGGTTGTAAAAACAAGTTCACCTTCTGCCCATCCAGTTGCACCAAAGAGGTCGCCTTCATACCGTTGCCCATCTGCTGTTAAAAGGACGCCTTTACCGGTAGCAGACGGAGATAAACTCTCAAGATTTAACCCATCAGTTGCGTCTGGAAGTGGTAAATTCTCTAGTCGGTCTGAAACAAAGTGAGTCGCTTCAATGCTTGAATCAGCATCAAGGACCTCTGACATCAACTTCTTTCAGAAACGGTAGGTCATAATTATTGGGTGTGGGAAAATTGTTTTTTCTGACCTGTGTTCTTCCATGAAAAAAAGTATTTCAAGTCTTCTGATGCCTAAGTAAGTTAAAAATTACTCTTCTTCAAATTCATTCTTCATGTGAACGATTTTACCATCGGCGGAGGGCTCAATAACCATCTTTGAATTTTCAAATGTTGGTTGAAAATTCCGATTAGAATTCAACTCTTCCAAAAACAAAGCTAATGCAGCCACCTCAGAATGAGGTTGGGTTCCAATGGAGACATTAAAATTCGATATTTTGAACACCTCTCCAGGTACTTTTGCACCACCGACCACTATTGCTAATGGCCTATCGTGTTCGATGTTTGGGATGACTTCTTTGTAATGCTCTCCATACATCGTTAAATGAACCACTACACCATTATTTTCACTCCCTTGAAAGTTCTTCAACCATCGATTCAATCCCTTTTGATGATGACATTCCATGACTCCCCCGAACCGTTGGTTCACTTGTTCAATTGAGGAAAACAATTTGTTATCTTCATCGCCAAAAACATGGAAGTGCTTTGCACCCCATGCACGTGATACCAATCCCAAGTGGGTTGTGATTCGGGGATCACGTCCTAATCTGTACCCAATTCGAACAACATGAACGGATTGTTCACTCACATGATCACCAATGGTTCAGGCCTTAGAATCCGAACTGAATTCAGTTGTTGCTAGGCTATTCATTTCATAGCCCCATTTCTCGCAGAATTTTTTCACCCATCCCAATTTTACTGAGAGCCCAAACAATACAGAACCGATACGTGCACCTGACCAGAGGATTCCTAATCGTACGCTACGCCACAATCCTACACTGGCATCATATTTGCCAAAGATAACAGATGCAGCCAACGGTTCTGCGATGTAGAGCATGCAAAGAATCAACATGCCGCCTGATACGGGAGATAGCATGAATGAACCTCCAACTCGACTTGCATCGGCTAATATAGTAGAGAGTGTGCATAGAATCAAGACGACCAACGCCACTTGTGAGAAGTTGAATCCAAAGAAGACTGATGTGCCAACACTCATGTTGTCATCTGAACCGTACACAAGAAGCCACCAGAAGACAAACGTTCCCGTTAGGGCCATGCCTCCCCAAGTGCCATATTTTGATGCGAGTTCGAACAATTGACTTTGATCTTTAGGCTCGAATTGCTTCAAAATACGAATGGCGAGGTCAAAATCCTCATCGGTGTGGCCTTCAACGGCATTTGTTTCTGGATTGATTGCCATGCCGGGAGGTTCGAGAAAATTCTCAGCATCCGACATGACGCAACCTTCGCAATCACAATTTATGAAACCTGCCTTTGATGTCCCCGATTTATGTCGAATATGGAAGGCAAGAGAAATCGCCAACTTGGTTATGCTTCTGCACTAAAGAAACAAGAAGGCGTACCTGTACTCATGGGCGTGTTAAATGCCACACCCGATTCATTCTACGAAGAAAGTCGAGTGGAACACATCGATATGGCCATTCATAAAGGCCTTCAAATGTGGGGTGAAGGTGCAACATGGATCGATGTTGGGGGTGAATCAACTCGACCTGGAGCAGATGAGGTCACGGTACTTGAGGAAATTGAACGCGTCATTCCAATTATAGAAGGGCTAAGACGACATCGTCCAAATGGCCTCATCTCTATCGATACACGGCATGTTGAAACCGCAAGAGCAGCACTTGAAGCAGGAGCGGATATGGTCAACGATGTCACAGGACTTCGCAATCCAGAAATGGTCGACCTTGTTGTCGATCACCAATGTCCTGTTTGCATTATGCATATGCTTGGTGAACCAAAAACGATGCAATCAATTGTAGAGTACAGCGATGTCGTCAAAGAGGTCTCGTTTGAGATTGGACAACGCGTTGAAGAACTTCTTCTCCGAGGGTTTCCAATTGAGAATATTGTTGTTGACCCTGGTATCGGATTTGGTAAATTGACAGAACACAACGTTGAGTTGCTGCAAGCAGGCCAGTCATTCTCGCCCCAACCAGAGATTTCACTGTTGTGGGGTGTGTCTAGAAAGTCGATTATTGGTGCTCTCACAGGTCAAGAATCTCCTCAACATCGCCTTGCAGGCACCTTGGGTGTTGCTGCATTTGCTATGTCAAAGGGCATCGATATTTTACGTGTTCATGATGTGAAGGAGCATGCTGACTTGTTTTCTGTCCTTTCAACACTGCAGGGTCACAGCCGCCATCCGCCAAGATAGCCAGCGGTTGCAACCCAAGCACCCACCATCGATCCTAGATTGGTCAATGCAGTAACAAGCAACACTTTCCCAGCAGGATTTTTCCAAAATTGAGAAATTTCCTCCAACTTCAGAAATTCTTGCAAATCTTTCGTGGTTGGCTCATTGACTTTGAGTTGAACATAACCGGCAAACCATCCAGCTGCCAGTGCCGGGTTCAATGACGTGATCGGCGATGCTAGAGCAGCCGTAAGGACGGCAAAAGGATGGCCTCTTGCCAAGATACAAGCAATTGCTGCAAAGACTGCATTCGAAATTGTCCAAATAGTGAACAGTTCCAACCAATTGATGTCTTGATTCGACCAAATGCCCCATCCAATGAAAATGAGAAATGCTAGAGGTATCATCCAAGGCAAAAGCTTTCCAAAAATACCACGCTTCGGTGGCAAAGATATTGATTCCATGCGTGCTTCATCAATTGTTTTCGATTCAATTTGCTGACCAATGCCATCCATATGACCTGCACCAACAACTGCGAGTATTTTCTTATCTGATGGCAATCGCATGATTTTTCCAGCAAGGTACTGATCCCGCTCATCGATGAGCACCTCGCCGGCACCTGGTGAAAATGATTTGAGTTCTTCCATCAAAGACGAAAGAAGGTCAGTGTTTTGTAGCAATTCATCAATGTCAATTTCTTCCTCTTCATCATCTTCTTCGAATAACATGCCCATAAGTAGTCGTACTTTTTGAAAAAAAGTCATTCGTTTCCAAGCCCTTCGCAATGTGACTTGAATATCTCTATCGATGAGAGCAATTTCCTTTCCAGCATTTTTTCCCTCTTCCACCGCAGCCAACAACTCTGCACCCGGCTGCAGATTTTCATCTAAACCCAAGCGCCGTTGTTCAGCACTCAACATCGATTGTAACAAGACAAGGGGTGCTTTTCCATCTTTGATGACCTTCAATAAACCCTCTTTGTCAAACCTTCTTTCCTGTAATAGGGCGTCGTGTCTTGCCTGACAAAGTTCGACTGCTACTATATCTGGCTCAAATTCTTCAATATGTTGCCGGACCTCATCCACTGATTTTTGCGATACATGAGCAGTACCAAGGACTCGAATCCTTGGCCCCAAATCTACAAATGGCATGTGCGTTCAAACTGAATTCAAAATTGAATTTGTACGTTTTCCCGAACGTGTGCTGCAACTTCCCATAATTCTTTGCGCTCGCAACCTTTCATGTTCGCAACGATGTTCGTTGGAATCATTCGTATTGCTTTGTTGAAACTTGTTGAAGATGCATTGTAAAACTCTCTTCGATCAGCGAGTTGGTTTTCTATTGAAACGAGTTCACCTTGGAGTTGCAAGAAGTTTTGATTTGCCTTAAGGTCAGGATACTGTTCCGACAACATGTTAATTCGTGGCAGCATACCAGAAAGAACACCTTCAGCTGCAGCGACGCCTCGCACATCGCCTTGTTGAAGTGCACCAGCTGCTGCTTGACGTGCCTTAGCAAACTCCTCGAAGATGGATGCTTCGTGTTCTGCATAACCCTTGACAGTGTTCACCAAATTTGGAATCATGTCATATCGTTGATTGAGGATGACATCAATGTCTGCCCATGATTTAATTGCATTTTCCTCAAGATTTGTTAATCGATTCCATACGGAAATAAACCAACCTAAAAACATCAAGACGATGATTCCTGCTACAATTCCAATGATGACATTTGTATCCATGATGCTCGGTACATGAATTTCCTTATTGATACTTTCCTTAATCGATTCTTCATTCTCTTTCATATCGTAGGTGTAACAAAATGTCAAATCAGTTGAAACAAAGAGTTATACCTTTCAAATCGGGTTTTCATACATGAATGTTGGAGGAAGAGACAGAGTCATACGATTCATGGGCGGCTCTTCTTTACTCGCTATTGATTATTTAGCGAACTCAACTTGGGAACTCATTCTCTTGGGTATCGGGGCTTGGGGCCTTATTACATCTGTCTTGGGTTATTGTCCGTTTTACACAATGATGGGGCGCAACACCTGTCCACACACGTTTCAACAAGTTACAGCGACTCAAGAATGATAGCGATGCCTTGTCCACCGCCAATGCATGCAGTTGCTATACCATAACGGTTGTTTGAACGCTTTAATTCATGAGCGAGAGTTAAGACGAGACGTGTACCAGTCGCAGCGAGTGGATGTCCTAGGCCAACAGCTCCACCGTTTACATTGACTTTTTCAACATCGAGGCCCAAATCACGAATACATGCGACGGCTTGTCCTGCAAATGCTTCGTTGATCTCCCAACGGTCAATATCTTCAACATTCATTCCCGCTCTTTCAAGTGCTTTGAGTGAAGCAGGTACTGGGCCATATGCCATGATTGCAGGTTCAAGTCCAACGATGCCCCAATTGATGATTCGAGCAAGAGGCTGGTCCCCATCCTCCTTTGCTCTCGATTCAGATTTGATAACCACTGCAGCAGCACCATCAACGACACCTGATGCGTTTCCGGCCGTCACAAACGAATCCTTTCCAAAAGCAGTGGGTAGTCCACCCAAACTTTCCTTTGTCGTGCCACGTACGACATGGTCTTCATCCTTGTGTGTGATGATGGTATCGCCGCGCCTTGAAGAAATTGTGACAGGAACAATTTCCTGCTCAAAGACATCGTTATCGATCGAGTCTGCAGTTCGTTGATGTGATAAAGCGGCAAATTCGTCGATGCTTTCTCGGTCAACATTTTTTCTTTTGCACAATTCATCTGAAGTTTGTGCCATGAAAAGTCCACACGTCATATCTTGGAGGTTGGTCATCATATAATCTTCAACAGGGGGTGAACGCCCTAATTTCCATCCTTGGCGTGCTCCTCGAAGTACATGTGGGGCTTGAGATAGATTTTCCATACCTCCAGAAACGACAGTTTTTGCCTCTCCGAGTTGAATCATTTGTGCACCTGAAATAATGGATTGAATACCTGAGCCGCAAATGCGAGAGAGTGTTAGCATAGGTACTTCCTGTGGAATTCCAGCTTGTAGTCCAGCATGACGTGCTCCGTAGATTGATTGTGAACAGGTTTGCAGAGCGTACCCCATAACCACATGGTCGACAGACTCGGGTGTTGTGTTCGTTCTTTCAAGTGCACCTTGAATTGCAATTGCTCCGAGTTGTTGAGCAGAAACACTTGCTAATGCACCACCTGATTTTCCAGCACCAGTTTTTCCTCCAGCCCATTCACAAAAAGGGGTACGGGCTCCACCTACAATGACAACATCTTCGACCATAAATCGTCCACAAGAGTGCAATTCATAATCTCAACGATTGAATTTTTTGTTTGGTTTATGACCTACCCGGCAAACTATCAGGTTTGGATTGCCATATGACCCAAGTTCCAGTTGCGGTGGCGACTAATCTTGAATCAACATGGATTTCTCCTGCGAGATGTGCTACGTTCTTTCCCCTTCGAATGACTCTACCCTTTGCAATGGCGCGATCTCCATTGTTGAGCGGAGAAATGAAATTGGTCACAAGTTGAGTCGTTGCACACCACTCTTCTTTTGGAAGTTGAGACACCAAACTTCCTCCCAAAGCTGAATCGAGCATTGTCATGATGAGTCCTCCGTGAGCGACGCCTCCTTTATTGAGGTGTGTCGAATTCACTTCCACTTCAAATTGGACATGTCCAGGCTTCCAATCTACGAGGCGAATCCCCATCATTTGTGCCATACCTGACAATTCTGGTGGTTCCGAGAATGGTGAATTAGTCATTTTTGAGCACTCCTATTACTTTGATGAGAATGCGTTTGTTTCGCTGTCCATCAAATTCAGCATAATGTATTTGTTCCCAAGTTCCTAAATGGAGGCGGCCGTTTTGAACTGGCATCGTGACTTGTTGTCCTAGAAGTTGGCGTTTGAGGTGTGCATCACCATTATCTTCGCCAGTACGATGATGTTGATATTCCTCGCCATCTCTACCATGAATGCCGTGGAATGGAGCTATTTTCTCGAGCCATTGCATGATATCATGATGAAGGCCATATTCTAAATCATTGACATAACAAGATGCGGTGATATGCATTGGATTGACGAGGACGAGCCCATCATCAATGCCGCTCTCCCGGACGACCCGCTCGACATCTTGTGTGATACATTGTATTTGATATCGTTCAGGTGTTCGTATTGTTAATTCTTCAACATAAGTTGCAAAGGTTCCAGTCGTTCGGTGCCCCATATGACAAAATGTGAGCAATCAATCTATGAAGAATGCGTCACGATTTAAACAACGATGTATCATCTAAACCACCATTGACCATCATGAGTGGAATGGCGACCAAAAGGCCACAAAAACCGTAACAAACCACCAATAAAACCGTTGATAATGTTGTGATAATTCCGCTTGAACTTACTGCCGCTAAGTTGTCACATTCTTCTTGGGTTAATTGCCCCTCTTCACATTGCTCATCAATGATTTCGTCTGTGAATTGTGCTTCAACAACCCCGAATATAGCCATACACACAATCGAAAGAAGTGCTATTTGTACCCCGCGTTTTTTGTATTTTGTCATTTCAAATCCTCCATAGATGAGGGCAATCGAAACAGGAACGGCTAAGATACCAGTTAATCTCATTGCAGTTTGACTTGGCAAACCGCTTGACAGTACGAATGCTGATGCAATAAGATTGATCATTCCTACAATGAAGACGCAGACACCGATAATCGAGGCTAAGTTTGATTTTCCATGAACAGGAATTGCTCCAGGTCCAAATGGAGAGAAGGAGGTTTGACTAAGGCCTGTATCGCCGATTAAAATTGTATTCGGAGGATTTGAATCAGTACCGTTTTCAATCATTGTGAATGTTGAAAGTTCGTCGTCCTTGGGAGCTCCTTCCATAGACGGTCGAATTCATGATAGGATTTCAACATTGGTTCAAAAGAATGTGTTCTTGAAGAAGTACCGTTTCGTAATGCTAGGGCGGACCATGAATATTCTTGCAGTCTACAAGAAAAATTTTGAATCTGTCCACGATTCGAGTTTGCAACAGATGAAAGATATTCTCTCAACCATTCAACATAGGTTCGATTTTGATGTGCAATACAAGGCTAGAGAACTGGTACGGCGTTCAGATTTCATCGGAAGAGATTTGGTCATTGTGCTCGGCGGTGATGGCACATTGACCTCAATATCTCATAACGTTGATTCAAAGACACCGGTTATGGGTGTAAATTCACATCCACGATCAAGCGACCCCGAAGGAAGTTTTGGATTTTACATGGGCTCTTCTATAGATTTATTTGAGCAAGATATCATCTCGGTCTTTGAGGGCAAGGCAATCGAGAATATTCTACCACGGCTTCAAGCGGTCATTGAAGGCACGTCTGGAAATAAGTTCACGACAGATCCCGCGATGAATGACCTCCTCATCGCAAATACGCACCAATATGCTCCAAGCAAATACCATGTCCGAAGAGGTTCAAAGAATAAGGAACAACATAGCAGCGGCTTACTCTTCTCAACATGGTTTGGTCAAGGTGCATGGTTTCGACATGTCTTGAACAAGGATGAATTTGATGTCATACGTTCTCGCTATGGAGATGGCCAAGAACAATCACATTATTTCGTTGTTGCACGTGATATTCCACATCACGAACGGGAAGAGCATTCGTGGGCATGGCTTGATTGGACAAACCAAGCAACAAATATCACTTCTGATATGCACCGAGGGTATGTTGTCCCGGATGGTTGGGATGAAGTTCATTTTAACCGTGGTGCTACGATCACGGTAAATCTCGATGCGCCCCCGCTTCATTTGTACACATTTAGAGAAACGATGACTCAAGTTCTTGAGCAATCAATGAAATAAAAAAAGGGTGGAAACGGGGAGCCGAAGCTCCCCGTCTCCGGGTTTCTTAGGAGGTGATCCATCTGCAGGTTCCCCTACAGATACCTTGTTACGACTTAACCCTCCTTGTCGAAGGCAGGCTCGAATACGCCAAAAGAGCGCAGCCTCACCCACCCCCAACTAAGATGGTTTGACGGGCGGTGTGTGCAAGGAGCAGGGGCATATTCACCGTGCTATTTTGAAACACGATTACTACGGAATCCAGCTTCATGAGGGCGAGTTACAGCCCTCAATCCGAACTACGAACAGGTTTCGGGTTAGCTCGGCCTCTCGGCCTGGCTTCCCATTGTCCTGTCCTTTGTAGCGCGCGTGTAGCCCAAGACATTCGGAGCATACTGACCTGTCGTTGCCCTCGCCTTCCTCTGGTTTCACACCAGCGGTCTCCCTATAGTGCGCTGTTTCCTGAGAAACAGGTGGCAAATAGAGATGAGGGTCTCGTTCGTTATCTGACTTAACAGAACGCTTTACAGTACGAACTGACGACGGCCATGCACTACCTCTCTGAAAATCCGATAAGCTCATTACGCTGATCTTCATCTAACAGTCGGCCTTGGTGAGTTTTCCGGCGTTGAATCCAATTAAACCGCACGCTCCTCCCGTTGCAGTGCTCCCCCGCCAATTCCTTTAAGTTTCAGCCTTGCGACCGTACTCCCCAGGCAGTGAACTTAACATCTTCAC
>Ga0255760_10000581_pt1 | contig 36333 bp, 31 predicted proteins | sample 071ome_25_FD_179960 | JGI IMG/M metagenome (GOLD analysis project Ga0255760, IMG submission 179960) | Coastal salt marsh microbial communities from the Groves Creek Marsh, Skidaway Island, Georgia - 071410BT metaG (version 2) | ecosystem: Environmental > Aquatic > Marine > Intertidal zone >...
TTGATTCAATTATTTATAAATATGTACCACTGTCAGTTGTAGTGGAATTTTCTTCTTCTGCAATAATTTGAGATTCCCTTACAGCTAAAACAACTTTTCCAGTTGGGGGCCAAATAAATTTCCACGCACCACTTGCTACTGCCCAAAACTGCTTTCCAGTGTCTATATCAATTAATGGCAGGGCTTCTGAAGTTTTTTCGCTACCCGCTGGTACAAGTAATCCAGACTTTGTAATAGTTTCGTCTTTTAAGTGACCTACGCGCCAACCAGGTGAAACTTTAAATCCTTCTGGTGCGAAATTCACTGAATCAATCAAATTCTGCTCTTGTTCCATGACTTTATGATAAACGACTTTAATCTATAATTAGCGGAGGTGGACAGGAATCGAACCTGCCAAAGACTTTTACACCTTTCAACAGTTTTGAAGACTGTGGAGCCCACCAGGCGCTCATTCACCTCCAAGATGTAGACTAATTATATAAAAATAATTTTTTAGAATAGAATTACATTATGAAAAATTTTCAAACTGTTTTTAATAAGTTAAAAAATGAAAGAAATCTTACTAATAAACAGATAGCGTCTTTCACTGGTGCAAAAATAAAAGAAGTCAAGCAATGGGAGTCGGGAGTATCCTTTCCAACTGATTCAAAAACAATTAATGCATTAGAGGGTTTATTAGGTACTGAGATAGTTAATTCTTTAAAGGCTTTTCAAAATGAAAACAATGCCTCTAAAAGCAGCTTAACAACTACTGACGATTCACTATTTAGAGTTGAGCCTTCTTCATTAGAAATAAAAGAAACATCTTTTGATAAATTTAGAGGTACTTTTCAGAGGAAGTCTGTAAAACCAAAAACATATAATGAAGATGAAAGCTACGGTGCAGAATTAACAAACCATACAGTAACTCAAGATCAAAAGGCTGAAAGTAGTTTATTGGTTGAGACAGATGAAAGTCCATATATTTTAGATCAAAATCAATTGAGTTTTTACTTTTCAAGAAATGTAAAAACTGTTTTAGCTATTGGGTTGCTTTTATTAGTTTCAGTTAACTTTGCTTCACTTCTCTGGGATTCTTTAATTCAAGTTATTGAAAATTTGACATGAACCTTTTAAATTCTGTACGTGCAGGATTATTCCTCGCAATTTCTTCAATATTAGCCGGTGCAATTGTTAGAGCTACTGGATCTGGAGATGGCTGTGGATCTACATGGCCAACATGCAAAGGTAAGGTTATTCCTGAGCTTTCTGATATACCTGAACTAATTGAGTTTTCCCATAGAGGGGTTAGTGGAATTTTATTGGTAGTGACATTAATGATTTTTTTAAAAACTAGAGACCTAGAAAAAAATGATTTGAAAAAAGTAATTTCAAATTATTTAACATTTTTTGTTGTTCTAGAAGCTGTAATTGGGGCAGTAATTGTTTTATTTGAGTGGGTTGGTTTAAATAGTTCTCTTCCAAGAATTGTTGCTGTGCCAATTCACCTTGTTAATACTTTTGGACTACTTGCTTGTTTCATTGCTCTTTATAAAGTTGTTAAAGATGACCTACAAAGTATTAAAGGTATTGTTGATAATCAATTTTTAGTAGTTTTGTGCTTATTTTTATTTAGTGGCGCAACAGGATCTATAACTGCTTTAGCAGACGTTCTTTTCCCATCAGAATCTTTTATTCAAGGGTTTATGGAAGATTTTGATGAAACATCTGAATTGCTTACAAGATTGAGAATTCTACACCCGATTGTTGCATCTTTGCTTTCTATTTCGTTGTTTTTTGAATCAAATAGGTTAAAGAAAACATATAAATTAAACACAAAATCATTAAAATTAATGGTTTTGGTCGCTGTGACACTAGGTGTAGTGAATGTCCTGTCTAATATTTGGTTACCTTTAAGCGTTTTACACCTTGCAATAGCTGATTTTTTGTGGATTACATATATATATGTAAGTATCGAAAAAACTAGAAATAATCTTTCTATCAATTCGCTTTAAATTAAGACTACGTATATCATTCATCTTTGTAACTAGATGGTAAAAAATTAGGTCAAAACACTGATGGTAACTAAAACAATTCCTTCAAAACCAAAGGCTGAAGTAAAAGAGGCGGATTTTTCTAATGAAGATATGACCCTTACCCCTGAACAGGAAAAAGCTGCAAGGGAAAAAGCCAAATCTTTGACAAAAAAACTAGCAGATGACAAAGGCAAGTTAACAACAGATCTTGTTAGTCAATATTTGACAGCAATTGGAAATTTTGACTTACTTACTGCTGAGCAGGAAGTTGAATTAGCTCAAAGAATAGAGTCTGGTGAAAAAGCAGCAGTAAAACTTCAAAAAAAACAATTTAAAGACAAAAAAGGCGAGATTCGTCTCAAGAGAGATAGAAAAAAAGGTGCTGAAGCAAAAGATGCATTCTTAACAGCTAACTTAAGATTGGTTGTTGCGAATGCAAGAAGATATGCAAACACATCTGGAATTGACTTTTTAGACTTAATTCAAGAAGGTAATCTTGGTTTAATTAGAGCAGTCGAAAAATTTGACTGGAGAAAAGGATTTAAGTTCTCAACTTATGCTACTTGGTGGATTAGACAAGCAATCACAAGAGCGATTGCTGATAAGTCAAGAACAGTAAGAATACCTGTTCACCTCCACGACACAATGGCTGCAGTAAGAGCTGCGCAAGCACAACTTAAGGCTGAATTGGGTAGAGATCCTAAACCTCAAGAGATTGCTAAAGAAGCTGGTGTAGGAGTTGATAAAGTAGAGCTAGCTTTAAGTGTTGCAGATACAGTTTCACTTGAGCAGCCTGTAGGTGAAGATGGTGCCCAACTAGGTGACTTTATTCAAGACGAAGATGCTAGTGATCCATCTCTAATTGTTCAAGATTTAGATGTTGCAGAAAGCCTTAGAGAAAGCATTAGTAGATTGCCTGAAAGAGAAGGAAGAATTTTAGCTTTAAGATACGGCTTCTATGACGGCGTTCCTAGAACTTTAGAAGAAATTGGTGAAGAATTTGATTTAACTAGAGAGAGAATTAGGCAATTAGAAAAACTTGCTCTTTGCAGGTTACGTCACCCATCTTTTGGTATTCGAGAACAAGACCTCGTTTAAAGACCCTTACTAAACCATCTTTGATTTATTAAGTTGTTAATCTATTTATATGTTTGATTATTTAGAAATTGCAATTGATTCAGCAATTGAAAGTGGAGCTAAATATTCTGATGCAAGGATACTTATTTCAAAGTCTCGAAACATTGCTGCAAAAAATGGTGAAATAGAAAATTTCAATGAAAATGAAAAAGTTGGAATTGGAATTAGGGCATTAGTCGGTTCTTCTTGGGGATTTTATTCAACATATGACTTATCAAATAACTCTTTAAAATTAGCTGGAAAAAAAGCTTTTGACATAGCCAAAGCTTCTGCCATGGTAGCGGGTGATGATATGCCTTTTGCAGATGTCCCAGTTGCTGAAGATTCTTATACAACCCCTCATGAGGAAAATCCATTTTCTGTTTCAAGTTCAGATCAAATTAATTTATTAATTGAGTCGACTGAAAAAATGAAAAAATATGGAAGTTCAAGAGCTTTTGGACGTTTAGATTTTTGGGATACCGAAAAGTGGTTTGCATCAAGCCAAGGTCATAAAATTTATCAGAATATTATTGAATCTGGTGGGGGAATCTCTTCCTTATCAGTGGGAGATGGTGAAACGCAAATAAGATCTTATCCTCAATCATTTGGGGAATACAGAACTGGTGGTTGGGAAGTAGTTAAATCATTTAAGTTTGAAGACCATTTAGAAAGACTTTCTGAGGAATCTCAAAGACTTCTTGTCGCACCACAGTGCCCAGAGGGAACAATGGATTTAATCTTAGAAGGCAGTCAGTTAGCTTTACAGATACATGAATCAGTTGGTCATGCTATAGAGTTAGATAGAATTTTGGGTTGGGAAGCAGCTTATGCTGGTACTTCTCATTTAGATCTTAAAAAATTAAACGAACACAAATACGGCTCACCTTTAATGAATATAGTTGCGGATGCAACTTTACCAGGTGCGTTGGCAACTTTTAAATATGATGATGAAGGAACTCCTGCACAAAGAGTTGATATTGTAAAGGAAGGAATTTGGACTGGAGTTTTGTCAGGTAGAGACAGCGCAGCTGTCGCAGGAGTTTCGCCCGGAGGAATGGTTAGGGCAGATGGTTTTGGTAGATTGCCTATGGTAAGAATGACCAATGTTGGTTTGTTACCCGGAGACTCTTCTTTAGATGAAATAATTTCTTCAACTGAAGATGGTATATATATGGAAACAAATAGGTCTTGGTCTATCGATGATTTGAGATTAAATTTTCAGTTTGGTTGTGAAGTGGGTTGGGTTGTAAAGAATGGCAAAATAATTGATATGGTTAAAAACCCTACCTATACAGGAATCACTCCTTTGTTTTGGGGAAATATGGACATGCTAGCAGGTGAAGAAGAATGGGTTTTTTGGGGAACTCCAAATTGTGGTAAAGGACAACCTAGTCAGATTGGCCATACTGGACATCCAGCATCTCCAGCTAGATTTAAGGATACTCGCATAGGGGTAAGAGGATGAAAATTTGGGAAGATTTATCTGAAGATATAAAATCAAAACTACCAGCAGATGCTGAGTGCGAATTAAAAATGATGCATTCTAAGAGTGCTTTGACACGATTTGCTAACTCAAATATTCATCAAAATGTCGATGAGGAGTCTGCGGATATTTATCTTACTATTCATAAAGACTCAAAAACAGCAACTGTTTCTACAAACATAACAGCACTTAAAAATACTGAAACTTTTGTAAAGAAAGCACTAGAGTCATTGGAAAATAGTCCTATAGATAAAGGGTGGTCTGGTTTGCCAGATGAAGAGTCATCTTATTTGGGCTTAATGGAAATTCAAGAGTCTACACCTGATGAGAGAGCGTTAAAAGTTAAAGAGTTTATTTCTCAAGGAAAAGAAATGAACGCAGCAGGTTATTGTTCTTCGTACGTAAATAATTTTTTTGTTTGGAATTCAAATGGTCTTGAGTCTACAGATTCTTCAAGCAGTGCTTTTATAGACGGAATTTTTAGAACGGACTCTTCTGCAGGCTCATCACATAGAGGTGGAATTAATCTAAGTGAGATTGATGCAGAGATTGCAGGTTCTGAAGCAGCGCAGTTAGCACAAGATAGTATCGACCCTCAAGATATTGATCCAGGAAAATATGAAGTAATACTTGGTCATGAAGCTGTAAGCACAATCCTTGTTTTTCTTGGAGTTTATGGATTTAATGCAAAAAGCAAAGTTGATGGGATGAGTCCAATTCTGCTTGATGAAAAACAATTTGATGAAAAAATTACTTTAGTTGACTCACCAGAAGAGGCCTCTTCAATAGGTTTTAAAATAGATGCTTCAGGATCTCTTAAAAAAAATCTTGTAGTGATAGACAAAGGTGTTTCTTCATCATATTTCCATACAAGAAGAACGGCTAAAGAATTAAATGCAGATAATACTTTTCATGAATTATTCGGTTGGGGTGATAACTTTGGAGGTATTGGAACTAATGTTGAATTACAAAATGGTGATGTTTCCAAGTCTGAAATGATTTCCAATGTTAAAAAAGGAATCTACATTAATGAATTTTGGTATTGCAGAGTTTTAGATCCCATCACACAAGTAGTTACAGGGTTGAATAGAAATGGCTCATTCTTAATAGAAGATGGAAAAATTACTAAACCAGTAGGTAGGCTTCGATTTACTCAGAGTTTTATGTCATCCTTATCTCAAGGCAATGTTTTATCTGTGGGTGATAGCGCTAGGTATGCAGACTCAGAATTCGGAGAGGGAATGTTAAAAGTACCGATGCTTCATCTTAAAGAATTTAATTTTACTGGTGGTGTCTCTGGATAAGCCTACATATTTTGAAGGGTCAAGTCCAATAATCATTCCACATCGAGGTGGGTCCAACATTGTTCCTGAGAATACTTTGCATGGTTTTCAGATGGTCCTTGATGAAGGTTTTAGTCATTACGAAACAGATTTAAGAATGACAAAAGACGGTGAGGTAGTATTGCATCATGACGAGACACTCGATAGAACTACAAATGCATCAGGATTTGTAAGGGATTATTCGTGGAGTGATATTCAAAAAATCAATGCTGGTTATAAATTTTATAAAAAAAACAATTTACCAAATCGAACTACAAAGCTCATTAGATTAGTTGATGCATTAGAAATGAATGATGACATTAAATTAAATCTAGATTTAAAAGAGTCAGGTTTAGCAAAAAAAGTAGTTGAAATAGTCAATTCATTTAAAGCTGAAAAAAGAGTTTTAGTATCTTCCTTTAACTCAAAAAGACTAGATGAATTTATTAAAGTATCAAAAGGGAAAATATTAACCTCAGGATCTTTCAGAGAGAATGCAAAAGCAAAACTTCTTCCAAATAAAAATAGAAATTTTAAAGTACAAGCTTTACAAGCACCTTTTAGATGGAAAGGATTAAAAATACTTTCAAAAAAATTAGTAGAATTTTGTAAGATCAATAAGCTTCAACTTCATATCTGGACTGTTAATAGTCTTGAAGATTTTCAAGAATGTATAGATTTAGGTTGTAATGGTGTAATTACTGATGAACCAATAATGTTTAGAGATTATATAAAAAATATTTAAACGGTATTTTCATTAATAAATTCTTTTGCAGCTTTAAAGATTCTTTTTTTTCTTTCTGGGTCTAATTTATCTAGAGATCTAGTTAGAAGTGATAATCTAGGATTACCTTCATAAAATTTACGATTTTTTTCAGTAAAACTCCAATATATTCCGTCGAGTTTATCACACCATTCACCCTTTTTATAGTTACTCATTTTGAGAACATAATTGGAACCACATGTGTATGGTTTTGTTGACATTAATCCACCATCTGAGTAGGTCGCCATTCCAAAAACATTTGGAACCATAACCCATTCTGATGAATCAATATACATTTCCATAAACCATTTATAAATTTCTTTCGGATGCACTCCACACATATTCATGATGTTACTTATTATCATTAATCTGGGAATGTGATGAATATATCCATCTTTCAAGGTGGTTTTTATACAATCATCAAGTGGTTCAATCCCAGTACTACCGTCGTACCATGATGAGGTGAGTTTTTTTGTGTTATTCCAATAATTACTATTTGATTGGTTAACGCCTTCTGCATGATAAATTCCTCTTATAAACTCTCTCCAACCAATAATTTGTCTTATGAATCCTTCAAGAGAATTTAAAGGAGTTGAGTTTTTTTCTGAAAATTTCAAGATTTCAGCAATGACCTCATCTGGAGTTATTAATCCAATGTTTAGTAAAGCACTTAAGCAGCTGTGATATAAAAAATTTCCACCCTCAATCATTGCATCTTCATAAGTGCCAAAATCTTTAAATCTATCTTTTAAAAAGTTTCTAAGTTGTTTCTTAGCCTCAAGTCTTTGTACCGGAAACCAAATATTGTCTAAACTTCCAGGATGATTTTTGAAGTGTTGATTAATGGTCTCAACTAATTGATGATGGTTTTTAGATAATACTGATTTAATTTCTAATGGTGGTTTAACATTTTTTGGTATTTTTTTTCTGTTATCTTCGTCAAAAGACCATTTACCACCAACTGGATTTCCAGTTTCATCAACAAGAATATTGAGTTTTTTTCTAGCTTTTTGATAAAAAGAAGCCATACGATAAGTCTTTTTGCCCTTTGCCATTTCAATAAACTCTTCTCTTGAAAATAAGAACATAGGGGATTTAGTAATTTTGACTTCAATTTGGTTCTGAGCTAATTTATTTAAAAATTTTAATTCAAAAGGCTTGTCCTCGATTTCGTAAATATTGACTTCTTTAATTTTTTTGTTTTTTAAAAAATCTACTAAAAAATCAATATACGACAACTTATCGATTCTCTGATCTAATTCAAAGTAGTTGACTTTTATCGAATTTTTTAACAGCTCATCTCTATACTCACGCATTGCTGCTAGGAATAAATAAATTTTTGATTTGTGATATTTAAATTCTCTACAAAGTCCAAAATCTTCTGCCATAAAAACTTCATTACAGTTGTTTTTTTTGAGAAGTTTCGGATCAAATAATTGATTTCCTAAAATAATATAAAAATTTTTGCCCATGATATTAATTCTTTGTTTACCATTGTAATGGGTGTTCAAGTATTAATACCTAGGGGGAAACATGGATATTAAAGTACTAGATAATGGATTTATTCCAGAATCAATTTCTGAAAGTCTCTCAAGTGATTTTCAAGATGTAGAAGATGTAGCAAACCAACTTCCAAAGATACTGGCCAACGAACATATTGAATTAAGTGTCAAGGGTATTAATCCCAATAAAGATATATCAAATCTTTCAGATAGCGAACTAGAAAGAGCAATGCTACTTTATTCGTATATCGGGCATGCTTATATGTGGGGTAAAAAAGAGGTTCAAAATGTTATACCTAAAGAATTAGCTATCACTTGGCACAGCATTGCAAAAAAATTAGATAGACCTCCAATTCTCTCCTACGCATCATATGCTTTGAACAACTGGAAAATTCATGATCCCAATAAACCATTTGATGTCGAAAATATAGATATCTTACAAAATTTTCTTGGTGGAGTCGATGAAGACTGGTTTATTATGATTCACGTTGCAATTGAATATGAGGCAAAAAATTTATTATCCAACCTTAAAACTTATTTTTTAGATCGATCAGAAAACATTCAACAACTCGAAGACTCATATACAAGCATTAAAAAAATTAATTCAATTATGAACAGAATGCCAGAAAAGTGCGATCCTTTCATTTACTACAACAGAGTTAGACCTTATATATTTGGTTGGAAAAATAACCCAGCAACACCTGAAGGCGTTGTTTATGAAGGAGTAGACGAATACAACAATCAGCCACAATTATTTAGAGGCGAAACAGGTGCACAAAGTTCTATTGTGCCATGTCTTGATGCATTTTTAGGTGTTACTCATTCGAACGATCCACTCCGAGAGTATCTGGATGAGATGAGGCTTTACATGCCGAAGAATCATAGAGATGTATTAAATTATTTAGATGAGTGGTCTCAATCAGAAAGAGGCGAGTTAGAACTTCAAGATGATGCAAAACAAATAGTGCACTCATTAATTGAGGAAGTTCATAAATTTAGGAATAAACATTTGGAATACGCAAGAGTTTATATATTTGAACAGTCATTAACAAACAGTTCAAATTCTAATATTGTTGGAACAGGTGGAACTCCATTTATGAAATATTTGGATAAGCACTTACAAGAAACAGTGGCAGATGGTTAAAAAGCTAGGTATTCCTAAAGAAGTTAAAACTAGCGAAGGTAGAGTTAGCTTAATCCCACAACATATAACTCAATTTACAGGATTAGCTGATATTTTTGTTGAAGAAAACGCTGGCGTTGGTGCGGGATTTTCAGATAAAGATTATGAAATAGCTGGAGCAAAAATAGTCACATCAGCTGAAGAGCTTTATGGCGTCTCTGATGTTATTTGTAAAGTTAAAGAACCTCAGGAATCTGAATATGACCTACTTAGACCAGAACATGTTTTATTTGGCTATTTACACTTGGCTTCAAACCTTAAATTGACAAAAAAACTTTTAGAAAAAAAGTTAACTGCGATTGCAACAGAAATGATAATGAGAGATGGGATATATCCGTTGCTTGCTCCTATGTCAAAAATTGCTGGAAATCTTGCAATTCAAAAAGGTATGCAATTTCTAGAATTTAATAACAACGGAAAAGGTATATTGCTTTCTTCAATTTCAGGCAACAACAACACTCAGGTTGTTGTAGTTGGTTGTGGTGATGTTGGAAAAAATTCTATACACAAAGCAATTCAATTGGGTGCAAATGTTATAGCTATAGATATCAATGAAACAGTTCTTGATAGTTTAAACGATATGTATGAAGATAAAATAACAACTTACATAAGTGGAAGTGATGAAGCTTCTGCATCAATTCGTACTGCAGATTTAGTAATTGGTGCAGTGTTGTTGCCTGGAAGAAAGCCTCCAATTGTTATAACTAATGATGATATTCAACATATGGAAAAAGGGACTGTAATAGTTGATGTTGCAATAGATCAAGGGGGTTGTGTTGAAGGAGTTGTCGCTAATACTCATAATGAACCTTTTGAAATAAGGGATGGAGTGATTATCTCTGCTATTGCAAATTTACCTGGGGCTGTTCCAAAGACGTCTTCAATTGAACTATCAACAGAATTGCAAAATTTTGTAGAACACATTCTTATTGAAGATTGGTTTGAAAAGTACAAGTCAGATGAAAATTTATCTCCTTCTCTACAAATACATAACGGATTGTTGCTTTCTCAAGAAGTTGGAGACAGTTTAAGCCTTAGTGTATCTAAACTAATTTAGGTTTCCAAGGTTTTCTAGAATCAAAAAACTCTTTTATCTTATTTTCATATTCAAGTGTTATATCAATTTTGTCTATTCCATTAAGAATTCTATTTTGCGAAAAGTCATCTAATTCAAAATTAAAAACAATATCTTCACACTGGACTTCTTTTTTTTCTACAGAAACTGTTATTTCTGTTTCTGGATTTTCATTAACTTTTAAAAACAACTGTTGGATAATTGATTCATCTGCTTCTATTGGTAGTAGTCCAATATTGATTGAGTTCAATTTGAATATATCAGCAAATTTACTACTTATTATTGCATCAAATCCCCAATCTTGAAGACCCCAAGGGGCATGTTCTCTTGAAGAACCTGTTCCAAAATTCTCTCCAGCGAGTAATACTTTTGCGTTTTGGTAAAGATTATTATTTAAAGGGAAGTCCGCTTCTTTTTTCCAGTCAAAAAATAAGTATTCTCCATATCCAGACCTCTCAACTCTTTTAAGGAATTGTTTAGGCATGATCTGATCAGTGTCCACATTAGACAAATTTAAAGGGAGGATAGTGGTAGTAAAGTTGTTTAATTTTTTCATAATTAAATTGTTCTAATATCTACAAATGTTCCTTCGATTGCAGCTGCGGCTGCCATCTTTGGACTCACAAGGTGTGTTCTTCCTCCAGCACCTTGTCTACCTTCATAATTCCTATTTGATGTAGAGGCACATCTTTCACCTGGTTGAAGTATGTCAGGATTCATGCCTAGACACATTGAACAACCTGCTTCCCTCCAGTCGAATCCTGCATCAATAAATATTTTGTCCAAACCCTCTTCTTCAGCTTGCTTTTTAACCAACGTAGAACCCGGAACAACCATTGCTTCAAGACCATCATTAATTTTTTTACCTTTTACTATTGCCGCCGCATCTCTGAGATCTTCAATTCTTCCATTAGTACAGCTACCAATAAATATACGATCGAGTTTGATATCCTTAATTTTTTGACCGGGTGTTAAGTCCATATATTCTAGAGCTCTTTTCGCAGCTTCTTTATCAGAGTTATTAGAGAAATCGTCAGGGTGAGGAATCGAATCGTTAATAAATATAACTTGAGATGGATTGGTACCCCATGAAATCGAAGGTTCTAATTCACTTGCATCAATTACAATTTCTTTATCGTAAACAGCATCTTCATCAGTAAAGAGCTCAGACCATTCATCAATAGCATCATCCCAATCAGCCCCTTTAGGAGCATAATTTTTATTTTTTAAATATTCAAAAGTAACTTCATCTGGAGCAATCATTCCAGCTCGTGCACCGCCTTCAATGGACATGTTGCAAATAGTCATTCTATTTTCCATGCTTAAATCTTTTATAAAGTCGCCAACATATTCAATTACATGACCAGCACCTCCACCAGTTCCTATTTTTCTGATGATTCCTAGTATCACATCTTTAGGGCCAACACCTTTTGGAAGAGTGCCTTTCACTTCAACTTTCATAGTTTTTGGTTTTTCCATTGCCAAGGTCTGTGTTGCTAAAACATGTTCAACTTCAGATGTTCCAATACCAAATGCTAATGCTCCAAACGCTCCATGGGTTGCTGTATGGCTATCACCACAAACAATCGTCATACCAGGTTGTGTAATTCCTTGTTCTGGACCAATAACATGTACAATGCCTTGCCTTGGATCGTTAACACCAAATAAAGTAACCCCAAACTCATTACAATTATTTTCTAATGCATCGATCTGTTTTTTTGATAATGGATCTTTTATGCCAAGACTTCTATTTGATGTTGGTACCCCATGATCTACTGTTGCTAATGTCAACTCTGGATGTTTAACTTTTCTGTTTGAAATTCTTAAGCTATCAAAAGCTTGTGGTGATGTAACTTCGTGTACTAAATGAAGATCGATGAATACTAAATTAGTATCACTATCTATTGAGGCAACAAGATGTTTATCCCAGATCTTTTCAAATAATGTTTTTCCCATAATCGTTACGATTTATTTTAACTTCTAGGATTTGTTTTTGGTTGAATTAATTAGATCTTGAGAAAGCAATTTAAATGAAGTTATAAATACAAATGTCATTGCTATGCCTGCGAGTAGAAAAGGAAGTCGTAAAGAAAACACTCTATCGAAATATATTTCAGAATACTTCACGATTGTACCCCCAAAAAGGCTACCAAGTGGTGTCAACCCAAGTGCTAGCAACCGGTATACGCTATTGACTCTACCTAGTAAGTTGTCAGGGATTATTGATTGTCTGATTGATACTGCTTGTACATTCCAGACTATTGATCCAAAGCTTGTGGTCGCAAAAGCTAGCGCCACTATAAATGGATTTCTTGTTAAGTAAGGTAAAAACATTCCTAATGAAAAGAGAAACATTGCAAAAATTAAGGTCTTTGATTCTTTAAATACTTCATTTATTTTATTTGCTAATGTGCTTCCAAGAAGACCACCAATTGCTGCACCATAAGCTAAAAATGCATATTGTACCGAATTAAGCTCCAATATTTCTTGTGCAAATAAAACCATAATTGGAAATTGCATTGCACCAAAAAAATTTGCTAAACCAGTGTAAATTGCAAGCCTTTTAAGAAGAACTTGTTTTTTTAACCAACTGATGCCTTCTTTAATCAAATCTAAAGTTTTTTCACTTTTCTTATTATCAACAGGTCTTTCAAAATTTCCAGAAATTTTAAAAATAAAGAATGTAGAAATTATTAATAAAACTGTGTCTGCAATAAATGGTGTATACAAAGACATTCCAATTAACAGACCTGCAATTGGTGCACCCAAAAAATTATTTGTTACTAGCTCTACACCGAACAATCTCCCATTCGCTTTTGATAGAAAACCTTTTTCAACAATTTGTGGAAGAAATGATTGTGCTGCATTGTCCCTAGTTACCTCAAGAATTCCAAATGTAAAAGCTAATAAATATGAAATAGTGATTATAAAAAACTTTGCTTGAAATTCAGGTTCGATAATTTGTACTGATTTAGGAATTTGATCTAAATTGATGACAATTACAAATATAAAAAGACCTGTAAGAATAATTTGAATGATCCTAGAAAAAATAAGAATTTTTTTTCTATTAAATTTGTCTGCAATTACTCCTGCAAAAAGAACAAAAATTAGATGTGGTAAAGTACTGAAAACTGTAATTAAAGCTATAAGTTGAGCATCTCTTGTAATTAAAGAAAACAACCAAGGGTAAGCAAATCCTGCAATTCCATCTGCTAGATTGCTAAATGCTGATGCGCTAATTAAATAATTGAAATTACGTTTATTTTCTTTATTCATCGATTTTTCTTATCATTTAATCTATCTTTATTTAAACTAATCATCTATGGAAACTATTATTGAAAAATTTTTGGAAATAGCAATCATTTTGGTTGCAGCAAAGTTTGGTGCTGAATTAATGAGAAGAATTAATCAGCCTGCTGTAATTGGAGAATTAGCTGCTGGAATCATCATTGGATATTATGGTCTAGGCTTGTTGCCGCATTTTGAATCTGGCGATGTTGTATCTACATTAGCTGAAATAGGTGTTGTTTTACTACTTTTTGAGGTTGGGTTAGAAACTAATCTGGAAGAATTTGTTGAGCTAGGCTCTACTTCAATCCTCGTTGCACTCATTGGTGTAGTCGCACCATTTGCTTTAGGCTTTGGATCAATTTATGCATTAGGGCTTGGTGGTGTAAATCAATTTGAGGTTGCACTTTTTGTTGGTGCCGCAATGACGGCTACGTCTGTTGGGATCACTGCAAGGGTTTTTGGTGATCTAGGTGCTTTGAAGTCACGTGAAGCAAAAACAATTATTGGTGCAGCAGTAATTGATGATATTTTAGGTCTTTTAATTCTCACTGTTGTAGCTGGATTACTAGGGTCAACTGGAGATTTTCAAATTATTGATCTTGCAATCATCTCTGGTAAAGCAATTGGATTTTTGGCTGTAACAGTGATTGTAGGTAGAAAGTTGTCACCAATAATATTCAACTTTTTTGTAAAAATTCCATCTCCAGGTACTTTCGTAACAGGTAGCTTTATTTTTGCAATGCTTTTGGGTGCAGCTGCTCATTATGTAGGCCTACATCCTATTGTTGGAGCATTTGCTGGTGGCGTTGTAGCAGCGGAGTCAAAAATGACTCACAGAATTAGAGATGAAATGAAACCGCTTAACTTCTTACTAGTTCCAATATTTTTTGTGTACATAGGGTCTGAGGTCAATATACAAACACTTGCTTCTTTGGATATATTTCTATATGGAATGGCAGTTAGTTTATTGGCATTTGTAGGTAAATTTGTTTCTGGTCTTGGAGCACTTGGTAAAGGTATGAACACATCAATTATTGGAATAGGAATGGCACCTCGTGGAGAGGTGGGTCTCATATTTGTGGCTGTTGCAGCAAGCACTTTGTCGGCTGTAATAAATGAAGAAATTATATCAATTATTATATGGATGGTAATCTCTACTACAATAGTAGCTCCAATTTTGTTAAACAGAATCCTGCAAAAAGTACCATTAGAACAGCGTGATGATGATGAAAGATTCGAATCACCTGTAGTTGAATGAACTTTTTCATACAAAATAATTAAACTTTATTATTATTAATTTGTTCTAAAAAGGGGAAACATAAATGTTATTAGGTTATCAAGGTGCGATTATTGCTGCACTTTTAGGTCTCGGTCTTGCTGCATATTTCGCAAACCGAATTTTATCTATTGAAGTAACAGACATTAAAGTTCAAAGCTTGTCTGATGCAATCAGAAAAGGTTCAATGGCTTTTCTAAAAAGACAATATTCTTGGGTAAGTGTCTTTGTTGCAGTTTTAGCAGTTTTAATCTCAACTCTTACAGAATGGGGCTACCCTTGGGGCTCAATTGCATTTGTTGGTGGAGCGTTATTCTCTTCTTTAGCTGGATTTATCGGTATGAGAATTGCTACAGCTGCAAATGGTAGAACAACTGAAGCAGCCAGAGACGGAGGTACATTAAAAGCTCTCCCTGTTGCATTTAGAGGTGGAGCTGTTATGGGATTCTCAGTTGCAGGCCTAGGACTTTTGGGTGTTTCTTTAGGATACTGGATATTTATAGACATTTTAGATCTTGATAATGGATATGATATTTTGGCTGCAATTGGCTTAGGTGGTTCTTCCATCGCTTTGTTTGCAAGAGTTGGTGGTGGAATTTACACAAAAGCTGCTGATGTTGGTGCTGATTTAGTTGGTAAAGTTGAAGCAGGTATTCCAGAAGACGATCCTAGGAACCCAGCTACAATCGCTGACAATGTTGGTGACAATGTAGGCGACGTTGCTGGTATGGGTGCTGACCTTTTTGAAAGCTATGTAGGTTCTCTCGTAGCTCCATTAGCTTACGCTGCAATCGTTTTCAGCAATACTGATGTTTTGCCATCTATGTTATTTTTTCCTCTTGCAGTTGGAACAATTGGAATGCTTGCATCAATAGTTTCTTCATTTTTAGTTGTTCCCAAAGAGGGAAAGCTTGCACAAGCTCTCCATAGAGGAACTTATTCAGCAGCAGGGATTACTGCTGTTGGTGTTTACTTTTTAGCTAATGAGATGTTTGCTGACTATTCAGACAATCCAATAGGATTATTTATTTCAGTAATTATTGGATTACTTGTAGGAATTATCGTTGGACAAATTTCAGAATGGTTTACTTCAGATCATTATTCAATAGTGAAGAATATTGCAGACCAAGCCAAAACTGGTCCTGCTACAGTTGTTCTCTCTGGAATATCTGAAGGTATGAGATCAGCAGCATTTTCAGTGATTGTAGTTGTTCTAGGTGTAGGTGGAGCCCATACCGCTGGCGACTGGGCACTGGGTGAAGGTGGCGGAATTTATGGAGTTGCTATTGCTGCTATTGGTGTCTTAGCAACACTTGGTATCACAGTTGCAGTGGATGCTTATGGTCCAATTGCAGATAATGCGGGTGGTATTGCAGAGATGGCACACCTTGATCCTGAAGTTAGAAAAGCAACTGATGAGTTGGATTCTTTAGGAAACACAACAGCTGCTATTGCAAAAGGTTTTGCAATAGGTTCAGCTGCTGTAACCGCTTTAGCTTTATTCTCAGCTTTTGTTCAAAGCGCTGGTTTAAGTGAAATTGGATTAAATCTTATAAAAGTTGAAGTAACCGCTGGATTGTTCTTGGGAGGAATGTTCCCATTCTTATTTGCTGCTATGACAATTAATGCAGTTGGTAGAGCTGCTTTCAAAATGATCGAGGAAGTTAGAAGACAATTTAGAGAAATTCCTGGACTAAGAGAAGGAAAAGAGGGCGTAACACCCGAATATGAAGAATGCGTAGATATTGCAACTTCTGCAGCCTTAAAAGAAATGTTACTTCCAGGCGGTCTTGCAATAGCATTACCACTTGTAATTGGTTTCTGGAACAAAGAAGCTTTGGGTGGTTTTTTAGCCGGAGCACTCGTTACGGGCTTTCTTTTAGCAATTTTTATGGCTAACTCTGGTGGAGCCTGGGATAATGCTAAAAAATATATTGAAGCTGGTGGTGGAGCAGGAAAAGGTTCAGAGGAACACAAAGCTGCTGTAATCGGAGACACAATTGGTGATCCGTTTAAAGATACATCCGGACCGGCAATGAATATTGTTATTAAAGTAATGACAATTGTAAGTCTTATTTTTGCTTCAGCATTTTAATTTAGTTGAAAACAGTTCACTTTGTTCGCCACGGTGAAACCGAGGAGAACAACAAAGGTGTTTGGCAAGGTCATTCGGAAACTACATTAAATAAAAAAGGTGTTGAGCAAGCGAAGCTTCTTGCGGAGAGATTTCAAAAAGATAGCTTCAAAGTATTTACATCTAATTTATTAAGAGCAAAAGAAACAGCAAAATTCTTATCTGATACATACGACAGTAGAGAAAATTTAAGAGAGATAAATGTTGGAGATTTTGCTGGTAAATCAGTAAAAGAAACGTACTCAAATAACTCGGAAATATTCACTGCATTACAAGACGATTCATATGCATTTCCAAATGGTGAAACTGTCAGAGAGTTTAAAAATCGTGTTAAGAGTGAGTTAGATTATATATTTGATAAAACGGAAGAAAATTCAACAACAATTGTCGTTACACACGGATTCTTTATTGGCACAGTAATTGGTATTGTTATGGGTTTTAATGAATATCCATTTCCCATAGGAAATATTCAAAATACAGCAATCTCAACTGTCATAAAAAGAGATTCGTTGATGCAAGTAAATAAGTTTAATGACGCATTTCATACCTCAAACTCATATATTGATTTTCCTGCAAAAGAAAAAAATAATGTTGTTACTTTTATCAGACATGGTCAAACCGATTCAAACGTTGGTGGAATTTGGCAAGGACATGTAGATAACCCACTTAATAAAGTTGGAATTGAAACTGCAAATAAATTAAAAAATACCTTTTCACATTATGAGTCATATTTATCTTCTCCTTATAAAAGAGCATATGAAACTATGAAAATCATTTCAAGTTTAGATAGTGTAGAAACTTCAAATCTTTTGACTGAAATGAACTTAGGTGAATGGGAAGGGCTTTCAACATCTCAGATTATGGAAAATTACAGAGATAGTTTTATTGATGCATTATTTATAAACCATAAAACAAAATATGGAGTGAGTGGGGAGTCGATTTTTGAGGCTGGAAATAGAATCGAATCCCTACTCAATCAACTTAAAGAGTCACATGTTTTGCTGGCAAGTCATGGAGGCACTATTAAAGCTGGAATTACTAAATTAATAGGTCCACCTGATGATAAAGCGGCATCATCATTTACCATTCCCAACAATTTAGGTGTAAGTTGTTTAGTTTATGAAAACAATAAATATTATTTATGGTCGTATAATGTAGGTCAAATAGGCTATGAAAACTTTAGTTATAACAAATGATTATTCACCAAAAAAGGGTGGTATTTCAACTTATTTAAATTCATTTGTTGAACATTTAAATTTTGAAAAGATTGTTTATGCACCGAGTTGGGCAGAAGGTGAAAATGTAATTCAATCAAAATCAAATTTTATTTTTGGTTCAAAAAGCCAGATAACTGAAATAAGAGAAATAATAGAGTCTGAAAAAATTGAACTTATTCTTCATGGTTCTAGCAACCCCCAGTTCTTGCTTGTAAATAAATTGAAAAATTTTGGTGTACCTCAAGCAATGATTGTTCATGGTGCAGAATTCAATGTAATTGATTCAATACCAGTGTTAAGTAAATTATTTAGAAATAGCTTAAATCAACTTCATACAATATTTTCTGTTAGTTTTTTTACTTCAAGAAAATTACAGGAAATTACAAATACTCAAATAGAGATTTTAGGTGCTGGAACTAAGAAAATAGATTTTGCTAGGGAGTTTAAAACTGAAAATTTGACTATTGGAGTCAGTAGTCGATTTGTATCTAGGAAAAAAATTAACTGGGTTATTGATGCAATTCATGAATTAAATTTAAGTGGACATAATCTATCTTTAAATATTTTTGGATTTGGAAAATTAGAAAATTATCTTAAAAAGCTAGCAGATATATCTAGTGCAAATATCAAATTTTTTAAAGATGAGTCTGATGATTCGTTAGATAAATTTTATAAACAAATTGATGTATTTGTAATGCCTTCGAAATCTAGATACTTTGGCAAAGAATTTGAAGGTCTTGGTTTAGTGTATTTAGAAGCCGGTAGTTACCAAATGCCCGTGATGGTTGGAACTTCTGGAGGAGCATTTGAAACAATTGTCCCAGGCAAAACTGGCTTTATCGTATCTTCTAGGAATGACATTTATGATGGAATTAATTATTTTTTAAGCAACCCCAGTTCTTTAAAAGATTTTTCAATAGCTTCAAAAGAGTATGTTGATGAAAATTTTGATTGGGAAAAAGTTCTGAAAATTTTTGAAAATTCATTCAGCTGAATTATCACCAAATATAGCTAACACTTCATTTTCGTTTATAGATATTGCATCTCTTGGATTTTCTAGAGGCTTGTTTTTCTTTTCGGTAAGGATTTTATTCATTAAATTATCTTTTGTAGCATCCTCTGTTTTCATTCGGAATCTTCCTCTATAAAAGACTATTTCTAATGATTTGGCTAGTTCAACTAATTCGTCTTTATTTAAATTTTTAATGTATTTTTCTTCGAATTGAAAATGAGACTGAATCCTAGAGATCATTTCTTCCTTAGAAATACTTTTTGGTAATTTTAGAGTTTCACCTGTAGCAAGATTTGAAATCTTTTTTGACTTATCACTATCTATAAGTTCTAGAATTTCATCTTTCTTCATTTCATTGAGTTGCTCGGTTTCAAAAACTATTCTAGGTCTTTGCTTTATTGCGTAGCCACCATATGGCCCAACAGCTGAACTGTAAGTCCAACCTGATTGTTCTGTAATTTTTCGAGGATTTTTTGCAGAAAGTGAAAATCTACTTATTGCTTCATCAGTGCTTAATAGGTTTGGATCTTCATCCTCAAAAATAGGTCCGATTAGATTTTTATAAATACATTTTTCTTGTCTAACGCCTTTTTCTCTCACACCATGTTGAATATAAAAGTTTCCATTTGGACCTAATTTAATGTAAATTAACGAAGAACATTGTGGACATTGAGAAACCTCTCGTTCTTTTTTCAAACTTTCTTCTTGTTGCGCTTCAAGAATCTTAATAAATTCTTTATCAATTTCTTCCATTGAAATTTCAGGAGGTAGACCAACTTTAAAGTCGTCATCTCTTAATAAATATGGATAAGGAATCTTTCCTTGAATTCTTCCTGTTTTTACTACGTAATTTGATTTGAAAGGAAGTTTGACTGTTGTCAGCTTTACAGGATCTTGTATTCCATAGCTTTGAATAAGGTTTTTAATTTTTTGATGGGATTCGTTTAAAAAATCAACTTTAGACTTTTGAGGATCATCACTGTCTAAAATCTTATCAAGCTCGTCCTCCATTGATTTCGAAAATTCGTAATCAATATATTGTTCAAAAAATGGTTTCATAAAGTTATTAATTAAAGCCATAGCTAATATTCTGGGTTTTAAACTTGATTCGGCATTAATAAATACTGAAGTAATGCTCTCAATGATAGACACATATGTTGATGGTCTTCCAATCCCCAGTTCTTCTAATTTGTTTATTAAAGAAGTTGAAGAATATCTATTTGGAGGATTTGTGTATTTCTCTTCAATTAATAAATTAGTTAAGACAACTTCTGATGTCTTAGTCAAATTTGGAAGCTCTTGTGATTTTTCACTCAAATCTTTAATTAAATCTCTATATCCACCAAAAGTCCAAGTTGTTCCAGAAAGACCAAATGTAATTTCACCCATAGTTTCAGAATGAATAATAAACTCTATAGTTTTTGTTATTCCTTGAGCGTCAACCATTTGGGAAGCGATAGTTGTATTAAAAATTAGTTTATATAATTTAAACTCATCACTATCTTCTTTATATTTTCCTAACAATTCTTCCGGTGTGGTAAATTTTTCACCCGATGGTCGTATTGCTTCGTGTGCTGCTTGAGCATTTTCACTATCACCATATAAGTTTGGCTTATCTGGTAGATATTTTGAGGAAAAGTTTGATTCTATAAAATCACGTGAAGCTTTTATAGCCACATCAGATAATCTAATAGAGTCTGTCCTCATATAGGTAATGAGACCTTCTTGGTATAGCCTTTGTGCAATACCCATCGTTTTTCTAGGTTGGAAACCCAAATTACTTCTAGCTGAAGTTTGCAAGCTAGTAGTTTTAAAAGGTTTTGGGGGCTTTCCAGTTCTTGATGATTCTTTTATTTCTGAAATTTTTCCAGAAGCATCTTTAAGTTGATTCGATAAGATTTCTATTTCTTTCTCATTTAAATATTTCTTATCTTTACTAATTTGTTTACCATTTCTGTCAAAATCTGAAGCACCAGCAACTCTAGTGTTTTCTATTTTCTTTAAAGTTGCTTTGAATTTGTTTCCTTCTGAACTACAGTCAGCAAATATGTCAAAATATTTTGCTTTGACAAACCTTAGCCTCTCTTCCTCTCTTTCTACTATTAGACGAATAGCAGGCCCTTGTACTCTACCAGTTGAAATAAAAGCCCCACCAAGGTCTCTAACTTTTGGAGAGATTTCATAACCAATCATCCTGTCTAGTGTTCTTCTGGCTTCGTAAGATTTGAATTTACCTACGTCAATCTTTTCAGGATTATTAATGGCATTTATAACTGCATTTTCTGTAATTTCATTGAATTTTATTCTTTTAGGTTCATTTTTTAGTTCCAATGCTTCATTTAAATGATAAGCAATAGCTTCACCTTCACGGTCATCATCAGTAGCCAGATATACTTCTGGAGCATCATCTGCTAATTTTTTTAATTCACTTACAACTTTTTTTCGGTCTTCTGGAACAACGTAAATATTCTCATAGTTTTCTGGTTTTACCGCTCCCCAGAGAATTTCCTTATTTAAATATGTTGAAGGTATTGATTTAGAGTTTCGAGGAAGGTCTCTTATATGTCCAACACTAGATTTAACTATAAAGTCGGATCCTAAAATCTTGGATATAGTTTTAACTTTCGTAGGTGACTCAACAATCACTAAAGGTTTAGACATGTCCTTATTGATAACAGTATTTTTATTAAATGTACAGCATTTAAGAAAAAAAAGTATTTTTAATAGTTATTAGGATAAAGAGAGACATATGAAAAATATTAAAATTTTCTCTAAATCACAATTCTCAATCTTGTGGTGGTCTGGTACGTTATCAAGTTTTGGAGATTGGGCAACACTATTTGCTTCAGTCGCACTTGCAAGCCATCTTGGTTCTCAACAGGGAAATTCTGAAATAACTGCAGTTGTTCCAATAGTTGCTCGAATTATTCCAGCTTTTATGTCCTCATTAGCTGGCCTGCTTGCTGATAGATTGCAAAAGAAAAACATAATGATATTTTGTGATTTTGTGCGTATATGGGTTGTTTTAGGATTATTTTTTTCTACAACTTTATTCCAATTATTTATTATCAACTTTATTTCAGAGATCTTTTCTCTGATGAGACAACCTGCAAGAGAATCAATTGTTCCTGAAGTTGTTAATGATGAGTATTTAGTCAAAGCCAATTCACTTTTTGTTGTTGGAACCTATGTTTCTCTTCCTATAGCTTCTCTTGTATTTGGTTTTATTTCAGATTCAAATTTTATTGTTGATTTAGTTAATTTTGGAAATGGTTGGTCTGGTTCGTTTATATTTTTGTTAGACGCAGTTACTTTTTCAATCTCTTGCCTTTTACTGTTGTTTTTGCATCCAAATAAAAATCAAGTCTTTCAAAGCGAAGAAAGAACTGTTATTAATGACTTAAGAGAAGGGTTTAAATATTTTCTTAGTATTTATGAATTAAGAATTGTTACAGTTTCAATTTCCCTAAGTCTTGTTGGTGCAGGTGCACTTTTTGTTTTAGGAAACTCATACTTAACAGAATCCTTAAAGTTTACTCAAAGCTCTTTTGGTTTTATGATTGCATCTTTTGGGTTTGGAATAATTTCAATTATGGTCATATTAAGTTATTTTGTTACTTCTTTTAAACGAATCCCATTTTTTATTGGAATAAGTATGGTAATTACAGGAACCTCATTATTGTTTGCATTTAATTCACAAGAATTTTCTACAATTTTATTTTTTATTTTTATTTCAGGAATTGGCTCAGGGTCAGTTTATTTACTAACTATCAGTTATCTACAAAGTACAACTAAATCAGAATTGAGAGGTAGAGTATTTGGAAATTTTTATACAATAGGAAGACTTGCCTTATTGTTATCAGTTTTTTTGGCTGGATTTTTAGCTTCATATCTAAATGAATATTTCAATGTAGATGGAGTTTTATATGTTTTGCGTTTTAGTTCTATTTTGATCTTACTTTCAGGTGTGCTTTCATTTCTTAGAGGTTATAAAAAACTTTTTCAAGATTTAGGATTTGAAAATTCAAATTTTAATAGATTAAGATTAAATCTTGAAAGCGATGAGGATGAACCATTATGAACCCTACATATATAGCCTTTGAGGGTATTGATGGTTCAGGAAAATCTAGCATTGCAAAATTATTTTCTGAAAAACTTCTTTCCGGCGGAACTCAGAATATTGTGGTTCGTGAACCTGGAGGTACAAAAGTAGGTGAAGGAGTTCGAAATCTATTACTAAGTCACGAATATCATGTCTCTCCATTAACAGAAGCTCTTTTATTCAGCTCTCAAAGATCTCAGTTAATTACAGAAATTGTGAAACCCGCTTTAGATGATGGAGTAAGTGTGATTACTGATAGATGTGCTTACTCGTCAGTAGCTTATCAAGGAGTCGGTAGAGATTTAGGATATGAGAAAATATATCAACTTAACGATATAGCTATAAATTCTTTTTGGCCTGAAAGAGTAGTTTTGCTCGACATAAATCCTGAAATAGCACTAGCTAGACAGGAAGTTGCTGACAGAATAGGCAGTGATAAGCTTGAATTTTTTACATCAGTTAGAGAAGGGTATTTAAGAATTGCCGAAGAATTTGAAAACAAGTTTTTGATTATTAATGCAGAAGAAGAAATTGAAGAAATTTTAAAACAGACATGTCATTGGTTAGGCGTTGAGTAACTTAAATCAAAAATTATCAATAGAAGTTTCAAACCCTTTCCATGCTTATCTAATATTTTCTAACTCATCAAATTATCTAATTGATCAAGCAAAAATATTTTCAAATCAATTAGTTTTTGGTGAGGAAAGTAATTTAAGTAGCCATCCAGATATTAGATTTATTGAATCTGAAAATGTTAATACTCTCGGAATAGATGATGTTAGAGAGGTTATTGCTAAAGACAACCTTTCACCATTAGATGGTAGGTACAAAGTTATTGTTTTCCCTCCAAATAAATCTTTGACTGAAGAGGCTTCAAATGCCTTGTTGAAGACAATAGAGGAGCCATCAGAAAGTAGTATTTTTATTCTTTTGTCTAATTCAAAATTTTGGTCTCATGCTAAAGATGATTCAAGTAATGAAATTTTAAATACTATAAAGAGTAGGTGTAGAACTATTTATTTAAATTCAGAACAAAGTTTCAGATTTGATTTTTCAATAGATGACTTTTCTAACTATATAAACAATCATTTGTATTTAACTAACCAAGCTGAATTTAAACAAGTAGCCGACTCATTAAATGATTTAGAAAATTTCCACTCTGCAAGTGGACCAGAAAAGTTAAAAAAAGTAATTCTATTTCACAATGAATGCAACGCTCTTAAAGATGGTTTGCCAGATGAACTTAATATTTCTTTGAATAAATTAGTTGTTGAATGTCTTCGATATCTTTCAGCATCTCTCATTAGTAGATCTGATATAAATAAAAATAGATATCGGTTTGCTGAACAGCTTGAAGAAGCAATGTCTAACATTCAAAATGGCATGAGACCGATAGTGGTTCTCAGTGAATTAACAACAGAAAAAGCTAGTTTATGAGCAGGATAGTCTTACTTGGAACTGGGTGTCCTAGTCCGAGCCATTTAAGATATGGTCCAAGTTCTTTAATTGAATACAAGGATGAAAAAATATTAATAGATGCAGGTTCTGGTGTCACTCAGCGTTTAAGTCAAGCAGGAGTGAAACCGTCAGAAATAGATGCTGTATTTATTACTCATCTCCACTCAGATCATATTGTTGATTTATATCAACTCTTTATTTCAAGTTGGCATACTGGTCGGTCAAAAAGTTTTAAAGTTTATGGTCCAAAAGGTATAAAATCATTTTTTCAAAAGACGCTGTATGCATTTGATGAAGAGTTAAGTTTAAGAAAAAATTGGGAGAGAAGAACAAATAATTCAGGTCTAGATTGTGAAATTGTTGAGTTGAATTTTGGAGATATTGTTGAGAATGATAAGTTATCTATCAAAGCATTTGAAGTAGATCATTTCCCAGTCGAACCTGCCTTTGGATATTCAATCTTTACAGGATCAGAAAAGATAATCTTTTCTGGAGACACAAGATACTCTCAAAATTTAATTAATGAAGCAGAAAAAGCTGAATACTTAATTCATGAGGTATTTGTTGGGTTAGATTTTGATCCAAAAAGAATGACAGAGGAAACCGTCAAAAATGTTGAAGATTATCACACCAGACCAGAAGAAGTTGCGAAATTAGCACAGTTAGCTGAAGTTAAATTGTTGATATTAAATCATTTTGTACCACCAGTTTTTGATGAGAGTAAATTAAAAGAAACAATTGCAGAATTTTATAAAGGCGACATTTTTGTAGGTGAAGATCTTATGGAATTTAAATTGCTTTAGATTTGTTTACTCAAGGAAGTTTTTAGTAACCTAAATATATGAACATACCTAAAGTTCCAGGCCTACCAGTCATTGGACACTCAGTTCCATTTCAAAACAATGCACTTAACTTTACTTCAAAAATGCAAAAGAAATATGGAGATATTTTTGAGATATCACTATTAAATGAAAAATTTGTTGTAATACTAGACCCAATCTCCACCAAGGAAATATTTTTAGATAAAGATAACAATTTTTCTTCCAAAGAAGGATGGTCATTCACCTTAGGTCCAACTTTTGAAAATGGACTAATGTTACGTGATTTTGATGACCATAAATACCATAGATCTTTATTGCAAGATTCTTTTCGTCATGATGCAATCCATAATTACTTACATATTATTCAGCCAACAATTGATAATTGGATTAAAACTTTATCAGAATCAAAAAACTTCAATCTTTATGATTCAGTTAAACAACTTATGTTCGATATTTCTCTGAGGCTATTTTTTCTTGATGTAAAACCTGATGAATCTAAATTTTTGAATAAATTGTTTACTGATTCAATTTCATCAGCAACATCGTTGTTACGATGGCCACTTCCATTTACAAAATTAAAGAAAGGAATTGCAGCAAGAGAATATTTGCTAGATTATTTTCAAGAAAAAGCAAAGCTTGTCAATGAGGATACAGACAAAACATTGTTTGCGGAATTGGTGAGAACAAATAAAGGTGATGCGGGACTTTCAGATTTTGAGATTGCAGAACATATGATATTTTTGTTGCTTGCTGCTCATGACACAACAACAATTACTTTGACAAATTCGTTGTATTACCTATCCCAAGATGAAGATTACAGAAATAATGTTTTGAATGAATCTTTAAGTGTGGACCATACTGATATTTCTTCCTTAAAAAATGGTAATTTTGCAGAAGCTATGTTTAAAGAAGCAATGAGAATCTATCCTCCGGTTCCATTTTCAATAAGATATGTTGTTGATGATATTGTTGTAAATGGTGCCAAGCTAAAAGGAGGCACGTACACTACAATTAGTCCTCTTTTACTTCATCACGATGAAAGATATTGGAGTGAACCTAGCATTTTTGATCCTCTTAGATTTATAGATCCTAGTTATCACAATGATGCATATTTTCCATTTTCTGGTGGGGCACATACTTGTTTGGGTAAATTTTTTGCAAGCTATATGTATAAAAACGTAGTTTATAAGTTTGTTCAATCTTTTAATGACTACACAATTAATGAGAAATTAGAGATAAGACCAACCCCCATTCCCCATCCAGTTGAGGATGTTTTAGTCTCAATCTAATTTTCTATAAAGTGCCAAAGGTGTAAACAAGCAATGGTTTTATATGGATTCCATTTTTCTGCATATTGTGTATATTCTTCAAAGTCTTTAGAGTCAACCATGTTCAAAGTTTTCATTGCTTCCCTTAAAGCTGCATCCCCTGGAGAAAAAATATTTAAATCTCGAGCACAAAACATTTCAAACATTTCAACACTCCATGGTCCAATTCCAAAAATATTTAATAATTCCTTCTCTCGATCTGTTTTAGAAAGTTTAAAAATTGAATTTTTGGTTGATTGTGACGAGAAATATTTTTCCAATTCTTTTATTGATTTAGCTTTGTTAGTACTTAAACCAAGATCTTTAATTTCTTGAATTGATAGCTTTTGAAAAGAACGTGTTAAAAATTTCTTTTCATTCAAACTAATAAGCATTTTCTTTTTTATTCCAGCTGCTGCCTTGGTTGAGATGAATTGAGAAATTACTATATTTACAAGCTCATTAAATGGATCTTTTTTTTTCGCACTAAAGTTAATGGGACCATTTTGTTGTATTAATTTTGAAATTGGAAGTTTAAGTGAAATTAAATACTCCTCTTCACTACTAAATTTTGTTGCCATTATTAAAGATTGATTTTATTTAGTTTTCTTAGACTTAGAAGTAAATATGATGAAATTAAGATACCTATGAGATTGAGCCCACTATATCCAATTAATAAATAGCTTATTCCAAGTGAAGTATGAGCTATAAAGCTACCTGCAAATACATATGTATCACTTTTTATGTTTAAAGGTGTTGAGTATTTTAAAGAATACTTCGCAATGGCAGAACTTATCGCAACATAGTTAAAGTTCCATCCCAAACCTAATAAATAAAGACCTATCTTAAGAAAAAAAGGTTCAGAGTTTAAAAAAGTAATAATACAACTTAGTAAAAGAATTGAAGAGCCAGCATATGTAAATTTTTTATATCCATATTTATCTACATAATTGCCAAGAATCGGTGAAAAGAGAAACATTCCAAGTGTGTGGTAGCTAATAATAACTCCAACCAACTTGACTGTTTCTCCAATGTCTTGAATGTGCAAAGGTGTAGCTGACATTATCACCACCATTGTGAAATGATTGAGGACCAATAAAATTGATAAAAAAGTTCCATCTTTATTATTTGAAATATTATTGGAACTTTGAGTCTCAATTGTCTCTTTTTCTCTTAAGGGATTATTTGTGGAGGTAAAAATAATAATTGAGAGTGATGCAAAGAACATTCCTAATGTCGCAACAATATATCCAATAATTAAATCTGAGGCGAAAATTTTTGCGAAATAGTCTGAATATTCACCCACAAGGCGAGGTCCAAATATAGATCCAAAAACTGAAAACCATACAGCCAAGGAAAGGGCTGTAGCTTTAAACCTATCTGATGCAACAAATGACGCAGCATATCTTGATTGCAAGGTTGCAGATTGGCCAATACCCAGTACAAATGCACCTACCAACAATAAAGCGAATGAATCAATTAAAAGACTTGTAAATAGAATCACACCGCCAATTGCACCTATTGCAAAAGTTGCACTCAGTGCATGAATTCTTGAATAATTTTTGCTTAACATATAGAACAGTTGAGTACCAAATGTTGCACCTCCAACACCAATAGCATTTGGAAAACCTACAAATAATGGATTATTTGAAACTTCACGAGCTGCTAGAACGGTAACCGTAATTGCCGCAATAAATCCAATCGAGGAGAATCCAACGGATAAAAGAAGGCTTGAAATTTTTTTGATTTCTTTAAGCATGTTCTTTAAGGATACTTATTTAAATCAAGTTAAACATTATTGAATTAATTTATTAATTTGTTACTATGGTAATTGCATTTTGAGAGGTTAACTCCTCAGCAACCTGGAAGGCTATCCAAGGTGCTAAAACGATGCGGCACTCTGCAAAAAATAGCCAAAAGTCAAAATGCATTATTTAATTATGGTATTTGGCAAAAATTTAGAATTATCGTTTGAGTTTTTCCCTCCAAGAAATGAGAGGGAGTATAAAACTTATGAAAACACTGTTCAGCAACTGGCACAATATAGTCCAAAGTTCGTCTCATACACAGATGGTGCTGGATTTTCAAAAAATAGAGAAATTATTGAATCAGTTGAAATTTTAAGACAATATATGTCTCCTGAAGTTGTTGCTCATATAACAAGTTGTGACAAAACTAAAAGTGATGTGGATGTTATTTTGAATAAATATATCGAAAATAAGATTGAATCTTTTTTAATCATTAGGGGTGATTGTCCTAGAGATGAATTTCTTATGGATTTAGAGGATTTTGATGAAAATAATTCAGATTTTGAACATGCAAGTGATCTCATTGAATACATGTTTAAAAAAGGATATAAAAATATAGGATTTGGTTGCTTTCCTACTGGTCATCCTGAAGATAATAATCTAGATGAGACTATGAACACATTCAATCTTAAAGTGAAGTCCGGTGGAAATTTTTCTGCTACGCAATTGTTTTTTGATTTTGATGATTACAAAAAATTTCATGAATACGCTAATGAAAAAAATATCGATGTCCCAATATATGCAGGAATTATGCCTCTAGTTAGCTTTGAACAAGCTAAGAGATTCGCTAAAGTTTGTGATATTTCTTTACCAGAGAGCCTAAGTAAAGGTTTTGCAAATTGCAATACTATTGAAGAAGAGCGTGAATTTGGAATTAAGTTTATTGCTGATCTATGTGATGAGTTAATTAAATATGGTGCTGACGGATTACATTTTTATACTCTTAATAGATACAAAGCATTTAGTGATATTTATAAATTAATTAAAAATAAGGATTCTTTAAATAAAGGAGAAGTAAGAATATGAAAGTTGATATTTCAGTAGTTGGTTATCCACGTGTTGGAAACAAAAGACAATATAAGTGGGCAGTAGAAAAATTCTGGAGGTCCGAAATAACTCTAGAGGAATTAGTTTCCAAATCTGACGAGTTAATTTCTAATAATTGGGATATTCAAAACAATAGTGGAATAAACAAAGTGCTCATAGGAGATTTTTCATTCTACGATCAAGTTTTGGACACAGCCACACACCTAGGTATACCTCAAAAGAGATTTGGATATACCAACTATACAGATTTTGACTCTTATTTTAAGGCATCAAGAGGAGGAGAGGTGAATGGTAAAAATGAATCCCCTTTAGAAATGACAAAGTGGTTTGATACAAACTATCATTACTTGGTTTCTGAAATAGATTGGGATTTAGAGTTTAATCCCTCCGCTGCCAGGTTTAGTCATGAATTAAAATTGGCTTCTGAGAAAGGCTTAGATGCAATTCCAAAGATTATTGGTCCAACTACATTTTTAACTCTTTGTAAAGAAAATGACTTAGATCAAAGCAAAAAAGATAAAGTTTTAAATGCTTATTTGAATTTATTCACTCAGCTAAAAGATTTAGGCTTAACTGAAATTTTAATTGATGAAGGATCTCTTGGTGTTGGCAGCCATAGCTTTTCCCAGGACACTTTTGATATTTTTAAAGCTTTAGTTGAAAACTCTCCATTAGAAATTCATTTGTTTGGTTATTTTGGCAAATATGATGGAATCTTAGATGAAGTATTGAATTCTAATATTAGCTCTATTCATTTAGACCTTTGCTATGAAGGCTTTACAGATGAAGAAATTGTTCAAATAGCTTCTAAAAAAGAAGTTCAGCTTGGGGTACTAAGTGGAAGAACAATTTGGAAGAGTAATTTATTAGATATATTTGATAGAATCTCTGATCTAAATCTAAATAAGTTAAGCATTTCAACATCATGTTCTTTATTACATGTTCCGTATAGCTTGAAAGAAGAAGACTCTTTGAACACTGATTTAAAGAATATACTTTCTTTTGCAGAAGAGAAATTAAATGAGTTACTTTTATTGAAAAATTCACTTGAAAGCAATGTGAAAAGCGAAGATCTAGTTTTATATGAAAAAGTTAGAGACCATTCTGACAAAGCTTTACTTGGAAGAATAGTTGAGACTGTACGAAATAGAGTTTCTTCTTTAACCAAAGAGTCTTTTGAAAGAAAAACAAATAGAGAAGAAAGATTAGAGTTGCAATCTAGTGAGTTAAATATTCCCACCTTTCCAACGACTACTATTGGTTCGTTTCCTCAAACAGGAGACACCAGAACTTTAAGAAGACAATTTAAATCTAATGAAATTTCAGAATCAGAATATGAAGCTGGAATAAAAGAAATTATTAAAGAAACTATTGAGATTCAAGAAGAGTTAGGTCTAGATATCTTAGTTCATGGTGAAGCTGAGAGAAATGATATGGTGGAGTATTTTGGTGAACTTCTTGAAGGGTTTGCATTCTCTAAGTTTGGATGGGTACAAAGCTATGGAAGTAGATGTGTAAAACCACCAATTATTTTTGGAGATGTTTACAGAAAAGAAGCTATGACAGTTAATTGGTCTTCCTATGCTCAAAGCTTAACTGATAAAAGAATGAAAGGAATGTTGACTGGGCCTGTGACCATTCTCCAGTGGAGCTTTTATAGAGATGATATTTCTAAAAAAGAAGTTGCATATCAAATTGGTTTAGCACTTAGGGACGAAGTGCTTGACCTAGAAAAAAATGGTATAAAAATTATTCAAATTGACGAACCAGCCATTAGAGAAGGATTACCACTGAATCCAAAATACAAACAAGAGTATTTGGAATGGGCCGTAAATTCTTTCAAGCTTTCTCAAGCAGGCGTAGAGGATTCAACTCAAATCCATTCTCACATGTGTTATTCAGAATTTGATGAAATATTGGATGCAATTAACGCTCTTGATGTTGACGTGTTGTCAATTGAAGCATCAAGAAGTGGAATGGATTTGGTTAATCCAACACTTAAGGAAAAATACAAAGGAGCGGTAGGTCCTGGTGTGTATGATATCCACTCTCCATTAGTTCTAGAATATGAAGACGCACTTCAGAGAATTCAGCAATTAGCTAAAAGTTTGGATGTAAAGAATATTTGGATAAATCCAGATTGTGGCTTGAAAACAAGGAATTGGAAAGAAGTAAAAGAGAGTTTAGCAAATATGATTAAAGCAAACAATGATGTAAAGGAGACAATCTCATAATGACAAATTTTAGAACTTCAGAAACTGTTTCACCTGGACATCCTGACAAAATAGCTGACTTAATTTCAGACCATGTTTTAACAAATGCACTTAAAACAAATAAAAAATCAAAAGTGGCAGTTGAAACTTTTCTTACTGGAACAAAAGAAGGAGGACTTGTTGTTGTTGGTGGTGAAATCAGTGATATTGCTGAAATTACTGATGACAAAGTTAATGCAATTGTTAAGGATGCATTATCAAAAACTATAAAAACAAGTTTTGAAGATTTTGATTTAGACAATTTAAATATCATGAATGTTCTTACTCCTCAATCAGAAGAAATTAGATCAGCTGTTGAAGATGATGAAGACCTAGGTGCAGGTGATCAAGGAATAATGGTAGGTTTTGCATCTGATGAAACAGATAGTAAATTACCTAAAACTTTTGACTACTCAAGACAAATTCAAAAAGAACTGTGGGATTTACAGCATGAATCAGCACAGCTAGATCTTGATTCCAAGGTTCAGGTCACTACCGGAGGAGATGTAGTAAAAGTTGTTGTTTCTACTCAACATCAAAAAGATATTAATTTAGCAAACTTATTTGAAGAAGTTTCAAGTATTGTTTCAGAAATAATAAGTGAAGAGTTTAAATTAGACTTGAATCCCTCTGGTTCTTTCGTAAAAGGTGGACCGGCTGGTGATACTGGATTGACTGGTAGGAAAATAGTTGTCGATGCTTATGGTCCTACAGTACCTGTAGGAGGTGGAGCTTTTTCAGGGAAAGATCCAAGTAAGGTAGATAGGTCAGCAGCATATGCAGCAAGACATCTTGCAAAAAATATTGTTGATCACGGGCTTTCTAAAAAATGTCTTGTTAGAGTTTCGTATGCTATTGGAAAAGCAGAACCTTATGAATTAACTGTCGATACATTTAATACATTAAATGTAGATGAGAGCGTTCTTAATGATTTTGTATCTAAATTTGATATGAAACCAGGTGCAATAATTGAAAGGTTAAATCTCCTTGATGTTGATTACACAACAGATACACTATTTTCTCATTTTGGTACTGAAGGTCGTAACTGGGAACAAAAAGAAGATATATAAGTTCGCGAAAAATAGATTAGTAAATATCTTGCATCTATAGATAATCTGATGTAAATTTATAAAACACTATCGGAAAAGAAATCGAAAGATAGAAAAGAAGATAGAACAGAAAATCCCGAAAGGTCGCAAGATCAGTCGGGATTTTTGCTTTTTATAGAGTAAATTAAAAGTATGGAATTATACATAGTAGATGGTACATACGAGTTGTTTCGTGCACACTTTGGATACCCAAGTAGAACTTCTCCTAATGGTCAAGAAGTTGGTGCTTTAAAAGGCTATATTAACCACCTACAATCGTTGCAAAAGAAATACTCTTACCTTGCAGTATGTTTTGATTCTACAGTTGAATCTTTCAGAAATGATTTATATGTAGATTACAAATCAAGCAAGGGAATTGAAGTGGAAGTTCTTAACCAATTCTCATTAACCGAAGAGGTAACTAAATTATTGGGAATTCAGTTAATTGCAACAAAAGAGTTTGAGGCTGATGACGCCATTGCGTCAATCTGTGAAAACTTTAAGAATTCAAAAATAAAAATTGTTATAGGTTCATTAGATAAAGACCTAATGCAGTGTGTTGATGATGAAAAAATTGTAATGTATTCAACGAGGTACAAAAAATTTACAAACGCAGATGGTGTTTACGAAAAGTTTGGGATACATCCATTTCAAATTCCTGATTTTTTAGCGCTAACAGGTGATTCCTCTGACGGGATACCAGGAATAAAAGGAGTTGGACAGGTAACAGCATCAAAATTGCTTTCAGAATTCGAAAATGTTGAGAACATAATTGAAAATTTAGATCAAATTAGATCAAATTACCGAGGTGGTGAAAAATTAGTTGATAATATCTCACAAAACATTAAAGAACTTAAATTATTTAAAACTTTAACAACCTTGAGAAAAGATGTAGATATACCAAAAGAAATAGAAATGTATGAACAACAAAATATCAATGAAAAAAAGCTAGATGAGTTTTCAAAATTACATAATTTAAATATAAACATTGCAAAATAGTGCATTTCATTGCATCGCACTTAGTGAGGGCAAATAATTCATACAAATTCTTCATATTTTACGAAAGTTTTACTACTCTCATATTGTGAAATTTTTAATATCTTTATTAATGTTGTCAGTATTCATTTTGCCAGTTATGGCTTTTGCAGATGACCATGGAGATGTTCCCGTGCCTGCAATCGTTATCGAAGATGCACCTGAACAAGTAGAGGATATTGATTGGACTTATAGATTTTTGATACCCACAACTGTTGCAATTGCAACATTAGTAATTTTGGGGAATGTAGTGCAATACTTTCGTCAAGTTACAAGAAAAAGATACAAGGTTATAGAAAAATAACTTTAATCTTATTTCTATGGACTTAATAAATCAATATTTTAAAGAATATGTTATTCCTGAAAAAAAATATGTTATTGCTTTAAGTGGTGGTGTTGATAGTGCAGTATTAGCTTTATTGGTTTCCAAACAAACAAATAATGTAAGGTCAATATTTGTAAATCATAATCAGGTTGATTCGAATAACTTAGAAAAAGCAGCTGAAGCAGTTGCTAATTGTCTTAATCTTCAGCACATTAATATTTCAACAGATTTAGAGATTAACGCATCTGAAACCAAAATGAGGGAAGAGAGGTACCGTGTATTGTTTGAAAATATTTCTGAAGATGAAACTTTGTTATTTGGACATCATGGTGATGATAAAATTGAAACATTTTTTATAAACTTGCTAAGAGGTACAAGGCTCAAAGGGCTTTCTTCCATTCCATCAGAATCAAACAATTTAGAAAGACCATTGTTAAATTTTTCTAAAAAGGAAATAATTCTTCTAGCTCAAGAATATGAACTACCTTATTTAGATGATGCAACAAATAATGACAATAAAATTTTGCGTAATTGGTTAAGAAATGATTTGGTTCCGCAAATTAAAGATAAATTTGATGGTGATTTAAACAAAAGAATCTCAAGAATTATTAATGAAATAAACTATATAAAAACTACTAGTAGAGATTTTGAAAAATACATTAAAGTCGCTCCAGGATATATTGAAGTACCAATTACGTTTTTGAATAAAAATAATCCCACTACTGATTATCTCTTAACACAAATTTCATATTTATTTGGCAATACAGGATTAGAACAAAAAGATTTTGAAAAAATATTTTCAGTTATTGAAAATAAAAACAATCTTGATTTTGCTAGTGGTTGGAATATTTCAACACAAGCAGGTTTGTTGCTTTTTATCAATACATCAAACTGGCAAATTTCAAATGAGCTATTTAACTCAATAGGATATTTTAATTTTCAAAAAATTGAAAAAGATAAAAATTTAAATAATTGGAGTATTGAATTGCCTACTAATTTAAGAAATAAGTTGAAGTTTAATCAAATTGAACCTGGTGATAGTATTTTAATTGATGGTATTGATCAAAAGGTTTCTGAGGTCTTTAGATCTTTTGGGGTAAACGAAGTACTCAGAAAAGTTTGGCCAGTCTTAAAATTAGACGACAAAATTATTTGGATTCCTGGAATAAGAAAGTCAGATGATGTAAACAGTTTTGATTCTCATATAGAGAGTTTTATAATTAACACCTCTATAGAAAAGAGTTGTTTTGAAAATATCTAGAGAATTAATATCTCAAAAAGAAATAGAAGATAAAGTAGTTGAGATAGCAAGTCAAATAAATGAAGACTACAAAGACAAAGACTTAATAATTGTAGGAATTCTCAAAGGTGCATTTATTGTTATTAGTGATTTAGCTAAATGTTTAAATATAAATGTTTCATTTGAATTTATGAGTATCAAGTCTTATGAAGGTGCAGAATCAACTGGTCAAATAAAGATTGATAAAGACTTAGATGTTGATATCACAGGAAAGCATATTCTTTTAGTAGAAGATATATATGATACGGGATTGACCTTGTCACATTTAGTGAACCTTTTAAACTCTCGAAATCCTGAAAGTATTGAAATATTTTGTATGTTTAAAAAATCTAAAGAAAATAGTGAACCAGTAGATATTAAATACAGTGGTTTTGAGATTGGTCCTGAGTTTGTTGTAG
>Ga0255760_10000592_pt1 | contig 35943 bp, 34 predicted proteins | sample 071ome_25_FD_179960 | JGI IMG/M metagenome (GOLD analysis project Ga0255760, IMG submission 179960) | Coastal salt marsh microbial communities from the Groves Creek Marsh, Skidaway Island, Georgia - 071410BT metaG (version 2) | ecosystem: Environmental > Aquatic > Marine > Intertidal zone >...
GTACTGATGGAGAAGAACTTATTCGAGCAATCGCCGAACGATATTCATCGAACTCCGGTAGCCATGACCATGGTAGGTGGGGACATAGTCCATCGGCTAGTAAGCAATTAGCGGGCGTTGGACCGCTGGATTGCCTTATTGCTAGCGAGCCTTAAAAAAAAGCGCTAACAGGAAGCGCTAATAGAAAGCCAGGGGAATGGGCAGGGACGTCTAAATCACCGTGCCCTTGACGGGGCCCAGGGCAATGGGTTTAATTGCGCCCTCGAAATCGCAGCAATTGCGGTTTTTGACAGCCTCAGTTGTCACGGCCAGATAGCTCAGTTGGTAGAGCAGGGGACTGAAAATCCCCGTGTCGGCAGTTCGATTCTGCCTCTGGCCACCACTTAACTTATTTTAAATACGTTAACTACTTGTCCAGCTTCACAATTTTCGTGAACGAGCTGGAGTAGTAGACAATACAGTTGACAAAAAAGTGTCCGAAGTACACCTATTGCAACGATGGTGTTTCCTAATTTCCAATGGTGTATCTCAGATACTTGGCAGACTTGCATTGCTTGAGCCCGCAAGATCCAAGACTGCAAAATTGCTAACCTCTGCGCCCTGTACGATGAGCCTGTTGTGGGAGTAGGACTAGCTGGCTATCTGAAACGGCTACTGCCGAGTGCTGAGGTCAGCCTTGTCGAGCCGAATGTGGAATACGTGTCGTGCCCCTTCAGCAACCTGGTCATCAGCGGCCTTCGCGATCTATCTGCGCAGACATTCCGCTACGAGGCGCTCTCGCGGGAGGGGATTCGGATTATTCGTGCGATGGCAACAGATGTCGCGGCAACATTAAGGACCGTCACGCTATCGACCGGCGATAAACTGCCTTTCGATCGGCTGGTGATGTCGCCAGGGATTAGTTTCCGTTGGGATGCGCTCGAAGGGTATGGGGAAAGTGCGGCCAAGGTGATGCCTCATGCCTGGAAAGCAGGCTCGCAAACGGTACTGCTGCAGCAACAGCTAAGGGCGATGCCCGACGGCGGAGTGGTCCTGATATCGGTACCGCCAGCGCTATTTCGCTGCCCGCCTGGCCCCTACGAGCGCGCTAGCTTGATTGCGCATTACCTCAAACGAGAGAAACCTCGATCGAAATTGATCCAGCTCAATAGTAACACGCGCTTTTCTAAGCAGCCGCTTTTTACCGACGCGTGGCAAACACACTACGGCACCATGATTGAGTGGCGAGGTGCTTCGGATTTTGGTGGTGTCACGCGTGTCGATGCTGGGACCATGCAGCTGCACACCGATTTCGATGTTGAGCGAGGGGATGTCATCAACGTCATTCCGCCGCAGCAGGCAGGTGAGATTGCCCAGCGTGCAGGGGTAGCCGATGCCACCGGGTGGTGCCCTGTGAATGCGATCAGCTTTGAATCCAGACGAGTCCCGGGCATACACGTCGTAGGTGATGCAACGATTGCAGCGCCCATGCCTAAAAGTGCTTTTGCCGCTAACCAACAAGCAAAGGTTTGTGCGATTCAAGTCGCAAGAATGCTGAGTGATCTTGCGCCTCAAGCCACAACGCTTGCGAATACCTGTTACTCGTACACCACTGCTGAGACGGCCATTTCTGTATCGGGTGTCTACAGGAGTGATGATGGCAACTTCCAAAATGTGCCGGGTGCTGGTGGAATGAGTCCAGCGGACAATCAAAGTGGTCTTGCTGCACGCGAGGCGATTCAAGCGGTCGACTGGTTTAGCGCGATTACCCGCGAGACATTCGGATGACACGCGCGGTACTAATTTGCCTGCTCCTTACCGCTTGGAATCTTGTGGGCGAGCCTCAAGATGCAGATGCGATGTCGGAGTCGCTCGCAGCGGTCGGGGACCCAGTGATTGGGGAAGAGATTTTCAGTGACCGTGAATCCGGGCATTGCGTGCTGTGCCATCAGGTGGACGGCCTTGAAGTACCCTTCCAAGGAAACCTTGGCCCCGCGTTGTCTGACGTTGGCGCGCGACTCACCGAGGCACAGATTCGTTTGCGTATTGTGGATAATACGAAGGTCAACCCAGGCACGGTAATGCCGTCGTATTACCGGACGACTGATTTACATCAAGTTGGGCGAGCGTATCAGGGCGAAACGGTGCTCAGCGCAGCGGAAGTGGAACACCTTGTGGCCTGGCTGTCCCAATTAACGGGTAGGAAAAATGACTGACAAGTATTTGCTGAGTCGTCGACGGGTGCTCGAGTACGGCAGTGGTCTGCTGGCCATCGCGATGATCCCAGCGCCAGTCCTCGCCGCACCGACAGACGCGGATGCGGCGCACCAGGCGCTGTTTGGTGATAGAGCGGTAACCGAGGGTCGGGTGGTACTCAAGGTGCCGCCTATTTCCGAAAACGGGTACTCGGTTCCCTTATCGGTTGAGGTTGATAGCCCGATGACAGAAAACGACCACGTGGTGCGGATTGCCATCTTCTCGGAAGAGAACCCGTTGCCCGATGTGGCACGTTTTGAACTCGGCCCGAGGGCAGGTAAGGCGCGGATCGATACGCGGATTCGATTAGGCAACACCCAAAAGATTCGCGCAGTCGCGGAGATGAACGATGGAGCGTTATATGGCACGAGTACCTTCAGTATCGTGACCTTAGCGGCGTGTGTGCTCTGATGGCGATGACTCGTATTGCTGCGCCAGCGAAAGCGACGATTGGCGAGATCATCCAGCTGAAGGTCCTAATTCGTCACCCGATGGAAACTGGTTATCGACGTGACTTGTATGGCAAGCAGATCCCGCGAGACATTCTAAAGCGGTTTGAATGCCGTTATAACGGCGAGACCGTGTTTGCCGCTGAACTCTTCCCCGCGGTTGCCGCTGATCCATTCCTGACTTTCTATACCCGGGCAACAGAATCTGGCGCACTTGAATTTCGTTGGACCGACCAGAACGGCAATGTCACGTCCGAAACGAGACAACTGGACGTCCAATGATTCGCGCCGGGTTGATTGCCCTTGCTCTATTTTCCCCACTGCCCGCGATCGCCGATCCACATATTACGGGCAACGCCGATTTAGCACCCGACCTTGTTCAGTCCGGTTCTGTGTTCCTGACCAACGAGACCTGTCAACTTCAGGAGGACGGTTTCGCCAATCCCGGCTATCTCTGGGTCGATCGGGGCAGGGCGCTCTTTGCTAGTCGCGCTAGTCATCAGTCTTGTTTGGATTGCCATGACGAAGACGGCGATCAGCCAATGAAAGGGGCGGCAACCCGCTATCCGCAGGTCGACTCCAAGACCGGTCGGTTGATGAATCTGGCAGATCGAATCAACGAATGTCGCGCGGTATGCCCTTCGCCGTCGATATCGAAGGCGAAGCAAAACCCTATTTCGATGCTGGGCGGGACTACTTTTTCACCCGCCGCGGCCAGCTCAACCTCGCTTGTAATCAGTGTCATGACGACAATTGGGGTCGATTGCTGCGTGGCGATACGATCAGCCAAGGGCATTCAAATGCTTGGCCGGGTTACCGTTTAGAGTGGCAGACTTTTGGTTCGCTGCACCGTCGGCTGAGAGACTGTGACCTTGGCGTTCGTGCGGAACCCTATGAGATAGGATCCGAGATTTACACGAGCCTTGAGCTATATCTCGCGTGGCGCGCACGCAACCTGCCGCTCGAGTCGCCAGGTATCAGGCGTTAGTTATCAGAAAAACGTTGAGTAACGTTCGCGATCACGTGGCGAGATCCTCAGGAGATCACACGTTTTTGAGCATTCGCGCAGAGCTCACAACGGCAGTGGTCTAATCGAGGCTCAGCTCGACCTGAACATCAAGCCCGCGCATTGCTCTTCGGATGTCATAAACGATCCAGGCTAGCCACGCCGAAAACGCAGCAAGGACAGCCAGAGTGGGCAGCAATTGCAACGCGCCGTACCAGAATGCAAAGAAGATGATCCAGCGCGCATAGGCCGCCATAAAGCGCTTGGGAACTGATGCTACCCCTGGGCTATAGGCGAAGGCCTTTACCTTGAGGAACCACCCGTTGGCGATCAGCGCCGTAAAGAACATTAGTTTGGGTGGCGGCCCTTGATCAATCTCGGGATTGTCATCAAGGGGTGCATCAGACGCCTCGTCACCCATTGCAAGAGATTGTTCGATTTGGCGCCAAGTGTGTAGCGCGGTTGGGCGGGCGGTGGTGCCATTTAAGTTCGCGTCTGAAGGTATTGAGCGCCATCGGTAGAGGACTCGGCCTTCTTTTGTCAGCGCTAGTACCCCTGGCTGAAAGTAGCCTTTGGGGTGCTCGACCGTCCAATCCGCACCCCGCTGGAGAAACGTCAAATCACCCCGATTGGCGTAGAGCGTTAGCCATTTTCGATCGCTACAGGTTTTGGAGATTTCTTGGTGCGGGTCTCCGACGTTATGGAAATTCAACTCCCAATGGCTGTGCGCCTGATCGGCGAGAGTTTGGGGCTCACTGCTAACTGCATAGATTTCCCCACCCGCTGCGCGGATTTTCTCCACAACCCCTTCATTCACATAGCCCCGTAACTCGGCGCGACAGGGAGGTCACCAAAACCCGCGGTAAAACAGTAAGACGACGAAAGCGTGCTGAGACAAAATGTTGTCTAGCCAGTCCGCACGTACCCCAGGGGGTGGATCTAATTCCGCTTGTGGCTTCTCGAGCTGAAAGGCAAATAGGTCCCGATCAATCAGGTGAACCGAGAAGGGTTCACTCTCGCCACTCACTCGAAATGTTCGCTGCTCACAGCGGTCGCCTCCGCAGAGAATAAGCTGGAGCTCTTCCGACTCTGCCAATGCTGCGTCGGCGTCGAGGATGCCAGTGACCTTAAAGAGTTCATCACCCGCCTCACTCGATGCGTTAAACCAATTGAGTGCCGCGTCTACACGCGGCTGTAAGCGGTCGGGAATCGTTTCGCTGACTTGTGGCATTCGCGCCTAATCCTTCACCTTTCTGTTGTTAGTTTTATCATTCGCTCGATGAAAGCGCGACTCTGCGTTCGTGGCTCGAGGGCGGTCTCTGAAAGTTATCCCCAGAGTGCTTTTGCCTCTTTAGTGAGTTCCTCGCGAAAATCTGGGTGCGCAATACGGATGAGTTCCTCTGCGCGCTGCCGATGATTTTTGTCCATTAAGCGGGCAATGCCGAATTCAGTGATGACGGTATCGGCCAGGTAGCGAGGAATCGTAATCAAGGTTCCGGCATCGTGCTTGGGCACGATTTTGGATACCGCACCGCCCAAGGCGGTAGCCCTAAGAACAATGATCGCGCGGCCTGTGGGGCAAAGCGCGGCCCCCATGTGGTTGTCCGGCTGCCCCCCTGTGCCGTTGACCATCATGCCGCCGTATCGATCTTCACTGGCGACTTGGCCGATGAGATCAACGGCGATGGCACTATTGATCGAGGTCATTTGGTGATTTTGGGCGATGAGCGCGGGGTTCAATAGGTAGGAAGGGTCATAAAGCTCGAAGGCGGGGTTGTCACGAATAATGTCTAGATCATCGGCATCACACCCCGACCAGGCGACGGCGACGGCTTTGCCTCGATGAATCGACTTGCGCGAGTTATCTAGGATCCCGCGCGCCCATAACCTGGCTAAGCCAGGGGAGCCAAGTTCGGTGTGTAATCCAAGATGTTTGGCATCGTCAAAGGCACCTGCCTCGAACATGAGGGAACTGGGTTGGCCAATCCCGACTTGGATGGTGTCTCCATCTCTAATCAGTGTCCGTAGGTAATCAGCAATCTTTTGCGCGGCTGGGTCGATCACGAGATTGAGCGCCTTTTCGAGCACCGCAGGGTCCATTTGCGCGATGGTGTCCTGAATTGGTGCTAGCCGATCTCGAACGATGACATTGGTAATGGAGAGTAATCGGTCTCGATTTTCTGGAGGCGCCTCCTCAATGATCCGAGTACGGACTGCTTCCACATCAACCGCGGGCGCTGTCACGCCCTCTACAAAAGCGGTGAACTCATTGACGTGAGCCCAGACGTCGCCGTGGACGGGCATTAAATTTGGGTCAACGAAGGCGATGGTTTTGCGGCAGCGCTTGAGATACGCCTTGCGCATCCAGTGGGTCGGGCCGAAATGCACATAGCCCGCCTCATTGGGCGCACTGCAGACGACAATGTTGACGTCGGGCATGCGTGCCTCTTCACGGCCACTATCAAACGCTTTCATGCCCAGCATGAACGTATTCGGCAGGTAGGTTGCTCGCTGCGTGTCGTGGCTCGGCCTCGCGGGCTCGCCAATGAAAATTTCGATCTCTCGCTCGCCTGCGTCTCGATCTGAGGTGAGTAGTGGCTCAAGCCCGGGCCCCAGCATACGCATGTCAAGGGAACCGAGCGCTTCTGCCCGAGCGTTTAGCAGTACCGTAATCGCGGCGGGCGTTCCGACGTTAACGTTTACCCAGTCTCCGGCCTCGATGAGATCCATCGCCGCCTCGGGTTCAAGAAGCCGCTGCTCGTAGTCAGATTGCCAATCGCGCTTTTTCGTCATGGTTTGCCCACCCCCTTTTATCCCATCGGAGTATACCTTTTGGACGCCGGTTTGTTGGGCTGCTCTGATGAATCGACGCGCCGCCTACTTTCAGTCTCCTTGAGGAACAAGATGAATCGGGGAGGACCAAGCGCGCTCCTGTAGGGTGCGAGCAAGCCCCGGTCTTGGCTCATACCCTTCACGAATGGCATCCCAGGTCGACCAACGGCAAGTAGGGTTCTCAATGACTCGCGCGTAGTAAAAGCTCCGGTGATCCGGGTTGAAATCAGGATCGGTCCATACGGTAGTGAGTGTTCCTGCTCCAGTCTCTGGATTAATGGAGCAATCGCTCAAATCTACAGTAGCGCCATTGTGTGGGCAGCGATTGGTGACGGGGTCAACTTCTGCGCCGCCCGCACAGGCCACATCGATCACCGTCTCATGGGTCTCTCCTTGCTCGTCAATCCACCCTTTGATGACTTGCAATCGCTGCAGCGGCGCGCTCAGCGGGTCTGCTGTCGCCATCACGAGGAAATTGGGTTCGCTGTCTTGTAAGGCGGTTAGTCTCCCACCCATTGGCACGCCGCCCGCATAAGCAGCATCGACAGCATCAGTCGACTTGGCAAGGTCCTCGGGGAGATCATAGCCAGCAAAAAAACGCACTCTGATTCGCGGGCCTGAGGTCGCGAAGACCTCCTTGCGTCGAAAAGCGGCATAGAGGGATTCGCGCGTATTCTCTTCTGCCCAAGCAGCCGCAAGGCCTGAAGCGCCAAAAGTAGGCGCTGCGCCAGATCCGTAAATATCGCCATCAACTTTAGTGATGCTGTTGTTGCCGCGCGCACTTGGCCTCAGTTTAGAAGTGATCTTGTTGCCGTAGTAGAAGAGCGACCCATCTAGCCCCTCTCTTGGTACAGAACCCCGCTGCGCCGCGGTGCCCGAGAGTAGGCTTAGTTTGGAAACGAAATTGTTTTCCTCGACCTGCGTCGCTGACGAATGGGTATCGCTCGAACCAATGAAACCAAACTCGTAGGGATTGGTAACGCCGCCATGCTCAAGACTGAGCCCCCGCTTTAGCGCCTGCCTGGCGTAAGACCCGTCGACCGCGCTGAGCGCATTGGTGGCAACGCGATAGGGCATGATTTCAAAGCCCGCAAATTCGTCGCGGGTTGAAAGCAATGGGTGCGTCTCTGAGGTGCCTTTGATTTGAGTAATTTCAACGATGGGCTCGTTGCGGATTCGCTGGGCACCATAGTCGTCGTCCATCGGGTTACCAGCCCAATCTTCAAGCTTAAACATTTGCCCATTGGAACCATTGGAATTGTGTGGAATGGCAAGGCTTTCAACGCCTTTGGCCCGAAGCTCATCCATCCAATCCCACAGATCCTCGGGGTTGACGCTGTGAAACCGAGAAAAGGGCTCTCTCGGCAGCGCATCCGTTCCCTTAAAGATCACGTTACGATGAAGGTTGCCCATGTCCGCGCCTGACGGGGTGTACTCGTAACCCACAAAGGCGGTGAATGTCCCGGGGTCATTGAATTGTTCAGCTGCATCAATCGTGTCTTCCCATGCGGTGCGAACCACTTCGAGGACTTGATCGCGGTCTAGCTCACCGTTGCGAATGCCGCCTACCGCACGAGGCAAAAAGCTGGAGAAGGTCGATAAGCGGCGCATGACATCGAAATATCCGATGCCCTGATTGCCTTCATCATTTAATCCGTTATACGGCTCAGCAAACGCCGTCTTTGAGAATTCGGTCGAGGTGTCGCCGGCTGCTTTCGCAAGCCCTAAAAACATTCCGTGGTCAGTAACAGCATAAAAATCCAGCGGTTGGGACATCTGCATATCGAATCCCGCAGGGTTGCCGATGGCCTCACCTCTGGCAAACCGGTAGGCGTCATACGGCGTGGTCAACGTTCCCATAGCGTAGCCATCGAACGAGTATTCGGTGTGCACATGCAGGTCGCCAAAGAAGGCTTTGCGCTCGGCGGTCGGCGCGGATGAGTTGGCCAGAACTGGCAAAGAGGGCGTGCCTTCTGGCCGCTCAGTCAGCACGGTTTCTTTTTCAAAGACGGAGGCGCCCCAGTTCCCATCGGCATTTTGGGCGATAAGCCTCTCGTCAATGAGCGCGGAGTCCTCAACGACGGCGTCCACACCATGGACGTTTGCTAGTCCGCTAAATGCATCGTTCGGTGATTCGGGCGCACTGTCAGAGCAGCCTGCGAGATAGCCCGTCGCAATCGCAACGAAAGCCATAGGAATGAACGGTTTCATCGTTGTACCCCCCTTTTTTTTGATTCGCTACCCGATCAAGCCTAAGCTTCGATCGATACACCAGTAAGTTGACCCGCTACCAATCAGGTAGATGGGCATCCATATCCATCGATCCGGAGTCATGACCGGAAATTGTTGCTTCGCGACAGTTCTCATCGTAGCGCCAATCCCCAGGACGACACCAATAAACAGGATCTGACCGATCTCGACCCCGATATTGAACATCAATAGCGCGGTGAGCACCTCTTCCTGAGGAAGCCCGATTTCTCGCAGCGCGCCTGCAAATCCGAGTCCATGCAGCAGGCCAAATAAGGCGCATATCCAGAACGAGTGACGCGCCACAAGCCCTTTAGCCGCTGAGTGATCCTCTGGATTGAAGCGATGCCTTGCCGCCTCTACTGCCAGCACGAAAATGCTGAGCGCAATGAAAAATTCCGTGAGTTCCTGGGGCACACGAATCAGCGACAGGGCCGCAAGTGATAGGGTCAAACTGTGCCCTAGCGTGAAAGCAGTGATTGCGATGAGCAGTTTTCGAGTGGCCAGCATTAAAACCAGCGCCCATACAAAAAACAGGTGATCAATTCCGCCGAGGATGTGTTCGACTCCGAGCGCGGTGTAATCGAGCGCGACCGCGCTCCAGGACATGCGCTCAGGAACAAGAAACTCGTTTTGCTCGCCGTTCAACAATTGCCTATAGGATCGGCCATCGAGCAAGTCAATCTTGATGACAGCTGCGCTTTGATTGATACCAAGACCAGTAAAACGGATCGTTTGGCCAACCAGCCCCGCGTCACCGCACATCGTTTGCCACTCAAAGAGGATACCCGTCGCATCGAGGTTAGGTCGCCTCTCGCTCCCGTCCTCGCAATGAGCAGGAAGAGAGACTTGGATGGGCTCAGGCGTGGGTAGTGTTCTCGGCGTTTTCCAGCGCACATCAAAGGTACCGACGCTGGTCTCTGTCATCTCAAAGAGCGACGGCGCAAGCTTGTGCGCAAATGTCAGTGGCGCGAGTGAGAAGATCGCGATGGCTGTAAGGCATCGAAGTGCAATGATCATAGGGGCGCCCCCACAATCTGGTAGCGGTCCCTTAGCCGCGACAGCCCCTCAGAGAGGCTTTTCTCGCCTGCTTGGTTTCTAAGGGTGTACTCGATCGACGACTTAACTTGGTCAAATGGCAGGCGGGCTGCCAGCTTTTGATCACTCAACCAGACATGATGCAACCCATAGGGCGATGGCACCGCGGCACACCAGGTGTTGACCCGGCAGTTGGCGAGGGCGGCGGTGAAAGTTGGGCCGAATTCACGGGTCAATTGTGCGAGCGATTGATCGACGAATCGGTGCCCGCTAATAAATGGGTTCCCGAGGCTTATGGCTTCATCTGGCTGGACGGACCGGTCGCTGATGGTTTTGAATATCTCTTTCGCTCGTTGCTCGGTGTCTCGCCGATTCTGATCCCACTGGATAAAGACCTGGGTAAACGTGAATCGCTCGGGAGCAAGGTGCTCATATTGTTCGTTCTCATAAGCATCGCGAAGTGTTTGCTCTGAAATCGGCTGACGCTCTCCTACTGCCCGTAAGCTAGATTCCATCATCTGAATGAGCCGCCGTCTGGCAACGAGATCATTCACGTGCAGGTTCATCGCATAGGCCTGGTCTAACAACACTTCATCCGTCTCTTCAGACCCCTCATACATGAACCGCATGTCTCGAATGAGTCGCGCCTGCACGCCTTGATCCTGTAAGTGAAAGTGAAGCCGAAGAGATTCAGCAAGCAGGATATCTCGATCAATTTCGGTTTGAATGAGGTTTGCTTTGGCGTCACTCGTGAAGGCGCCGGCGCCAAGCTGGGACCATTGCCTCTCTAGTTCGGCAATCCGCTGATCGGTCGGGTACTGCACCGTGAGGATCGGCGTTGGCTCAAATGCGCTAACCGACAAAAAAGCGAGTAGGCCGATGAGCCAAAAGTGAAGGGCTGGATGGGTCGTAAGCTTGTTCAACACACCTAGTCATCCGGCGCTTGAGAAGGAGGAGTCGCCATTGCCGCGAGCCAGCTTGTCAGAATTCGACTGACGCGCTGATCGAGTTCCTCGGGCGTCACGCCCACTCGTTTGGCATAGGGCAACCGAAAAATTCGATAGCCCCGCCCAAATGCAGAGAGCGCAACTTGCAGCGCATCAAGGTCATGGCGCTTGTCGATGGCGCCGTCAATGACATCTTTGCGTAACTGGCTAAGTTGAGCCTCATACATGGGCATCGGGTCGACATCTGGATCACCATCCAGGACGAGCAGCGCGCGAAGCTGACTATCGCTCGTGTGTTCTTGGTTGTGTTTAAGAAAGTTCCTTACCCTTCGGGAGATAAACCCAGTCGTTGGTCCCGCTTCTTTGATTGAGTCGACGATGGCAGCAAACTGCTGGCTAATGGCTGAACGCAGCAGTTCCTGCCGCGAACCAAAGTAGTGATAAATGTTGCCGCGATTGACGCCAGCCGCCTCAGCAACTTCCTTGAGATTAAGCCCAGATAGCACTCCTCGCTGACGGATAAGATCCAAGGCAACGTCGATCAACTTCTGTTCGGTGTTGGCGCGTCCTCTTTTTACTTTGGGCATATCGGGTCCAGCATCTTGATGGTTGATCAGTCGTTTAGCGTAAGCCCAATCAGCGCATTGCGCTGCGCAGCGTTAAGCGCTTATCATTGTGCCACAATAATTTAGCATTATGCTAAAAATTGTGCTTGCCAGTTGCTTGCCAGTGTAGGGGCGTTTTTAGCACGGACATCGGTAACTGATCCTTCGAGTGCACTTTGATTGGTGAGATGGGAACTCGGTCAGGCAAGTGCTTCTCGTAATCTTGTGAACGGATGAGTGGTAGAGGTAGGCGAACTAAGGGGAGCTAAGGATGAAACAGTACTTTGTGGGCAGCATCATGCTGCTGGCGCTCTCAGCGGCGTGCTTTGTAGGCCAGTCGTTTGAGGCGCGGGCAGAGGGTGCCAGTGCGTTGGGTCAATCAAATAACGAGCATCAGGGCCTGAGGCCACCCCCTAATCCGTATCGAAACGCTTACTACGGCGATCTGCACGTCCACACCACGAATTCGTTCGATGCTTATACCTTTGGCACGATCAGCACCCCAGCCGACGCCTATCGCTATGCGCAGGGTGAAGCCATATGGCACCCCAGTGGGTATGAGATACAACTCGCCCGTCCTTTAGATTTCTATGCGGTGACCGACCACGCCATGTTCTTGGGCTTGCTCCGGGAAGCAGCTGACACGAACTCTGAATTTTCCAAGTATGAATTGTCTGAGCCGATGCACGATTTAAATGAATCGGTGAGCGGCAGTTTGTTATCGATCATCAAACGCGCAGGGTTGTTTCGTCCGTTTGCTCGTGCGGTAAATGAGGGTTTACAGAATGGCACGGTAGACAAGGCGCTCGTAGATAGCGTGAGCCGAACCGTCTGGCAAAGCACGATTCAGGCAGCAGATGAGGCTTACCAGCCCGGGACTTTTACAACTTTCGCTGGCTATGAGTACACATCGAGCGTCGAGCTCTACGACCGATACCTCCACCGAAACGTGATTTTTCGGGGTACGGAAGGGCTGCCCGAGCAGTTATTTTCGAGGCTAGATAGCCAAGATCCCGAAAAGTTGTGGGACTGGATGAGTGAACTCCGAGCCAATGGCGTTGATAGTCTTGCCATCCCCCATAACTCCAATATCTCGGGGGGCGCGGCCTTTGCCCTGGCGGATTACGAAGGGGCCCCGATCGATGATGAGTATGCGAAGAAGCGTGCAGAGAACGAGCCTTTGGTCGAAATCACGCAAGTAAAGGGCACGTCTGAGACTCATCCACTTCTGTCAACCAACGATGAATGGGCTGATTTTGAGGTTAGGACCAATCACCCTGGCGAGGAAGATGCGAGCAATTTGCCGGGTAGTTACGTGAGAGATGCATACTTACGCGGCCTCACATTGTCAGAAATGGGGGTCACCAACCCTTACCAATTTGGTGTTATTGGATCGAGCGATACGCATGTTGCTGGAACCTCCGATAATGAGGCGGCCTTTTTCTCAAAGATTGGCGTCCTAGATGGCACTGCCGAACTCAGGGGTTCGGTGCCATTTAACCGGTTCTATGCAACCATCGCGAGGTTTGTGCAACCAGAGGCGCTTACCGAAGTTGATGGCAACCATTATTTGGCGGTCAGCCCCCGGTTAATCCGATTCTCGGCCTCGGGTCTTGCGGGCGTTTGGGCTGAAGAAAATACCCGCGAATCAATCTACGATGCTTTCAAGCGCAAAGAGACGTTTGCGACGAGTGGTCCAAGAATGAAGATTCGCCTCTTTGCAGGGTATGACCTTGCAGACGCCGATCTAGAGGGTCAGGGACTTCTTGCGAAGGCTTACGCTAACAATACAGCCATGGGCGGTGACTTGGCGCCTCAAGAGTCGATGAGTCCGACGTTCCTGGCATGGGCGGTAGCTGATCCCATGGGCGCGCCGCTTCAGAGACTTCAGATGATTAAGGGGTGGCTGGAAGAGGGTGAGCCGAGAGAACAGGTGTTTGATATTGCCTGCTCAGATGGCCTAACCGTTGACCCGGATACTCATCGCTGTCCCGATAATGGTGCAATTGTGGATTTAAGTGATTGCTCGACTTCTGCCCATGACGCTGCGACCGAGCTCAAAGTGCTTTGGGAAGACCCTGATTTCGATGCGGATCAAGACGCCTTCTACTACGCTAGGGTGCTGGAAAACCCAGTATGTCGATGGTCGACGTGGGATGCTGTGCGTGAGGGTGAAGCACCGCGATCAGATATCCCCAAGACCATTCAGGAGAGAGCGTGGTCATCGCCAATCTGGCTGCAGTGATGACACTTACTCACGCTGCATTAGGGCAGCCTAATTACAACTGATGGGAGGCCTCGCCGCTCCCATCGCCAGCGTTAACGATGCCGGGTGGAAACATGGCGAGTGCCATGACCCCCTGCTTCGCGACACATAGCCTCCGCGGTTGACCACAACGCACAGTCTGCCGGCGTAGTTGCGGTAGATCTTCTTGCCGCATGGGAAACGCGGCATTTGGTTGGTCAAGTGCGAGGTGCTTCTCCGTTGGATGAGCGCTCCCCGAATAATTAATCCGCCGTTTTGCCCTCATGATCTGCGTTGATCTGATGGGTTACGAATGTCATTAGTCCGCCCAGGCACTCTCGAGCGCTGGCTCGCAAAGTTGACCATAGTCTGAAATAGTAGACCGAACAGCACACTTGGATGAAAGCGTAGCAATGGGAATGGAAAGCCATAATTTACCCACTTACCAGAGTAGCGAAGGCGATTATCGCCACGTGTTTTCTTACCACCCGATGGATATCCCTATTGCTAGGGCGGATGGCGTGTATCTTTTTGATGACAACGACAACCGCTACTTTGATGTGTCCGGTGGACCGATGGCGGTGAACTTGCCGCACAACCATCCCCGAATGAAGGCAGCGATCACTGAACAACTCGATAAGTACAGCTACACGCATCCCGTTTTGGCAGACCCTCTGAGAGCGAAATTCTGCAGGATGCTGGCTGAAGTGACGCCCGGCGATCTAGATCATATCTATTTGGTGTCAGGTGGCTCTGAGGCTGTCGAGACTGCCATCAAGGCAGCCCGGCAAGCGCAAATGGCTCGCGGGTATAAAGACAAATACAAGATCATCAGCCATCACGACAGCTATCACGGGATGACGCTAGCGACGCTGGGCGTGTCAGGGTCACCGGGCACACACAAGCCTTATGTGCCGATGATTCCCAAGTGGCCTCATATTCGCCAGTACTCTGACTTCGATAAGCCCGATCACTTAAGCCGAGAGGAGTGGGGCATCGAGTGTGCAAAAGCACTGGAAACGGCTATTCACTACGAAGGTGAGCAAACGGTCGCTGCTTTTATTGCCACGCCCCATGGCGCCGGACCGGATTACGGTGTCGTGCCGCCCACGAGTTACTGGCAGACAATTCGGGAAATTTGCGATCGATACAATGTCTTGCTCATTGCCGATGAGGTCGTGTCTGGGTTTGCGCGAACAGGCGAGTGGTTTGCGATGGAACACTTTGGCGTCACTCCCGATATTATGACGCTCGCAAAAGGCATCTCCAGTTGCTATGTCCCCCTCGGCGCCGTTGCCATTTCAGCGTCTCTGAATCAGCCCTTCGCGGACGGACATGCGCACTTTATTCACGGGTTTACCAACGGCGGGCATCCGCTGGCTTGTGCCGCCGGTATTGAGTTGCTGGAAATCATCAAGGATGAGCAATTGCTTGAGAATTGCAGGGAGCAAGAATCGGTTTTGTTCTCCTACAAGGAATCGCTGTTAGCCCATCCAACGGTGAAAGATGTGCGAGGTTGGGGACTCTTTATGGTGCTCGAGCTTGTGAAAGATAAGAGCACGATGGAGTTCTTTGAGCCCTCACTTCAGGCGGAGCACCTTTTTCAGGCCATCACGCTAAAAAATGGTCTTGTCATGTATGGCAGTTTGTACGGTGCCCGCCGGCAGCCTGCGTTTCGTCGAGGGCTGCCCGCCTGGATCTCGCCGCCGCTATCAATTTCGAGTGACGAGATTCACGACATGATGGGTCGTTTAGACAGCGCGCTCACCGAGTGGGAAAGCGCGGTGCTTTAGACACTAGCTCGAGGAATGTCGATTTTAGACCTGCGCTAGGACCCTGACTGCAGGGGTGATGGCTAAGTCGAGAGCTGCCTCTTGCCAGCGCCGATCATCTCCCCCGCAGTTATAGATCGGCAGGAATAAATTAGCAGGATTAAATCGGGCCTAGGACCTTACTTATCCGCTTGCGAAATTTCTCACCGAAGGGCGGTCTTGCGCCAATGATGGGCAGCACGTCGATCATCGTCTGGCTGTAAACAGCGCGGGAATGACTCATCGTGATAAAGCCTTCAGGGCCATGATAGGCACCCATGCCTGAGGCGCCTATACCACCAAACGGGAGGTCCTCTTGCACATAGTGGAGCGTGATGTCATTGACGCAAACGCCCCCGCTTGGGACGTTGTGCAGTAGGTAGTCCTGCTCTTTTTTGTCTTTTCCGAAGTAGTAGAGCGCCAGCGGATTCCGTCTTGGCTCGATCTTGTCGGGTACCTCAGCGATATCTCGATACGTCATGATCGGAAGTACCGGTCCAAATATTTCCTCCTGCATAACTTGCATATCCTCGGTGACGTCTTGGAGGATGTGGAGCGGCATGCGCCGGTTACTGGCGCTCGTTTGATAGCCTGGGCTGCCGACGATCGTCAGCGTGGCCCCTTTGGCCACCGCGTCCTCTATATAGCCTTGCAATCGCTTTAAGTGCCGCTCATCAATGATGCCGGTGTAATCGTCGTTCTCAGTGATATTGGGGTACATTGATTCTGCTTCAGCCTTGACCCGTGCAATCAGCTGCTTCTCAAGTTCCTCTGGAACCAGAACATAGTCGGGGGAAAGACAAAGTTGGCCGCCGTTTAGAAGCTTGCCGAAGGTAAGGCGAGTACCCGCAAGGTCGAGCTTTGCGGTTCTGCCGATGACGACGGGTGACTTCCCGCCGAGCTCGAGGGTCACCGGTACCAAATGCTTAGCGGCTGCCTGCATGACTTGGCGGCCAATATGCGACGAACCCGTAAACAGTAAATGATCGAAAGGCAGCTCGGCGAATCGTTGGCTGACGTCAACGCCGCCTGTCACGACAGCGACCTCTTCTTGCGCGAAGTATTTGGGTACAACTTCAGCGAACAACGCAGCGGTCTCGGGAACATGCTCAGAAGGTTTAAAAAGGGCACGGTTGCCCGCCGCAAGGGCGTTAGTCAGTGGCGCCACCGTGAGCCCGAAGGGCAGATTCCATGGTGAAATGATGCCAACGACACCTTTTGGGAAGTATTTCACTTGGCTCTTCCCGCCTAATAGATTCATTGGAGTATTGGTTTTGCGGGATACCGGCTTCATCCAGTCTTTGAGATGCTTGATCGAGTAATCGATGGCTTCCACTTTCGACGCGTACTCTGAGAACAAGCTGAACTCATAGGATCTGGCATTGCCGTACTCCCGTTTTGTCGTCGACGCAAATGCTGTCTTGTTTTCAACGATGAGTGCCTTTAGCCGTTTTAGTCGGTCAACACGGGTTGCGTGAGTGACTTCACCTTCCGCTCTGAAATGAGCGCGCTGCAAGTCCACGAGGGCTCTAAGGTTTTGAACGTCTAGTTCGGTTACGTTATCGAATTCAGCTGTGCTCATGATGTGTTTCTCTCAGGGGGTTGGGTTCGTAGTGGGGTGGGAGTTCGGGCGCTAAGTACGGCTTAGCTGAGCGTTCGCTGGCTCACCGCGAATTCCCTCGATGATGCGAACGGCGTTCTTCACGAATAGTGGTTTGGAGGCAAAACTCTCGATAAGCGCGCTGACGTCGCCGGGCAAATCTTCTTGATCGAGCGCTGGTCCTTGATCTGAGCGAGTTGCGCCAATCAACAGAACGCCCATTGTCTTAACCACTTCTGTCGCTTGCTCTGAACTAAGCGCGAGGGCAGCCGAAGTCTTGGCCGCGATGGTTTCAACTTGCCCAATGAATAGCCGCTTCGATGCAATCAGGCGATCAATAGCCACATTATGTTCGATAACATGTTCAACCCTAATGAGAAGCGGAACGAACGTGCCGTCAGCCATCGCAGTGGTGTAGAGCAGTTCAGCGTAGCGCTCGCTGGTTAACTGACTCGGTAGTGAGGCGATGAACGCTTCGCTCCAGCGCTCAAGGCTCTGTTCGTACAGCGTCAGAAAAAGCTCTTCTTTAGTCTGGAAGTAAAGGTATAGGGTGCCTTTGACAACGTCAGCACGCTTGGCGAGCTGAGTTAATGAGAACGCCTCGTAACCCACTTCCAGGAAATAGGATTCAGCGTCGTCCAGTACTCGTTGTCGTCTCGCAGCTTTTTGCTCAGCGCTTCTCGCGCGCTGGCGAAAATTGGCGACCGTTTTCAATGTCTTGCTCTCCACGTGGGCTGGGGCACGAGTGGTCCCATACCACGGCAATATAAATGACTGGTAGTTATTTATATAACTGACTGGTGGTCATTTCAAGCGCTAAAAACGGCAGAAGTCTAAGCGACGGGTCAGACCGGGGGAATTCAAGTCTTAATCGGGCTCCTGATGAGCGCGCGATCCCCCCTGGTCTGAGACTCAGGCTTGTTCTGGTGGTTAGTCTTCGATAATCGCGACTGCGCGGGTCCACCCTGCTGAGGCGGCGCGAATTTTGTGCGGGAAACACGAGATCATGAAACCGTGCGGTGGCAGTGCTTCGAGGTTGTGCATCTTTTCAATGTGGCAGTAACCGATTTCACGCCCGGCTTTGTGACCCTCCCAAATGAGGCTGGCATCGCCGGTGGCCTCGTATCGCTCTCGCGTGTATTCGAATGGCGCATCCCAGCTCCAACCATCGATACCGGTGACCCGCACGCCGCGCTCCAGCAGGTACATCGTGGCGTCGTGCCCCATGCCGCACCCATAAGAGACATAGTCATCCTGGCCATAGCGTTTCCCGGCTGCAGTGTTGACCACCACGATATCGAGTGGCTTGAGCGTGTATTCAATGCGCGCAAGCTCAGCTTCGACATCGTCGGCCGTAACCACGTAGCCGTTGGGTTTGTCTCTGAAGTCGAGCTTAACGCCATCGTTAAAGCACCATTCGAGGGGAACCTCATCAATGGTGATGGCGCGTTCCCCGCCGTTCATTGTGGACGCGAAGTGATAGGGTGCGTCGAGGTGTGTGCCATTGTGCGTGCTGAGTTTGATGGTTTCGACCGCCCAGCCTTCGGCGTCAGGTAGCTCCTCTGCCGTGAGTCCCGGGAAGCTCGCCACCATTCCTTTCACCCCAGTCTCATGATCGATATAGGTAATCTCCGGCTGCATCCCAGGCGGATCAGAGATGACTTCAGTTTCAAGGTAAATCGATAGATCAACAAAGCGTCTTGCCATGGGGGGTCTCCTCGCGTAAGTTCGACTGCAGCTGAATCAGTCGCCGTATGAACTCGGTTCCTTGATCCAATTGTTCGATAGAAATGTACTCGTTGGGTTGATGGGCTTGGTCAATAGAGCCAGGGCCGCACATGGCAACCGAAAAGCCAGCTTGCTGAAATTGCCCGGATTCCGCTGCATAGGGGGCAACTTCGGTTCCGTTTTGGCCGCTTAATAATTTGGCGAGCTGGACCGCCTCACTGTCGGCTGGGGATTCAAAACCAGGCACCGAGGCATGCACCTCAATATCGATATGGGCCTTCGGGCTAATCGCCTGCATAGAGGGTTCAACGATATCTCGTACAAAGGCCACGTAGTCGTTGAAGTACGTGTATGGGTCCTCGTGCGGCAAGGTTCGAATATCGGTCACGAAGTCACAGTGCTTCGCGGTGATGTTAACGGCGGTGCCGCCCTTGATCATGCCGCAATGAAGAGTCGAGTAGGGCGGGTCGAATTCAGAGCTTGGATCCGCGTTTTCTGCATTCTCCCGTTGCTTTTCTCCCAGCCAGTGAATAAGTCTGCCTGCGATCATCACAGCGGGCACGCCTCGGTGTTGCTGGCTCGAATGAGCCTCTAGACCGGTGATCCGAGTATCGAAATGCATGATGCTTTTATGGCCGGTGACCACGCGCATGCTGGTCGGCTCCCCCACGATCACCGCATGCACAGGCGGCAGGGTTGCTCGAAGCGTGTCAATCAACCGAGGGGCGCCGAGGCACCCGACCTCCTCATCATAGGAGAGTGCGAGGTGAATCGGGCGTTGTAATGCTGACATTTCAGGCACAAGCGCCAGCGCGATGGCGCTGAAGGCTTTCATGTCGCAGGTGCCTCTTCCAAATAGCAATCCTCCCCTTTCCGTCAATGTGAAGGGATCGGTTTGCCAATCCTGGTCATCGATGGGAACGACGTCTGTATGTCCCGAAAGGATGACGCCTCCTTCGACATTGGGTCCGATGGTCGCGTAGAGGTTGGCCTTCTCTCCGCAATCGCTCATCACTTTTGTGGAGATAATTCCGTGCGCGTTGAGGTAGTCCTCAACAAAGTCAATCAAATCGAGATTCGAGCGGCTCGATACGGTAGGGAATGTGACCAAACGTTCCAGCATTTCCCGAGGCGTGTATTGCATTTGGGGCATGACCTGAGCATAAGGCATCCCCCTTAAAAAAGAACCAGTGCTGGATGTCAGAGAGCCATGTCATTGTTGAGACTCGATGCGCTTGATGGCAGGTCCCGCACTTTTCGCTGTTTCTCAGGTCGTGCCCAACACTGATGGTCTGATCGGTCCTAGATCATGACGGGATGGAAAGGAAAGTACTCTCTGAAAATTACCCGTTCTCCTATCGTTGGCTGCAAAGCACGGCTGTTAAGCCGAACCACCTTTTGGTGTGCGTCAACAGGGACCTGTTGCCAGGCATTGATTAGTGGAGGCTCCACAGCGGATCTATTTTCTACCCGCCATGCCAGCATCTGGAGAGGCGTTTGCCACGATTTCTGTTGGCGCTCACTCCGGTCTGCTACATTGCAGGCATGCGATTGATTTATACCCATCCAAACTTGCTCATCGTTGGCGCAATGCGCAACGCGCTCGACGAACTGGGAATAGAAACAGAGATCCGCAACGATATCTTGGGCGGTGCCGCAGGTGAAATAGCGCCCGGTGAGACTTGGATCGAACTGTGGATCGTGAATGATGAGCAAGCCCCTGCCGCAATGCGCCGGATTCAGGAGATTGAGCGTCAGCCTGATGAAGAGGAGTGGGACTGCCATCATTGTAAGGAGTCCAACCCAGCAACCTTTGAGCTCTGTTGGCAGTGCCAAACGCAGCGGCAAGCCTAAGTTTTGGTTTCGCTAAGTCATGCGCTATAGACTTCTCGTTTGCTGAGTTCACTCGCTCAGCGCCGGCGATAAAAGTAATCAGTGATGAAAGCGGGCAAGCAAACTTAGACCAAGGGTTCGCTGGCTGAGTGGAACCTCGCTTCTCTGACAACCCAACGACATTAACGCCTCGCTGCTGGTATTCGCGTGAGAGGCTTGGAGCGTTCGGCCACATGCGCGCGGCTCGCAGATCTGCGTTGCTCGTAATTGAATCCGAGCGCTCCTCCAGCGTCCTGTTGGGCCCCATTTGAAATAGCCTAGTCGCCGCCGCTAAGCTGAATTGTTCGAATCCCTCGCGGAAGAAATCTATGAGGCACATCGCTTTGATGTTGCATGCGGTACGTTCAGGCTTTGTTCGATACTTCGATTTCAGCGGACGATCCACGCGCAGTGAATTTTGGTACTTCATGCTGGGTTGGATCCTACTGTACTTGATTGTCGCCGCGATTGATCAAGCCGCAATGGGGCCTGTGTTGAATCTTAGCGATTTGCCTTTTTATGAATTCATTCCCTATTCCTACGTGGATCAGCAAGTCGGATGGCTGACTTTTCTCTACAGGCCACTGACTGCGATCCCCACGGTTGCGGTCACTGTGCGTCGGTTACATGATGTCGGTAAATCAGGCTGGTACTCCGCACTTTGGATATTTCCATTGCCCGTGATTGGGTGGTTTTGGCTGTTCCCGCTACTCATGAAGCCCGGTCTTGAAGGGGATGAACGGTCAGTTCATTCTCGCGATTGATGTCTTGCCCAATTGCTCAATCGGTGCTGCCTATCTGCGGTGAAGCGTTCGCATTTGCGCGCTGCGTGCTGGATAGCGCTTAGTTTGTGACACGATGTTTATGCTTATAGGTCTGTGATAAAGCACTCAACCAGCAGCTGATTGACTTGCGAGCCCTTGGCCTATGATTTACGGCTTACGGCTTACGGCTTACGGCTTACGGCTTACGGCTTACGGCTTACGGCTTACGGCTTACGGCTTACGGCTGATGGTTTTTGCGTTGGGGCTAGTGGTGAAATGCTGGAACGCCTGTGGGTTTTACCCGTGAGCTATTGACGTATCTTTAGCATGAAGCCCTTTAAAAAAGACGCTGACCAGCGCTTGGAGACGTTTTTGAAAGGTCGGCACATCTGGCGCACCGTGTTTTAGCCCTGCAGCACTCAAGTTCAGTAATTCCGCCGCTTGCTTCCCGCTTAGCCCGGAGGCCTTTAAATGGATAGACCCTTGTCGCGCGGCCTGATTTAAAGCTTTTCCTAGCATGCTCTGAAAGCCATCATGCGATTCCCTAACAATATCCCCGCACAACCTGCTGTACTCATCGAATAGCTCTCCACCGTGAGCGGATTGGCTGACCGCTTTTTGAAAGGGGCTATGTCGTGCCATGAGTGCGCGTGTCACTCGTTCCTCTATTCCTGCATGCGCGTCGTCGGACGCTTGGGGAAACAGATGTTGCTCAGCCCTCCGCAATGCTCGTTCGTGGATAGCCATTGATACGCCGCGAAAGATGTCGTCCTTATTGCTGAAATAAGAGTAAAGCGATGCTCGAGAGACGCCGAGTCGCTGCGCAATATCCTCCATGGACGTTTTTTGAAAACCGTATTGATTGAACTGCTCGCCTGCCGCGGTAAGGATGGCATCGCGCTTAGTGGTCTGCTTGCTCGAGTAGTTGCTCATTGGTCGCAATGATGGGTGCTTTTGAAGATGCGCTCAAGTCACCCATAATTGACAAAAAATATAAATATTGTCAATTTATCAAAATAAAGAAACAGCTTTGAATCTGGCAGGTGGCATTGATCCTTGATGTCAGTGGCGATGGAGACCCTGCGCTCGCAATCAAAGTCACTCGAAGCCCTATCTTTCAAGAAAGAGTCCAAAGAAGCGATTAACGAATAGATTGCAGAGAAAAGACCGAAGGATGCCGGTTTCAAAAAACGAGGGGAATGAACAATGAAAGATTTGGCGTTAGCGCTTAGAGAGCAGTTCGGCCGCGAAACTGAATTAACCCCGCTGATCGCAGAAGATCGAATGGGGCGCCGCATTCATGGGGTCGACCTGACCAAGGAATTATCGGCCACCCAGGCGGAACTCATGGTCAGCCTGCTCGATCATTTTAAGATCATAACGTTCCCCGGTCAGAACCAAGCGTCCTTTCGGGTGGGTGATTTGGAGCGGCTGGCCAATCACTTTGGCGCACCAATTCCGCATCCAAAAAACTACGCCAACTACATTGAGTTTAAAAAGAAGCGAACGCCGCTGCGGTTGCTGCCTCGAGATGAGCAAACTGCTTCTCGGTGTGATCAGGCTTTTCCAGAGGCTATTCAGTGTCGGCCTGATGCAGATAGCGCTGCGGTGTACGTGGTGACCAATCTGGTGGGAAGTGGCGCTCACCGCGAGGAAGAGACCGTCGGTGGCCTTCATTGGCACACGGATATCGAGTTTGAGCCGATACCGCTATCCACCAGTATGTTTTATGTGCAGTCCGTTCCAAGCACGAGAAATGGCATTGAGGGTACATGGGTGAACGATCAGCCCCGTGAGGAGGGGTTTTATCACCCGAAGTCATCAGCCGAGTTGATGGCGCGAAGGAACAAGTTGCCGCTCAATGGTGAAACGGCCTACGCTGATACGGCGGCCGCCTTTGCGGACCTTGATGACGCCAAACAGGCAGAACTTGAATCGGTCCTAGTCCGCAGGCGGTTGCGGGTGGGTGATGAGGGCTGGCTAATCCCACTGGTCTATCAGAACCCACGAACCGGAGAGAAGTCACTTCACAGTCCTATTTGGGCCTCTCGCGGTAAGAATATCGCTCCTGTTGAAGTGGATGGTCTATCAGCAGATGAGTCTCGCGCCTACCTTGATGAACTCGAAGCCCATATTTTGCAGCCGAAATATCGATACGATCACCAACACACGCCCGGCGATGTCACCTTGTGGAGTAACTTCTCAACGGTGCATAACGCACCCCCAGCCAAAGCGATCATTAACGATCCCAATGATGCGCGGCTTATGTACCGAATCAGTTGCAAGGGAGAGCCGTGCTACTCCCTGCCGAGGACAGACAGCGATGAGTGGATCGATCGGAATATATCGCCGCCGTATCGAAGTCCTGAGGCTTTGATAAAACCGTGAGCAGCTCGGGTGAGGGTTACCGACTTTTCTCCGTAGAGCACAGCATTTTCTCAGCAAAAGTTCGTGCGCTGATGCGCTTCAAGCTGGAGCAAGGGGACCTGGGCGCTGGGTTTGAGGATGTGTTGGCCACCCCGCATTTGATTAATCGATGGCTCACGCCCAAATCGGGGAGTCCATCGCTTCCACAGTTAGAGACACCAGACGGCGGATGGGTGCAAGACAGCAGCGCTATCGTTGACTATCTGGAGCGGACCCATCCCGCCTCGCCGGTTGTTCCAGATGCCAATGTGAGGCCTCGGCAACACCTAGCCTGCTACCTGATCGAGTTGCTTAGCGATGAGTGGCTGATTGTTCCCGCTTGCTGGGAGAGGTGGCACTTTAGCCAGGCGGACAATGAGCCAAATCATCGTCGCTTCAATGAGCAGCAGTGGGGCGCGTTTTTAAAGCCGGAGGGTAATGGCAAGGAGCGAAGACAAGCCGCCGCCACATTTTTTGATCGAGCGTTTGGCATTGACCTGCCGCCGGGAGAAAAGAGAGGGCCTTATCAGGGCTTAGTTGAGTTAGGGTGCACATCGCACACGTTGGGCGCGTGGCGGCAGTTTCAGGAGGATTTGCTCATGGCGCTTGAGCGCCATCTAGAGCGGCACGACTACGTGCTAGGGGGTCGCCCCTCGCTCGCGGACTTCAGCTTACTCGGGCCAATTTATGTTCACTTCTGCCGCGACCCAGTCGCAGGGTTTGATCTTCGAACTCGCTTTCCCTTGGTCTCAGAATGGGTTGAGCGGACCAACGCGGAGAATTCCCTCAATGCTAGGAGATATGGTCAAAAGTTATACAAGGTCGATGGCTCCGGTGTGTTGGTCGCCTTTAACGCAACAAGTGACGGCGGAGCATGGCTGGCAGATGACACCTTGCCTCCGACGGTGATACCTATCCTTCGCTTGTTCTTCGATGAGATGTGGCCTTACCTATCTGATTCCATTGACGTGTTGACGGATTTCATCGGCAGCGCAGGGCATGCGCTAGGCGATGAGCTTCCTCGAAAGACCTTCACCGCGTCGCCCGGATTTGAGGCGTTACAACGAGATCAAGGCGAGTTAACAACATCGTTTTCAATCAAGGGCGTTGCTTCACGGCGGATGGTTGTGCCTTACCAAATGTGGATGTTGCAGCGGATGATTTCAGCATTGAGTCCCGACCAGACTCCCGTGCTTGAGCGCTGGCTCGATCAATTTTCCCGAGGGAAAGATCTCCTGCTTCTTAATGAAAGACTCAAGGGGTGCGCCGTAGAAAAGCGAGGTGGATTGCTCTTTTCTAGGGCTTCTTCTTAAAAGAATGGCGAGGAAATATTTCCCGCTGTTCGATCAAACGCGCCCTCATTGCTGGCTTTGGTAAAGACGCTTAAACAACCGGCAGTGACCCCGGTTATCAGACCTACGGGTTGGCGTTTCCAAGCAGACTGAGCATCCGAAAAAGTGGGAGAAGAATGTGTCCTGCAGCCTGCGCCACCGGCTTAGTTACACGATCAATGCAACGCCATCGTCCCCAGGATCGGCGCCGCCTCGTGGGCCGGCAGGCGTTTGCTCAATCGCGTGTACGGCAGCAATGCCGAACGTATCGGGTAGGCGGATGACCTCATAACCATCGTTAGCCAGGGGCTCAACCACGTAAGACGGGATCCGGTTAGTGATGTCGATGGCATTGCTGGTTGCAGAGAAGCGTGGGGCAGAGACAGCCTCGACCACAGGCATTTTGAAGTCGAGCATGTTGAGTAAGACTTGGAGAACGCCCATGGCAATCTGGGTTCCACCTGGCGCGCCTAGAATGATCAGTGGTTCACCCCCTTCAAAGACCATGGTAGGGCAGAGCGAGCTGAAGCGACTCTTTCCGGGCGCGATGGATCCCGCGCGACCAGGCCTCGGGTCAAAGACGCCCATGCATCCGTTGTACATGAAGCCCAACCCCGGAGTGATGACGCCTGAGGGCATGCCGAGAGAATGGGTCATGGTGACGCAGTTCCCTTGGGCGTCCTTTACCGCCACATGGGTCGTATCCTTAGACTCCGGCGTATACCGCTCAACGTTCATTCGTTCACCGCGCTTGATCCTGGCAGCAATGTCCGCAGCATGGGGCTTGCTAATAAGCCGCTCGAGCGGAACATCAAAAAATGCGGGATCGCCCACGTGAGCCTCTTTATCCGCGGTAGCAGCCCGCATGGCTTCACAGACGAATCGAATATAGTCAGTCGTATTGTGGCCGAGGGCGGCAAGGTCAAAGTGCTCGAGAATGTTCAGCATTTCGAGCAGCATGACGCCACCACCAGGAGGGTGGTTGGTAGTGATATCAAACCCGCGGTAGTTGCCGCGAAGGGGATCCGTTACCGTCGTGTGATACGTCGCCAAGTCTTCCCGGGACAGCAATCCGCCGTGAGCTGCCATGTCGGCGGCAATCTCTTCAGCAATGTCACCTTCGTAGAAGGTTCGCCAGCCATGGTCAGCAATGCGCGTTAGTGTTTGTGCGAGATCTGGGTTGATGAAGTGATCGCCAAAGTGCTTGAGTGCGCCACTCTCGTGAAAGTAGAGCTGCCGCCCGGACTCGGTAAACCGAAGTCGGTCGGTCACTGGAACGCGCCCGTAAGCAGCGCCATCCTTCCACCAGGCGTACATTTTTGAACGTATCGCGAAGCCCTTTTTGGCGAACTCGATGGCGGGTTGGCAGACGTCTTTCCAGTCTAAGGTTCCGTATTGTTCGATGGCTTGGCCATACGCCATGAGGCTCCCTGGCGTTGTAATCGCTTGGTACCCAATGTCGTTGACATTGTCCTTAAGCACGAACCCAAAGCCGTCCCGTGTCTCGGATTCCAGACGGTCCTCCCACATTTCAGCCGTCGCAGCGAGGGGCGTTTTGCCATGAAAATCAATGCAGGTGTGAACGCCCTTTGCAGGCAAATAAAGTTGGCAGTTGCCAAACCCTGCGATTCCCGTCATCTGCGGGTCGACCACACCTTGAACCAGCGCCGCCGTCATCGCCGCGTCAACAGCGTTGCCGCCTTGCATCAATACTTTCGCGCCTGCTTCAGCCGCTTCGGGCTGTGCGGCGACAATGATGTTTTCTTTGCTCATGGTGTGCTCCGATGCGGGAGGATCATTCGAGCTCCGCGTGAAATGAGCCTTCATATTTCAGCCGGACTGACTACTGACCTTAAATGAAAATACGCGAGAACCAAATCTTGGCGGGTAGGCTAAGTCGCTGCCGTCGCTCTTGCCCGAGTCTTTTGAAAAAAAGCGGCGATTCGAAGCAGCCAGGCGATGGAGGCGAGTGCGAACAGCCCGCCGAAAATGAACCCCCCAATTTCCTGAAATCGACCTAGGTAGGTGACAAAAAATCCGGTAAAGATGGCGTAAGTCGCGACCTAGTGGAGTGCTCGCCAGCTTCGGCCTAATGCTCTAACCGACCAATGATTGGACGTGGCGATTTGAAGGACGAGGAGTGAGTAGATCACCAGCGCTGCGGCGTCATCTGCCGTAAACCAGGTCCCGCGCTCATTGTGCAGCATCAAAATTGCCACCATGTGACAAAGGTGAGCCGCACCAAACGTCAAGCCAAGGAGACGCCGCTTTGGCCGAAGCGCTTTAGCGAGCCGAATATCGGTGAGTTGCGTGACTGCCCCAAGCACAAAAACGGGTAAGAAGAGAAAAAATGCGAGCCTCGCCGTGTAGCGAACGAAGCGCTCGTAATCATTGATGGCGCCGGTTCCCATGCCGAAGGAAAGCCAGACGGTAACTAGGAGTCCAGCGAGTAAACTGGACAGTGCGATTACAGTGGCTCGGTCTATCGTCATGGTTTAGGTCCGTCTTAAGCGAGTGCCTTACAGGGCTTGCTTGCAGCTTTTTGATGAGCGCGTCGCTATAAGTCTTCTAGTTGGGCAGTGTTATAGCCCGAGCTCCCGTTTAGCAAGAATATTTCGCTGTATCTCATTAGATCCTGCATAGATGGTTGCCGCTCGGTCATTTAAATAGCGAGGCATGGCGGTGGCCGCCGTTTCAGAGCCGATGGGGGTTTCTGGATGCGGAAAATCCCTGACCTTGGGTTGATAAGGCAGTCCGTAGTAGTCGACTGCCTGAAGGACCAGTGTGTCGATGTGTTGCCTCAGTTCGGTTCGCCTAATCTTGAGCACGGATGAAACGGTTCCCACCGATTCGCCAGCAGAAACGGAAGCAAAAACGCGGTTTTCAAAGGCCACGTAAGATTCTAGTTCGATTTCGAGATTGCTTAGCGCTGCGACATAGTCGTCATCGCTTAGCAGATCAAAACCCTGTTCCGCGTGTTCAGTCAGAAATTGTCGAAGCTGGGCGACCTTCATCATCATGCCCGTCGCAGATTTACCGGCTCGTTCATGAGTGAGCAGGTACTTGGCCACTGACCAGCCATCATTCTCTGTGCCTAATCTGCCAGTGACGGGCACGCGCGCGTCGTCAAAAAAGACCTGGTTGAATTCATGGTCACCTGACATGGAGATAATCGGCTGGATATTGATCCCAGGGCGATCGAGATCAAACAACAAGAAGGTAATGCCTTGCTGCGGTGGCCCGGAATCATCCGTTCGCACCAGGCAAAACATTTTGTTGCAGCAATGAGCGTGGGTGGTCCAGATTTTGGTGCCATTTAAGATGTAGTCGTCGCCATCGCGCACGGCGGCACATTTCAAGGAGGCAAGGTCAGAGCCTGCCCCTGGCTCGGAATACCCTTGAGCCCACCAATCGATGCCTTGCCGGATGCGTGGTAAGTAATGGGACTTTTGGGCATCGGTGGCGTAATGCATGATTGCCGGGGCCACCATTTTGATTCCGTTAGGTGGAATAGAAGGCGCCGAGGCGAGGGTCAGTTCCTGTTGCCAAATGGCGTGTTGTTCCGCTGACCAATCGGTCCCGCCCCACTCGGTAGGCCAAGAGGGAACGGCCCAGCCCTTCTGATCGAGTATTTGTAACCAGGCCTCAGCGACAGGGCGCTCAGCATAGATACCTGCTTCGAGTCTGCCGGCGCGTTGCAGCTCGGCGGTGAGGTGTTCTGCCAGAAACGTTTGAACTTCATCCCTGAAGTGGTCTAACTCGTTCATAGTGCCATTCCTTTCGCGGTTTAGTTTCCGGTGGATCGAGAAGTGATGGTTAGGCCGCTCGTTAGTCGGAGCGCTCAATAAAAGCGTTGTACTCCTGGGCATAGTCGGGGTGCCACCTCGACAGCGCAGGCCGCCCTTCGATGAGGTCATCAGTGTTCCATTGGATCCGCCGCTCGTCCAGGCGCCGAGGCGTATCGTTGTCAGGGCACAAGATAAGGAATGCATCCTTTTGAATTTCTGCCAGCATAAATTCGATGACTTGCTCGGTGGTCCACGCACCGGGCGGCTTTTCGGGAGCGAAGCGTTGAATCATGCTGGAATACGTAAGGCCTGGCACCAGTAGGTGTGCATTGACTTGGCACCCCTCGGTTTGCCGTAGCGCGTGAGCAAGGCTTTGGGTGTAGGCCAAGATGCCTGCCTTGGACAGGTTGTAAGCGTAGCCGCCAGGAGGGTTGGTGATTCCTTGCTTTGACCCTGTGTTAATAACGGCGCTTGGCGTGTCTTGCTCGACCATGCCAGGCAGAAAAGCATGACAGCCGTGAATGATGCCCCAGAGGTTGATATCGACCTGGGCTTTCCAACCTTCCAGATCTTCCCAGGGCAGGCCCCTTGTCACCATGGCGCCCGCGTTATTCATCAAGCAATCTACGCGACCAAAGCGCGCTAACACTTGATCGCGCACATCGGTCATTGCCGCATAGTCACTCACATCGCAGGTGACCACCATGAGTTTGCTGGCGTCCACTGCTGCCGCTTTGAGATCACTTAACCCCTGATCGTCTCGGTCAATGGCAACAACGTGCAGGCCTTGCCCAAGGAAGGCGTCAACGGCTGAACGGCCAATGCCATTTGCGCCGCCTGTAATCACTGCGACGTTGTTTTCTTTTAACCAGGAAATCATAACGTTCGTCCTTTGGGCTCGATTAAATGTTTGCGTTCTGAACGTCGCGAAGCGCCTTGCCGTTCATCGCCTGTTGCCGGCATGGCAACGCTGTCCGCAAAATGGAAAGCAAAGCAGGAGCTGCTTGCGCTAAAACAAAACGGCGTGCATCACACGCCCCGGAACCAAGGTGAATGCCCCTGTCACAATCAGTGCCAGCCCGTATAGCGACGTCATCCAGCGTTGATGCTGCTTAATTCTATTGGTGCGTGCAAGATGAATGGCGTAACCGAGGGAAAATAGGGTCCAAATGCTGAGGAGATGAATCGGACTGAAGTCACCCCACACTTTCAGTTCATGAATAAAAAACGAAGAGAGAGCCACATAGAGCATCGCTGACACCCACATGCGGCCCAACCAGCGATGGGCCATTGTTCCCTTCTTCATAAGGAATTGAGCGCCGCCAAGCACAATAGCGAAGAGGGCGATAAGCGCGTGAGACGGGATTGGCTGCGCTTCAGAAAGTAGCAAGTCCACGATATGATCGCTGCAAAAAATGGGACTGTATCATGAAACGTTTTCTTGCCGGTTGGGGTGCCGTTTTGTTGGCTTGTCAGCTGCCACTATCGGCTGAGACCCTGACCGTTCAGGTCTCCGGCATCAAGGACCCGGGCGAGATTCACATTGCCATTTATGACAGCGCTGAGGCGTTTGAGGGTGATAAGGGTGGACCAGCGGAAGGGATCGTTGACGGCGTCGTAGAGGAGGCCCAGCCCGGCTCGGTGACCTATACCTTTGAGCTGACTCAAGGACGATACGCCATCGGCGTGTTCCACGATGCGAATCGAAATAACCGTCTGGATACCGGGCTCTTTGGGATTCCCAAAGAGCAGTTCGGTTTCAGCAACGGTGCATCAGGGCGATTTGGCCCTCCCTCCTTTGCTGACGCTAGTTTCGAACTAGTTGGCGAGGCTAACCAAGTGATTGATCTCGGACAGTAGGAATAGGCGCTAAGGCTCTGTTGGTAGCAGCTTGTGATCGATTGAAATTCGAATCCCAACGATCCGCATTTTTTGGGCTTGTTCAGCGATGAGAATTAGGAGGAGTGAGTGACTAGAACGCATCATTTGGCAAAACGCTTGATCTGCTTACCCGCTCGCATCGGGATGGCAATTGCCCGCTTCCGGCGGGTGATGTCGATGATTGCTTTATTGCTGGTCTCTCAAAACCTGGTTGTGAGGGCGGAGCCGGCAGTGCCGGTGTCTATGGAAGCGCCCGCCGGCCTGCAGATACTGCAGAGCGAGGATGATGCGCCGCAACCCACGCTGATAACTGACATTGTCTACGCAGAGTATGAGACTGGTCCTGTCAGACTGCACCTGATTTCATCCGGTGTTCGGGTTAGCCGGCTCGCTGGTACCCAGGCGGTGGGCGCGCCCTTGCCTTGGATCCTCTATGTGCCTGGCTCTGCTTGGTTTCCCCAAAACCTAGCGCGGGCTATCCCTAATATGATCGACTTCGCGAAGCAAACGGGGTTCGCGATTGCCATCGCGGCCTACCGGCCGTCGACGATGGCAAAAGCGCCGGCGCAATTGGTCGATATGAAAGCGGCCATTCGGTTTCTGCGCGCAAACGCAGACTCATACAATCTGGACCCTGCCCGAGCGGCGATTTGGGGAACCTCCTCTGGTGGTCACATGGCTTCACTCGTTGGACTCACTGCCGAAAACCAGGCGTTCACCAATGAGATTCACAGCGCTGAAAGTGATGCAGTACGAGCAGTGGTGAATTTCTTCGGGCCAACTGACTTTCGCAGAATGAATGACTATCCGAGCGTGATCGATCACGATGCGCCCACGTCGCCAGAGTCGGTGGTGGTGGGTGGTCCAATCCAGGACCCTCGTTACCGAGATAAGGTGAATGCCTATAACCCCATGACATATGTGGAGGCATCCCGAAGAGCGCCGCCTTTTTTGATCATGCATGGCGATCGAGACGCGCTAGTCCCATTTAATCAAAGTGTGCTGCTCTATGAGGCACTGCGGGATGCCGGGCAGGACGTGAGCTTTTACAAGGTGGCGGGAGCGGGCCACGGCGACCGATTCTTCACCTCATCAACGCTGACAGTGGTGACGGCTTTTTTAAAGCAGCATCTAGCGCCCTGAGCGTTATGACGTATAGCGGATGACGCCCTGAGGGTAGTCTTTACCGGCTCACGGCGGTGACCAGATTCGACCTCCGCATTTACTTCCAGCCCGCTCGGTCATAGACCTTTACAGCTTCCGTTTGGTTCTCTCCGAGAACGGAAACGTTTAAGTCGTCTCGCTTGAATTCACCTAAGGCAGCGACGGGCCCGGTTGTCGGGCCGGAAATGGGGTATTCATTATTGCCTTCGGCGAAGAGGCGCTGTGCGAAATCACTGGTCAGGTACTCTAGGAATCGAATCGCGTTTTCGCGGTTAGGTGCGTATTTGGTGACACCAGCGCCGCTGATGTTTACGTGGGTGCCGCGACCATCCTGGTTGGGAAAGACAATCTCAAGATTGGCCATGAGGGCTTTGTCCTCGGGTTTTGTTGAGGCCATGAGTCGACCCAGATAATAGGTATTCGCGATGGTGATGGTGCATTCGCCACTGGCTACGGCTTTGAGTTGGCCGGTGTCGTTCGATTGGGGCGTTCTTGCAAAGTTTGCGACGACGCCTTTGGCCCAAGCTTCGGCAGCCTTAACGCCGTGGGCATCAATGAGCGATGCCATCAGCGATAAGTTATAAATGTTTCCCGAGCTGCGCATGCACACTTGCCCACGAAATGCCTCGTCGGCAAGGGCTTCATACGTGCCAAAGCCAGCAGGCAGCGCCATATCTTTTTTGTGCGCGATGACCCTTGCGCGTTTTGATAAACCGAACCACTCGCCCTCAGGATGGCGGAGGTGGGCAGGGATTCGCTCTGACAACACTGCTGAATCAACTGGCTGGAAAATACCTTCTTTCTCTGCCCGCCAAAGCCGCCCCGCATCGACAGTGATCAGCATATCGGCGGGGGAAAATTGACCCTCGCTCTTGATTCGCTCGATTAACGCATCACTGCTTCCCTCGATGAGGTTGACCTTGATACCGGTTTCTTCGGTGAAGCGCTCATACATGGCCATGTCGGTGTCATAGTGACGGGCGGAATACACGTTGACGACCTCGTCGGCAAAAGCGGAGGACAAGCCAGTCAGCACAAAAGCGATGGATAGTAGATGTTTCATGTGTGTCTCCGTAGTGGATGCGAAGCAACAGCTCCCTTACTTCGCAGGAAAAATCTTAAGGCTGCTGGTATCGAATTCGACGCCCACCTGCATGCCGGTAGTGAGATCGGTTCTGTCTGTCTCGATCAGCAATCGATCGTTGCCTGATCGAAGAGAGGCTATGTTACCACCCGCACCGAACCGAACGTCGCTGATGACCGCTTGTTCGCCCGGAATAATCGTTGCGTCACTTTGCCGCACGCTGACGATGACTTCCCCGCTGAGCGGCGTGGGTGAATTGATGGTGCCAAATGCAGTTGCTACCTGACCATCCATCGCTGTGCCGGAAATGAGTTGTGCGCCCGTCAGCGATAAGGACACAAACGGGTGGGCAGGGTGGCGCCACAAGTCCTCGGGAGTACCTAGCTGAACGATACGGCCATCTACAAGGCAGGCAATGCGGTCGGCCATTAGCATCGCCTCAGCAGGGTCGTGGGTTACGAGTACGGTAGCGGTGCCTGTCTTCCTCAAGGCACCCAGCGCGTCATCTCGGAGTGCAGTCCTTAACGCCACATCGACATTGGCAAACGGCTCATCGAGGAGCATCGCGATGGGATCATTGGCCAGCGCGCGGATCAGCGCCACTCGCTGTTGTTGACCGCCAGAGAGTGTGTGGGGGTATCGATCCTGAAAGTGAGTGAGCTCAACCAGTGCGAGCAAAGTATTGATTCGTTCCTCACTCCTACCCTTCAAACCAAATCGAATATTTTCTGCCACGGTCATATGTGGGAAGAGGGCATGGTCCTGGAAGACGAGGCCAACCCTGCGTGCTTCGGTGGGCACGGTTTGGCTGACGGTGATCTCGCTGTCGCCAATGCGAAGCCGACCCGCTTGGATGGGCTCAAGCCCGGCGATCAACCGAAGTAGCGTGCTTTTGCCGCTGCCTGACGGGCCCAGCACGCAAAGTACTTCTCCAGGCGCAACAGTGAGGCTGACCTCCCGGAGGATGGTTTGGCTGCCGTATGCGTGGCTGAGCGACTCGATTTCAATGGTCATTGCAGGAAAGGTTAGGAAGGATTGCCTGTGCGAATATAGTGAATTCATCGACCAAGTCCTAGTGTTGATTGAATCGATTAGACCGGACGCAGTCATTCGATCTGGGACAACTTAAACCGTGACCTCTTGAACGGCTTGCAATTAGGGCCCTGGGAGCTGGTCCGAGGTCGTTCGATGGATGAGCTGCGTGATCATTTAAGTCGCTTTGGAAGGATGGGGCCTTCGCGCCATGCGAAGGGTGAACCGCACTCAATACGGATCGCAGCCTACTGAGCCCGTGACTGGCAGTAGGAAGCCCCTCGGGCGTGGAGGAAACAAAACGGCGAAGCGAGTCGAGGAAACTATCCGGTGCAAGGCTATAATGGACCGATCAATACCATTCAGGCAGTCGAGGTCATGAAGAGCAAGCTCACCTTGTGGGACGCGAGCGCCATGTTGTTGGCGGTCCCGGTGGCATTGCCGGTATTGGCGATTCTGCTCAGTTTTTTTGGGGAAAGTGGCGACACCTTTGGCCATTTGGCGACGACGGTACTGCCCGACTATCTGCTCAATACTGTCTTGCTGATGCTCCTCGTCGGCGCCATCGCGTTGATGATTGGTGTGCCCACCGCTTGGTTGACTGCCAGGTACCGGTTCCCAGGTAGTCGCGTGTTTCCTTTATTGCTGGTGTTGCCGCTCGCGGCACCGGCCTATGTGCTGGGCTATGTTTATGCGGATCTGCTTGATTACACCGGCCCAGTGCAATCGAGCCTCAGAGCGTTGTTGGGATTGTCATCCTTGCCACCGATCCGGTCATTGCCTGGCGCAGCGCTGGTCATTGCGTTTGCGGTATATCCCTACATTTTTCTACTGGCGAGGGTGAGCTTCTCGCAGCAGGCTGCCAATCATATTTTGGTAGCGAAAACGTTAGGCGCTGATTCACGTCGTGTTTTTTGGAGAGTCGTGCTCCCGGTAGCAAGGCCCGCCATCGTTGGCGGGCTCGCGCTGGTACTGATGGAGACGGTTGCCGATTACGGCGTCGTTGAACATTACGGCGTGCAAACGTTTACGACCGGCATCTTTAGAACATGGTTTGCCATGGGATCACCGAGCGGCGCCCTCCAATTAGCGGCCTGTCTTTTTGTGATTGCAGCCATGCTCGTGACGCTCGAGGAGATGAGCAGGAAGGGTCAGCTTGCCAACCCTGTGGCTCCAGTGCCTGCAGAGCTTGAGGCGTTGTCTGGCTGGCGGTCGCTGCTGGCAAGCCTCATTTGTTTAACCCCGGTGGTGATCGGTTTTATCGTGCCAGTGACAGCGCTGCTCCTTGATGCTGTGGCTGAAGGGGATGCGCTTGACGCGGCAAGGTTAGTGTCTTTGATTAGCAATACACTGCTGGTTGCGTTGATCGCGGCTGGCATCTGCGTGGCAGCGGCGGTTTGGTTGGCCTATGCGGGTCGCCGCACTGAGCATCCGTTCATTCGCTCTGGTGTTCGGTTAGCAACACTAGGGTACGCCATTCCCGGAATGGTACTGGCGGTGGGTCTGTTGCAGCCTTTGGCCACATTTGATCGCAGTTTGGCGACGGTTATTTTGGAATCGTTCGAAACCAATATCGGCCTGCTGATGACCGGATCGCTGGGTGGACTCGTCTTGGTGTATGTAGCGCGATTTCTGACCGTCGCGTTCAATAACGTTCAGAGCAATCTCATCCAAGTAAATGCTCGTTATGACGAAGTGGCAGCAACACTGGGTGCCTCCCCGTCGCGGATACTCCGCCGGATTCATCTGCCACTCTTGCTGCCCGGCCTTGGCACAGCATTGCTGGTGGTTTTCGTTGATGTGATCAAAGAGCTCCCTGCCACCCTGGTATTGCGACCTTTTAACTTCGACACCTTGGCGACGCGGGTGTTTCGCCTG
>Ga0255760_10000601_pt1 | contig 35842 bp, 29 predicted proteins | sample 071ome_25_FD_179960 | JGI IMG/M metagenome (GOLD analysis project Ga0255760, IMG submission 179960) | Coastal salt marsh microbial communities from the Groves Creek Marsh, Skidaway Island, Georgia - 071410BT metaG (version 2) | ecosystem: Environmental > Aquatic > Marine > Intertidal zone >...
CTTTCTTATGTTGAAATAAAAAAAACCAGGCCAGAAATTCTGGCCTGATAAAACACGAAAATAACAAAAATGTTAGTCTTTAGTAAGGTGATCAAGAATAAATGCTACTGAACGAGCTGAATCGTCGTTTGCAGGAATTCCATATGTTACTGACGTTGGATCACAGTTTGAATCAAGTAAAGTAATTGTTGGAATGTTTAATTTTTCACACTCTAACACAGCATTACGTTCATTCGGTTGACCCACAATAACTACTAAATCTGGTAAACTTTTTAAATTACGAAGACCACCAAAAAATTTTTCAAGACGCTCACGCTCTTTAGATAAAGTTAAGATATCTTTCTTTGTAAACCCTTTTTGTGGAACTGCGTTTTCTAATTGGGCATCTAAACGTGTTAATTTCTCAAGACACATTGACATAGTTGACCAGTTAGTTAAAAGTCCTCCAACCCAACGTGTACTTACGTAATGAGAATTTGATTTCATCGCCGCTTCTTCAATTAAAGGTGCAATCGCAGGGCGAGTTCCAACAAAAATTACATTTTTTGCTGATTTAAATGCAACACGAGCCTTTTCAAGCTCCCCAACCGTCTGAACTACATCTAAAATGTGGATCCCATTTTTTTCTTCGTAAATGTATGGAGCCATTTTAGGATTCCAACGACGCGATTGGTGTCCGAAGTGAACACCTGCTTCAAGCATTGACTGTAACATATTTTTACAATTTTAAAGTTTTCAAATTTTATAAACATTCACATTAATTGGCAGAAGTATACCATATTTTAAAATTAATATAAACCAGTTCCAGCTGGGATTAACCGACCTAAAATTACATTTTCTTTTAAACCCGTTAACCAATCAATTTGACCTTCTAATGCTGCTTTGGAAAGGACACGCTTTGTTTCTTGGAAACTAGCAGCAGAAATAAAACTTTCTGCCATTAATGCTGCACGAGTAATACCTAATAAAATCGGGCGATATTTAACACCTGCAAATAATCCATTATGCTCCAATTGTTCAATACGTCGAATATCAATGATATCACCCGGTAATAATCCAGTTTTTCCAGGGTCCACTACAACAACATGAGTAGTCATTTGACGCACAATAATTTCAACGTGTTTATCCCCAATATACACGCCTTGTGATTGGTATACCTCTTGAACTTCTTGAACTAAAAATTGACGAATTTTCTGGAAACTTAATTCACAGCCTTCTCGTAAACCATAAACTTTCCCATACTGTGAAAATAAAGTTGAAAGTTTTGCATGCATACTTGAAAGAACTTTATGTTGTGGTTCTCGAGCCTCTAATAGTTCATCAACCTTAGGTAAACCTTGAACAATATCCCCAGCAGTTGATTGAGCAGAAACTAATTTACCTAAACTATCGGTTTCATTTACTAAACTCCCGTGCTGAACTTCAAGCTGGGTACCCGGTACGATTAAATACGGTTGAACACTACGGACTAACGTTTTAGTGCCATTTACAAATTGAATTTGACCAGAAACTGGCATACGAAGGTTTTTAGTAACCTGGTCTTCAATACGAAGGTAATCACCTAATTGAACAGTAAGCTTTTGTGCATCAATTTCAAAACCAATTTGATCTTGATGGGTCATAATACAATCCGTTGTACGGACTTCTCCAAAAGGATTTGCTTGCTTAAACTGGTTTCCTGCAGATTGAGTAATAGGCTCACTTGCTTTATAAATCGGTAAACTTGGTAAAAATCCACCCTGACCCATGGTTGGTTTAAATGTATTTAAAATAACATTAGTAGGGGTTGGTAAGAAATATGGCTTTTTACTTGGATCCACCCAAAAAGTTGGGAAGTTTACGAAACTTTCAATTTTACCATTTTTAAAATTTAAAGAAGTTAAAGTATTAAAAGTCAGCGTATTTAAAAGGTTAAATGATTTGCTAAAACAAGTGGTTGGCGCCATTTCATGGTATTTACTTTGTGATTTTAAAGTACTAAATTGGTATTGTTCTTTTGAAACACGGAGTAAGTTAAAATTGTCTTTTTTAGACTTACTAGTTTTGTGAGAAATCGTATTAAAACGTAAGTCTTTAGGTTGAAAACTAGTATTAAAGGATTTTACTGGTTTTACAGTAAAGTTAGATCCTCGAATTAATTGTTGTTGTACTTTAATTAATTCTAATCGATATGCTGAAATAAATTTTAATTGTGCAAAAGGTAAAGCTAATTTAGAATTCATTGAATACAACTTTTTCCAAAGCCCTAAATAATCTGAAGATAATTTAAAACTACTAGGTCGCTTTGAAAATTCTAAATTCGAAATAGTTTCTAGTGATAAACCACCAGACTTTACGATCGCTTTACTTAAAGAGTTTATAGGTTGAAAAAGATTTTTAATATTGTCACCTGGAAGCAATGAATATGAATTTGTAATAGCTCCAGCTAATACCCACATTTCTAACCACTTATTTGATGTAGTCGGGATATTTGGATTTACAACTTTAGACTCCAAACCTGGTAAAAATACTTGACCAGCACGGTCAGTAGTAAATTCTTTATAAACCGTTTCTAAACTTTCATCAAATTGCTCAAATTTTCCCTTTGCTTCAACACGCGATAATTCTGCTAAACTTTGATAACGACCGATAGATTGACCAGGAGAAGCATACAATAAAGTAAAAGCAGGGAATTTTAAAATTGAAATTTGTGTTGCATTTTGGATTTTAACCTTTAATGGTTCAAACGTTAAAAACGTAACCTCACCATATTTTGATAAAACTTTACGCCCGCAAACATTTTTACTATATGAAATAATTCCATTTTGTGGCGAATATACTTTTTCAGTTGCTTCACCTGCGAATACTCCACCCGTGTGGAATGTACGCATTGTTAATTGAGTCCCAGGTTCTCCAATTGATTGAGCAGCTAAAACTCCTACGGCTTCACCCAACTGAACTAACTTTTGCTGTGCTAAATTCCAACCATAACACAATTGACAAACGGCATGAAACTTACACGTTAATGGCGAACGGATTGTTAACGTAGGCTGCTTCACCAATTTTAATGCTAACGCAGGTGAAATATCCTGATTTTTATACCCAATAATTCTTCCTGTTTCTACATCAATTACATTTTCAAAAAGAACACGACCTAACAATTGAGAATCAAGTTGTTTTGCATTTGGAATAATTTGTAAACCTTGAGTTGTTTGGCAGTCGACTTGTTGAATGATTACACTTTGAGCAACGTCTACTAATCGACGGGTTAAGTAACCAGAACTTGCAGTACGTAGTGCAGTATCAACTAAACCTTTACGCGCACCATAACATGAAATCATATACTCCGTTACGGTTAACCCTTCACGGAAATTTCGTCGAATTGGAAAATCAAGAATTTGTCCTTGTGGGTCTGCCATTAAACCACGCATTCCCACTAATTGTCGAACTTGAGAAATATTACCTCGAGCCCCAGAAAAAGCCATCATATAAACGGGGTTAAAAATATTCGTTGAACGGAAATAGTTTACAACCTCAGTTTTTAATGTATCGTTTGTTGTATTCCAAATATCTAAAGCTTTTTCCAAGCGTTGAACAGAAGTGATTTGACCACGTTTTAAACGTAAATCATTTTCATAAATATCATTTTCAGCATTTTCTAAAAATGCAGATTTAATCGGTGGGATTGATAAATCATCAATTCCTAAAGAAATTCCAGCATGCGTGGCATAATGAAATCCCATTGTTTTTAATTGATCAATTAAACGGGTTGTTTTTTCAGTTCCATAATTTAATAAAACCCATTTAATTAGACGTTTCATCTCACCTTTATCTACAGTTCTATTACAAAAAAAGGTTTTCATAAATTAAATTGTTAAAAAGAACACGCCCAGGTGTTGTACGAATATAAAAAGACGAGCCAGTTAATGACATTTGTGATTGATAAGACACGACTTTGTCAATTGTTGGTGTAATTTCGTGAGAGTTAACCAAACAATCCTTATGTTCATGCCCAGAGCCAGATTCAAGAACAAAACTATCATAAATACTAGTTACATGACCACTTGGCGAGATATTAAGTTGTAATGGAGACGGGTTTTGAGTTTGAATATACGATGACCAACGAAGCCAAATCATCTCGTGTAAATCAATTTTATTCGTATCATACGCATGTAAAACACTTTCAAAACTATTATAAATAGTGTTAAGTTGGTATGGTAATTTATCAGTTAATTCATACTGAACGTGAGTTGTACGCTTATGACTAATAGTTGGCTTTAATGTTGTCAAATAGTAAAATCCAAGAATCATATCCTGACTTGGAAGAATACTAGGTTCACCTGTTGCAGGTGATAACCAGTTATGAGTTGCTAACATTAAAAGGCGAGCTTCCGCTTGGGCTTCAAGTCCTAATGGTACGTGGACAGCCATTTGATCTCCATCAAAATCGGCGTTAAAAGCGGGACATACTAATGGGTGCAATTGAATTGCACGACCAGATAATAAAATTGGTTCAAATGCTTGGATCCCTAAACGGTGTAACGTTGGCGCACGGTTTAATAAAACTGGATGACCTAAAACAACATTTTCAAGAATATCCCAAACCATTTGCGGTCGGCGTTGTAAAAGGTTTTTGGCTGCACGAATATTTTTAACCCCCGATTCTTCTAATAAAGCACGAATAACAAAGGGTTGGAATAATTCTAAAGCCATTTCACGGGGTAAACCACATTGGTGTAATCGTAATTTTGGACCAACTACAATTACTGAACGCCCAGAATAATCAACCCGCTTACCTAATAAATTTTGACGAAAACGCCCGTGTTTACCTTCAATAATCGAAGTTAATGATTTAAAAGGTTTACGGTTTGGTCGTTGAGCTGGTTTTTCTAATCGACCATTATCGATAATTGAATCCGCAGCTTCTTGTAATAAACATAAATCATGTCGGATTAATAAATCCGGTAAAAATTCTTCATCAAATAAACTTAAGAATTTTTCGAATCGAATTTTACGATAAATTAAACGACGATATAAATCATTTAAATCCGAAGTTGCAAATCGTCCACTTGACATTTGGATCATTGGACGTAAATCAGGCGGTAATACTGGGAAAACCGATAATACCATCCATTCAGGTCGTAAACCTTTACGGGCTAATGAGCGGACAAATTCTAAACGTCGAGCATATGTTTTTACTTTAACCGTAATACCGTAATTTTTTTGATCAGCACGGCCAAGTAATTTTGCTTTTTTACGACGTTTATGTTGCTTTCGCAATGATTTCGAAGCTAATTTTTTTCGCTCAATTGCATTTTTTAATTTGCGAGCTAACATTCGTTGTAAAAAGACTAAATCAATACGTGTTAAAAGTTCTTGTAAAGATTCAGCACCACAATTTTCAATTGTTTTAATTTGTGGTGGCATAGATGCTTTATTGGGATTCCACGGGGCGGCAGTATCAGTTAAAAAGTCTAATTCTCCTGCGAAATAAGGATGCATTGGTTCCCAATGGTTTACAAACCATTGAACACCACCATGCAAACAATAGTTTTGTGTACCAGGCTTAGAGGCAGTATAAGTCTGGAAATGAACAGTTTCATCAATTTCTTGACTCCGCATATTCAAAATACTAGCTAACACATTTGGATTGTTTCTGAAATACCACATATGGGCGACTGGTTTCTTTAAAGAAATACATCCCATACGGTAACGACGAACTTTGGAATTAGTTGGCTCCACACCACATGTTGGACAAACCTCAATTACATCTTGCATGTGTGACCCTTGAGAATTGGTAGTTTGTAATTTTAATCGGTTAAAATTTAATGGAGCAATCAATTTTCGACGTTTTGTTTTTCCACAAGAACATTCACGGTTTACGGTTGAACCAAAAATACGTTCACAAAATAAACCACCACGTTCAGGTTTAAATGTTCGATAATTAATCGTGTCAGCTTTACTAATTTCCCCAACCAATTCACCAGTTGGTAACATTCGTTGTGACCAACGTTTAATTTCAGTCGGAGAGGCTAGTTGGAGTTGAACATATTCAATACTCATAAGCTTAAAATAAATAATTAAAAGTTAATACGTGCAATACTCATATCGAGGCATAATCCACGTAATTCCGAAACAAGAACTTTAAAAGATTCAGGAATCCCCGGTTTCGGTAATAGTGTTCCGCGAATCATTGACATAAATGCTCGATTACGGCCAATCATATCGTCAGATTTAATTGTTAAAAGTTCTTGTAAAACATAAGCAGCACCAAAACCTTCAAGCGCCCAAACTTCCATCTCACCTAAACGTTGTCCACCTTTCTTTGAACGACCACCTAAAGGTTGTTGTGTCACTAATGAATACGGACCAGTTGAACGTGCATGAATTTTATCATCTACTAAGTGGACAAGTTTTAAAATATACGGATATCCTACTGTGACCGGTTGGTCAAACGGTAGTCCCGTTCGTCCATCAAAAACAATACTTTTCCCTGGTGAATTTGGTTTAAACAACCATTTCTGTTGAGTTAATAAACGTGATTTATATAAATAATGGTAAACAAAACCACGAGAAACTTCAGAACCGTGCATTTCATCAAAAGGTAAAACTTTAAAATTTTGATTTAATGTATTAGCAGCCAAACCGAGTAAACATTCAAAAATTTGACCTACGTTCATACGTGATGGCACCCCTAACGGATTTAATACCATGTCTAACGGTTTTCCGCTTTGAAGGTAAGGCATATCAGCACGAGGTAAAATGTTAGAAACAATTCCTTTGTTACCGTGACGCCCAGCTACCTTATCCCCAACCTGTAAACGTCGTTTTTGTACTAAATAAATATAAACCGAACCAGTTGATTCAATACTCTCTTCTTCAAGATTTGGCGTTTGGCGTTGGAATTCACAACGAACATCAAGAATACGACCTGTAACTCCACTAGATAGGCAATAAGAAGTATTTTTAGTATTGCGTGCAACTCCACCAAAAATTGCACGTAATAAACGGCCTTCTGGTGTATTTTCAGATTCTGGTTGAGGTGAAATTTTACCAACTAAAACATCACCGCCTTCAACCCAAGTTCCCAATTGAATAACTCCATAATCATCTAAATATTGATTCTTTTCAACCTGCTTTGTAAAATACTCTTGACCCTCACGTAAGCGAGCTGTCGATACTTCATAGCGTTCAATATGAATCGATGTAAAAATATCATCAAAAACTAACCGCTCACTTACAAGAACTGCATCTTCAAAATTGTAACCTTCCCACGGCATGTAACCAATGAGAATATTACGTCCTAAAGAAAGTTCTCCATTTGAACTAGTGGCATTATCAGCTAAACAATCCCCTGCTTCAACCCAAGTATTAGCTTGGACAATTGGAGTGTGGTTTAAACATGTATCTTGATTTGAACGTTGATAAGTTGTAAGCCAAATTGTATGGTGCTCAAAATCATTACTAGCAAAAATTTCAGTGGCTGTTAATGCTTTAAAATCAATTAAATTAGTATCTTTTGAACTTGGGGTAAAATAATCAATTCGTTGGCTGTCAACATAAGAAATATAACAATTATGCTTTGCAATAATTGTTGAACCAACATCTCGACTAACATGAGCCTCTAACCCTGTTCCAACATATGGTCGTTCAGACTTTAATAATGAAACAGCTTGGCGTTGCATATTAGATCCCATCAGAGCACGGTTCGCATCATCATGCTCCAAGAATGGGATGAGTGAAGTGGCAATTGACATAAATTGAATTGGACACAGCCCTAAAAAATTAATGTCTTGAACTTTATTTTCAGTAAATTCACTCTTATTACGAGTTGGAATACGGAATTGAGTTAAATCCACATCACCTTGAGCAACAACAGTATCTTCTTCATAGAATGCATTTAATAAAAAGAATCCATTACGGTCAGGTAAATTAGTTTTCTTAATTAACTTATAATACGGGCTTTCTAAAAACCCATTTTTATTAATTTGTGTAAAGCTTGCAATTGAACCAACTAAACCAGCATTTTTACCTTCAGGAGTCTCAATTGGACAAATACGACCATAATAACTTGGGTGAATTCCGCGAACAATTAAACCGGCACGATCACGGTGCAAACCACCAGGACCTAATGAACTTAAACGGCGTTTATGAGTAACCTCAGCAAGTGGATTTGTTTGGTCCATAAATTGCGATAATTGGTTTGAACCAAAAAATTCTTGGAAAACTGCTGACAGAACTTGAGTACGAATTAATGAATTTAATGAACCTAAAGCCCCAGGGCTTTTACGTAAAATGTTCTCATCACTAATACGGTTATAAATAACACGTTCTAAACGGTTTAAACCTAAACGAAATTGTCCTTGAATTAATTCTCCAGCTAAACGCGCACGACGGTTTTTTAAATGATCAATATCATCTAAAAATTCTGTCTCACCTTTTTCACAACGTAATAAATAGTCTAAACCAGCTAATGCGTCCTGTGGGGTAAGCGTTAAATGTTTAGACTTTGAACGCATACGGAATTTTTGATTTACACGTTGACGTCCAACATTACTTAAACTATAACGGCGAGGATTGAAAAATTGGTTAAATAAGAATTTACGACCTCGGGAAACTGTGGCCGGGCGGTTCGGGAACAATCGAGACATTAACAACAATGTTGCTTGTTCATTTGTTGGCTGCGATCCAACTTCTTTTAATGTTGGGTCTAATAACTCAGGGTATTTTAAAGACCCAAGAATTGTATCAATTGAAAACCCTAATGCTTGTAAAAATAAAGTCACTGGGACTTTACGAAGATTATCAATGTGAGCAAAAACTACACCTTTTTTATTAGTTTCAAAGCGTAACCATGACCCATAAGCAGATAAAAAACTTACCAAATGAGTACGATTTCCTTGTTTATCAAATTGAGCTTTTAAATAAACCCCTGGACAACGTACAATTTGATGAACAATTACACGAGGTGAACCATTGAGAATAAAAGTCCCGTGTTCAGTCATTAAAGGTAAATCACAAAACGCAACGGGAAATGTAGCATTCAAATTTAATGACTTTGAATAAACATGAACTGGAACAATTAATGAACTTTTATAAGTCTGTAATTTTTGTACAGCTTCTTCTGCTGTATATTGAGGTTTTTTAAAATAAAAATCTTTTGAATGGAAAGAAACTGAAATAAAACGATCAGTTGGTCGTTTTGAAGCACTTCCTAAACTTTGACCTACAATAGGTGAGAAAAAATCTAGTTCTTCACGAATTCCTTTTTCTAAAAAAAAGCGGAAACTATCACGTTGAGAATCTAAAAAATTTGGAAGCGCCGAATTTTGACGAAACAGCGTCATAAGAACTTATCCCCGATTTTTGAAAACAATAAATTGTAAAATAAATTTATATTGAAAAGATCAATAAAATACGGTAATCTGTAAGTATACTTGATTCTCGGTAATCAGTGGCGGTGTAGCCAAGTGGTAAGGCAGAGGACTGCAAATCCTTTATCCCCCAGTTCGAATCTGGGCACCGCCTTAAAAATTTATTTTAATTATAGAGAAATACGAATTTCTAATATCTTAGAAAAAAACGATTTTTTGTTATAAATTTAACATTTGTTAAATTTTCATAATCAATTAATTGGAACTTTAAAATTTATATATAACTGGTGTGCCTACTTTGTCCGAAAATATGTCTATTAGTGCTGCTTCTTTTCAGTTCTGGCACGGTTCAAAAAAATTTTTCGACGAAAGTAGGACTACTAAATAGTATATTTCTTATATAAATAAAAGCAAGTAATTTATGCTAATTTTGGGTTTTTTATTTGATTTTTTTCCATTCAAATAAAAAACCCAAAAAATTAAGGTTAATTTAGCACTAAGCAACAATCTTAGATACTACACCAGCGCCAACAGTACGACCACCTTCACGAATTGCAAAACGCATTCCATCTTCAATCGCTACCGGTTGGATAAGCTCTACAACCATTTTTACACGGTCACCAGGCATTACCATTGTTGCCTCATCACCATCATCAGAGATGAATGATTCAATTTTACCTGTTACATCTGTTGTACGTACGTAGAATTGAGGACGGTATCCTGGGAAGAATGGAGTGTGACGTCCACCTTCTTCCTTCTTAAGTACATATACTTGTGCTTCAAATTTTGTGTGTGGAGTAATTGTTCCTGGCATAGCAAGTACCATTCCACGCTCAATATCATCTTTTTGCATCCCACGGAGAAGTACACCAACGTTATCTCCAGCTACTGATTCATCAAGAGTTTTCTGGAACATTTCTAATCCAGTAACCGTCGCAGTACGAGTTTCAACATATCCAATAATTTCAATGTTATCACCTACTTTAACAGTTCCACGCTCTACACGACCAGTTGCAACTGTTCCACGACCAGTAATTGAGAATACATCCTCAACCGCCATAAGGAAAGTCTTTTCTGTTTCACGCGCAGGAGTTGGGATGTACTCATCAACGTTCTCCATTAAAGAGAAAATCTTATCTACCCACTTGTCTTCCCCAGCTTTGATTTGAGGGTTTGAAGTAAGAGCTTCTAATGCAAGAAGTGCTGATCCTGCAATTACTGGGATATCATCTCCAGGGAAATCGTAGTTTGAAAGAGTTTCACGAATTTCCATGTCTACAAGCTCAAGTAATTCAGCATCATCAACTTGGTCTTCTTTGTTTAAGAAAACAACAATATTAGGTACACCTACTTGCTTAGCAAGAAGAATGTGCTCTTTTGTTTGTGGCATTGGCCCATCAGCACCCGATACTACGAGAATAGCACCATCCATTTGAGCTGCACCAGTAATCATATTTTTTACATAGTCCGCGTGCCCAGGACAGTCTACGTGAGCGTAGTGGCGTGTTGCTGTTTCATATTCCACGTGCGCCGTGTTAATAGTAATACCACGTGCCTTTTCTTCTGGAGATGAGTCAATCTCATCATATGCTTTACCAGAAGTTCCTCCAAGAGCTGCCATTGCCATAGTAATTGCAGCAGTAAGTGTTGTTTTACCGTGGTCTACGTGTCCAATTGTTCCAATATTTACGTGCGGTTTTGTACGCTCAAACTTTTCGCGTGCCATAATTTTTAAAATGTAAAAAACTTTTGATTTTGGCTTTTATTTTTTAATACTTTATTTAAGTTAAGATATTTGTAATAGCTAAAGAAAAAATGTCTCTAGCTATTACAAATTTAAAGATTAGAAACGGAAATGTGCAAATGCTTTATTTGCTTCCGCCATACGGTGCGTTTCTTCACGACGGCGAATTGCTGCACCTGTATTATTTGATGCATCAATAATTTCCGCAGCAAGTTTTGAAACCATATTACGACCTGAACGACCGCGAGCTGCGATTAATAACCAACGAAGTGCTAATGCTGTCCCACGATCAGCTTTTACTTCAAGTGGAACTTGAAGGGTTGCCCCTCCAATACGACGTGATTTAACTTCAACTTTCGGAGTAATATTTAATACTGCCTGGCGTAACACTTCAAGGGGATCTTGAGAAGTTGTTTCAGCAATATCTTTCATCGCCGAGTAAAAAATACTGTAAGCAATACTCTTTTTACCTTTCTTTAAAAGGTGGCTTACTAATAAGCTTACAAGACGGCTTTGGTACACTGGATCCGGTGCAACCGGACGTTTTTTTGCTACACTTCGACGTGACATAACGAAAAATAATAAATAAATTTTAAAAACTCATTCAGCGGGGAAAATTAACTCTTCGGACGTTTCACCCCATATTTTGAGCGACCTTGTAAACGGTCTTTAACTCCAGCGGTATCAAGTGAACCGCGAACAATGTGGTAACGTACACCAGGAAGATCTTTTACACGACCACCACGTACTAATACAACTGAGTGTTCTTGTAAATTGTGTCCAATTCCTGGAATATAGGCAGTAACTTCAATACCAGTTGTTAAACGTACACGTGCTACCTTACGTAATGCCGAATTTGGCTTCTTTGGAGTAGTTGTATATACTCGAGTACAAATTCCACGACGTTGTGGACATGATTTTAAAGCAGGAGACTTTGTTTTAGTCTCACATTTAATTCGTTGAGAACGAATAAGTTGTTGAATCGTAGGCATAATTGTAAAAATTATTCTTTATAAAGGAATTGTAAGAACCCAAGAATACGAGCTTGTTTAATAGCTTTAGCAAGTTGACGTTGTTCCTTAGCTGTAACACCAGTTAAACGGCGTGGAAGGATTTTACCTTGCTCTGTAATAAAACGGCGTAAAAGATCCACATTCTTGTAACTAATAATCTCTCCCGCATGAATTGGTGACGTACGTTGACGTGTAAAGTTCATAGGTAAAAATATAAAATAATTTAAAAGTCAAAAAATATAAGTTTATAATATTCTACAGTATTGGGAAATTAGTAAAATATTTTAAACTTAAAGTCTAAGAAGATTTTTTTGTATAAATTGAACCACAAATTGCTAATAAAAGCAAGGCAGTTTTATTTTGAAAGGTTTAAAAGTAGAATTTTTGATTATATTGAAATTAAATACCCCCAAGGGAATTCGAATCCCTGTTACTTCCGTGAAAGGGAAATGTCCTAGGCCTCTAGACGATGGGGGCTTAATTCTGTTAACAGTATAAAATGTTGGAAGAAACCCTGTCAATAGTTTTTTAAAAAAAGATTTTAAAATTCACTAAAGTAGAGTATTCTGGTGCCTTAGAGAGGACTCGAACCTCCACGCTGTAAAGCACTAGCTCCTAAGGCTAGCGTGTCTACCATTCCACCACTAAGGCAAGAAGTACCGTGGAAACTGGGATTTTACACTTACCTAACGGCCAGTTGTTTGTAACCAGTTTTGGGCTTCACTATAATTTAAAGGAGCTAAGCGGATTGCTTCTTTCCAATATTCTGCAGCTTTTTCAAAAAGAGTCTCGGAATCTGGAATGTTACCAGCAGCTAAAGCTTGTTCTCCACGATAGTGATAAATAACTGCAATATTATTTAAAGCTTGTGGAAGTGAAGGATTTCGATCAAGGGCTTGATAATAATATTCGAGCGCTTTAGTATGCTCCCCATTACTAGTATGAATTAACCCAATATTATAGAAAATAAAACTACGATCATATGGATCAACTTCTAAGCGCATTGCTTGCGCATAGTTCTGTAATGCTTCGGCATATTCACCTTCGGCTTGCGCAGACATCCCATCACGGTAATAAACAAATGCTTCTTTTTCATTACGAGTAGTTGGTAAAACTTTTAATAAAATATCCGCAACTACGGTAAAGGTTTTATCAATAAAATTATCATTTTTTTGGGAACGCGGCATAAAATAAATTTTATTTTAGATATTTACAAAGTTTTCTAACCAAAAGTCCTGAAAACAAATTTATTTTGATTCATTTCTTTTCAAGTGATAAACTTCTTTTACTTTAGTAATATTATACTACAAGAATTGAAAATAGACATAAATTTCAGGAGAGTAAAATGGCTCGATACCGTGGACCCCGCGTAAAAATTGTGCGTCGTCTTGGAGAATTACCAGGATTAACGTCAAAAATCCCAAACCGTAATTACCCAGCTGGACAGCATGGACCATCGTCAGGGATGACAAAAATGTCGCAATACCGTGTACGTTTACAAGAAAAACAGAAATTACGTTACAACTATGGAGTAAGTGAAAAACAATTACTTAGTTATGTTCGACGTGCTCGTCGTATGAAAGGACCAACTGGAGAATTATTACTCCAAATGCTCGAAATGCGCCTTGACTGTATTGTATACCGACTTGGTTTTGCACCAACAATCCGTGCTGCACGACAGTATGTTTCACATGGATTAATCAGTGTAAATGGGCAAGCAGTAACAATTCCAAGTTACCACTGTACAGCTGGAGAGATTATTAAGAGTACTTCAGCACCAATTGTTGAACATTGCAAAACATTTGGTGGAACAATCCCATCTCATGTTTCGGTTGATAAAAACAATGCAACAGGAAAAGTAGAGCGTAATGTAACTCGCTCACAAATTGCATTAACAATTAACGAATTATTAATTATTGAGTACTACTCACGTAAGTAATAGTTGATATACCTAATTATGAAAAAGATTTGTAGGTCATTGGGCCTACAAATCTTTTCATGATATAATAATAAATAGAAGAAATTTAAACTTATATTGTTTAATAAAGAGTGTGTTAGCTAATAACTGAAAAAATTACTAGCTAACAAAATGAGATAAAAAGAATTAATCTTCGTGTTCTTCAAAGGGGTCGCGTAATTCTTTGGATGGGGGTCCAAATCCAATGTAAATGGAATAACCAGTCACACTAATTAATAAACACCAAAGAAAAACACCGTAAAAAAATGCGGAAGTTTCCATAAGTTGAATAAATTTTTTTGTAAATTTAGTTATATTTTAAAATAGAAAGTCAAAAAATACAAATAGATTAGATAGTTATATTATGGCAGCAAAAGATTCAAAACTTGCCGGAACTGGTAAAGTAACAGCTTTAGGAACAGCATTACGCCCACTTAACTCAGAATACGGTAAAGTAGCTCCAGGCTGGGGAACAACTGTATTAATGTCTGTGTTTATTGGTTTATTCGCAGTATTCATTGTAATCCTTCTTGAAATCTACAACAAGTCGTTAATTCTTGATAATGTAGGTGTAAACTGGCTTTCAAGTACTGGTCTTTAATTCGATAAGATACTTTCAACTGGTAATTAAATATATTTAATTACCAGTTGAACTTTATTCGTCCCGAGTAGGAATCGAACCTACACATTGCAACTTAGAAGGTTGATGCCCTATCCAATTAGGCTATCGGGACAGTAAATATAAAAAACTTAAAAAGCAAGCCTCCTGTCGGATTTGAACCGACGACCCTCGCATTACAAATACGATGCTCTAGCCACTGAGCTAAGGAGGCATAATTGTCCTCAGTATAGAAAATCGTAAGCAAAGATTCAAGTTATTTTTTAAAAAATCAAAACTAGACGTGCGTTTTACATTCTGATAATATTAAAACACAAGTCAAAATCCTTGAATCCTCAGTAGCTCAGTGGTAGAGCAATCGGCTGTTAACCGATTGGTCATAGGTTCAAATCCTATCTGGGGAGTAATCAATTTCAAAAATAAAATTACGATTCTTGATTTCTAAAGAATCTTATATGATATAATAAGGAACAATTCTAATGATAAAAATTAATGGAATTTGAACCCATTAGAAATAAAAATTTAGACTTTAAACTTTGATCGTCTTAGAAAAAAGTAAGATTTAATAAAAACTTGTTTTTACGAAACATTGAAACTAATAGATTACTATGACTAAGGAACCTAACAAACCGACTAATTTAAACAAAGTTAATATGTCATTTCATGATTTTATTTCTTCTAAATTTAATGAAGTAAACATGGAACCAAACCAAGAAATTCTTGAAATCTTATTAGCTCGTGAAAATTGGGAGACCGAAGAAACAGAGTATATTGAAACTCCAGCAGAACTTGCACAGCGTGTTCGAGATTGGGTTCCCTACGACCCAGAACAAGATCGCCCAAAATTAACACGTAGCCAACGAATTCAATATGAATTTCAATATGCATTAAAAACTGCGCAATTAAATATTGTTAAAAGTATTTACCAATTATCTATCTTTCAAGCACTTTTGGGTAATCAATACGATAATTTTGTAAAAATTAGCAGTCGTGGTCGTGCAACTAACATGATTGAAGTAATTCAATGGAATGCTAACTATTGGCCGCAGCATTTAAAATATTTTGGTCTTTCACGTATTTTTAATTATTTTTCTGCTAATTTAGATTATCGTCGAGTGTTTCAACTCGTAGTATTAAGTATGACTGCGGGAGCTGGCTTTGCACGCTTTTTCTATGTTGAAAGCGCAACAAAGAAGCAATTGACTCACGTAATTTCGGCACAAAATTTCAATGTTGAACCAAAATCAGACTTAGCACAACGTTTATTACTTAAAAATAAATTTGGAAAAATTGCATCAAATATTACTGATAAACCTTTAATTAAAAATTTTGGATATTCAGATTTGACTGAAATCCGACCAACAAACAATTCAGCCAAAGACATTTCAAAATACCCATTTATTGGTGACAAAGTGCAAACAACGGACCGTTGGAAAAACCCAACAGTGCCAACGTTTGAAGCAATGTTCTCAGTACAAAATCCTGAATTTGAAGCGATTAAATTTGCGTCCCAGCTTACAACTGAGCATAAGTTAAAAAATGTACTTGCCGCACAAAACTTATCCTTAGAGAACTTTTATCAACCCAGTATTTTAAAACAAACTAAATCTGAAGTAAATTTCGAAAATGCGAAAACTAAAAATACTAATAACAACAAGAGTATTAAATCGTTGATTTATAGTGATGGGGCAAAAAAATTCTCTCTAGACCGAGTTGAAATTAACCCTGGACCAAATTGGGAAGTTCTTGTTCCACAAGTTGAATTTCCAAATCTTGAATTAAAAGATGTATTACCTTCGTTTGAAAGCGAAGCTAATGAAATTAAACCAAGCCAACTCAAAAAAACATTTAAAGATGTCCGCCTTGAAAATGTAATTTGGAAATATGCATCAAGTTTAGAGAAGAATAATAATGTTGGGTTCGCCGAAAATTTAGATGAAGATGAAGTGCAACAATTATATGAAGCATATAGCCAAATTTTAAACACTGAAGATGAAAACGAACTCACTGAATTCTTTGGCCAAATTTCAATGGAAGAACGACAATTAAAGGCAGAAGATTCAGAAATTACTAATAGTATTTTAAAGAAAATTGGTGAGAATCAAACAGTTGAACAATTTAGTAACTTAGAGTTAATCGGTGTTTTATTACCAAGTTTATTTGTTTGGTATGCTGCATATAGCCTTTATCAATTCCGTTTACATTTTATTTTTAATGTACGTAAAAAACCAGCTCCAGTATTATACACACGTTTGGATCACCTAGGTCGACTCCCAGGAAAAGTGAAATTAAATGATGTAGTAGGTATTGATGGAGGTGGTGAAACTATTGAAAAGTTATTTGCAGCTTTACAACGTGCACGTGGAATGGGTATTTTTATGCCAACAGTACTACATACTGTATGGGAATCAACATTAAGCCCATTAATCCCAGGCCAAGTAGATGCTTGGATTATGACACAACGTAATAAGGTAAAAGAAAAACTTGTGAATAATAAACAGTCACAAGTAAATTACCTCACCCCGGAATTAAGCTTAGCTGAAACTGTATTAATGGCAAATGAACAAAATTCTAGTTATGAACCACGTTTCAATTTACTTAAAAATTCAATTCATCGTTTACAATTAAAAGCTAATGAATTTGAAAAAACAAATTCAAAAAAATTAGCTCACTTAAATAGTAACTTAGAACGACAAGAATCAAAACTCCGCGCAATTAAACAATTGAGAAATATTCCATTCCATTTTACAGTAAAAAATATTGTAAAATTTTCACTTTATACACTCCAAGTATTTGAAACGGAATTATCGAATGTACCACTTATTGCAGCATTCAAACCAGGTCGTTACGGATTACATAATTTACCAAAAGGAATGTTGTTAGTCGGGGAACCAGGAAATGGTCGTAGTTTTTTAGCACGAGCTATTGCTAGTGAAACAAGATTGCCGTTCTTCAAAAGTGAAAGTACACGATTTATTGACCCGAAATTTGGAGTAATTCGTCTCATGTCACTTTTCCGTCGTGTTCGTAACCAAGCGCCTGGAGTACTATTTATTCGAGATATTGATTTAATGACAGTTGATCGTGAAAAAACAACAAGTCCAGAATTAATTCAATTAACTACACAATTCTTAATTTGTTTTGATGGTTATTATATTGGTTCAGAAACACGTCCAACACAGCGTAAAATTTTTACTCTTGGTTCAGTATCAGATTTAAGTCGAATGGACCCTGCTTGTTTACGATCAGGTCGTTTTGAATGGGTTGTTAATTTACGTAATCCAATTCTTGGGGAACGCAAATTTTTATTAATGAATAAAGCAGCAAAAACCCCCATTGAAATCGGTAATCAAATTGCATGGAACTACTTTGGACTTATGTCTGAAGGTTTTACAAATGCAGAAGTAATTTCGATTATTAATAGTTCAACACTCCGAGCAATTCACAATGGTTCATTCTGCCATACAAATGAATCTTTAAATGAAGGGTTAAGTAAACTTTTTCAACTCCAGTTAAATAAAAAGATTGGAAATAAAGTTGGAGATGGCTTTTTTAATAACCTCCATATGGATGAACTAACAAAACCACAAGTTTCTAATTTTAATACCTTTGGTGAAGGACAACAAATCCCATTTAAAACTAAATGTGCACATTTATTAACAAGTGTTAAAAATTGGTCACCACCCAAGTCTGAAACTGATTCATCAGTATTAACAATGCAAAATATTGGAATGCCTATCCAACCAGCAACTTTGGATTATTCGCAACTTTTGATCAGTGAATTATTAGATTTTATGGCGGAAGGTGTATTTGTAAAACAATTACAGCGTTGTAGTCCGCGCCATACTTTTGTAACCCAAACATCATATTGTGAAGCTCTTACCATGCACCTAAATAAAAATTTAGCCAAAGGTTGTATGAATTATCAAATTGAAAGCCTCACTGTAAAGTACAAAAAAGCCACGGATAATATTAAGGTACTTAATAGTACAAATAACTGGGAAAAATTAAACTACCCATCATTTAAAAAATTACAGCACCGTACAAAATTGATGAGCCAATGGTACAAAGCTCGAACAAGTTGTGAATTAGTGCCAAATGCACGTATCAAAACAAATCGTTTTGGTTACGCAATTCACTCATCAATCGCAAAATCAGAATCAACGGAACGTTTTAAAAATCGTATTAAAAATCGTTTACGTGAACTCACAAAATCAGACCGTAGTAAATATTCTGCTATTTCAACAATTCGTGGGACATATGGAACATCGGGATTCCAAACACGTTTACAACGACCAGTAACTGGACCAGTAACCCAAATTAGTAAAGAATTCTTAGAAATTGAATTTAACTAAACAATAATTATTTTTATCTCAATAATAGTTTTATAGAACTAGGGATAAAAATAATTATTTAGTACCGATATTTTTTTGCGATATAAGAAGAGAAAGTTATAATATAAATGAGCATCGTAAATAATACAAACTGAAGTATTATACGAAAGCTTTCAAAGAATTGTTGAGGATTTCATATGTCAGGTTCTACAGGAGAACGTCCTTTTAGTGACATCGTTACTAGTATTCGTTACTGGGTAATTCACAGTGTTACAATTCCATCACTCTTTATTGCAGGATGGCTTTTTGTAAGCACTGGTTTAGCGTACGACGTATTTGGAACACCACGTCCAAATGAGTATTTTACGGAAGAGCGTCAAGAGCTTCCTTTAATTTCAGATCGTTATGGTGCACTTGCTCAACTTGATGAGTTTGTACCAGAATAAATTATTTATTTAAAACAAAACTTAAATTATTTTTAAGTTTTGATTAAATAGGTGAACAAAAATGCATCAAGATAGCATTGATGCAGCTAACTTAGCCCTTTTTTTTATGTCAGTTAAAACATATCCAATTTTTACATTCCGTTGGCTCGCAGTTCACGCGTTAGCTGTACCAACTGTGTTTTTCCTTGGGTCAATCACAGCAATGCAATTCATTCAGCGTTAATTCAGGAGAAAATTGTATGACAAACCCAAACCCAAACAAGCAAACTGTTGAGTTAAACCGTACTAGTCTTTACTGGGGTTTACTTCTTATTTTTGTACTCGCAGTTCTTTTTTCAAGCTACATTTTTAACTAATTCTGACTTGTAGGAAACACATTTTATGTCTAACACAACAACAGGACGAATCCCATTATGGTTCGTAGGTATGGTAGCAGGACTTGCAGCGCTTGGACTTTTAGCTATCTTCTTTTATGGTTCTTACGTAGGACTCGGATCTTCACTTTAAGAAATAAAGTAAGATTCTTTATGTCTGATACTATGGGTGAGCTTAATACTCACCCAAAAATTTTGTTTTGTAAATCTTTGCCTAATTGTGCATTAATACAACCTAATGTATTAAAAATGAACTAATAAATTATTAGTTAATTCAACCTTTAATATGAGTAAAGTATATAACTGGTTTAACGAGCGTCTCGAAATTCAATCAATCGCAGATGACGTAACAAGTAAATATGTACCGCCACACGTAAATATTTTTTACTGCTTAGGTGGAATTACACTTACATGTTTCCTTATTCAAGTTGCAACAGGATTTGCAATGACATTCTACTACCGACCTACAGTAACAGAAGCATTTGCATCAGTACAATTCATTATGACTGATGTAAACTTCGGTTGGCTTATTCGATCAGTTCACCGTTGGTCAGCTAGTATGATGGTATTAATGATGATTCTTCACGTATTCCGTGTATACCTTACGGGTGGATTTAAGAAGCCTCGTGAGCTCACATGGGTAACTGGAGTAATTCTTTCAGTAATTACTGTTTCATTCGGAGTAACTGGGTACTCACTCCCATGGGACCAAGTTGGTTACTGGGCAGTAAAAATTGTAACAGGTGTACCTGATGCAATTCCAGTAATTGGTGGTTTTGTTGTAGAACTTCTTCGTGGAAGTGTTGGTGTAGGACAACCAACTCTTACTCGTTTCTACAGTTTACACACATTTGTACTCCCACTTCTTGCAGCAGTATTTATGCTTATGCACTTCCTTATGATTCGTAAGCAAGGAATTTCAGGACCACTTTAAATCTATTAAAGTAGTTTGATAAAAATTTTGAGGCTAGTTATTTTACTAGTCTCAAAAAATATAATTAATTGTAATCTAACTAATAAGTCGTTATTATACTTTCAAACAAAGAACAAGCGGGTCAGTAACTCAGTGGTAGAGTATTCGGCTTTTAACCGATTAGCCGTGGGTTCGAATCCCACCTGACCCAATTTTGGAAAATTTCTGCTATACTAAAAATGAATACTTGGTATTCATTTTTCAATCGAATTAAATTTCTTAATTTTTATTAATTATTAATTAACTTTACTATGTCACACGCAGTAAAAATTTACGATACTTGTATCGGATGCACGCAATGTGTACGTGCTTGTCCAACTGATGTTCTTGAAATGGTACCTTGGGACGGTTGTAAGGCTGGACAAATTGCTTCAGCACCACGAACAGAAGATTGTGTGGGTTGCAAACGCTGTGAAGCGGCTTGTCCAACTGACTTCTTAAGTGTACGAGTTTACCTTGGATCTGAAACAACACGTAGTATGGGACTTGCATACTAATTGCTAGTTAATTAGTGCCTTATTTAGCTTTTGTTAGTAATTATTAATACTAACAAAAGCATTTTTTAACCCTATGAAATTGTAATTTCAACAATTATTATTTCACACCTCTAAAATTGAACATACAAAATATTTTATTTTTGATTTTTAAAAATCAAATATATACTTTTAATTCAAAATTATGACAGCTCTTAAAACAGAACAGAACATTGGTCGTATTACACAAATTATTGGACCAGTTATTGATGCAGTTTTCCCTCCAAACAAAATGCCAAACATTTACAACTCAGTTGTAATTGAAGGGAAAAATGAAGTTGGTGACCCAATTAAATGTGTAGCCGAAGTACAACAACTTCTTGGAGACAACGTAGTGCGTGCAGTATCAATGAGTGCAACTGACGGTTTAATGCGTGGTATGACAGTAGTAGATACTGGATCAGCACTTGCAGTACCAGTAGGTAAGAATACTCTTGGACGTATTTTTAATGTTCTCGGTGAGCCAGTAGACGAACTTGGAAATGTAGAGACTCCTGAAGGAACTCTCCCAATTCACCGTCCAGCACCTGCATTCGTAGACCTTGATACAAACCTTTCAATTTTTGAAACTGGTATTAAGGTAGTAGACCTTCTTGCTCCTTACCGTCGTGGTGGAAAAATTGGTCTCTTTGGAGGAGCTGGTGTTGGTAAGACAGTTCTTATTATGGAACTCATCGTGCGACCTGTGTTTGCTTAAAAGAAAGCAAACCAATCACTCGTAAAAAGGTGGTTGATCTTTTAAATTGGAAAGTGTAAATCTTTACAGTTATTGTGAACTGAATCCAAGATCGTCGTTTTATGTACCTAAGGCGGTATATAAAGCGGGCAGCATGGATCTTTGGTACGAGTCTACGACTTATTTGAATAGTAAACGGAAAAGACATCTGAAAACATTTGGGAAAAGAATTCAGACGAAAGTCCATTTGCAACCTCTTTACTTATCTTAATATCGAACCATGAACCTCTTGAGGATATAATCAAGCGGGAGATATACATCAAAACTGAGAATACCCATGATACTACTCAGCGATGTCGACTGACCTATTCCAGGATTAGGGGAATAGGCACAACTGTTTAGAAATAAACCGGTCTAAGGTAAATTTGGGGGGTCTAAGGACTCATTTAAACGATTTAAAAGAAAAGGGATGGGTTATTCGTTCCACGTGCCTTTTATTAAAAGGATACCCGCCTGGTATGAATGGATAACTGCAGGACTAGTCAAAGTTGTAAGACAATTGCTTGTCAAAGGTGATTGTTAATAGTAAATAATTCAAAAGATTATTTAACGTGTTTCACCGCTCTTCTTAGGTAAAACATGGACGGAAACTGACTAGGAAATATAGAAATTCGAAAATTTAATTAGACAATTTATGAACCCAACTCGAAAACAGGAATTCTCCAAATCGATCACGGTGTGGTCTGACGTTCGTTGGCCAGAAGTCGAAGAACGTGTAGATCGTCTACAAAAACGAATTTTCGAGAAAAGTCGTACTATTGAAAACAAGTTAGCAAAAAACGAATCTGTGAATAGTGACGTAAAAGCTTTAAGATTTTTACAGCAAAAAATCACAACTAGTTTAGATGCTTGTCTTCTTGCAGTACGTCGTGTCACTCTGTTAAATAAGGGACGAAAAACTCCTGGTATCGACTCAAAAAGTAATCTAACAGCACAAGAACGCTTAGAACTTGCGCGAAATCTTAGAATTACTTCATCCGCGTCACCAATCCTTGTAAAGGAAATCCCAAAACCAGGGACAAATAAAACGCGAAAATTAAGGATTCCTACCATTAAGGATCGAGCAACCCAAATGCTTGTCAAAATGGCTCTTGAGCCAGAATGGGAAGCAAAATTTGAAGCAAACTCATTTGGATTTCGACCAAAACGAAGCTGTCATGATGCAACTTCTGCAACTTGGCATGCGCTCCGAATGAAACAAAAATTTGTCCTCAATGCAGACATCTCTGCTTGTTTTGATGAAATTGACCATGGAAAGCTTCTAATGAAACTCAATTGTTCAAAGGAATTAAAAGAACAGATTAATGCATGGCTTAAAGCCGAAAAGAAAGTAGGATTTCCTAAAAGAAAAGAATGGGAAACGTTAGGCTCAGGGCAAACCGAAATGGGAACGCCTCAAGGTGGAATTATTTCTCCACTACTTGCCAACATTGCCCTTCATGGAATGGAGGATGCTGTTCGCAAATTCTATGCCAAAGAACTTTATCATAAACTTGGTTTTGACTCTAGCGTAGGAAAAAGCGATCGACTCCGCCAAGTAGGTATTATTCGATATGCCGACGATTTTGTAATCATTCACGAATCTTACGAAGTTGTTCTCGCATGCAAAAATTTTGTATCCGAATGGCTTACCGAAAATGCTGGACTTAGTCTCTCCGAGGCAAAAACAAGCATTGTCAACTCTGGCAATGGTTTTGAATTTCTCGGTTTTCAGTTCATCTCAATTACAGAAAAAGAAACTAAAAGAACAAAATGTCGTGCAAGCGTATCCGCTAAATCCAAGAAACGATTAATTTCAAAGGTTCATAACGTATTACAAAAGCACAGAAGTTCAACTCAAGAACTCTTGATTAAAACACTTAACCCAATCATCATTGGATGGTGTAACTATTATTGCGTTCACGAATGCAGTAAAGACTTTAAACAAGTAGAAGGAAAGATTTTCAAGATGTTAGAGTCTTGGGCCAACCGTCGGGCCGCTAAAGGAATGGGAGTAAAAGCTGTAATGAAGAAATACTTCAACACAGAAGAAAAACGTGAAATTAAATTTCGCGGAAAAACTCACAAACCAAAGTGGATCTTTGGAACTATGACCAAAACCCGATCTGGAACAGACAACTTCATCTTTTTAGCCCTTCCTTCATGGGTAACCTCTAAACGACATTTGAAGATCAAAGGGAAAGCCTCACCTTTTGATAAGGATACAGCTTATTGGAGCAAACGCGATTCAACTGTATCTCAAATTAAACCATCATTGAAGAAGTTACTAGGTCGACAACAATTCACCTGTGGTATTTGCCATAAGAAATTTGCGTCGAATACGAATGAAACGATGGAAATTGATCACATTATCCCAATCTCTAAAGGAGGTTCTGATAAGTATGAAAATTTACAAGTCGTACATCAGTCGTGTCACCAAAAGAAGACGAGTAAGGAGCAAAAAGGACCCAAGGGACCTGCACCAAAACAATAGCCTTCAAATCAATGAGTTCTTTATTTTAACCAACTCGAAAAATCATTTAGACTGCGATTTGGGAATCCAGGAGGAGGAAGTTTCATCGCTCCTTCCTCAATTAGCAAAACTGGATGCAGCATCTGTTTAATGAATACGAAAGTATTCGATTGCTCTAATGAACCAATCATATATAGGGACTAACCCTAAAAAATTGGATGAAATGAGATGAAAATTTCAAATCATAAATACCCAGGAATATATTCCTACCTTATTTATCATTAAAACTTATGAGCAACGAAAATCAAAAGGATCAAAACAGATTATCAGCAGCACGACGAATTCGTGACAAAGAGAAATTTGGAAAAATTAATGGCTTAATTCCCCCTCAATCTGAGACATCACAAGACAACTTTACAGGAAATGTAATTGATACGACGATGGAAAACCTCGAGCAACGCGAAAACCAAAAACGACAAATGAAGGCAGTGAACAATCACCATCACCCAATGGGGATTTTATTCCATGCCGTTACTGACGCTGTTGGACAAACTTACGCACGAACGCCTGCAAGAAAATTAACTCAACGTATGTCTAAACGCCGAGCTCGAAAACTCGAATTTGACGCAGAAAACGAGCGAAACGCAGTTGCTACAACTGTGGTCGTAACTGGGTTATGTACACTTGCAAACCATTTCGAAAAACTTCACATCATCACAGCCCCAATTATTTGGTTAGTAAATTTTATTGGCCACCTCGCTGGAGCTCACGGACCAATTATTATCACAAAAGTTGTAAGCTACAAAAAAGTTCAGTACTTCACTGTAGGTGTACAAATGCAATATCAAGTTGCATTTATGGTATTCATCGCCGGAGTAAGCTGGTATATCTCATACCGCATTCTTATTTGGACGAAAAATACTGTATTACCAGATGAGCGTTTAAAAATGTAACGTGAGAAATCACATTTATAATTTTGAATTAAATTCACCAATCATTCAAACTTGTTTGATCACTTTTGATAAGTTGTTTTTAAAAACCAACTGTCTAATGATTTAAACAGTAATTAAACAGATCCTATTTGATTTTTCGCGTCTTAACAGACCAAATGACACATAAATTTTCCCCCTTACGAGGGATCTATATTTCGGGAGCCGGATGCGGTGAAAGTCGCACGTCCGGATCTGAAGCCGGGCTGATGGGGTAACCCACAGTCTAGGTTAACAACAACATTGCTAAAGCACACGGTGGAGTATCAGTATTTGCTGGTGTAGGTGAGCGTACTCGTGAAGGGAACGACCTTTACCAAGAAATGTGTGAGTCAAAAGTAATTGACACAGCAAACCTTTCAAACTCTAAGGTAGCACTTGTTTACGGGCAGATGAATGAACCTCCAGGAGCACGTATGCGTGTAGGACTTACAGCTTTAACAATGGCTGAGTACTTCCGTGACGTAAACAACCAAGACGTACTTCTTTTCGTAGATAACATTTTCCGTTTTGTACAAGCTGGATCTGAAGTATCAGCACTTTTAGGACGTATGCCATCAGCAGTAGGTTACCAGCCTACACTTAGTACTGAAATGGGTTCACTCCAAGAGCGTATTACTTCAACTAAAACTGGATCAATTACATCAATTCAAGCAGTGTATGTACCTGCAGATGACCTTACTGACCCAGCACCAGCAACTACTTTCGCACACTTAGATGCAACAACTGTACTTTCGCGTAACTTAGCAGCTAAGGGAATTTACCCAGCAGTAGACCCACTTGATTCAACTTCAACTATGCTTCAGCCATGGATTCTTGGAGATGATCACTACGATACTGCACAAGGTGTTAAGCAAACATTACAGCGTTATAAAGAGCTCCAAGATATTATTGCAATTTTAGGACTCGACGAGCTTTCTGAGGAAGACCGTTTAACAGTAGCACGTGCACGTAAAGTAGAGCGTTTCCTTTCACAGCCATTCTTCGTAGCTGAAGTATTTACAGGATCACCTGGTAAGTATGTAAGTCTTGCAGAATCAATCCAAGGATTCAAGATGATCTTAGGTGGGGAGTTAGACGACCTTCCAGAGCAATCATTCTACCTTGTAGGTAACATTGATGAAGCAGTAGAAAAAGCTTCAAAATTATAAGATTTCAACAACTTCAATTGAATAAGAATTGAAGGGCGAAATTCAAAAATTTTAAAAGGAAAAAAACATGGAAGTTTGTATTGTAAAACCAGACCGAATTTTCTTTAAGGAAGAAGCAGAAGAGTTACTTCTCCCAACAAACACAGGATATATCGGGATTCTTAAAGACCACGCACCGTTAGTAACAGGATTAGATAATGGAGTTCTTGCAATTCGTCAAGGTACAACATGGCGCTTTCTTGCACTTTTAGGTGGTTTTGGTGTAATCAAAGAAGGACGAGTTAATATTCTTTGTCGCGATATTGAAGAAGCATCAGAAATTAATTTAGAAGAAGCAGAGTCATTAGCAGCAACAGCTAAAGAAAACATGACAAAGTCAGATTCTAAAAAAGGTTACATTGAGAACCAATTAAAATTTGATCGTGAAACAGCTCGCGTAGCAGCAGCTAAGATGTGGAAAGAATCAGCTGGTGGTGCACCAGTATTCGGAAACTAAACCTTAAATTATATTTAGGGAAAATATAGAATTATTAAACAATAACTCTATATAATACTAGGGGGTAACTCTATCCCCTAGTATTAAAAAATAAATAACATGTCGAACAGGTAATAAAAAATAAATTAAACTGCTGCAGTTTCAGTAGTAGCTACTAAATCTACTAAACCATATTCACGCGCTTCACGAGCCGATAAATATTTATCGCGGTCTAAATCATTTGCGATAGTTGATAATGATTGTCCTGTTAAATCTACATATAAACGTCCAATTAAACGTCGGAGTCGAACAATCTCTTCTTTTTCAAGAACAACTTCAGAAGCTTGACCTTCCATACCACCTTGAGGTTGGTGAATCATTACACGACAGTGTGGTAATGCAATACGACTTCCTCGCTCTCCCCCAGCTAAAATAAATGATGCCATTGAAGCTGCAAATCCAATACCAATAGTAGTAACAGAAGCTTGCACATAATTCATAATATCAAATACTGAAAGACCAGCTGTTACAGAACCACCTGGTGAATTAATATATAAAAATAATGAACGACTTGAATCCTCAGCACTTAAATAAAGCATAATACCATTTAACTGGTTTGCTAATTCATCATCAAGGCCAGAGCCTAAAAAAAGAACACGTTCACGGTATAAACGGTTGTATAAATCAACCCATTGTGGAGTTGCTTCACCTGGTAAACGATAAGCAACCTTTGGTACTCCAATTGGCATAAATTGAAAAACTAGACTCCAATCTTTAATTTTTAAATAACAAGTCTAAAAATTCTTATTTTACTAAAATAAGAATTTATATTTTCAGACATTTCTAATATTAATTATATTAACATAAAATAATGGGCAAAAGAACTAAATTTTAGTAGCAATAGACAAAATTAAAAATCTTATTATAATTAGAATAATCAATATTATAGTGAGAACGTTCTTTATGGCAGTTCCAAAGCGACGACAATCAAATGCACAATCAGGTATGCGCTCAGCAACTTGGAAGCGCAAAGCTCTTGACGCAGCTCGTAATGCACTTTCTCTTGGAAAGTCATTAACAACGCGCAAGTCAAAAGGTTTTTATTATCCACCTGCACCCGTTTCCGATAACTGGGAAGCAGAAGCAGAAGGGTTTGGACCAAACCGTAATTCTGCAGAGTAAGTATATAGTTGGGGGTTTTTGACTTAATTCTTTTAACCCCCAATTAGTAAAAAAAATAAAATAACGATATTATAGACTCCATTTCCAGAAAATGGTAAAGTATACAACAAAGCAAAAGTGAGATTATATTTAGTCAATAAGCTTTTACACTAAAAAGTAACCTTACAAGTAATTTTAAAGAAACTATAAACTATGGAAAATTCAATTAGTTTAGGGTTAATCCATGGACTTGTGTATGGTATTGTACCAGTTGCACCGTGGTTTGTAGCCCTTAAACGTTATCTCTTAGAAGGAAAAGAAAAAGGTCAACTTGCAGTTGCAGGTACGATTGTTGGACAAGTTAGTCTTTTAGCATTAACGTTCTTTGGCTGGAGCCAAGTTCTTTGGATTTGGTATTATTTTGAGCCCGCATTAATTATTTTAGGAACAATGGCAGTAGTCCGTTGTGCACTTGATTGTTGGGTAGAGCAACCCTCAAGTTTACAAGCAACGGTAGTACCATTAGCAAATAAAAAAGAAGGTTTTTATTATTTTCTTGTAAACTTTGGATTAATGTTCTGTAATCCAACTCACCTTGAAGGTAGCCAAACTCTTATTAGTTCGATTCCTGGAAATCGCTATTTTTATTTAATTGCATTCACAATTACTTATACATCAATTATTTTTGCATTTTGGGCAACAATTGGGCATCGAGTTTTTGGTAAAGCCTATTCGGGATTTGGTGCGCAACAAACGTTAAATCGTTACCGTATCCGCCGAGTAGCGGTTGCAATGGTCGCTGCTCTTTTTATTCAATTTGGAAATTGTAGCCCAGAAGCATTAGTAATCTATCATTTTGATAGCCTTTTAGCATATACACCCTTTGAGCAGTTAAAACATTTCAAAACTCGTGGTTATACCTGGGAGCCTGTAAACAGTAATGGTAGTGAATTTACTCGTCAAAGCCCACGAGCAACGAATAAATCAGGTATTCTTCCTGACCAAAATCCACGTCGTTACATTCAATATAAATCGATGTGGAATACAGAAACTCGATATGACGAATGTAATCAAACTCGTGAACGTGAGTTATCAAACGAAGACTGGAATAATGAAGCTACATTCCATGAATTTAATGGTATTAACCAAGCGACACTTCATGCTCGTTTAATTCCTTTTAATTTATACATGGTTCCAAATTGGGAAAAACATGAAAATAAGGAATATTTATTAACATTACGTAAAATTCGTAATGAAATGGATGAAAAATTACTTTCTGAAGGTAGCATTTTAGAAAAAGCGGCATCATTACCATTCTCTGATAATTGGGATTATGAAGTTGATTATATTACAAACCCTCGACTTTTAGGAGAAAAAGCTGAATCTAAAGCTAGTTTTGAAGACATGCAAAAGTTACTCCGTACAACAAAGTGGACGTCAAACCATTTACATCTCGGAAATGGAAATGATATTGAAGCTTCATATGGAAAACTTCATAAGTTGCCTGCAGAACTCCGTATCCCATGGCACTACCCAGCGATTAAACCAATTGAAAATTTAAATTCTGGCGATGCGGTAGAAACATTAAATGCTCAAATTCAAGCGAATGTAAATTTTTTAGCAAATGAACCAGATCGTATTCAACCTAATGTTTATAAACGCCTTTGGGAATACCGTAATTTAGGAAAAGTTACCCCACGCGAATTTGATCCAACTCGACAAGAGCGCCTCGATTTTGCCGATGCAATGCGTAAAAAAGCCTATCTTTTAGATGAGGACCAACGCTCGAAATAAACTTTTTTTGATTGTTCTTTTCCGCTATAATTAAAGATAGCGGGATAGAGCAGTCTGGTAGCTTGTAAGGCTCATAATCTTAAGGTCACAGGTTCAAATCCTGTTCCCGCCAGAAAAATAAAGAGTGGTTGCAAAGGTATTAAACTATCTTTGAGGAAAGTCCGAACTCTCATGAAATGTTCAATAACTTAAGAATATTAAGTGCCAATTTTTATATTGCGTAAGGATAGTGCCACAGAAACTAGACTCACCCATTTAGTGGGCGGAGGTGCAATTATAAAAGTAATTTGTGAAAATACTTTTCGGTAGACCCTTATTGAGAGCAAAAGAAAAATTTTGAATTTCATTTCTTTAAAATTTAATCTTGCTAGAAAATTTCAGTAATGAAATTTCCAGATAAATAACCACAGTTAAACAGAATTCGGCTTATACTTTATTTTTCAAATAATTCTCTAGACAAATTCACTAGTTCTAATTATTATATTAACAAGCGGGTGTAACTCAATGGTAGAGTGCCATCCTTCCAAGTTGGACGTTGCGTGTTCGAGTCACGTCACCCGCTCTATAACTTTTTTAATTAAAAATATAGACATTAATAATTATCTTTGATATTGTATTGTACAAGTGTCTGGCGGGCGTAGCCAAGTGGTAAGGCAAAGGACTGTGACTCCTTCACTCGCGGGTTCGATCCCCGTCGTTCGCCCAGAATACATAAATTGTTTATTTTTTCAAAAGATATGAAAGTTCGTGCATCTGTTAAAAAAATGTGCCCTAAGTGTCGCGTAATTCGTCGTCACGGGAAAGTTATGGTAATTTGTACTAATCCGAAGCATAAGCAGCGTCAAGGATAATGTTATTTATGGTGAATAATTCGTATCCTGATTTTTAGTAACCCCGATGATCTAATTTTGGGGTTACTTTTTCAAAACCTCATATTGCAATCTTATGAGACTTTGATTTATTATATTACTGAAAGGGTCTATAGCTCAGTTGGTAGAGCGCCTCGTTTACACCGAGGATGTCGGCGGTTCGAGTCCGTCTAGGCCCATTTATTTATCCTTCTTTTTTGTGAATATCTAACAATCTGCTATAATATAAATTAGAAAGTCAATGAATTTAATATTATGTAAAGAGGTAACTTATGGGATTACCGTGGTACCGTGTACACACTGTTGTTTTAAATGACCCAGGTCGTTTAATTGCAGTACACCTTATGCACACAGCTTTAGTATCTGGTTGGGCAGGTTCAATGGCATTATACGAATTAGCAGTATTTGATCCTTCAGATCCAGTACTTAACCCAATGTGGCGTCAAGGAATGTTCGTTCTTCCGTTTATGACACGTCTTGGAGTAACAAACTCTTGGGGTGGATGGACAATTAGTGGTGAGAGCACATCAAACCCAGGACTTTGGTCTTACGAAGGTGTAGCTGCATCACACATCGTTCTTTCTGGACTCCTTTTCCTTGCTGCTATTTGGCACTGGGTATTCTGGGATCTTGAGCTTTTCCGTGACCCACGAACTCAACAACCAGCATTAGACCTTCCAAAGATTTTTGGTATTCACCTTTTCCTTTCGGGAGTTCTTTGTTTTGGGTTTGGAGCATTCCACGTAACAGGACTTTTTGGTCCTGGAATTTGGGTGTCTGACCCTTACGGACTTACTGGAGCAGTTGAGCCAGTTGCACCAGCATGGGGAGCTGAAGGGTTTGACCCTTACAACCCAGGTGGTATTGCCGCTCACCACATTGCTGCAGGAATCGTAGGTATTCTTGCTGGACTTTTCCACTTAAGTGTACGTCCACCACAGCGTCTTTATAAAGCGTTACGTATGGGTAACGTTGAGACAGTACTTTCAAGTTCAATTGCTGCTGTATTCTGGGCTGCATTTGTAGTTGGTGGAACTATGTGGTACGGTTGTGCTGCTACTCCAATCGAACTTTTTGGACCAACTCGTTACCAGTGGGATCAAGGTTTCTTCCAACAAGAAATTGAAAAGCGTGTACAAACTAGCGTAGCTGGTGGTGCATCACTTTCAGATGCTTGGGCAACAATCCCTGAAAAACTTGCATTCTACGACTACATTGGAAACAACCCTGCCAAGGGTGGACTTTTCCGTTCTGGGCCAATGGACAACGGTGATGGTATTGCTGCAGGTTGGTTAGGACACGCAACATTCACAGATAAGAATGGACGTGAGCTTTTTGTTCGTCGTATGCCAACATTCTTCGAAACATTCCCAGTAATTCTTATCGATAGTGATGGTGTTGTACGTGCTGACGTACCATTCCGTCGTGCAGAATCTAAGTACTCTATTGAGCAAGTAGGAGTTAACGTAACTTTCTACGGTGGAGAACTTGATGGATTAACATTCACAGATCCAGCAACTGTTAAGAAATATGCACGTCGTGCACAGCTTGGAGAAGTTTTCGAGTTTGATCGTGCAACGCTTCAATCTGATGGAGTTTTCCGTAGTAGCCCACGTGCTTGGTTTACTTTTGCACACGTAAGTTTTGCTCTTCTTTTCTTCTTCGGTCACATTTGGCACGGAGCACGTACAATCTTCCGTGATGTATTTGCTGGTATTGATCCAGATTTAGATGAGCAAGTAGAGTTTGGTGCATTCCAGAAACTTGGAGATGTAACAACTCGTCGTCAAGCTGTTTAATAACTAGGAGTACTTAATAATTATGGAAGCTATTGTTTACACATTTTTACTTGTAGGAACTCTTGGGATTATCTTCTTCGCGATTTTCTTCCGTGAGCCACCTCGTATTGCAAAATAAAATTTTAACTACTTTTTAGTAGTAGCTTAAATTTTTTGTTTTTTGGGGGATGATTTTAGTCATCTCCCAAAATATAGAATATAAAAAATAAAAACTAATAAAAATTTGACTTCTTTACTTGTATTGAAGGGTTGTGATCTTGTAGAATAGATATAGTAGAAAAATGCGTTATAAATCTCTATTTATAGTGAAATAATAATTTTTAATTAGGTAAATAGTATGACTATTGCACTTGGTAAAGTTGATGAGAAGCGTGGTTGGTTCGACAACGTGGACGACTGGCTTAAGCGTGACCGTTTCGTATTTGTAGGATGGTCTGGTATTTTATTATTCCCGTGTGCTTACTTCGCACTCGGTGGGTGGCTTACTGGAACAACATTTGTAACATCATGGTACACACACGGATTAGCTAGTTCATACCTTGAAGGATGTAACTTCCTTACATCTGCGGTATCAACTCCATCGAACAGTATGGCACACTCACTTCTTCTCCTTTGGGGACCAGAAGCACAAGGTGATTTCACTCGTTGGTGCCAACTTGGTGGATTATGGACATTCGTAGCACTTCACGGAGCATTTGGGTTAATTGGATTCATGCTTCGCCAGTTTGAAATTGCTCGTGCAGTACAGATTCGTCCGTACAACGCGATTGCATTTTCAGCGCCGATTGCTGTATTTGTATCAGTATTCCTTATCTACCCTCTTGGACAGTCAGGATGGTTCTTTGCACCTTCATTTGGTGTAGCTGGAATTTTCCGTTTTATCCTTTTCTTCCAAGGATTCCACAACTGGACTCTTAACCCATTCCACATGATGGGTGTAGCAGGTGTACTTGGAGCAGCACTTCTTTGTGCGATTCACGGTGCGACAGTAGAGAACACACTTTTCGAAGATGGTGACGGTTCAAACACTTTCCGTGCATTTAACCCGACTCAAGCTGAAGAGACATACTCTATGGTTACTGCTAACCGTTTCTGGTCTCAAATTTTTGGAGTAGCTTTCTCTAACAAGCGTTGGCTTCACTTCTTCATGCTTTTCGTACCTGTTACAGGATTATGGATGTCTGCACTTGGTGTAGTTGGTTTAGCGCTTAACCTCCGTGCATACGACTTCGTATCACAAGAAATTCGCGCAGCTGAAGATCCTGAGTTTGAAACATTCTACACTAAGAACATTCTTCTTAACGAAGGAATCCGTGCATGGATGGCAGCTCAAGATCAGCCTCATGAAAACCTTGTATTCCCTGAGGAGGTACTTCCACGTGGAAACGCTCTTTAATTCAACTCTTGTTGTAGGTGGTCGTGACCAAGAATCTACTGGGTTCGCTTGGTGGGCTGGTAACGCTCGACTTATTAACCTTTCTGGTAAACTTTTAGGTGCACACGTTGCACACGCAGGTCTTATTGTATTCTGGGCTGGAGCAATGAACCTTTTTGAGGTTGCTCACTTTGTGCCTGAGAAGCCAATGTACGAGCAAGGATTAATCCTTCTCCCACACTTAGCAACTCTTGGTTACGGTGTTGGACCTGGTGGTGAAGTTCTTGATACATTCCCTTACTTTGTATCTGGTGTTCTTCACCTTATTTCTTCTGCTGTTTTAGGTTTTGGTGGTGTATACCACTCAATTATTGGGCCTGAGACTCTTGAAGAGTCTTACCCATTCTTTGGATACCTTTGGAAGGATAAGAACAAAATGACAACAATTTTAGGAATTCACCTCGTTATTCTTGGAATTGGTTGTTGGCTTCTTGTTTGGAAGGCTATGTACTTTGGTGGAGTTTACGACACATGGGCACCAGGTGGTGGTGATGTACGTGTAATTAATTATCCAACTTACGACCCTTCAGTTATTTTTGGATATGTACTTAAGTCACCGTTTGGTGGTGACGGATGGATCATGTCTGTAGATAACATGGAAGATGTAATTGGTGGTCACATTTGGGTTGGAACTACTTTAATTATTGGTGGTTTCTGGCACATTTTCACTAAGCCATTTGCATGGGCACGTCGTGCTTTTGTATGGTCTGGTGAGGCTTACCTTTCATACAGTCTTGCTGCTGTATCAACTATGGCATTTATTGCTGCTGTATTTGTATGGTTTAACAACACTGTTTACCCTTCTGAGTTCTTTGGACCAACTGGACCAGAGGCCTCACAAGCTCAAGCATTTACATTCCTTGTACGTGACCAACGTTTAGGGGCAAACATTGCTTCTGCGCAAGGACCTACTGGATTAGGTAAGTACCTTATGCGTTCACCAACTGGAGAAATTATTTTCGGTGGTGAGACAATGCGTTTCTGGGATATGCGTGCTCCATGGGTAGAACCACTTCGTGGACCAAACGGACTTGATTTAGCGAAGCTTAAGAATGACATTCAGCCTTGGCAAGAGCGTCGTTCAGCTGAGTACATGACTCACGCTCCTTTAGGATCACTCAACTCAGTAGGTGGAGTAGCAACTGAGATTAACTCAACTAACTTCGTAAACCCACGTAGTTGGCTTGCAACTTCACACTACGTTTTAGGTTTCTTCTTCTTTGTAGGACACCTTTGGCACGCAGGACGTGCTCGTGCTGCTGCAGCTGGATTCGAGAAAGGAATTGATCGTGATACAGAGCCAGTACTTTCAATGCGTCCACTTGACTAATTTTTTTAAATTAGATTAAAGTAAAAGCATTATCTTTGGTAACCCACCTAAGAGTTTACAAACTTTTAGGTGGGTTACAAAAAAATAAATAATATTATACAACTTTAACATCTTTTGCTAATATTAAAACAAGGACGTGTAGCTTAGTTGGATAGAGTATCTGGCTACGAACTAGAAGGTCGGGGGTTCGAATCCCTCCTCGTCCGATTTATTCTTGATCACCTTACTAAAGACTAACATTTTTGTTATTTTCGTGTTTTATCAGGCCAGAAATTCTGGCCTGGTTTTTTTTATTTCAACATAAG